>JAEEGL012900272.1_pt1 | contig 12456 bp, 15 predicted proteins | sample 9134231 | NCBI WGS metagenome assembly JAEEGL01 (sample SAMN16246548, study PRJNA631951) | gut metagenome | biome: gut microbiome; feature: rumen; material: fiber-attached | host: Bos | place: Iran: Karaj | collected 2018-10 | reverse complement strand
TCCCGTATGATCAGAACATCTTTGTCCTCCGTTATGCTTGACCGGCCTTGTCAAAGCTTCTTCCAATGACATCCCATATACATTAATCCTTCTGGTAAATGTCTCCGGCAGAATGTCCCACCGCGAACACATTGCCTTTATATTGGGATATCTATTTCCCAAATGATCTGTACAGGGTTTGTCGTGCTTATAACCTCTTAATTGTCCTTCTTTCATCATCGTCTCCTTATCCAAGAAATTGTTGTATTGAGCTCTTTCAATCAGCGCACCATTGCGCACCATTTGGGTAACAAAATACATCGATTTTTATGGATTTTTATGAATCTGATGAAAGTTAATAAACACTTAGAATATTAGGTTTTATGCGGCTTCGTGAGGTTTCATTCAGAAACATGGCAATTCGGATTTGACTCCGATTCCCAGTTTCATAATATCCGATCTCCTTCTAAGAAAGCCCTTATTTGAGCCGTTTATTACATATAATAAAGTACATTTAGATAAAAACCTTAAGTATATTATCACATTTCATCGGTTTTCTCTACCCCAAAGTAAACCGGGGGGGGTCGGGGTTACAGGTCCAATCATTTTCTCCACTATGTTTATAGTGCAGTATATGCCGAAATATAAAAACCACCACGCTCTGTGATGGTTTCTCATATTTCAAAATGATTTGAGACGTTATATCAAAAAAGCATTATGCTTTGTTCATATTCCACCGGTCCGTTCTTTATATGTCCGTTCTTTCATCTAATAAAAAGTCAAACAGATCAACTGTCAATATACCTTCATCATCATATGATGGGTTTAATCCGGTTTTGGCAACTACGATCTTCTTAAAGGAATCATCTATATAATACAGGCTTCTTTTCTCCTGTTCCTGTTTTTCCATCGATTCCATGGATAAAGCAGATTGAATATATAATTTCTGACTGCCTTTTGTGGCCACAAAATCAACTTCAAGAGCTTTCCGGGCATATATAGGTTTACCATGCACATCGATACGATCAGTTTTTTCATTAAGATAGACTTCACCAATATCAACATTAAACCCTCTGTATCTCAGTTCATTATACAGAATATTCTCCATGATGTGAGTCTCTTCTATCTGTCTGAAGTTTAGCCTTGCATTTCTTACTCCGATATCCTCAAAATAAAGCTTAAACGGTGATCCAATATATTTTCTCCCTTTAATATTGTATTTCTTAGCTTTTGACACAACAAAAGCATCCCGGAAATAGTCAATATAGTCTCCAACTGTATCAAGCGAAATATTCTTACCTAAAACACTTCTGAATGTATCCGTTATTTTCCGTGCGTTTACGAGACTTCCGATCATAGAAGCTAAAATATCAAAAATATCTGCCAGCTCGACTTTCTTCTTAATATTATTATGGGTAATAATATCCTTCAAATATGTTTCTTCACATAAACCCTTCAGATATGTTACTTTTTCATCCTCACTTTTCATTTGCGCTACAAGAGGAATCCCCCCCGTTACTACATACTCTCTCCAGGCTTTCTCAGGAGCTGCATCTGTTCCCTGCATATATTCAGAAAAAGCAAGGGGAAGCACGTGTACAACTGTTCCTCTCCCCTTAAATTCCGTAGCAATATCGGATGATAAAAATCTGGAATTAGACCCAGTAACATAAACATCATAATTTGTGTGCCGCAGCAGTCCGTTAAGAGTCCCGACAAAATTTTCAAGAAGCTGCACTTCATCCAGCAAAAGATAACACCGGCCACTGCCATTTGTCCTGTCTTTTATATACGCCCTGAATTTCTTTGCATTGATAAAGTATATCTCTGAGGTTTTCCAAATCTTTGTTGGTTCATCAGGCAAATATGGATCCAACAGATCTATATCTTCATCCGAATCAAACGCAAAGCGGACAATATTGGTACTTGGAACGCCGGAATTCAACAGGTATTTATAATAAAGCTCGTTCATAAGATAAGATTTACCTGCTCGTCTTGCTCCGGTTATTACCTTTATCAGTCCATTTTCTTTACGTTCGATCAGACGATTCAAATAAACTTCTCTGGAATACTCCATGCCAAACCTCTATATTACAGAAAACTTTGATTTTTATCGATTATATTATATATGAAATTTTCTTATAATTCAATTCGTAGTCGACATTTTTCAAAATCTTTGATATTTATCGATCAGGATACGGCTATCATGGCAAATGCCCCTCTGCTATTTTACGCGAGGGGCAAAATCCTTTGCCTTTTCTTCTATCTTTTCTCTTAAGCCTTTCCATGCGGTATGGTTCCTGTCAAAACCAAACCGGGAAAACATGTGAGTCATGCTGTCACAAAACTCTTCTACTGTTATTTCACCACTCCAGAATTTCTTTGCAAAAGCCTCCACATCTCCTGTCAGAGCCACCGTATCCTTAAACTGGGTGCCGCCATACAATTCGTCCTCCATGAACAAATCATAGTAATATAGCCATTTCTCCAGATGCTTCTTCACCTCTTTGGTCCGGGCAAGGTCTGCTATATCCTCTATGCAGGAAACTGTTATTTCATACATTCTGTCACAGTTCCTATTACTGCTGCGTACGCTATATACGGAAAAATAAAGGCTGGTACCAATCTCATTGCATATTTCGCTTAATTCATCATCCCATACATTATCCACATCTTCCCTCCGAATTCAAATCCCTGTGGTTTGTGGCCAGGAGCTTTTTCCTGGCAATCAGCGGCTCCGGGTCGTAATTAAGTCCGTTTACCGGTTCCTGCCCCCTCCGGAATATCCAGTTGGTGCCCACCGGCATATTAAGTATCTTCCTCACCGGCACGTCAGAGCGCTCTGCCACTGATTTTGCCGTTTCTACATCGTTTCCTCCCAGATAGACATATGAATCACAGTTGGCGACTATGGTCTTCCAGTCATACCCATATCCCTCCTGCAGCTGGGACTCGGCCTGTATCATAAGCATGGTGGAGATGCCCCTTGAACGTATTGATGATATCATCCTGGGGAATTCCTCTATTTTACAGTTAGTGGCGAAATCATCCATGATGAACCTCACCGGTACCGGCAGGGCATTATCCTCATATTCCTTGTCTGCCACCCTGCAGAGTTCATTCATGGCCTGGGTGAAGAAAATATTTACAAGACCGTCCATGGACCTGTCAGTATCACTCACCACCACAAAGAGGGCCGTCTTTTTTTTGCCAATGCTGCCGATGTCGATGTCGTCATATGCGGTCATGCCGGAAATCTCCGGGGTATCATAGGCACCCAGCTTGCCATTCAATGTAGCCAATATACAGCGCAGGGTCTTGTCCGGCGAAAGCCGGATCTTTTCATATGTGCTGACGGCATAGCTATCACTGTTTAACTTCTTCAGCCGCTCCATCATTTTATCCATTGCAGTTTCATTCAGTTCCAGGTCACCCTTTGTATCACAAGCTGCCACAAGCTTCAATACGTTATGCAGATGCCTTTCATCCCTGATACTAAATTCCCTCAGATACGATATGCAGGCCTGCATCAGGAGCTGCGATGTTTCATCCCAGAATGGGTCCATATGTCCCCAGTTCTTCCGCTGGTATATAAACATATGGGCAACTTTAACTATATCCTGGGTACTGTGTATGTAGTTAAAGAAGTTGTAATGGGCTGAATCCTCCGGGTCGGTGAAGTCCAGCTTCTTTACTTCGTATCCCTCCATCTCCATATATTTTCCGTACTTCTTGTAAAGGTTTCCCTTCGGGTCGGATATGATATAGCTACCGGCTGCCTCCAGGAGATTTGGTATTACCACGCTCCTGGTCTTGCCGGCTCCGGAAGCCCCAACCACCAGCACGTTGTTGTTAAGGTGCGTCTCAAAAGGGTTCAGGCTGTAAAACCTGTCCTTCCCCAGTATCATCTTTTTTTCCTTCATATGTGCGCCACCTCCCCTCATAAAACTATCTTTTTGCTTATCTTGTCGCATATACCGAATTTAACCGCTTCCTCCGCATTCATAAAATTGTCGAAGGACGTACTCTCATTGATGGTCTCTATGTCCTTCCTGGTATGCTTCGCAAGGATACCGTTCACTATCTCCCGGGTCTCCAGTATTGAATCGGAGATGTTCTTTATGGATGTGGCGGAACCCCCAACCCCGTTTGCTATGAGCGGCTCGTGAATCATCACCTTGCTGTGCTGCAGGATATATCGCCGGTTCTTCTGTCCTCCCGCCAGAATGACGGCTGCCATGCTTGCTGCTTTTCCGGTACAGAGCATGTTAATCTTAAGGCCACTGCACTGTATGGCGTCGTAAATCATGAGCCCTGCGTTCACCTCGCCTCCGGGGCTGTCTATATAAATGGTGACGGGCTTTTCAGGCTCTTCTTCCAGAAAAAGAATCTGCGACAGAAAACTATCCGCCGTTTCAGAATCAATCTCCCCATTCAGGAAAATACACCTGTTCATGAAGTGCCTTGTAGAAAGGGAAACCTCCCTTGTCCCATGGGCTCCCTCTACCTCTACAGATGGATGAAATAAAATGTTCATTTGCGCCTCCCATTCCGGAAACTGTGTCTGCCTCTTTACTACATTTTGGATTATACTTGAAGTGCTTTTTGGAAAAAATGAACCGCCGGTTAAATCCGGCCATTTAGCTGTGAACTATTAGTTACTTGACAGCTTATCTCAGTCGGCCAGGGGAAGATCCCCCGGTTTACTGCAAAACTAAAGAGAAGGACTTTCGTCCTTCTCCTTTTCTTTAACTCCGACTATCATATCGTTGATTGGGATTTCCAAGCTTCTACTCAAGCTGTAGAAGTTATCAAGGTTTGGTAGGCTTTCGCCCCGCCACCACTTGTAAACCGCCTGAGTTGACTCCAGCCCGAAGCTGGCTTGAATCTCTTTGGCTCTTATCCCCCGCTCCTTGCAAAGGGATTTGATTCTTGCGCCTGTCGCTGCCTGGTCAATTCCTAAGTAAAACATTTACGCCTCCTTTGTGTAATCTTTAGCCACCATAAGGTTCCATAAAATCACAACATCCTCACGCCGTTCGGCTGTTCGGCACCTCTGCCTCCGGGGGATGCAAGGCTGTCCAATTGTTTTATCGGATAATTTATTCAGTTTCTAAAGCCGAAGCATATTATATCTCCCGCTTATCTATTTGTAAAGTGTTTTTTACCGTTATTTCTCCATTTTGATCTCAACCTTAATGGAGCTGTTCACCATTTCCGCAAACTTGTCGGCATCCGCCGGAGATCCTGCCACTCTGCCATAGTGGACAGGTATTGCTATTTCGGGGCGTATCTCATTCACAAGCTCTGCTGCCTTCCTGGCATCCATGGTATAAGTACCGCCAACGGGAACAAGGGCAATGTCACATTTCACTTCCTTTGCTTCTTTTGTAAGGTCCGTGTCTCCGGCGATATATATCCGCTTGCCGTTTACTCTCAGAATATATCCAACCCATCCGGCTCTTTTCGGATGAAAAGGCTTAAGAGTGTTATACGCAGCTACTGTCTCAAATTCCAGCCCTCCTGCTTCCCGGAACACTCCCTGAATAACAGTCTCTGTCCGGCCAACCATTCCGGCTGCCTCCTTTGCCTTTTCCGCCATTTTCTCCGGCACAACAAGGATCGTTTCCCCGTTTGCTATCTTTGCTATATCCTTCGGGGAGAAGTGATCGTAATGGTCATGTGTAATGAAAATGAAAGAGGCATCCTTCAGTTCTTCGTCGATCTCAAAGGGATCGATATAGATAACTCCTGCCTTTTCATCTGTTATACGTATGCTGCTGTGGGTCATCACCCGGATATTGTCAGTCATTTCATTGTCTCCTTGTCATAATATATTTCCATACTATTATAACTCTTTTTAAGACATCAACTAAAGAAATATTGGAAATTTTAACTCATATAAAAAAACAGAAGAGGACTTATATACCGCCTGAACCGATCCAAGCCGAAGGTACTCCCGCACATAATCCACAGAAAGATGCTTTGCCGAGCGTAAACGCTTTAAGTTCTGCCCGATAACCTTAAGGTCATATTCCGGTCTGTAGGTCATATCATTCCCCCTTTCTGTCATTTGATGACGAATAAAACTCTTCTCCTGTGTCTAAACATATTGCCGCCAGTCTTCCGCCGGGAATATTAGCTCCGCAGTCTATGGCAATGTGACCATTCTTCCGGTATATATATCCGGGCCGCGGATTACCTTCTATTTCCTGGGTCGGGGTGTGTCCCGTTATAACTATGGTGTCTTTAAAATACTGCTTTTCATAATCTGCCCTTATCCATATCAGATCATGCAATGAATAGTCTTCTATTTCCTTTTCGGGAGAGTAATTTCCCAAACCCGCATGGACTAAGAGATACTTTTTGCGCGCAACCGTGAGCTCCTCATATATCAGGAACTCTCTGATGAAATCGATCACCTCCTGCTTTTCTTCCGGATCAAGTCCGCTGAATTCATCAATAGTCGATTTACTTCCATTCAGCTGCCATGTTACAAGATTATCTACCGTCTCCTCGTCCAGTTCCTCTATGGATGCGTCCGTGATCTCCTTCATAAGGAATCTAAGACAATCTAACGCCATAAGCTCATGATTTCCGACAAGACATATGGCATTGGGCATACTCATGAGCTTCCTCAATGTCCTGACAGGATGCGGTCCCCGGTCAAGTACATCCCCTAAAACATATAAGGTGTCTGTTTCCCCAAGACCTATCTTTTCCAGCAGTTCCATGAACATATCGTATTGTCCGTGAATATCAGATATTACATATGTCGCCAAAGCAATCACCTCAAAGCCATTATAGCAATTCAGGAAGATTTAAAAAGGAATCCTCATACTCATCCCACTCATTCCTGTCATATTCCGATCACCTGATTATGAACTATACTCAGCGCCAATGCGGTTTTACCCATGGAAGGGCGTCCCGCTATTATTACCAGCTCTCCGGGCCTGAAACCTCCGGTCAGTTCATCCAGTCTCCTGTATCCGCTGTAAAAACAGGCATTTCCTCCATTGAGGCCTTCCTCTGCCTCTTTAATCTCATTCATATAACAGCTCCTCACCTGGTTATACTACGGTTTTCTTGCAAATATCTTTGTCTCCCCGGGATTTATCGGCTCACCATTAAAGGTAATTCTTTTTTCTCCCGCATTTTTAATCACTGCCTGCTTTATATTCTCTGTCCAATCGTAGGTTTCCATGGAACTACCCCACCCCCGCGGAAAGTACCTGAAATCTATGTATTGACCGTCACCTTCCGGATACCTTGTATAGAGGATACTGTCCTGAAACATCCCGCTGTGACACTGCGGATCTATGATCCCTGTTTCCCCTCCGATATTAAATATAAGCTTTCCGGGGTTATCCGCATCATATACTTCAAGGTAGACACTGTCTTCATGGTCTTTGACCGCATCCATCATGCGCTTTTCATCCTCTTCCTTGCGTTCTTTAAGTTCTACCTGCCCTTTTTTCTGCAGATCTTCTATATACCTGTAGAAATCATCCTCTTCTACCGGCGCAGGCTTTATTTTCTCCAAACGGGGCATTTCTCCGTCCAGCCAGCGCTGTCCTCCGGCCTTGATCTGCATTTTTGCGGAAACAGCGACGATCTTTTTCACAGGATCATCGGATCCGTCAGCAAAATGCGACCATTCATCCATTTTATCGAAATCAAGATCGCCATATGGTTCGACCTTCATATACTTTAAGGGACAGTTATAAAACGAATGCTTTGTTTCAACCCGGAGAATATCATCTTCCAGTTTAATATCCATGATCGTGCTTGTGCCATGGATACTACAGTCCTTTCCGTAATCCGGATAGTATTCGGCAATTCCTGAAAGGCGGTATTCACCATTGGAAAACCAAAGTTGCCAGTTATAAAGGTTTATCTTATTTTTATCTTTCATCACGATTCTCCTTATCCTCCGGTTTGTAACCGGATAGCATCCTGTTTATTATCCTGTGTAACAGGCATTTCCCGGTTTATATTATTCCAGATTTTTCCTGCTTATTAGTACAAATCTGTCGATTTTATTATATTTAAATTCCAACACCATTTAAATAAACCGGTAGTTGCTATAATATATAGATATATCATATTTCGGGAGGTTTCAGATGGGCAGGCCAAAAACAAACATTCACCCCTATGACGAAGAAAAATACAGGAAACTTATACGGGAATACGATTCCTCATGGATATTGCTTATATTAAGGAACTATACAGACCGGGAAAACCCGAAATCCGTTAATGAGATCGCCGGAATGATCGTCCGGGCCACCGGTATCGGGAGTGACGGACGGGATTTTTCAAAAACTGTAGGAAGAAGGCTTGACGATCTGATAGAGCTCGGTCATTATTTAGACTCAAAAGACAATGAAAGACAAAGGATATCCTGTTTTGCTTATCAGGCACTTGGCGGAGTAGTGCGTGCCACCGGAGGGAACCCGGTCAGATACTATTTTGAACCCACCCTTGATAAAAGCGATGTTTCCATGATATGCGCGTCACTTAACAGTAACCGCTATCTTTCTTCGGACGAAAAAAGATACCTGTCAAAAAGAACTTCCGTCGCTTTGAGTTATACCGAAAAGGATAAAACCGATAACCCGGGTATGGAAGTGACCTTCGATGATCTCCCGAAAAAGCCGTTAAAAACCGGAGATATAAACCTTCCTTCCCAGTGCTCGGTTACACTTAAAAAGATAAACACGATATACCACGCGATCAACCATGGTTACAAGCTGTCCATATTTTACGGAACCTATTTTCCCATGGGCAAAAAGATCCGCTTTGTCCAGAAAAACGCTGAACAGGAACTGATAACAAACCCTTACGCCATGCTTTCCCAAAATGGGCAGCTTTATCTTGTCTGCACCTGCTTCGGATATGACAGGATCAGCCACTACCGTGTGGACAGGATCTTCTCGGTGGAGATTAAAAAAGACGATAAAGGAGAGCCTGTAAAAAGGGATAAGATCCCCCAGAGCCTCGAAAAGTACTTTGACAGATCAAAGCATTTTGATTCAGCAAAATACACATCAAAATATCCCTATATGGCATACTCTAATAATGCCCTGGGAATACACGCCTGTGAATTCTCATGTCATATTGACAGTCTGCCTACGGTTGTCGATTATTTCGGTACCGAGATCGGCATAACGACCGAAAACGATGAAGATACCGTAATAGTACAAGTTCTGGCAGATTACACCAATGTGCTTTTTTTCTGTGAACAGCATTCATACATCGGTGTTACCCCCATTTCTCCTCCGGAGCTTGTAAAGGATGTAAGAAAAGCGCTGGAGGAAGCCATAAAAAGGATGGGGAAAAAGTCCTGAATCACAGGAAATTCTCCCTTTCAACTATAGCGCCGAAGGGGCGGAGGGAAAGTTTCGCGATCTTAAAGAACTGCTTTCCGAAAGGAATGCCTATGATGGTAACGCAGAGCAGCAATCCCCAGAGGAAATTGGAAATAAACATCTCCAGTCCTCCGAAGAAGAACCAGAGTACGTTCAAAAGGAAGGAACCTACGCCGCTGTCTTCATATTTCACTGTTTTTCCAAAGGGGTTAAGCGATATGCTTGAAAGCTTGAAGCACTGCAGCCCCACAGGTATCCCCACAACAGTGATGCACCATAGACATCCTACGGCTATCCAGCAAAGGGCGCTCATAAGCCCGCCTAAGATGATCCATAAAATATTCAGTATTATTCTCATTTTTCTTTCCGCCTTTCTTTATAACAATGCCTGTCTTACTGCCCGGACGGTATCTTCAATGGTGAAGCCGTCCTCATATACCGTTATGTCCGCGTACTGCTCGTATAAATCGGACCGGGAGTCATACATATCTTCAACGGTCTCGCCCGGTCTCAATACCACGCCCCGCTCGCTTATATCCTTAAGGCGCTTAAGAATCTCTTCCTTACCGACCTTCAGGTAAACGATCTTTGAACTGTCCGAGAGATGTTCCATGGCCCTGCTGCTGTAGATCACGCTGCCGCCGGTGGCAATAACGGTATTATGAACGTCTACGCTTAATATCGCCTGCTCCTCGGCCTTAAGGAAACCTTCCGTCCCCTCTTTCTCTATGATCTCGCTTAATTTAGCGCCTTCCCTCTTCTGTATGACTAAATCGGTATCAATATAATCCATGCCCAGTATCTTTGCAAGAATAACTCCTACTGTGCTCTTTCCCGAAGCGGGCATCCCTGTCAGGACGATATTCTCTTTTTTCATCAGCGCCTTTTTTCCTTACTTTTTGAGAACATTCATAAGTAATAAGATATATGCTATGGATTTCAATATCGGAAAAGGATCCTGCCAAGGGGCTTATAAAATACCGAAAGAATGGAAAACAAGGTAAACCACATCTGTATCCGTAAATGAATTCAAGATACAACTTGAGACAGGGAATCATTCCCTGTCTCAAACTCATATATTCAGCTTTTACTCGTACGCTTACTCAATTCTTCCTTTAACCGTGCAATTTCAGCATCCTTGTCCTTTATTTCAGCATCCTTGTCCTTTATTTCAGCATCTTTGTCCTTTATTTCAGCATCCTTGTCCTTTATTTCAGCATCTTTGTCAGCTTTTATCCGCTTGATCTCAGCGTCCTTATTCTTTATCTTCTCCCTGAGCTTCTTATTTTGTTCAGCTATCTTCTTGTGTTTCTTATCCTCTTCTTCATAGGTAATGAGCCAGCGTTCTCTTTCATAGCACTGCTCCCGAATCATTTCTTCCTCTGTCAGCTGCCAAATGCCTGATATGGTCTTCTCCATAGCCTTGTCCTTTTCCGCAAGCATCTTCATATCCTCCCATGTCTCTGCTTTGAAAAGCTTTGCCCACTTGTCTAATCCATATTTCTTATCCTTAGGTGTGGCCAGATCTATCCTTGTCAGATCTATGTTTGAAATAACGAAGCTTTCGGAATACACCACTTCAAGCTTCCTGACATTGATGATCTTGTACGTTGCATAAAACTCCGGCGCTTTCTTAAATAAAGTGAAGTCGCAGAACGCTATCTGCTTTACCGGCTTTACGCTGCCATATCCTATGCTCCTGTTAAGGCTGTCAAACGCACGGCATATGTACGATAAGGATCTGTCCCGCCAGTACTGCTCCTTTATCACCTGCATTTCCAGAGTGATGATGGATCTGTTGTTCAGTTCCACACTGACATCCAGAATAAATGTTTTTGAATCGATTTGTTTTCCTAGTAATATCGGATTAGTGATCTTTGCAGATCTTATCCTCTTAACCGATATCTTCAGCACCGAGGATAGGATAGCCTTCAGTGTCTCATTATCTGACTGGAGCAAAGCCCTGAAGAGATAGTCATTCGTCATCTTCACGGGAAGCTCCCCGCTCAGATTCTTCCATCCGTCATTGTCAACGATGGGGTACGAATAACTTGGTACATAGTTACTCATCTTCTTACCTCCTGATGATTTCCGCAGGAGTATAAGAATACACAGCTACCAGCGCCGATGCCCTGTTTTTCTGCTCCTGCTGTTAATTTGTGGTGAAATAGCATGAGCAGTATCCTGAAACGGATGAATTATTTGATCATGCTTCGGGCGAAATGCCCTTGAACTGACCTGATTATATATTATTCATTTCATAATATCAACTATAACCGAAAATTTCAGCGTTTTTCCATTATCCGTTATAGTTGATTGCCTGAGTGTTGATCAGAAAGAGATCTGACTACAGCCTGAACAGTGTCCTCGATGGAAAAGCCGTCCTCTGTCACCGTAATGTCTGCATACTTCCCGTATAAAACGGATCTGGAGTCATACATCTCCTCAATGGTCTCGCCCTGTCTCAATACCACCCCACGCTCCCTTATATCCTTCAGGCGCTTAAGGATCTCCTCCTTGCTTACCTTCAGGTAAACGATCTCCGCACTGCCGCTAAATGCTCCATGGCCCGGCTGCTGTAAATAACGCTTCCGCCGGTGGCTATCCATGTCTTTTTCCCACACCTGAAACTTAAGAAGCACTTCTCTGTAACACCGGAAATATTGTATCATATTTGCGCTTTAATTTGGAAATCCGGCCTTAATATGGTAGAATGGAAAAGACTTTTTTGTCGTGTACCAGGATGACCTTGAGGCTCAGAGGCCAGAAACTGAAATTGCATGGGAAATGAACATTCAAAACTTATAAAAGCTTGTTTTATATTATACTTAATAATCCTTATTCTTTTTACCTGTCGTATTTATTTCTTTACTGATCTGAAGGATTTCATAAATGCCGAAAGAGAAGCCTCCGGGCGTGATTATACAAAGGACTGGATGCTGGATTCGGGAGAATATGTGAATCTCATAGATATCTCTGCCGGAAGTCAGGGCGGCAGCTATACAGCTGTAAAGACTCTTCCGGATGATGTGCTGGAAACGGATTCCCTATATTTATCCACAAGCAACCTGAATTTTAATATATACGTGAGTGACGCCCTGATCTATTC
>JAEEGL012731124.1_pt1 | contig 12456 bp, 7 predicted proteins | sample 9134231 | NCBI WGS metagenome assembly JAEEGL01 (sample SAMN16246548, study PRJNA631951) | gut metagenome | biome: gut microbiome; feature: rumen; material: fiber-attached | host: Bos | place: Iran: Karaj | collected 2018-10 | reverse complement strand
TATCATTTACAGCAAGAAACCCAAGATGTCAAGTGCAAAGAAACACCGCATCCGCAAAATCCACATCAAATACGACTTTATCGGCTTTATTCCCGTTAAAAGTCTGATGCGGTATGCCGAAGAATCAGAACAAGCCCAAGACAAAGAAATATCGGCGTGACCTGAATCACGCCGAATTCCTTGATAATATTGAGTTTTTCAGTATTATCTTGAAAAACCAAATAATACTGGTTTACGAGGGGCCGCACTAAGGCGGGTTTTATTATTATACTGCCTGTGCGGATAAGCTTTTCTGTCGGTCTTCCTGCTTCTTTGCCATGATTTTTTTGATTATCACGTAGCAGATGACCTGCATAATGCAGGTGAAGAGCCAGGAGACAGGGTAATTGACGAAGAGAAAACGCATGGTTTTGTGAAGCGGAAAAACGAAGTAAATCCAGAGAATTCTGCTGCCGACCGTGCCGACTATTGAAAGAATCATCGGAACGCTCGAATAGCCGAGCCCGCGCATTGCGCCCGGCAGGCAGTCCATATAACCGCAGAGAAAATATGTCAGCGTGGTCAGGCTGAGCACTTCCATTCCGTAGTTTATAACGGTTTTGTCGGTTGAGTATATGCCGATTATCATCGGCCCGAAGAAGTACGCAATCGCACCGATTCCAAGGCAGAACAGCGTTTCCAGTATCAGCGAATCTTTCAGGACGCGCGGCAGGCGCTCATATTTCCTCGCGCCCAGGTTCTGGCTGGTGAAAGTCATACATCCCTGCGTAATCGCGTTTGCAGCCGCATAAATGAATCCGAAAATGTTGTGAGCGGCGGTGTAACCCGCCATGGCGTATTCGCCGAAGGAATTGACGCTGGACTGAAGCAGCACGTTTGAAAAATTGATAGCCGCCGCCTGAATTCCGGCAGGGAGTCCGATAGAGACAATGCTTTTGAGAATACTCCAATCAATCCCGAGGCGTGAGAAATGCAGACGGTATTCCTCGGGGCATTTGCGAAGGGTGATTATTACAAGAGCGCACGAGAGCGCCTGTGAGATGACGGTTGCAATCGCAACCCCGGCAACGCCCATTGAAAATACGATGACAAACAGCATATTCAGAGCAGCGTTCAGAATTCCGGAAACAACCAGAAAAACCATCGGCCGCTTGGTATCGCCTACAGCTCGCAGAATTGCCGCGCCGAAGTTATATACCATAAAGAGGGGAGTGCCGAGAAAATAGATACGCATATAGAGGACCGATAAATCTATTATGCCCGCTGGCGTATCCATAAGCGCAAGAATCTTTCGCGCAAAGCAGAATCCGGCAAAAAGAGCGGCGAAACCGGCAATTACTGCGGCGGTTATGGCCGTGTGAACTACGCGGTTCATCTTCTCATAGTTGTTCTGAGCAAAGTATCTTGCCGCACATACATTTGCACCCAGGGAAACGCCGACAAAAACGTTCACGAAGAGATAAATCAGCGCAGTTGTCGCGCCGACAGCCGCAAGCGAATCGTGCCCCGCGAAGCGCCCGACTACGATTAAATCAACCGCGTTGAACAGCAGCTGAAGTATAGTCGAGAGCATGAGCGGTACGGCAAACGATACGATTTTCGGCATCAGCGGACCGTTGAGCATATCAATTTCATATCTGTTTCGCGCCAATTTTATGCCTCTTTCTGCATTATTCTGTTTGTGATTATATCACAAAAATATTAGCAATGATATATCAAAAGTGCACAAGAAAAGCCCGCCTTAAGACGGGCTTTTTTATTATTGAAAGCTGATCAGATTTCCTTCATTTTTTCGGCAATCGCAAGCTCGAGAGCTACGGGAAGACTGCTCTTCTGAAGGGCCGCGAGTATTTCATCTTTTGTCTTCGCCTTGCGAAGGTGTGTGATATACGGCTTCATTTTTGAGACGTTGCCTTTCTGCCAGCGGGACATAAGATTTATCAGCGTTTCCTTCGGCTCTTCCTTTTCGATTTCTCTGACGTCGTCGAGAGTGACCGTTATCTCTTCATCGGAATATTTCACAGTCACATCCTCGTTTGCCGTATCCCTGAAAATGATTCTGTATTCCCTTCCGCCGGGAATAACAGATTTATCGCCTTCAACGCGGATTTTCAGAGTGATTCTGTTTGCCTTTTCATCGTAAGAATTCTCAAATACCGTCTTTGCGGTGTGTTCACCGAAATCGGTCTTGCCGTTATCCTCCCACATAGTGAACGATCCGTTGCCCTTGAATACGAGAATATCAAGCTTTTCGGGGTTTCCGGCGGAGTTGCCTTCGTCGGCGGAGAGGGGAATTACAGAGCCTGCCTTCGCGAGTACGGGTATGTCATAGAGCTCTCTGTTGAGGCAGAGCATCTGACTGCCCCTGTATTTCTGCAGAGTGAAAATATCGGTCCATTCGCCGTCCGGAATCCAGGCGCCGACCCTGCCGAGCCCGATTTTTTTATCGGTTTTGCTCGTAATCGGGCAGACGATGAGCTGCCTGCCGAACTGATACTGGTTCTTTACGATATAAGCGTTTTCCTCTTCGGGATAGTTATAATACATCGGCTCGCAGATTGCCGTACCGTTTTCGTGATATTCCCTGTCGAGAGAATAAATATACGGAATCAGTTTATGCCTGAAACGCAGCCATTTCTTCGCGCTTTCGCACACATCCTTACGGTATTTCCACGGCTCTTTGCCGAGAAACTCAAGATTGCTCGAATGCAGACGCAGAACGGGGGAGAATACGCCGAACTGAATCCATCTGAGATAAAGCTCGTCATCGCGGTAGCCGAGCATATGACCGCCGATATCGTGACTCCACCAGCCATAGCCGGCGTTTGCCGCCGTTGCCGTGAAATAGGGCTGAAAATCGAGTGCCTGCCATCTGATGAACGTATCTCCGGAGAAGCCGAGCGGATAGCGGTGCGAACCCACCCCGCCGTAGCGCGAGAGAATCAGCGGTATATCGCCGTTTTCGGCGTTATCAAGATAATGATAATGATTCAGCGCAATCAGCGGATCGAGTCCCGGAACATCCCACTGCTTTCCCTGCTGCCAGTCAATCCACCAGAAATCCACGCCGTCCTTTTCGTACGGCTTATGAACAATGTCAAAATATGAGTTCCAGAATTTATCGTTTCCGCATTGGAATTTTACGGGTTCGCCGCTCTTGGGGTCGATGCCGTTTGCCTCGGCCATGTCGGCATACATATCCTCAAATTTCCTTACGCCGTCCGCGGGATGAAGATTGAGAGTTACTTTGAGATTCCTCTTTTTGAGTTCTTTGAGGAAATTCTTATAGTCGGGGAAAAGGTCTGTATTCCAGCTGTATCCGGTCCAGCCGCCGTCATCTGCGCCGAATTTTTCTTTTACTTTTACCCAGTGCCAGTCCATATCGACTGTCGCGACGGTCAGCGGAATATTCTCTTTCTCAAATCTGTCCATAAGGGAGAGATATTCCTTATCCGTATAGGCGTGATACCTGCTCCACCATACGCCCAGGGCGAATCTCGGGACAAGCGGGGTGGGGGAAGAAATCATGTAGAACGCCTGCATTGCGGCGCGGTAATCCTTGCCGTAGGCGAAAACATAATAGTCCTTTCCGCCCTCGCGCGCTTTTAATGAGCCGTCTTTATCTATCAGCACGCTTTTGCTGTCGTCATAGAGATAAATGCCCTTTTCAGTCAGAAAACCGTCGCCGAGCGGTACTTTGCCGAAGCCGCGGTCGAGCGTGCGCGCGGTCCCCTTGAGATTCTTCTGCTCGCCGAATACAAGGATTTCGGTTTCTTCCTCTTCCTCTGCGTTATCTTTCTTGTCTTTTGCCTTCGCTTTTGCCGCCTCGCGCTCCGCCTCTTTTTTGCTGCCCTCGAGTATTATGCATGAGGGTACGCCTTTTTTGATTTCGAAGGTGATATCTTCGGTTGTTACGAGCAGATTTCTGCCCTCTTCCTCAACCTTGAATTCTCCTGCGGGAAATCTGCGGAACCAGACGGCATAGCTCGCGTCGTCCGTGAATTTACCGCTTTCCACGCGTATAAGACGCGATGTGAGATAGGTGATTCTCACATCTTTATTCTGCCATATCTGGCTTTTATCGGCGAGTGGGTCGGTCTTTGCAATAAGCGATTCTTTAAGCATAGTATCACTCCCTGAAGGAATATATAACTATCATACCATATTATCCGGAAAATACAAATGCTTTTTATAAAAATACGGCCCGCGAGGTTACATATTTTAAACAGATTGTATATATCGAATATATTTAATATATTATTATTGAATTATTCTTATTATATTGTTATAATTAAACTGTATTATTGTTTATAATGGATAAGTATTTTCACATTCAAACATCTGATTTGTTTATTCTGCAGGAGGTAGAACTATGAAGATAACCAAAAAGATTATCTCAATCGCCATGACCGTGCTGCTTGTATTCGGCGCCTGCGTCTGCGGGCTGCCCGGGATTATGCAGACGGCCTTTGCGCTCGGCAGTCAGAAGAGCGCGGCCACGCGAAGCAGCGACCTTACTTTTGTAGTTCCGGAGGCAATTTACCTCACCCCGGATGCAAGGTCGTGGAGCACCTCGACTGCTTCCACGTTCCAGTACTATGTAAATAATAATTCGGACGGTTCCGTTCTTGCTGAGGTTGCCCAGACCACGGGCAAAATCTATTTCAATCTGAACGGGGCAAGCTCCGGCACGCTTTCGTATGCTTTCCTTGACAAGAGCTTCAATTCGCTGAGCGGCGGTTCCGTGACTCTGAGCAGCTCCACGGTCAACAACAACAGCTATGTCAATATTACGGGAGGCACCTCGCCGTCACTCGCCGCCACGGCGACAGGCTGCTATCTCCGCTGGGCTCTTTCATTTACCGAAAACGGGATAGCAAAGAAGGCATATGCCTATTCTTATATCTACAAGCCCTACACCATTCCTATTGCGGCGGGTGCACTGGCAGGATCGGGTGCTACCGGCGCAAACTGGGCGGGAACACTCACCTGGCTCTCAGGTATGCACGGCATCAATGTTGACGCTATGCCCGATTATTCTCATTCCAGCAGCCTTGACAGCTATGAAGAGAATAATTATCTTAAATTCACCGAATTTGCTTCGTTTACCAGTAAATCGAATACCGCCCGCGTCGGCGGAACAAATGTGACAAGCACTACGCAGGGCGTAGCGTCCTCAAGCTGGTCGGGTCACGATACGAGCAAACCGGGTGACAACCGCTATGTTTCTTATGCGAACACAAGCGGCACTCCCAAGAGCTATGCGTATGTTCTTAAAGAAAATAACAGATCCCCGTCTTCATATAATAACGGCTCGGCCGATACAAACCAGAATTGGGGTGTCAAGAATACCACATTCGCAAAATACAGAGGCAACAATAAGGATATTGTCGTTAAAGCGGTAGCCAAATCGACCGGAGATATTTCGGTTGATGTCAGCCGTTATACGAATCTGAATCAGATTCCGAACCTCGCTGTCGGCCTTGCGGTTACATCCGATGAAAACTGCGATGACGGAACAGGTCACTGGTGGATGGCCGATATGTCAACCACAGAATTCAGCCACAGGAGCACCTGGTATAAGACTGACGAAGACGGTCTGAGACCGACTGCCATGGAACGCGACTATATCTTTGCGGGGCAGGGTAACGACTGGCACACACATTCATATGATACCAATGAAGGCATCCGCTATGCCGGCGCATGGAACAAGGCGATTGTCAATGTCGGCGGCTCAAGTCAGTATTACTATGTCAAGAGTTGCTATGGAAATGCCGACGGTTCATATGATGCCAACGCCTGCGGCTACATAGGTCTCTATGTTCACTGCTATGATAAATCTGTCCTTCGTGCCGCGGTCAGGCAGGCAATCGCCAAGATGCCCGCGCTCGGCGTCAACGGAATCAGCGGAAATAACATTACAAGCTGTTACTTTGAAGCTGATAACAACTATAAGTGGAACACGTTCCAGGCGGCTTTCAATGCGGCCTGCAAAGAGCTCGTTAAGGTTGACGGCGCGCCCGCGAGCGATCCCGGCACTCTCGCCAGCAACCTTTACAATGCGATGAACGCGCTTTGCACCCACTATGAATTCAATGCGAACGGCGGCTCGCTTTCAATGCCTCAGGAGGGTTATGTCACTGTCGGCACAAATCAGTATGCGACCGTTACTCCCAACACAACGGCGACCCGAACCGGTTACTCTTTCAAGGGCTGGAGCACAGATCCGAATGCAACTCCGTCTCAGGCCACCACTTCAAATGTCCAGGTAGGTTATAACGATACGGTTTATGCAATCTGGAAGCCGAATACCTATTTTATCTCGTTCATCACGAACAGCGATGAATCGATAATTCCAAATCAATATGTAGAGGTAGGAGGAGCTATAACCGTTCCCGACGACCCCGTGAAAACCGGTTATACCTTCATCGGCTGGAATCCGTCGATTCCTTCCGTAATGCCGCCGAATAACACTTCGGTCACTGCTCAGTGGCAGGTAAATCAATATACCATAAGCTTTGATTCCGCAGGAGGCACCTCCGTTGCACCGATCACTCAGGACTATGGTTCGGCTGTCTCCGCTCCCGCGAGCCCCACAAGGACCGGCTATACCTTCGCGGGATGGAATCCGGCTCTGCCCGACACTATGCCTGCGTATAACGCCACACACACCGCGCTGTGGAATGTCAATATCCATTCCATAACCTATGATTCTGCAGGCGGCTCGGCAGTAGCTGCAGGCTATTACGCCTATGATTCGGCTTTCCTGGAGCCGGTTCCGACAAGAACGGGATATAACTTCACGGGCTGGACATATAAGGATGCTTCCCAGAACCCCTATACCGGCACAACTATGCCCGATTTTGACCTCTATGCCGTCGCAAACTGGAGCATCGCAAGCTTCACGATTACCTATAACAGCATGGGCGGAACGGAGATAAGCCCGAGAACATTCAATTATGATGAGACCATCACCCTGCCTGCGAATCCGACCAAGACCGGCCATGATTTCGGCGGCTGGGTATATACCGATGCATCCGATAATATTTACACAGGCACGAAGATGCCCGCATATAACCTCACGGCAACAGCGCAGTGGACGGCGCATGTTCATACAATCACGCTTGTTGACAGCATCGACAACAGCGTCATAGGTACAATAACTCAGGATTACGGCACCGCTGTTTCGGCTCCTGCCTCGCCGACGAGAGAGGGTAAATATTTCACCTACTGGTCACCGTCAATCCCGTCAACGATGCCCGATGAGGACCTTATAGTGACGGCAAACTGGAGCACGGAAACCTATAACCTCATATTCAATGAGCCCGGCTACACTCCCGCAAGCCAAAGCGTGACCTACGGCGAAGCATATCCCTCATTTGCGGACCCTGTCAAGGAAGGACACACCTTCGGCGGATGGTTCACCGATTCGGGCTGCACCGCAGGTCATGAAATCAGCTTCAGCGGAAACGTTCCCGATCTCGGCAATAATAATCAGAATATCAATATCTACGCAAAGTGGACCGTAAACCAGTATACGATAACCTTTGATACCGACGGCGGAACTCAGATTGCGCCGATAACTCAGAATTACGGCACCGCGGTTGCCGGTCCGGCCGATCCCGAAAAAGAGGGCTGCGACTTCCTCGGTTGGGACAGAGCTGTTCCTTCGACAATGCCTGCAGAGAATATTACGATTACGGCATTGTGGGAACCGCTCCCGTTCACGATTTACTATTTCTCGAACGAGAGTCTGATTGAGTCTCAGGAGTATCTCTACGGCGAGACGGTTACGCCGATATCGGATCCCGAGGAGGAGGGCTATACCTTCGCGGGTTGGAACTTTATCAACTACGAAACATATCAGCAGGTTGCACAGCCTGTTACCATGCCCGCTTATGATATCCTTGCCGAAGCGCAGTGGAATGTGAATTATTACACGATAACCTTTGATACAGCAGGCGGCTCGGTAATCAATCCGATTTATCAGGCATATGATACCGCAATAACAAGCCCTGCGAACCCGACCAGAGAGGGATATACTTTTGCCGGCTGGGATACTCAGATTCCCGCATTTATGCCTGCGGAGAATATGACAATCACCGCGCAGTGGAGCATAAATCAGTACACAATCACATTCAATACGGCGGGCGGCAGCGCGATTAACCCGATAACCGCGGATTACGGCTCGGCAGTTACAGCGCCTGCAAATCCCACCAGAGAAGGCTACACGTTCGCGGGCTGGGATGCAGCAATTCCCTCGACCATGCCGGCTCAGAATCTGACAATCACCGCGCTGTGGAGCATCAATCAATATACGATTACGTTTGATACAGCAGGCGGCAGCGCGATTGACCCGATTACAGCTGATTACGGCTCGGCGGTCACGGCGCCCGCAAATCCGGCAAGAGAGGGCTACACTTTCTCAGGCTGGAGCAGAGCGATTCCCGCTACCATACCTGCGGAGAATATTACGATTACCGCGCAGTGGCAGATAAATCAGTACACGATTACGTTCAATACCGTGGGCGGAACGGAGATTGATCCGATTACTCTGGATTACGCAGCGCCTGTGACGCCTCCCGCGAATCCGACAAAGGAAGGTTATGAGTTCACCGGCTGGGATGCGGAAATTCCCGCGACCATGCCTGCACATAATCTGACAATTACCGCGCTGTGGAACGTCCTCCCGTTCACAATCACGTTTGACACGGCGGGCGGCTCGTCAATCGATCCGATTACCCAGAATTACGGCACTGTTGTCGTCACTCCCGCAAATCCGACCAGAGAGGGTTATACCTTTACCGGCTGGGATATCGCGGTTCCCACAACAATGCCGGCTCAGAATATGACAATTACCGCACAGTGGAGAGTCAATTCTTATACGATTACGTTCAACACCGACGGCGGCAGTCCGATTGAGCAGATTACTCAGGATTACGGAACCGTTATCACTGCTCCTTCAGATCCCGTCAAAGAAGGATATACTTTCACCGGCTGGGATATCGCGGTTCCCGCAACCATGCCGGCTCAGAATATGATAATCACCGCGCAGTGGAGCATAAATCAGTATACGATTACATTCGTTACTCCCGATGACGCGACTCCGGTTGCGGCAATTACCGGAAACTACGGCGACGCTGTCACGGCTCCCGCGGACCCGGCAAGGCCGGGATATACCTTCACCGGCTGGGATACCGGGATTCCTTCGACAATTCCCGCACAGAATCTCACGATAACCTCAACCTGGAGCATTCACACTTATCATATCGTCTATGATATGCAGGGCGGTGCACCGAATCAGCCCTCCGCATATGCGGATTACGGCACGGTACTGACCCTTCCGCAGAGCGGCTTCTCAAAGACCGGTTATACCTTCACCGGCTGGGAGTATAACGGCGTTACATATACGGATTCATTCACCATTCCCGCACTGCCCGAAAGCGGCGCGGACATTACCCTCGTCGCTCAGTGGTCAATAGGCACATTTACCCTGACCTTTGACACTGCCGGCGGAAATGACATACCGTCCGTAACTGCCGAATTCGCATCGGCAATCAACGCTCCCGCCGATCCCGTGAGACCGGGCTATGAATTCACCGGCTGGATCCCCGCCGTTCCCGCGACAATGCCGGGAGAGAATATGACCGTGACGGCAACCTGGAACAAGCTCAGCTACAGAGTGGCGTTCCTTGAGCCCGACAGCATAAACGGCGACGCGACCTTCGCGAACGAAGCGGTGTTTGATAATTATGAGTTCTATGTCGGTTACGGCGATCCGCTCACTTCGATTCCCGACGGTTCGCCCGCAGTCAATTATTTCACCTTCCTATATTGGTCCGATACTCCCGGCGGAGCAGAGGTAAATCTTGAAAACTGGACTATGCCGGCGGCTGCAAAGGATACCGTGGTTTACTTCTATCCCGTCTATGAGAGAGTGGAAGTTGAGATTGAGGTGGATAATACCGTTTCCGATGCCGAAATAGTCGCTTCCGATTCACCTTCGCAGATTGACGGCTTTATTTACAACGCAGGCACAAAGATTACCAAAGCAGCCCTCGAGCAGCAGTTTGATGTTTCCGGCGACGGCCGTGTCAGCATCACCCCGAGCAAGGGCACCAAAATCTGCGGAACCGGAACAAAGATTGAGCTTATCGACAATTATGACGACAGCGTCAAGGCAACTTATTATCTTATAGTTCCCGGCGATGTCAACGGTGACTCGCTCTGTACGGCGAATGATGCCAGCATGGTTGAGCAGGCGAGACTCGATTCCAACAGCTGGTATCCGAAGGACAGGCCCGGAGATTCGGCGGAGAAAATTGCCGAGAACGCGATTATGCGCGAATGCGCCCGACTTGCCGCGGATGTCTGCGACCAGTACAATCTCGTTGATGACAACGATTCGGCGCTGATTCAGTACCACGTTCTCAGCGGAAACAGATTCACTTATGATCCGCAGGCAAAGAAATATCAGCTTGAAATTGTCTGATTGAAAAAGCGGAATAACAAAATGGCGGCTTCGTAAGAAGCCGCCTGATTTTTATATTATTAAAGGGCTCTTGTCAGAGCCCGTTTTTTATAATTTATAAACTCCCGATTTCAGCAGCACGTATTCCGCTTCGCCCGATCTGAAATACTTTGAAACAGGCTCGTTGAAGGTGTAGTACCCGCTGACTCTGAAGGTCGTGAGGTCAACCGTCTTGATATTGAATGAATTCTCGTTGCAGACATAGAGGCATCCGTCATAGAGCGAGAGACTTGCCGGATGGGAGAACGCCTTTTCCTTCAGACCGCCTATGCGGAATTCTATTCTGTTGTATCTGACGGAATAGTTGATGACCGCGTTCGCCTCGGGAACCGTCATCCATAAATCCCTGCCGACGGGCTCGGGTGAGCGCGCGGGATAGTCAAGATACTTGATTTTTCTCGTATCGGTTATGAAGCCGTAGTTATTGAAAATCCTGAGCGTGCCGTCATTGTAGGAAGCAATGTTTGAGGTGGGGGAAATGCTCCTGAGCTGACACGAAACAAAATCTCCGAGCGTCTTGGCAAGCCCGAAGCCGTCTTCTCCGTATTTTGCGGCGATATAATCCGTTATTTTTATTTTCTCGAAAAGATCGGCGCGGGAATCATAGCTGAAAAAGCCCGCCGTATCGGTATTTCCGAGAGATTCTCTGCAAGCATATATAAATCCCACGTCGGTGGGGAATATATCAAGCAGATCGGCATTGAAAACTTTCTGCATTTATTTACCTGCTTTTTTCAAAAACAGCCCGCCTTGCCGGGAATGACCGCTTGTAACCTGCATCTCAGCAGGTGGGTGCCTCCCATCGGGTTCGCGCTCCCTTCGTCCGCTTGCCGGCGAGAGCTCAAAGAGAATCTCCGGGGCGGGAGGTCTGCAGTCTGCCGACAGAGTCCGGCTCCCTTAAATTGTTCGTTGGGTTACATCAGAGTCATAGTTATCGGACAAGGCAGGACGTTAATTGTATTTTATTCTTCTTCTTTTTCTTCTTCACCCTCGTCGGAAAACATTTCCGCGAGTCTCTCGAGGAAGATATGGCCGACCTCATCGTATTCCTCATCATCCTCAATGGGTTCGAGGGTTACTTCCTCGCCCTTGCCCGGGATTACTCTGAGTACGATGAATTCGTCATCCTCTTCCGTTATTTTTGAAGGGTCGTCGGGCAGCGGACTGAGCGCTACATAGAGACCCTTGTCTGTTTCTATTCTGTCAAGTTCCTCAAAGATATGTTCTTTGCCTTCTTCGTCAATTACGCTTACTATATCGGGAACGTATTCTTCCATTTTTATTATCCTTTCGGTTTTGTTCGGTTATATTTACATCATCGGAAATACAGCAATCACAATCGGCATACCCTATTGAGTCTTCAGCGGTCTTTATCGGATGAAGGTCAACAAGTTCGCCGTTTTCAAGATAATTTCTTGATATTTCAAATATATCATGAAACAGTGACGGGTCAGCATTCTGATATAAATTAAATGTTTCCCCTTTGCCATTGTCGAGAATTAAAGCATGCTGTTTATCATTCCCGTTGCTACTGCTGCTACGCTCCAGTTCTCGTCTAAAAACGTCTGAAAGTCTGACTCGTAAAGCTTCATTGATTCTTCTACTTCCTCTTTGGAACAGTGTAGGTGTTTTATTGAATGCTCTCTTATTTGCCTCTTGTATTCTTCTAAAGTCATCTGTTCGCTCATAATTCAACTCCTGATTATTATAAATGGAAATATGTTTATTGTCAACGTTTATCTATGAACTCCGAACTTTATCTTATTTAATGAAACAGGGGAACAGTCAATGCTATCACCTTTATAATTTTACCGCCTTTTTCACTCTCGGAGCAATTAAAAGAGCAAGCGAAAGCTTCGCGATATCGGGAATAATATAGGGGATAACGCACATCATCAGCGCCTGAATTATACCCGGGGCGGAGC
>JAEEGL011956163.1_pt1 | contig 12456 bp, 11 predicted proteins | sample 9134231 | NCBI WGS metagenome assembly JAEEGL01 (sample SAMN16246548, study PRJNA631951) | gut metagenome | biome: gut microbiome; feature: rumen; material: fiber-attached | host: Bos | place: Iran: Karaj | collected 2018-10 | reverse complement strand
CGGAAGCCTGCCTGCGCAACGAGCCTTCCATCGTTACCCGCGCCGTCACGGACATCGCCAAGGCATACAATAAATATTATTACGAGCACCGGATCCTGGACGACGATCCCGCCGCCACCGCGGCGCGGCTGGCCCTGACGGAGGCCTGCCGTCAGGTGATCAGGACCGGGCTGTACCTGATCGGCCTGTCCGCGCCGGAGCGGATGTGATCGGGGAAACAGCGCAGCGGACATAGGGCCCGCAAGGAGGCGGAGGTATGAAATTTACCAAGATGCACGGCATCGGCAACGATTATCTCTTCGTCAACTGTTTTGAGGAAGTGGTTTCCGATCCGTCGCGGATGGCGATTGTGATGTCGCGGCCGCATTTCGGCGCGGGGGCGGACGGGCTGGTGCTCATTGAGCCTTCGGACAGCGCGGATTTCGCCATGCGCATTTTCAACGCCGACGGCAGCGAAGCCGAAATGTGCGGCAACGCCGTCCGCTGCATCGGCAAGTATGTGTATGAGCGCGGCATGACGGATAAAACGGAGCTGACCATCGAAACCGGCAACGGCTTCAAGCAGCTGAAGCTCACGGTGGAGGGCGGCCGGGTGACCCGCGTGCACGCGGATATGGGGACGCCGGAACTGAATCCCCGCCTGATCCCCGTGGACCTGCCGGGCGAACTGGTGCTGCGCCACCGCCTGCAGATTCTGGGGCAGACCTGGTTCATTACCTGCGTGAATATGGGCAATCCGCACGCGGTGCTGTTTGTGCGCGATCCGGAGGTGATCGATCTGCCCACCATCGGGCCCATGATCGAGCATCATCCGCTGTTCCCGCGCCGCACCAATGTGGAATTCGTGCGGGTGATCGACCGCGGCATCCTGCAGATGCGGGTGTGGGAGCGGGGCGCGGGCGAGACGCTGGCCTGCGGCACCGGCAACTGCGCGGCGCTGGTCTCGGCGACGCTGCTGGGCCTCTGCGACGGGGAAAGCGATCTGCACACCTCCGGCGGCACCCTCCACGTCCGCTGGGACCGGGAGGCGGGCGGCAGCGTCTATCTGACCGGTCCGGCGAGAGAAGTGTTCACCGGGATCTTCTGATCGTTCTCTTTCCCGCTCTCCGGAGCGTTCATCATCACACAGGAGGAAACACTCATGGTCAACCCCAACTTTGCAAAGATGCAGGCAAACTATCTCTTCTCCACCGTGCGGCAGAAGACGAACGAGTATGTGGCCGCCCATCCGGAGGCAAAGATCCTGCGGCTGGGCATCGGCGACGTGACCCGCCCGCTGGTGCCGGAAGTCATCAAAGCCATGCACGCTGCCGTGTACGAGATGGGCGATATCGCCACCTTCAAAGGCTACGGCGAGGACTTCGGCTACCGCTTCCTGCGGGAGGCCATCGTAGCCAACGACTACGCCCCCCTGGGCGTGACGCTCACCGTTGACGAGGTGTTCGTCAACGACGGCGCCAAGAGCGACACCGGCAACATCGGCGAGCTGTTCGACGTCTCCTGCGTGGTGGCGGTGTGTGACCCGGTCTATCCGGTCTATGTGGACTCCAACGCCATCGCGGGCCGGGCAGGCGAGCCGACGGGCGACACCTGGAGCCGCCTGGTCTACATGCCCTGCGTGGCGGAAAACGGATTCGTGCCCGAACTGCCGAAGGAACATGTGGACCTGATCTACCTCTGCTATCCCAACAACCCCACCGGCGCTCACGCCACCTATGACCAGCTGCGCATGTGGGTGGACTACGCGCTGAAGACCGGCGCGGTGATCCTCTACGACGCGGCCTACTCCAGCTTCATCGGCGAGGGACTGCCCCGCTCCATCTACGAGATCGAAGGGGCGAAGGGCTGCGCCATCGAGTTCAAGAGCTATTCCAAAACGGCGGGCTTCACCGGCGTGCGCTGCGGCTACACCGTCATCCCCGCCGAGCTGAAGCGGGACGGCCAGAGCCTGAACGCCATGTGGAAGCGCCGTCAGAACACCAAGTTCAATGAGGCGAGCTACATCTCCCAGCGGGCCGCCGCAGCGATCTATACCCCTGAGGGAAAGCGGCAGACCGCCGAGGTCACCGCCTACTATAAAAAGAACGCCCGCATCATCCGGGAGGGCCTGCAGTCGATCGGCTTTGAGGTCTACGGCGGCGAGAACGCCCCCTACATCTGGCTGCGCACCCCGAACGGGATGAAGAGCTGGGACTTCTTCGATCAGCTGCTCGACCGGGCCCAGGTGGTGGGCACGCCGGGCAGCGGCTTCGGTCCTCACGGCGAGGGCTACTTCCGCCTCACCTCTTTCGGCACGCTGGAGATGAGCACCGAAGCTCTGGAACGGATCAGAAAGGTATTTTGAGATGGAACACAACAACCGCTGCACTGATGAGATCATCGACACCATCCGGCGTCTGGTCGCCATCCCCTCCCCCACCGGCTACACCGCGAAGGCAGCCCGCGAGATCAGCGCGATCCTCTCTGAACTGGGCTATGCGCCGGAGATCACCAACCGGGGCAATGTGCTCTGCCGCATCGGCGGCGAGGGCTCCCCGCTGATCCTGGCGGCCCATTTCGACACGCTGGGCGGCATCGTCCGCTCCCTCAAGCCGAAGGGCCGGGTGCGGATGACCCGGGTGGGCGGCCCTGCGCTGGGCAGCTACGAGGCGGAGAACTGCACCCTCTATACCCGTTCCGGCGCAGGCATCTCCGGCACCCTGCAGATGAACGAGCCCTCCGCCCACGTGGCCGGCAGCGATCTTGTGGAGAAGAAGCGCACCGAAGCCGAGATGGAAGTGGTGCTGGACGTGGCCGCGAGCACCGAGGAGGAGCTCCGCGCTCTGGGTGTGGAAACCGGCGACTTCATCGCCTTTGAGCCCCGGTTCACTCTGGGCGACAACGGCTATGTGAAAAGCCGCTATCTGGACGACAAAGCGGGCAGCGCCGTGCTGCTGACCTGGGCAAAGATCGTTGCGGAGACAGGGGCCCTCCTGCCCCGGGAGGTCTGGCTGCTCTTCACCTGCCACGAGGAGGTGGGCACCGGAGCTTCCAGCGGACTGCCCGAGGCCACCGAGTTCCTGTCTGTGGACATGGGCTGCGTCGGCGCGGATCTGCGCTGCACCGAGCGGATGGTCTCGATCTGCGTGGCCGACGGCGGCGGACCCTACGACTACGGCATGATCTCCCGGATGAAGCGAGTCTGCGAGGAAGCGTCGCTGCCCTATGCGCTGGACGTCTATCCCCACTACGGCTCGGACGCGGACGCAGCGGTGGATGCGGGCTACCATATGCGCCACGGCTGCATCGGTCCGGGCGTCTATGCCTCCCACGGCTACGAGCGCACCCACCGGGAAGGACTGGAAGCCACTTTGCGGCTGGTGAACGGCTATGCGATGCTTCCCCCTGCCTTGGTCTATGAAAATGAATGAGCGTATCCACCGGGGAGGCGGCCGCTGGCGGCTCCTCCCTCTTTTGCTGTTTTCGACGCTGATTCTGAACACCGCGGCCTACGCCGTCCCTGTGGATTCCCATGCGATCCGCATCCCGGCGGACGCCGGCGTCGTGCCGATGCCGGCGTCCGCCGTCACCGAACCGAAAAGCGGCCCCGATCCCCTGCGGGCGGCGGCCGGGGAGATCCTTATTTCCCGGGAAACCGCGCCGGGTGCGGAGGTCCTGCGCTATTGCTTCCCCGCGAAGCTGCGCTCCGCCGAATTCGGGATGATCACCATCTCCCCCGGCGGGACTTTTGTGATCGATCTGGGCGAGGAGACGCCCGGCTTCTTCACGGTGGACGCCGACGGAAACGAGCAGCCGCTGAGCATCGCCACGCTGCCCGCTGGACCGTTCTTCATGCGGGCGGACGGCGCCGAATGGCTGATCATGCGTCCCCAGTGCTTCCGGGACCGGGACGCGGAGGGCGGCACCCTGCGCATCCTCTCCGGCGGCAGCGAGCTGCGCCTGACCCACGACGCCGACGGCTGGCGGCTGGGCGCGGTCTGCACCCTGACCGAGGGCTTCGGGAGCTTCTGGTATCTCCGGGCGGAAAGTCTCGCGGCGCAGGACGGTTATCGCTGGTTCCAGGACTGCTCGGTGGGTCTGTTCGGCGGCATCCACCGGCTCACCGCCTACGGCTACTACTATCCCACCAGCACCAGCCACATTGGCTATGCCCCCGATCTCTACTACCGGATCCCCGCGCCTCACATCGCGGTGAAGCTTGCCCACAGTCCGGCGCTGCCCGCAAAACTCTGCGCGGTGGCGATGCTGGACATCTGCCGGGCCGGAGCCTCCCCCACCGGCGACCTGCCCACGCTGATCGGCGTGGACTGGCTGCTCCGGGACTACGGCCTCGGGGCCGGGTTCTACGACACCCGCTTCAACACCGACTTTGCCTGGGCGCTGCTCGATCTGGGCCGGTCTCTCGGGCTGGACGAATATAAGGAGCAGGCGCACCGGTTCGTCGATTCCCTGCGTCGGCATATCGACGAGAGCGCCGACGGCAGCGACGGGCTCTATTTCTCCCCCGACTACGGCCACGCCTCCGGCGGGACCGGCGGCGTCACCCACACCTCGCTGAACCATCAGGCGGCGGAGGCGTCCTTCCTGATCCGGGCGGGCTATTCATCCTATGCGATGCGTCTGGTCAAAACGATCGAGGCCACCGCCGACGAGTGGATCAAACCGGACGGTGACCTCTGGTACGCCCGCACCGCCGACGGCGAATACTTCGGCGCCGACTACCCCTATCTGACCTACAACGACCTCTATGAACTGCAGCTGCTGCTGGAGACGGACGCAGGAAGGCGCAGCGGCCCCATCGACCGGTTGCTCGCGGCCAAGCTTCGCTGGATGGAGAAAAACGGCGTGACCGGGTATCTGAAATAGGAACTGACGGCAAAAAAACCACCCGCGAGGGTGGTTTTTGTGTTGCCGTGGGGCGCAGTTTTACTTGAAGAAGTGCGGCAGTCCGTTGAAGACATACTCGTAGCAGTAGAGGTACTGATGGTCGTAGCCCTCCACCAGATAGTAGGCAAGCGTGCCCTCGTTGAAGCTCTTCTCCGCCTTGGAGAAGGCAGGCTGCCGCCACATGGCGCTGACCTGGGGGTTCAGATTCGGATAGGCGATGTCCTTGGTGCCCACCGCTGCGAAGATGTGGAATTCGGGATCGCCCGCTTCCTTGACCGCGTCGTTCAGCAGCTTGGCGGTCTCCTCCGTCCGCATGCTGCCCGACATCTTGCCCAGCTCCCAGCAGTCGCCGCACATGGGCAAGAACCAGGCCAGGTAGCGCAGGTTTTTGGCAAAGCCGTTCCAGGTCATGCTGGAGCCCAGGGAGAAGCCTCCGATGCCCCGGTGGGCCCGGGAGGCGGCCAGCGCTTCGGGCGTCACGCCCTCCGCATAGGTGGAGAACCGGCTCTCTACGGCGGGCATCACGGCGTTCACGAATTCGGTGTAGAACTCAAACATCGTGCCGCCGTAGTTGGCCGCGCCCATGCGCACCGTCGGCGCAACGACGATCAGCGGCTCGAGCAGCCCGCCGGCGATCATGTGGTCCAGCATGTTCTTGCAGGCATTGGGCGCTTCGGGCGTGCCCAGCCAGGCGGTCTCGTTGTCGCCCGCGCCGTGCATCAGATAGAAGATGTTGTACTTCTTTGCCGGATCGTAGCCGGCGGGGGTGTAGACGGTGACGTGCTTCACTACCTTCTCGCCCGGGCGCTCGCAGTCGGGTACGAGGTAGCCGATATGCGCCAGGCTGCCGCCTGCCGCCATCGGCTCAAAGAAGCCCTCCGGCACCTTGCTGAACTGAAAGTCGTTAAATCTGCTCATGGTTTTCATCCTTTCTGCATATTTGTGACGCGAACAGCGTCCTTGATCGACTAATTCTTGAAGCTGTGGACCGGGGCTGGGATACGTCCGCCTCTGCCGATAAACGCGCTGCAGTCAAAGCGGCTGACCGGCATGATCGGGGCATGGCCCAGCAGGCCGCCGAAGTCCACGCTCTCCCCCACGCCCTTGCCGATCACCGGAATGATCCGGACGGCCGTGGTCTTGCTGTTGATCATCCCGATGGCGGCCTCGTCGGCGATGATGCCCGAGATGGTGGCGGCGGACGTATCGCCCGGGACGGCGATCATATCCAGGCCCACCGAGCAGACGCAGGTCATCGCCTCCAGCTTTTCCAGGCTGAGAGCTCCCGCCTCCACTGCGGCGATCATGCCCGCGTCCTCGCTGACCGGGATGAAGGCTCCGCTGAGGCCGCCCACATAGGAGCTCGCCATCACGCCGCCCTTTTTGACATTGTCGTTGAGGATCGCCAGCGCCGCCGTGGTGCCTGGCGCGCCTGCGTGCTCCAGACCCATCTCCTGAAAGATCTCCGCGATGCTGTCCCCTACCGCCGGCGTCGGCGCCAGCGACAGATCGATGATGCCGAAGGGCACGTCCAGCCGCCGGGACGCCTCCAGCGCCACCAGCTGGCCTGCCCGGGTGATCTTGAAAGCGGTGCGCTTGATCGTCTCGCAGAGGGTCTCGAAGTCGGCGCCCCGGGCTTCCTCGATGGCGCGCTTCACCACGCCAGGGCCGCTGACGCCCACGTTGATCACACAGTCCTTCTGTCCCACGCCGTGGAACGCGCCTGCCATGAAGGGGTTGTCCTCCACCGCGTTGCAGAAGATGACCAGCTTGGCGCAGCCGATGCTTCCCCGATCGGCGGTGCGGCGGGCGGTCTCCAGCACCGTCTCACCCATCGTCTTCACCGCGTCCATGTTCAGGCCGCCCTTGGTGGTTCCGATGTTGACCGACGAGCAGACGATATCGGTCTCACTGAGCGCCTCCGGGATGGAGCGGATCAGCGTCCGGTCGCTTTCCGAAGCCCCGCCGTGGACCAGCGCCGAAAAGCCGCCGATGAAATCCACTCCCACGGTTTTCGCCGCCCGGTCGAGCATCTTTGCCACGCTCACATAGTCCTTCGCTCCGGTGCCCGCGGCGGCGATGGCCACCGGCGTCACCGAAATGCGCTTGTTGACGATGGGGATGCCGAACTCGGAGCCGATCTGCTCGCCCACCTGCACCAGCTTCTCCGCCCGCCGGGTGAGGAGCTCATAGGCCTTGCGGTTGAAGGTCTCCACATCGTCGGATGCGCAGCCCAGGAGGCTCACGCCCATGGTGATGGTGCGCACATCCAGTTTTTCCTCGGAGATCATTCTGTTGGTCTCCTGGATCTCCCGTCTTGAAATCATAGATCGTTGTTACTCCTATGGACAAACATTGATTGCACTAAATGCGGTTCATGGAATCGAAGATGCTCTCCTTCTGGAGACGGATCTGCACGCCGATCTCGCCGCCGACCCGGTCCAGGCCCGCCGCGATCGCCGCAAAATCCTCGGCGCAGCGGTCCAGATCCACGATCATCAGCATGGAGAAGTAGCCGTCAACGATGGTCTGCGAGATATCCAGGATGTTGATATCCTTTTCGGACAGGAAGGTGCACACCTTTGCGATGATGCCCACCGAGTCCCGTCCGAGCACGGTGATGATGCCGTTGTTGCCGTCTGTTTCGTTCATAGCTGTTTCCTTCCAGTCATTCGATGACGATTTCCAGGGAGCTCAGCAGCCCCACCACCTCGGGAAAGCTGAACCGCGCCGCACGCAGCCGGTTCGTCTCCAGATCGATCGCGTAGCCCTGGGCGCCGCGAAAGTCCGCTTCCCGCAGATCACAGCGGCTGAACACGGTGCCCTGAAACCTGGCGCGGCGAAAATCCGCCTTCCGCAGGGCGCACTGCTGGATGATGCAGTCCTCAAACACCGCGTCGGAGAAGCCGAACTTCCCCAGCTCAAAATCCATCAGGCTGCAGATGCGCCAGGTGCAGCGGTCCGCCCGGTCCAGCGGGAACCAGCGTCCCGCGCTCAGCCGCAGGTCGCTGAAGTTGACGCCGTTGAAGAGGCAGTCGCTGCACTCCCCCGCCACCATCTCGCAGCCCTCGAACTTCGGGTTGAGGAACCGGCAGCGCTCAAACAGGCAGGCGGTGAACTTGCAGCCCCGGAAGACGCAGTCTTCAAAGCGGCAGTCCGCAAAAATGCAGTCCCGGATCTCTTCCCGCAGGAATTCCCGTCCGGAGATCGTGAGCCCCGCATAGCGTTCGCCGTCGCGCACCGGTATCCGCCTCCTCTCTGACTCCCTGTATCGGAAAAATTGTAGCATATCTGCACCGTATTTTCAACAAGGAAAACGGCTCCCCGGGGAGGGAGCCGCACGAGCTTGACTTCATCAATCCTGCTGGAGCTTTTTCAGATGCTTAAGGATCACGCCTGCGTATTGCTCCATCTTTTCCGGCGTGAGCCGCAGGCTTGGCGCACAGATATCCATGCTGTAACGCTCGTTGGTCGGCGGAGCGCCGCGCTTGTTCTCCTGATCCTGAAAGATCAATCCCACCGGAACTGCAACCGCAGAGACGCCGTATTCAAATTCCATGTCCTCCACCGCGTAACCCCGCTTCCGGATCTCCTGAAGCTCCCGTTTGATCGCGTCCGCATCGGTGACGGTCCGTTCGGTATAGGACTTCAGTTCGCCGGCAAGGGCCCTGTCGATCGTTGTCTCTGCGCTGTTGGAAAGCAGCGCCTTCCCCAGCGCCGTGCAGTGGACCGGGAGCCGCACATCATAGACTGTGTGATACATCCCTGCCATCGGTGTTTCCGAGCAGATCAGCATGATCTCGTTGCGGATCATCGTGCCGACCCGCACGATCTCCCCCACCTCCGCGCAGACCTCCCGGGCACAGCCGATCAGCCGGTCCGCAAAGTCGTTGTTCAGCCGGTAAACATTGTAAAGCGACAGGATCCGGTGGCCGAGGATATACTTTCCGGTGTCGTGATATTTGCGCACATAGCCCAGAAGCTCCAGCGTCGCCATAGCGTTGGAGACCGAACTTTTCAGCTGGCCGGACAGTTCGGCCAGTTCCGTGATGCCGAGCAGCGGATGTGTGCTGTCGTAGTAATCGAGCAGCTTCAGCGCCCAATAGAGCGATTTCATCTTGGGAGCTGTTTGTTGTTCTTTTCCCATAACCAGACCCCCTGTATCTTCCAATTTACAGATACAATAACACAGTTTTTCGGCACGGTCAAGATGTCCATCAATAATAAAATATATTTCATCAATTGTGAATTCTCTCTTGACACCCCTCCCGGCCCGTGCTACAATGCAGTCAGAATTTCCAAAATGGGTTTTGTCTATTCTGAACAAACCGCAATCACCTGGCTGTCCCCGCGGCAACGCGGATAAGCAATAACGCAAACAAAGGAGAAAAAGCAATGAAAGCGCTCAAAATTCTCGCACTGCTCGTCTGCCTGTGTCTGACGATCGGACTCTTCGCAGCATGCACGAGCAAACCCGTAGAACCCACGAACACCCCTGCGCCTGCCGCGACCGCGACTCCCGCGCCCGCCACGGCGACCCCTGCTCCCGCCAACAACGAACCGGAACCCTCTGAGGAACCCCCCGTGGACGAAGGCCCCGGCTACCCGCTGGTGTGCGATTACGGTGAATGCGAGCTCACCTACTTCTTTGCGATCGGTCCCACCGTCACCACCAAGATCGAGTCCTATAAGGACATCGACGCCAACACCGAACTGGAACGCCGCACCGGCGTCAAGATCAATTGGATCAACCCCGGCATCCAGTACCAGAGCGAGCAGTATTCGATGATGGTCGCCTCCGACGACTTCCCGGATCTGGTCTGCCACCGCATCGGCCTCAGCTATCCCGCCGGTCCCGACGCTGCCGTTGACAACGGCGTGTTCTACCGGCTCAACGAACTGATCGACCAGTACGCCCCCAACTACAAGGCGGTCTTTTCCGGCATACCCGAATACAAAGACACATTTACCGATAAGGGCAACCAGTGGGGCATGTACTGCTACTACAGCAACGCCACCGTCTACTACGGCGTCTCCTACCGCAAGGATATCGGCGACAAGATCGGTGTCAACGCCATCCCGGAGACCCTCGATGAGTGGGAGGATGTCTTCCAGATCTTCATCGACAACGGCTACAATGAACCGATGTTCCTGCAGAACGGTCTGAACATGAACGGCACCTGGCTGAGCGCCTTCGGCGTGGGCGAGAGCTTCTATCAGGACAACGGCGTCGTCAAATACGGACCGATCCAGCCCGGCTTCAAAGAGTACCTTCTCCGGATGCACGACTGGTTTGACAAGGGCTACATGATGAAGGATTTCGTCGGCAAGGACACCCGCGACATGCTGATCGCCGACAAGGCGATGGTCTCCTGGGCTTCTGACAGCCTTTCCGGCGACGAGCTGGTGGCTTCCGGCCATGTCAGCAATCCGGACTTCTATCTGATGCCCTGCCCCCATCCGGTGCTCAAGAAGGGCGATAAGGTCCACTACCGTCTGACCGCAACCAAGGTCGACCAGCCTACCGCTATCGCCACCAGCTGCAAAACTCCTGAACTCGCCGTCAAGTGGCTCGACTACATGTTCAGCGAGGAAGGCCAGTTCTTCTGCAACTACGGCGTGGAGGGCGTGACCCACACGATGGTGAACGGCAAGCCTGAATACACCGACCTGATCACTCATAACGATGTTTCGGTCACCAACACTCTTGAAGCCTACATCCTGTTCTGCTGCACCGTCAACACCAACCCGTCCCTCGCGTTCTCCCCCAGCAAGGTGCTCTGCAACCAGGTCTGGAGCGACAGCCCCTGCGACCAGGTGCTGCCCAAGGCGCTCGTCCGCACTTCTGACGAGACCGCCAGGTATGCTGCGGTGATGACCGATGTGGAAACCTACGTCTCCGAGAACGTTGCCAAGTTCATCATGGGCACCCGGAGCATCGATGAATTCGACGACTATGTCCAGGTCATCGAGAGCACCGGCATCGCAGACGCCACTGCCATCCAGCAGGCTGCCCTTGACCGCTACAACAATCGCTGAACAGCGGCAGGAGGCAGACGATGAAAGATCAATCCTGGGAGTTCCCGGGCTACGGAGAAACCCGTTATCCCGAACTGCCGATTGAGTATGTTGCCGCCGCTGTCACCGAAAATACGATCAAAACCATCCGCATCAGAATCAAAAACGGCGTCAGCGTCGGCACCCTCTCTCCGGCGGATTTTGAGATCATGGACGACCGGTACAATTCCCCCGTCTCCGGAAGCACCGAATACCGGGTCCATCAGATCTGGCGCGAGGACGACATCCTCACGCTGAACGTGGCCGGCCTCCCCTATTTGAACGGCACCACTTATACCATCCGCACCAAGAACTATCCCGGCTGTCTGGTGGACGGGAAGCATGCGCTGGTCATCCGCACCCGTGACATCGTCTTCTTCGACGAATGCGAGGAGGAAGCGGACACGATCACCCGTTACAAGCCGCCTCTGCTCATCACCGAACGCAAGACCTTCCCCCGGGAGTATCGCTCTGTCACCGCCGAGTGCTACGTGGGGATCAAGGGCATGATGGCCGAGCGCTTCATCCTGGACGTGGGCGAGGACTTCCGTCTGGACGGGCTGACCGCAGACTGTTTCACCGCTTATGCCATCGACGAGCGGAACCGCACTATGGGCAGCGGCCGCGGCCTTTCGCTGAAGGACGGCAAGCTGATCCTGGAGGTCAAGGATTTCCCCGTGACCACAAAATTCCGCTTTGTCTGTTTCAAGCGCGGGTTCTACCGGCTCGGTCTGGGCTTCACCTACCGGGAGATCACCGAACACAAAGTGGAGGGCACCGAAGGCTTCGCGGCAGGCACTTATCAGCTCAGCGATGACTTTACGCTGCTCTACCGCCTCTACGAACCGAAGGACGCGGAGAGACCGCTGCCTCTGGTGCTGACCATCGGCGCAGGGGGCGTCATCAGCGGCGACAACAACATCACTCAGCTCTGGAGCATCCAGCCGCTGGGCTTTGCGGCGGAGAGTTTCCAGAAGAAACACCCCTGCTATGTGCTCGTACCCCAGAACAAGAACGTGGACTTCAACGGCGGCTGGAGCCGCAGGCACATGGACGGCTGCAAAGCGGTCATCCGCAGATTGATCGCAGAGGGCAAAGTGGACGGCTCCCGCGTCTACTTCTGCGGCGAGGGGCTGGGCAACCGGATCTCTCTGCTCTTCCGGGAACCGGAGTTCTTTGCCGCCGCCATGCTCACCATCCCCGTCTGGTGCGACTACGAGATGCTCTCCACGCTGAAGGACCTGCCCATCTGGCTCACCTCCAACGCCGGAGAACAGCTCCGGATGCTCGAGCGCTCCAGAATGATCTATCAGCATCTGGTGAAGTACGGCAACACCCAGTCTCGCTACACCGAGTACACTCTGGACGAGATCGAAGAAATGGGCGGGATGTATTGCTCCAGGGACTATCATTTTGCCAACATGCTGAGTTATAATGATGATGAGAAACGGAGCTGGCTCTTTGAGCACGCAAGAAAGGAGCACTGATCTATGGCACTGATGACACTTCATT
>JAEEGL011905533.1_pt1 | contig 12456 bp, 6 predicted proteins | sample 9134231 | NCBI WGS metagenome assembly JAEEGL01 (sample SAMN16246548, study PRJNA631951) | gut metagenome | biome: gut microbiome; feature: rumen; material: fiber-attached | host: Bos | place: Iran: Karaj | collected 2018-10 | reverse complement strand
GGCTCGGTGTAGTATTTGGCGATGCCGCTCACGATGGTGCGTTTCTGCATGCCGTCGTCGATGAGGAACTGCAAGAGTTTGTCGGCCTTCGGCACCTTTTGGCACTCGAGGACGGTGCCCACGCGGACGTCCACCTTCATGTAGTCGTCGAAGCTCACCACGGGCTTCACGTCGGCAGGCTTCCAGGCGTTGAGTTGGTTGGCTTTCTTGGTGTCTTCCAGCTTCTTCAGTTGGGCTTCCACCACGCTGTCTTCCACTTTCTCGAACAACAGTTCAGGCTGACCGATGACATGGCCTTCCGTCAGCAATACGGTGTTCTCGGCGTCGTTCCACCCCTTCACTTCGAGGCCAATCATCTTTTGCAGTTTCTTTGCGCTGAAGGGCAGGAAAGGCTCGCTCAAGATGGCGAGATGTGCCACGATTTGCAAGCTGACGGCCATCACGGTCTTCACGCGCTCAGGGTCAGTCTTGATTTGCTTCCAAGGCTCGTTGTCGGTGAGGTATTTATTGCCGAGACGGGCGAGGTTCATCAGCTCGGAAAGGGCCTCGCGGAATTTGTAGGTCTCAATCAAATGACCGATCTTTTCCGCATAGCCGTTCATCTCGTTGATGACAGCCTGGTCGGTTTCGTTCAAACCACTTAAAGCAGGCACGGCGCCTTCGTAGTATTTATGTGTCAGCACCAAGGTGCGGTTGACGAAGTTGCCGAAAATGGCCAACAGCTCGTTGTTGTTGCGGTCTTGGTAGTCTTTCCAGGTGAAATTGTTGTCCTTGGTCTCGGGAGCATTGGCGGTCAGGACGTAACGCAGAACGTCTTGTTTTCCAGGGAACTCCTCAAGGTATTCATGCAGCCACACGGCCCAGTTGCGCGAGGTCGAGATTTTGTCGTTTTCCAGGTTGAGGAACTCGTTGGCGGGCACATTGTCGGGCATGATATAGTCGCCGTAGGCTTTCATCATGCAGGGGAAGATGATGCAGTGGAACACGATGTTGTCCTTGCCGATGAAATGCACCAGCTTGGTCTCGGGGTCTTTCCACCACTTCTCCCAATTCTCGCCACGTTGTTCGCAGATTTCCTTCGTATTGGAAATGTAGCCAATGGGCGCATCAAACCAAACGTAAAGCACCTTGCCTTCTGTGCCCTCAATCGGGACGGGGACGCCCCAGTCGAGGTCGCGGGTGACGGCGCGGGGTTGCAAGCCACCGTCTAACCAGCTCTTCACCTGACCATAGACATTAACCTTCCACTCCTTGTGGCCTTCGAGAATCCACTCGCGGAGCCAGGGTTCATATTGGTCAAGAGGCAAGTACCAATGCTTGGTCGGCTTTTTCACCAAGGCCGCGCCGCTGAGTTGCGAATGCGGGTTGATGAGTTCGTCGGGGCTCAAGGAAGAACCGCATTTCTCGCATTGGTCGCCGTAGGCGCCGTCGGCACCACATTTCGGGCAAGTGCCAACGATATATCTGTCGGAAAGGAATTTTTGTCTTTCGGGGTCAAAGTATTGCTCGGTCTCCTTCTCAATAAACTTGCCTTCGTCGTAGAGTTTCTTGAAGAACTCCTGTGCCGTGGCACGGTGCATCTTCGAAGAGGTGCGCGAGTAGATGTCGTAGCTGATACCCAGTTCCTCGAACGACTTCTTGATAATCTCGTGATAACGGTCGACGATATCTTGTGGCGTAACGCCCTCTTTTTCGGCCTTGATAGTAATCGGCACGCCGTGCTCGTCGGAACCACCGACAAACAGCACTTCTTGGCCGCACATTCGCAGGTAGCGGACATAGGTATCGGCGGGGATGTAGACGCCGGCGAGGTGACCGATATGGACGGGGCCGTTGGCGTAAGGCAGGGCCGTGGTTACCGTGTAACGCTTGAAGGGTTTGTTCGTTGATTCCATCGCAATTAGTTGATAATTAATAGTTTATAGTTAACAGTTATTCGGTTTTTCAGTTATGGTCTGTCACATGTAACAGCCGTACCCTATTTGTTTTGTTGATTTCCTGCCTTTTGGGCACGCCCTTAATATTTAGGTAGAGGAAAAAACGGGCGCAAAGATAAAAAAAATTCCGATTCTCAAAATCTAGATTCTCATCTTTCTCCAATCGGCTTTCCAGATATAAAACAGCGAAATCAGGCCGATGAGGATATTATAGACCCACTCGGCGGTCCACACACTAGCAATGGTGGAGGTCTTTGACATCAGGAAAACATAAACGATGTATGTGATAAGCACACCAAACTCCAAAGCCATGGCCGCTGCAGTGTTACCCGTACCCGAGACGGCCTCGAAGAACGTCATCGAGAAAGCGCCCAACAAAGTGGCGACACAGATAACATAGACCGAAGGTATGGCAGCCTGTGCTAACGCCGTGTCGTCGGTATAGATATGCAACACAAGATGCGGGATGACCGCCACCACGACAACCAACACAGCACTGCACAAGAAACTGTTTTTCACCACCTTCCAGACGGCGGACATCACCTCTTGGCTCTTCCCCTCGCCAATGATGCGGCTGGTCAGCGTGTTGGCTGTCGAGGCGAAGGCGATGCCAGGGATGATGAGAATCATATAAGTGCTGCGCACCACCGAAGAGACACCGATAGCCATCTCGCCCATCTTCTCAATCATGACAAAGAAGATGAACCAAGCGCCAAACGAGAACAAGCGTTGTATCATGCTCGGGAAAGCCACTTTGAGGATGTTGCCCATCAGTTCAGGCTCCCAACGATGCCAACGGAACATACCGTATTCTTCGTGCGGAATCTTGATGTAAGTGAAGACCCAAAAGAAACAGAACGCCGTGATTTCAGCCAGCAGCGAGGCCAGAGCCGCGCCACCAATGCCCATCGCCGGCAATCCGACGTGACCGAATATCAAGGCCCAGTCGAAAAAGATGTTGACCACAGCCATAATGAGCGTTGAAAAGGTGATGACCTGTGTACTGCTGATGCCGACATAAAAAGAGCGGAACAGAAAGTTGAACACCACGAACATGATGCCGAACTGCCTAAAGGTCAGGTATTCGTTGGCCGCCACGTAGATATTCTCTGACTCGATGATAACCTGCAACAACCTGTGACTGAAAAAAAAGAGGATGCCGAACAACAGGATGCCCAACCCTAAAACAAACAAAGCCCCATGCTGAAACACCACGCCGATTTTACGGTAGTTGCCCTCGCCGAAGCGTCGTGCGATGAAAATCTGGATGCCAACGGCGAAGCCCATCGCGAGGGTGGTGAAGACAAAGTAATACAATCCTGCCATCATGGAGGCACTCAACTCGATGGTGCCCAAATGACCCAGAAAGGCGGTGTCGGTGAAGGTTATGATGGTCTGCGCGAGGTTGCCCAGCATGATGGGATAGGCGATGCGCCAAATCTCGCGGTTGGTGACGGTAGTTTTAATCATGCTGCAAAAATACACTTTTTTCCGTTAAGAACTCACGAGCCAATGTCTCCCTTTCTTGCAACAAGTTGGTAGAGATAAGCCTATATTTCACAGAAAAGTTCTATTTTTGCGGCATGTAATTCCAACCTTTGTTATAATGAAATTCAAATCTTTATTCCTTATTGGCATCCTCTTGACGGTGACGCAAGCCTTCGCCCAAATCACAGGCAAGTTCGGTACTTACTACGACCAGCGCGAACTGCTGTTTGAGGCTATGCCGACCTCGGAGAACGACATCATTTTCCTCGGCAACAGCATCACCGACGGTGGCGAGTGGGCCGAACTGTTCCAGAACCCCAACTGCAAGAACCGAGGCATCAGCGCTGACATCTGTGCTGGTGTGCTCAACCGCTTGGAAACCATCACCAAGGGAAAGCCCGCCATGGTTTTCCTCATGATTGGCACCAACGATATGAACTGGGGCATCAGCAATGATAGCGTCGCCCTCGGCGTGCGCGAGATTGTGCAGCGCATCAAGCAGGAGTCGCCGCGCACCCGCATCGTGGTGCAGAGCATCCTGCCGACCAACGATTGCTATGGGTATTTCTCGGGCCACACGAAACGCTATGCCGACGTGGCCATCATCAACAACATGCTGAAAACCATGGCGGAAGAGGAAGACGTGGAATACCTCGACCTCTACAAACATTTCGCTACCGAAGAGGGCAAGTTGAATCCAACGTATTCCAACGACGGCCTGCATCTCAATGGTGACGGCTATCGGCTTTGGAAGGAGATCGTTGAAGATGAAATCGGCAGGCTACCCCAGCCTATGCACAAGAGCAAGGTGCCGCTTTGGCTCAACATGAGCGTGGGCGTGAACGAAGCCAACTGCTACGATAACGGCACTATTCCATTCAAGTACCCAAGCATAGGTGCCAACCTCAACTTGGGTGCAACCATCGAATGGCGGCGCTGCCATGTGCAGACGGAGACACGACTTTTCGTCAACAGCATGTTCAGTTTTAGCAGTTACGCCATCACTCTTGACAACCGCACGGAGTTTCTCTACCGTTTCCATGACAGCAAACGCAATCGTCTGCATCTGTGGGCTGGCTGTGGCATACAAACCTTCTGCAATCTCAAGGAAATCCCTGCGTTATTGAACGCCGCCAGGGGTACTTCCATCTTCGAGAACCTTTGCGCAGAAGGGATGCTGCAGTATGATTTCGCCTTCATTCGCGGCGGTTCGCACAACCTCTTCTCTATCTACGGCAAACTGAACCTGCCCATCGCGGGATTGGTCATCCGACCTGGATACGCCTACATGGATAATTACACGGGCAATATCAACGAGGCCAACACGCTTTTTCAAGATTATGAGACCTTTGTCAAGTGGTTTCCTGGTCTTGGTACTGACATTGGATGGTATTTCAACTTGTTGAACGGTAATCGCATCGGCCTCAACTACCGTTGGGACTACCTCTCGACGGGCCATAAAGGTGCTTCCCGTTTCGACAACGCCTTCCATTCCATCAACATCAACTTTATGTTTAACATTAACTAAATAACAGATAATTACAACCCTAAATCGCTTCGTCATTCTTCCTCACCATAACGCAAGCGTCAACTGAACAACTATTAACTTTCGACTTTATCATGAAAAAAACACATATCCTTCTCATCAGCTTTTTAGCCTTTGCTTTTGTCTCCTGCGAGCGCGCCTTTATGGAAGCCGACGAGCCCTCCAATCCAGTTAACGTGTTCGATTACCTTTGGAATAAGGTTGACCAGCAATACGCCTTCTTTGATTTAAAGGGCGTGGATTGGGACTCGGTTTATGAAGTTTATCGTCCGAAGGTGTCTGAAGATGACATGCATGTTGACAGCCTCTTCCAAGTGTGTGCTGCCATGCTTAATACCTTGCAAGACGGACACACCAACTTAATCTCCAAATTTGATGTGTCTCATAATGACTCAGTTTATTATAGGATGTATGCCAACAGAAACATCAATACTGAGGTTGTGGTTCTCAACTACTTGACTGTCAACTATCACACTACTGGTGGCTTTACCCACAATGCCATTCGTGACGGCAAGGTGGCCTATATTCGCTATGCTTCATTCATGGACGACATTACCACAGATAACCTGTCAAATCTTCTCGACTACTATCAGGACTGCAAAGGCTTGATCCTCGACCTGCGCCAGAATGGTGGAGGCAATGTTGCCAACATCAGTACGCTGCTTTCCATCTTCGACAACCACGGACAAGCGCTCTACCAAACCCAAATCAAGTCGGGACCCGAACATGATGCCTTCACGGAACTTACTACTGTCCATGCTGACAGTATTGACTACACCGACGTCTTCACAGAACCGGCTTATACCAAACCTGTAGCCGTGCTCATCGACCGTGGCTCTTATAGCGCGACCTCGTTTTTCGCCATTTGTACAATGGCCTACGACAACATTCGTCTCTTTGGCGACTACAGCGGTGGCGGCCTCGGCCTGCCCAACGGCGGTGCCCTGCCCAACGGCTGGACCTATCGTTTCAGCATTACGCGCACCATCGCCATCGATGGCGGCAATTATGAGAACGGCGTTCCGCCTCAAGAGCGTGTCATCCTCGACCCCTCCTGCACCGCCCAAGGCATCGACAACGTAATCGAAGCCGCTGCGGACTGGATTATGCAATAAAACAGATGGTTTGTCGTTAAACCATCGATAATACAAATCGAAATGAAACATCATTATTTCCGCCAATGGCTTCTCGTCATCGGCCTTGTGTTGGCTTGTTTGCCAAGTTTCGCGCAGAAACGCACTATCAGTGGCTATGTCATGGATGCCGCCAGCAAGGAAACCCTCATCGGGGCGACCGTCTTCGACAAGAACTCTGGAAAAGGCTGCGCCACAAATAGTTACGGATTCTACACCTTGACTTTGGACCAAGGTCAAGTGGATTTGCAAATCTCATACGTGGGCTATGCGCAGCAAAACCAAGCCTTCGACCTGAAGGAAAACCTCAACCTCAACTTTGCGCTCGTCGCCAATACCACTTTGGAAGAAGTGGTGGTTGAAGGTACGCGCGCCACGGTGAGCGCCCGCAGCCCGCAGATGAGTGTGGTAGAGCTGCCCGTACAGCAAATCAAGAGTATCCCAACCCTTTTTGGCGAGGCCGATGTATTGAAAGCCATACAGTTGCTGCCTGGCGTGCAGAACGGCTCGGAAGGCTCGGCAGGCATGTATGTGCGTGGTGGCGGTCCCGACGAGAATTTGCTGCTTTTGGACGGTGTGCCCGTCTACAACGTCAACCATGCCTTGGGCTTCTTCTCGGTCTTCAATCCCGATGCCTTGAAAAATGTCACCTTATATAAAGGCAGCTTCCCCGCACATTTCGGAGGCCGCCTCTCGTCGGTGGTCGACATCCGCATGAAGGAAGGCGACATGCAAAAGTACCACGGTAACGTGAGCATCGGCTTGATTTCGTCGAAACTGAACTTTGAAGGCCCGATTGTGAAGGATAAACTCTCGTTCAACCTCTCGTTCCGTCGCACCTACGGCGACCTGCTCATCAAGCCCGCCCTTTGGATAATAAAGCGCCAAGACCCTGGCATGAACAAGCTGAATGTAGGCTACAACTTTTACGACGTCAACGCCAAACTCAACTGGAAAATCTCTGACAAGGACCGCTTGTATTTGAGTTTCTACACGGGCGACGATGCCATCTTCTTCGGCGTGAAATACAAGGACTATGCTTACGACGATGTCCAGTATTCCAACTACATGGGTCTTAATTGGAAATGGGGTAACAAAGTGGCCTCGTTGCGCTGGAACCATGTGCTGTCGCAAAAACTCTTCATGGATGCCTCGGTCAACTACACGCAATACCGCCACAACCTGGGTATGGAAATCAGTGAGGAATACACCTATCTACAATATGATGCCGCTATCAAAAACAATTTCAACATGGCCTACAAGTCGGGCATCAACGACCTGACGGCCAAAGTCGACTTTGACTATACCCCCCTGCCGAACCATGAAATCCGCTTTGGTGGCAACTACACCTATCACATGTTCCGCCCCGAGGTGCAATCGGTGAAAATAATCGAAGTAAATCAATTCAACATCGACACAATCATGGGTGCATCCAACGTCTTTGCCCACGAGACGGCACTCTATGCCGAGGACAACATGACTTTCGGCGACATCTTCCGCGTTAACGCGGGTGTGCATTACTCAACCTTCACCGTCCAGGGTAAAACCTACCATAGTGTGCAGCCACGCTTGAGTACCAGCGTGATGTTGGCCTCCAACCTCTCGCTCAAGGCGGGCTATGCCTACATGACGCAATACGTCCACTTGCTCTCCAACAGCAGTTTGAGCCTGCCCACCGACCTCTGGGTACCCGTCACTGCCAAGGTCGAGCCGATGAAAGCCCATCAGTGGTCACTTGGCGCGTTTTACGAGATTCCTAAATTGTTCGACATCTCCATTGAGGGTTACTACAAGACCATGGACAACCTCTTGGAATACAAGGATGGCGCATCGTTCTACGGCTCCTCCGAGACTTGGGAGAACAAGATTTGCCTCGGTCGGGGTTGGTCCTACGGTGTGGAGTTCCTCGTGCAGCGCAGCTTCGGCAAGACAACGGGCTGGATTGGTTACACTTGGGCGCACGCCAAACGCCAGTTCGACCGCGAGGGCATGGAAATCAACCAAGGCAAGGTGTTCCCCGCCAAATACGACCGTCGCCACGACATCAGCATCACCGTGCAGCACAAGTTCAACGATCGCTTCGACCTCAACGCCACCTGGGTCTTCAGCAGCGGCAACTGCGGCACCCTCGGCACCCAGATATATCAAGGCCTGCCCGACGACTGGGGGTATATTTCCTCTATCAATGCTTTGGAACGCAACAACTTCCGCATGGGAAACTACCACCGCCTCGACTTGGGCATGAATTTCCACAAGCAGAAGAAACACGGCATCCGCACCTGGAACATCAGCGTCTACAACGCCTACAACCACAACAACCCCTGGGTCGTCTACACTGACTACGGCTGGGACGAAGCCACCGGCCAGGAAAAGAAAAGACTGATGCAGGCGAGTCTGTTCCCGATTATTCCCTCGGTTAGTTATAGTTTTAAGTTTTGAGTTATGAAAACCAACATTCTAGCATTAATCACCATCGCGACCGCAATACTCCTTACTTCCTGCGAGAAAGAAATCGAATTCAACGGCGAGCAATCCGACCCTAAACTGGTCATCAACAGCCTAATGGAACCAGAGCAGCGCGTCGAGGCTTACATCAGCAAGAGTTATTTCTTCTTGGACATGCCCAACACCGCCGCTCCCTCCGATTTGGTGGCCTCACTCTACGTGAACGACCAACTTATCGGTGAGATGACGCCCTTTTTCGACACCGTTTGGGAAATGTACGGCCTGCCCGACTACCGTCTGATTCCAGGATATTACAACGACTATCAACCCCAAGAAGGCGATGTGGTGAAGATAACGGCTACTGCCAATAGTTTTGACGAGGCGGGAGGCGCGACGAGTCCGCTACCGAAAGCTGTCGACTGCCAAATGGATTATGAAGTAACGGATTGGAGCGGAGGGTATGTGAGGGAGTATGACTACGAGACGGGGGAATATGGCGACACCTTGTATTATAGTGTGGCAGGCTATATAGACTTGACCCTCACCATCACCGACCCCAATCCTGGGAAGACCGATTGCTTCAGGCTCATCGAGGGTCGGCATATCAGTCTTTCGGATGACCAGAACAGGTATTACATCAGTTTCGACTATGACGACCCGGTTTTTGGCGCAAGCAGTTTTACGGAGAACGACTTTTTCGATGCCAGCGACCTCGACACCCGTCCCGAAGGCGTGTTCACCGACATGCTCTTCGACGGTAGCTCATATCGCCTGAAAGTGAAGGTATACTTCTCTTGCGACATCGACGAAGAAGATGAAGAATTTGACCCCGACTATTTCCGTGCTCTTTTTGTCTTGGAGCACCTCAGCAAGGAATATTACAACTATCTGAACACCTGCAATCAAGGCGATGTGGCCTTGCAGATTTACGCCGAGCCCATACAGACCTATTCCAATGTCACTAACGGCTTTGGCATTGTCGGCGGACGGTCGGTCAACAAGATGTGGTTGCCTCTGCCTATCGAGGAACCTTGATTTTCTATTATTCTTCGTAAATCACATGCAGCAGCACATCGCCGACCATACCCAGCGTGGTCTTGTCAATATGTTCGAGGTTGTCGTTTAGCGTGTGCCAAACTTCAGGGAAACAGTGGTTGCTGCTGTTGGGCTGCAAGTCAATGATGTCGATAGTGGGAATACCCGCGATTTGGTTCATGGGCACATGGTCGTCACTGATGATGGTGCTAAGCTCGTTACTGAAATAAGGCCGATAGCCGAGATCGTGAGCGCGGTGCCATACCTTATTACTTACCCAAACAGCATAGCTTTGGGAGTAGTATTCCTTCGGGAAGTTCGGCTCGCTACCGCCCACCATGTCAAGAAGGATGCCGTAGTAGGCCTTATAACCGTAGATGTGTGGATGCTTGGACCAATATTGCGAGCCCAAGGCCCAGTAGTTGTTCTCGTCGTCGTAATAGTCCTCCGCTACATCCTGATGCGGTCCATAGTCCTCAAGGTCGAAAAAGACAATGTCAATGCCAACGCCTTCGCGAAGGGGCGTTTCGTGGAAATGTCTGGCACATTCAAGCAACACACCCACACCGCTAGCTCCATCATTAGCACCATCGATGGGTTTGTAGTTGTTGGCCGTGTCGGGGTCGTGGTCGGCGAAGGGACGCGAATCCCAGTGAGCGCAAAGCACGATACGCTTCTTGGCTGTAGGATTGAATACGCCAATAAGATTTTTCCCGTCGATGCCGCGACCGTCGTAGAGCCGTGTTCGGAAATCCTGTACGATGACCGTGTCGGCAAATTCGTTGAGTTTTTCGGTGAGCCATTCGGCACACAAAGCATGGGCTTCAGTAAGCGGCACACGCGGACCGAAATGAGTTTGCTGTGCCACATATTGGTAGGCAGAATCAGCATTGAATTGCGGCACGACAGCGGTTTTCTTTGCAGGTCGACTCTCGTCAGAACGGTTGTGGTTACCGTTGCTGCAAGCAGCCAACAGCAAGGCAGCTGCTATGATGATGAAGAAGTATAATTTCATTTTTCATTGGATGTTGAGGCGGCAAAGATAGTTAAAATTCACGCAACAGCTATGAAAATTTGGCCAGGATGCGGAAAAACCATACTTTTGTAGCATGGAACAGAACCTGCTGCAAACGAACATCGCCTATCTGAAGGGTGTAGGGCCGAAGAAGGCCGAAATCCTGAAGAAGGAGTTGGGCGTGTCCACCTATCAGGACATGCTCAACCAGTTTCCGTTCCGTTACATCGACCGCAGCCATATCCAGAAGGTGGCCTACATCAACGATGATACCGTCTATTACCAGCTCGTCGGTACCATCTCCAACATCAAGCTCATTGGCGCACCGAGGGCAACACGAGCCACGGGTCTTTTCAGCGACGAGACGGGCAGCATCGAAGTGGTGTGGTTTCGCGGCCTGAAATGGATCAAAAACCGCTTCAAGTCGGGCGTGAAATATGTGCTTTTCGGTAAGGCGAGCGAGTTTAACCACAACTTCAACTTCGTCCACCCTGAAATCGAGGAGTACGACCCCAAGGACCCGCTCATCGGGGAGGGGCTGCAAGGCGTCTACAACACCACGGAGCGCATGAAAGACCACGGTTTGGGTACCCGTGCCATCGCCAAATTACAGAAGCTCATCCTGCAACAAGTGTATGAATACATTCCCGAGACACTGCCCAAAGCCCTCATCGAACAAGAGCAGTTGATACCGCGCCGCTACGCTTATTATGAGATTCATCTGCCCTCCAACAACATCGAAATCCAGCAGGCCACGCGCCGCCTGAAATATGAGGAGCATTTCTTCTTCCAACTGAAGATGCTCCGCAACAAGATGCACCGTGAGCAGGCTATCAAAGGCCATGTCTTCAATGTGGTGGGCGACTATTTCAACGGTTTCTATAAAGACCATCTCCCCTTCCCGCTGACCAACGCCCAGAAGCGCGTCATCAAGGAAATCCGCAAGGATTTAGGATCGGGGCACCAGATGAACCGCCTGCTGCAAGGCGACGTGGGCAGCGGCAAGACCATCGTCGCATTAATGGTGATGCTCCTCGCTTTGGACAACGGCTTCCAAGCCTGCCTGATGGCACCCACGGAAATCCTTGCCACACAGCATTTTGCCACGCTTCAAGAGCAACTGAAGGACATGGACATCAACTTCGCCCTGCTGACAGGTTCCACCAAAATCGCAGAGCGAAAGAAGATATATGCAGGTCTTGCTGACGGCACCATGCAAATCGTGGTAGGCACCCATGCGTTGATTGAGAGCAAGGTGGTGTTCAAGAACTTGGGCTTGGCCATCATCGACGAGCAGCACCGCTTTGGCGTGGAGCAAAGGGCGAAATTCTACGAGAAAACCGAGATTCCGCCGCACACCCTCGTGATGACTGCCACGCCCATCCCTCGCACCCTCGCCATGACACAATACGGCGACCTTGATGTCTCGAAAATTGATGAGCTACCGCCTGGAAGAAAGCCCGTGCAGACCTATCACATTTACAGCGACGACCGCTACCGCATCATGATGTTCATGAAGCAACAGATTGCGCTCGGACGGCAGATTTATGTGGTCTATCCCTGCATCAAGGAGTCGGAAAACACGGATATGATTGCCTTGCAGGAAGGCTACGAGGCTTTGCTGCACGACTTCCCCGAGCCGCAGTACAAACTCTGCGTGTGCCATGGTCGGTTGACCGCGGAGGACAAGGACTTCGAGATGCAGCGCTTTATTAATAAGAACGCACAAATCATGGTGGCCACGACGGTCATTGAAGTAGGCGTCAACATCCCCAACGCCACAGTAATGATCATTGAGAACGCCAATAGATTTGGGCTTTCACAGTTGCACCAATTAAGAGGCCGGGTGGGGCGCGG
>JAEEGL011545685.1_pt1 | contig 12456 bp, 17 predicted proteins | sample 9134231 | NCBI WGS metagenome assembly JAEEGL01 (sample SAMN16246548, study PRJNA631951) | gut metagenome | biome: gut microbiome; feature: rumen; material: fiber-attached | host: Bos | place: Iran: Karaj | collected 2018-10 | reverse complement strand
GTGCAAATGAATCATTTTAGGGTGCAAAAAAATTTTTCAGAACAGCATGAAAACCGCGTAAATTCTGGAAAAACAGCGCGAAAAAATGAACGCCCGTTTGTGATAATAGATTATCAATAGATAATCTATTGATAATTAAGGGCGCAAATCCCGCCGCTTTGCGGCAGCGGGATATGCTATAATAAGGTTACGGGCAGTAATGCCTATAAAGAAAGAAGGTGATTGAATGCCGATGCTGCACAGATCGGCAGATATGAACTATCTGTGCGAAAGTAAACAAATACCCGCCGCTTGAAATCCCTGGAAAAGATAGACAAGCAGCGGGCACGCCCAACGACTGACAAGAGCCGCCGGTATATCTATTATATCATCCTTCCGGCGGTTCTGTCAAGTCACAGAAACGAATGGAGGATATACCATGAATTCTTTTACCGAGATCCACGCCCCGCAGGATGCGGAACAGACCATGCTTTCTTTTCAGGCATGGAAGGAAACAGCGGAAGGCAAGAAGGCAGCAGCCGAAGCCGACAAGATGACACGCGAAGAAAAGATTGCAGACATCATGCGCATTCTGATGACGCTTGCAGGCGAACCGGAAGAAGCGATCCGCGACCAGATGCAGAAGTGCATGAAGGGTGGTGCAGAAAATGAGTGAATTTTTTGAAGCCGCTGTCATGGATCGGCTGGAAGCCGGAAACAGTTATGCGGAAAGTCTGATCGGCGGCGCATTGTTTGCCGCTGACAACGATCCGGAATTTATCGCATGGAAGAATTCACCGGATGGAATGGCAGCATCGCAGGATGAGCGCAGCAAGAAGATTGCACGCGGCGAAAAGCTGACGCAGGAAGAACGGCAAGCGATGAATGAAGAAATCCTGGATGCGCTTGAAAAGCTGGGACTGATACCACCGAAGGCGGGTGATGCGCAGTGAATGCGCAGACCTTCATTGCGTGCATCATCATCATTGCCGCATTCCTTCTTTATAGGAAATTCAGAAAGCCGGTTGAAGATCAGCAGTATTATGACGCGGCGGAACTGATTGAAGCTATCCGCGCATTGTCGGCATTGGCTGACCAACTGGAAAACGCAGATCGAATGCTTGAAGATTTGTCCGCTTGTAATCCCCGCGAATTGCTGCGGGGATTCAGGGCGCAATGGTGCGGACTGGATGGAAAGCAAAGACAGATTGACTTCATGGCAGATGGAATGAATCATGCAACTTCTGGTCTGCGTGAAGCTGCGCAGGGTGAGCGCGACCGGCTGAATGATGAAATCATCGAAACGATCAGAGCGATGCAAGCCGCCCTTGATGCTGGATCAGCACCGGCATTATTCGTGAACGCAGTGGACGGAACGATGGACAGAACGAATGAAACTGCGGAAGCGGGGGAGTGGTGATTGATGAATCCCGTGAAATATTGTCAGCAGTGCGGGCGCATCATCGCAAGGGAAATCGACTGCGATTATTTCAGATACATTCGTTTGAAATGGTGCGCGTCATGCGCTGCGGATGTCAGGCGGCGACAAAAAGCGGATTATATGTGCCGGTTACGATCGCAGCGGAGAGAAGCGCACCGGCTGACCGAAGAACAGAACCAGCTTCTCAAAATCGAAAATGAATTGCTGCGCGATGCGATCCGGAGACTTGAATCCGAAAAAAGGAAAGCCGAAAAATTTTCAGGCTGAAAAAGTTTTCACATATCTATCACATTATCGTGCAAGACGGGTACAATTTACCCAATACCCGTTTTGCATTCCCCCGATGCGGAACTGACAAAACAGATACCGTTTACCCAATATCAGTTTTGTCATTAAAAAATGAAACAAAACAGAGATTGAAACAACCGGCTTTTAATCTCCGATGAAAAGTGAATCGAACTGAAAATTTTTTGAATACCTACCATGAAAGGGGATAAAGAATTTTGACCAGAGAAGATGCAAGACTTGCAGTCAATCGCATGAACCTTCCGGAAATTCTCGGTCTGGAAAAAAGCAAGGGCGGATTGTTTTGCTGTCCGAGCTGCGGATCAGGAAAAGGAAAAAATCACACCGGCGCATTGTCAGTTGATGAGAAATCAAACAGAGTGATGTGCTTTGCTTGCGACAGCAAAGGCGGGGAGCTGGGCGGCAAGGGACAAGATGTTCTCGGTGCGCTGCGGATCGTTTGGCGATGCAGCGAAGATGAAGTCTTTGAAAAATTGCACATCACGATTGACGGCAAGGCGACCAGGACGGCAGCAGCATCACAACCGAAGCAGACCAAACCGGCGCAGCATTCACACGATCACAGCGAATACTATTCCCGATGCATGGCAGCGTTGCAGAGATCACAAGACGCAATTTCTTTTTTACAGGCGCGGGGAATCTCGGTCAAAACTGCAATGCAATTCGGAATCGGTTTTGATCCTGACGCTGATCCGGCTTGCACGAATCATAAAGAGCCGCGAATCATCATACCAGTGACGCGGGAATTTTATGTCACGCGGGCAATCAATCCGAATTCGCAGATACCGAAGCAGAATTGCAAGGGCGGAAAAGCGGAAGCGTCAAACATTGGCTTGCTTAACAATCCGAGTGTGCGCACCATCTTTATTTGTGAAGGCTGGGCGGATGCGTTGTCAATCGCAGAAGCCGGATGCAATGCGTTATGGCTTAACAGCACATCGAATGCAGATCAGGTCATTGACCGCCTGAAAGAAAGAGGAACGAGCGCGGTGTTATTGTTGTGTCTGGACAATGACACAGCCGGTCAGGGCGCAAGCGAAAGACTTGAAAAGGAATTGCGTTCACTGCAATGCCGTTGTATCAATGTGACTGCGGATGTATGCGGAGATCGTAAAGATCCGAACGATGCACTTTGTGCGAATCGTGATGCGTTCATTGCTGCGGTGCGCAGCGCAGAACAGAAAGCACTTCTCACGCAGTCGGTGCAGGCGTTCGATGAATTCATGATGAAGATTCAGTCCGAATCATACAGACCAATCAAAACAGGAATGCAGAGCCTTGACAACCTTCTCGGCGGCGGAATCATGCGGCAAGGTCTGGTCATCCTGACGGCAGCACCCGGCGCAGGCAAAACCACATTCACGCAAATGTGTTTTGAAGAAATGGCGAAGGGCGGGACGGATGTCATCTTCCTGAATCTGGAAATGAGCCGGGAACAGTTGCTTGCACGCAGCTTGTCACGCCTTATATGGAAGAACCGGCGGAAGATGAATGCGGCGGCGGTCATGCGCGGTTATGAATGGACAGAACCGCAGCGCGGATTCGTCATGGAAGCCGCTGCGGAATATCGCAGGGACTATGCACCGCGAATGAATTACAATCCGACCGGATGCGGCACATCCATTGAAAGCATTATGGACACGCTGAATAATGCCGGAGAGGAAGCCCGGAAGGCTGGAAAGCCCGCGCCCGTTGTCGTTCTGGATTATCTGCATCTTGTCACGGCAGAAAGGAAGGCAGAACCTTCCGAAATTCTGAAACAGACTGTATCTGCCTTAAAGGGATATGCGATCAGGTATGATACATTCGTCTTTGCGATCAGCGCAAGCAACCGGCAGAGCAATAGCAGCGGCATTCAGAGCCTTGAATCTGGGCGCGATACCAGCGCGATTGAATACAGTGCAGATACCGTGCTTGCATTGAACTTCAAAGGACTTGCAGAGAAGGGCTTGAATTCCAAAGGAAAGCCGTATTCGGCAGCTGATCCGGATGATATGGCGGAATTGCTGCGCGGAGATAAGGACGGCAACCGTGAAATGATTGTCCAGGTGCTTAAAAATCGAATGACAGCACCGGGCGGCAAGCTGTATCTGTCCTTCAATCCGGCGGCAAGTACATTCGTGCCGATCGACAAACGCGAACCGGCAGACACCGGCAGCACCATCACTTCAAATGAGGGATGGACGGAATACAAGGGATAATCACTGATAGAAGGGTGTAACATGGCGTTACATCCTTCTTTTTTACCGGCATTTTCTATGTTAAGGTCTGAATATACTTTTACACAGACACACAATGCACAGAAAATATATAAAATATATCGGATTGCTTGACATTTTGCCACATATCTGATATAATGAGCATAAGCAAGATACAGAGTATTAGAACAATTCAGAATAGGCGGTAAACATGGGAACAAAAACTTTTTTCCGAACTTGCCCTGAATGCGGGGCGCATCTTGATCCATGCGAATCATGCGACTGTCAAAATGAAAGGGGTGTTGACGATGACAGACGAAGCAAGGGCGGCAAGAAACGCCTACAAACGCGAATGGTACAAAAGAAATCCCGGAAAGCAAAAGGCGTATCAGGAACGGTATTGGCAACGGAAATTCGATTCTCAGCGCAAGGAATCGCAAGAAATCCAAACCGAGCCTGACTTGAAGGGCGGTGACGGCAAATGCTGACGGCGCGGCAAGTGAAGGCGTTGCAAGCCCTTCTCACATACCCGACAAAGAATGAAGCAGCAGCGGCGGCGGGGATCAGCACCGAAACAATGCGGAAGTATCTGTCCGATCCGGAATTCCAAGCCGAATACAAGGCAGCATTCACCGAGCTTGTCACGGATGCGACCAGACAGGCACAGCAGAGCCTAAGCCCGGCATTGTCTGCGCTGCGGTCTATCGTGGAAGATGAGGAAGAAACGGCAGGAAGCCGCATTTCAGCAGCACGCAGCATTCTTGAATACGGATTGCGCCTGACCGAGTTTTCCGATATTCTGCGGGAACTGAATGAAGGGTGATACTATATGTATTATGACAGCCTGAAAAGGAAAGTCCATACCAGAGCGCAGGCGCGGAAAGGTGCGGACGGAATCAGAGTGCCGATAGAATCTTGCATTGCTGAATGTTACCTTCCGATTCATGCGGAGATCAGGAACGGCACGCACAGCATCTTCCATCTTCCGGGCGGTCGTGGATCGTGTAAATCTTCATTCGCATCATTGGAAATCGTGGACGGCATGATGGATGACAAGGAAGCAAATGCAATCATCTTCCGGAGATTCGCAAGCACGATGCGCGAAAGCGTCTATACTCAAATAGCATGGGCAATAGACGAGCTGGGTGTTTCTGATTTATGGCATGGCAATGTCAGCCCGATGTCATTCACTTATCTTCCTACCGGTCAGCAGATTCTATTCAGGGGGCTTGACGATGCAAGCAAGCTGAAATCAATCAAACCGCGCAAGGGTGTTTTCCGTTTCGTCTGGATAGAGGAATTCAGCGAATTGCAGGGTGAAAACACGGTCAGAAGCGTGATGCAGTCGGTCATGCGCGGCGGAAGCGGATTTGTTGTGTTTAATTCCTTCAATCCCCCGCTGTCCCTGAATTCATGGGCAAACAAGTACATCTTGAAGCCGGATGACCGTGCAATCGTATTCCGAACGAATTACACCATGATACCGCCTGAATGGCTGGGTGAATCCTTCCTTCTGGAAGCGGAACGCCTGAAAGAGATAAACCCGGATGCATACCGTCATGAATACATGGGGGAAGCGATCGGAACGGGCGGCGAAGTATTCCCGAACATTGAAGCCCGGACAATCACCGATGACGAAATCAAAGCAATGCAGTATTTCTATTGCGGGATTGACTGGGGCTTTGCAAGCGATCCTTTTGCATTCGTTCGGTGCAGTTATGACCGGCGGACGCAGACCGTCTTTATCCTTGATGAGATTGTCAAGCGCGGACTGTCAAACGCGGATGCGGTCACGCTGATACAAGAAAAGGGATATGACACCGGCGTTTCTAAATATCAGGCGCATTACGATCCGGATTTTCATATCAGGATTGCGCCTGAATCAAAGCAACTGATAATCTGTGATTCAGCAGAGCCGAAAAGCATTGCCGATGTCAGGAAAGCCGGATTGAAGGCAGTGCCTTGTCATAAATATCCGGGATCGGTCAATTATGGCATTCGATGGTTACAATCCAAACGCATTATTATTGACCAGAAGCGCACACCCGTTTCATTCGCTGAATTCACGCAGTATGAATACGAGCAGACGCGGGACGGCGAATTCCTTGCAAGCGTCCCGGACAAGGACAATCATTGCATTGACGGTGTGCGTTATGCGCTGGATCAGCTAATCGGAAGCCCGAAGAATTCAGCCTGAAAAAGAAAGGGGGTGCAGTCATGGGAATGCTGCGGATTCATTGCGAAGTATGCGGCAAGACATGGGAAGTCTATGCGCGGGATGACTGGAAATCAGACAATGCAAGGACTTGTCCGCACTGTTTTGAATCAATCGACCGGCAGACATGGGAACAGTCTATCCTTCCGGCATTCGGCGCGATGCAGGATGCGAACCGCGAATTGATGAAGGATTATTGCGGGTATCACATCCAAAAATACAAAGTCGATTATATCGAAGATTACGAAGTGTCAGCAATGACAGAAAGGGAATGAACTATGAAATTTTCAGTCAGTAAGTACATTTTGTCCGATTACGCAAAGAGACTTGCAGAAGCGGCGCAGCAGATCGAAAAGCGGGCGCAGGAACAGCTTGACGCGCTGTCCGAAGATGACACCCGCACCGATGAATACAAGCAGTCCGAGCGCGACCGCATCTTTCAGGAAGCCGCAGACGGTTACAGAGAAGCCGCGAAAGCAACGGCAGACGATGCGAAATTCTATGCCGACCAATTCCGGCGACTTGCAAAAGCTGTCCCGACACCTGAACCATCACCGGCGGCAGCGCAAGCGTTATCGCTTTTATCTATTGCGCCGGTCGTCACGCAACCTATGATTGAACGCGCTTCCGATGTGTGCAAGGAAGATTATACTGCAATGGAGATCCTTGCACAGATTGCGAACAATGCCGGGATCAGCTTTATTCCCCCGCAGATGAAGGAAAGACACTTGACCGGCGATCAGATTGCACGCATGGCGGAGTATATCGAAAATGCGCATTCTTCCTTCTGGGATTGTCGGCGCGGATATATTGATCCCGATCCGCGTTCTGTCAATACCCTTCTGACCAATGAGGAACGGCGCGAAGAAACGCTGACACGAGCGCACCGGAGCAATTCAGCGGCGATGCTGCGGGAACTGCCTGACACTGTTTTCGATTTTGGCAGCGACACCATGAATGCGGACTTTGCAAGCATTTCCGAATCTGCGGAAATCTGACCATGAAGCGCGTGACAGCGTTTGAAAGCTATCTGCGCGGCATGGATCAGCAGCAGCGGGACAGCCTTATGCATGAACTGGATGACCAGGCGAAGAATGCAGATCACACCGAAAGTCTGCGAATCTTCATATTTCAATCAGCATTGCGGGAAGTCTGGGACGAATCGGACGAACCGGAAGAAACTTGACAGGCAGGAACGCACACAGACGCATTCTGCGCTTATTTCAGCGCGTTTGCTGCGTTTCTGGTATAATTGACCGATAAGAAGAAACCCCCGTGAAATAGCCTTGCAGGGCTATTCTGCGGGGCGTTTTGTTTCGTTGTGTTTGCGGTGATTGCACTATCTTCAATACTGCCGATATTGTCAATATAAAAAAATTCCGAAAAGTACTTGACACAGAAGAACAAATACTGTATAATAAGAAATAGGAATATCACACACGGCAGGAAGCCGACAAGCCTTTTTCTTTTCAGGCAGGAAGGAAGGTGCGATCATGAACGAGCTGACTATTCAGACCGGCGGAACGATTTGCCTTGAAACCGGCATACAATCCCTGATTGTCCGCTTTATTGACTTCATTTCCGTGAAGGATGTGACGGCGCGTTCATACTGCGTTTGTCTGCGGTGCTTCTCGGAATGGCTGATTGACAGCAATATCACGAAGCCGCAGCGGGCGGACATTATCGCTTATGTCAGATACCTTGCGACACCTCACCCGCGCAGACAGCGTTATGACAGACCGGACAGCAGCACCGGCAGCGTGATGACCTATTCGGCAGGAACGCAAGCACGGTATCTGCGGGCGGTGAAGCTGTTTTTCAAGTGGACGGCGCAGGAATCCTTATATCCGAACATTGCCGACAATGTGAAGGGCGCGAAGGTCAGAGCCGACAACACAAAGCGCGATCCGCTGGATCGTGACGATGCACGCGCATTGCTGGATTCGATCGACAAGAGCAATGAAGCCGGTCTGCGTGACTATGCTATGATTTTACTGTCCATCACTGCCGGACTGCGCATCATCGAATTGCAGCGGGCAAATATAGGCAATCTGGAAACCCTTGCAGGGGAACGGGTGCTATATGTGCAGGGCAAGGGGCATGATGAAGCCGACCAATACAAGAAACTGACACCGGAAGTCTATGCCGCTATCATGGCATACCTGGAAGAAAGAGGAATGCCGAAGGATTCAGCCGCACCGTTGTTTGCTTCCACCGGCAACCGGAGCAGGGGCAGGCGACTTGAAGAACCGTCTATATCTCGGATTATCAAAGAACGCCTTATTGCTGCGGGATATGACACGCACCGGATCAGCGCACACAGCTTGCGTCATACAAGCGTCACATTCCTTCTGGAAGCGGGCGCAACGATTCAGGAAGCACAGCACCATGCACGGCACGCAAGCCCGGAAACCACCGGCATTTATGCCCATAACATCCATGATAGAAAGCAGCATTCCGAGCAGCGCATATATAACTATCTATTTGGAGTTGAACAGGATATGACCGAGCAAGCCGCAGATTGTTTGCGGCGGATGACTGCGGAAAAGCAGGCGCAGGCATTGGAAATCCTGAAAGCACTTGCAGGGTGAGGGGGTGAAGGTATGACCGAATACGAGCGCGAAATCCAGGAACGGGAAAAGCGAATCAATGTCATGCGCCTGACGCGGGCATTGTATGAAGCGATCGGCGGCGAATTTGCGGGCGTGGAATCCCCCACCGTGCAATATTTGGCGCAGAAGTTGCATTATCTCCCGTCACAGCTGATAACCGATGTGAAAGACACATACCGTTATTGCACGGATAAGGTCTATGAAGATCGGGAAAAGCAGGGCGATTATGATTGACCGATACAGAAGGGGGCTTATATTATGACACAGAACGCATTGAATGAGCTGCGCAAGACGGCAGAACGCTATAAAAAGCATGGTATCACGCTATCACAGCTTGTGAGAATTGCGGAAACTGCACCGGCGGACATATCCGAGAGGGCGGCTATTATCGGAATCAGAATGTCACTTGCAAGAGAATACGGCGAAACAGAATACTTCACACTTGACGATGTTTCGGAAGTAACAGGGGAAACCACAGCAGAAGTGCAGAACCGTATAAACGCTATGGGCATAGATACAATGCAGATAACAAGCCTAATACCCGGATTGTTTTCATAAGAAAGAAGGTGAACACATGGCACATCCCGGCGGCAGACCGCGAAAAATAGTCAAAGTCACGGACATTCCGGAGCAGGACTATTTCACCGTTGCAGAAGTCGCAGCAATGACCGGATCACACATTCACACCATACAAGCCCGATTGCGTGACGGTACACTTGCAGGAAAGAAGCTGGGCAAGCATTGGCGGATTTACCGCGAATCTTTGCTGAAAGAAAAAGTAGTCGCAGACCTTAACATTGAAAATGGGGGTGATAATTCGTGATTATCACAGTCGCATTCGGGAAAGGCGGCACGGGCAAGACCAGCACGGCACAAGCCCTTGCAAACTATTTCCGGATGAAAGGGCGGTCAGTTTTGGCGATTGACTGCGATCCGCAGGGCAATTTCACTTATTGTCTCGGCGGCGATCCTTCAAAAGCTGGATTGTTTGAGATCCTGACAAGCTCGGCGGATGCTGCGCAGGTCATCCAAAAGACACCGCAGGCGGACTTAATTGCCGCCGGTCTGAATTTGGCGGCAGCGGAGCAGGCGATCATGAACAAGCCCGGCAGGGACTTCATATTGCGGAAAGCCCTGAAAGACATTCGCAATCAGTATGACATCATCGTGATTGACACGCAGCCGGATTTGAATATCCTTCTTATCAATGCGCTGTCCGTATCAGATACCGTGCTATTGCCGATGCAGGCGAATTCGTTTGCGGTCATGGGACTGTATCAGATGCGCGATACCATCACACAAGTGAAGAAGTACTGCAATCCCGGCTTGACCGTTTCCGGAATCGTTCTGACGAAGTACAAACCGCGTCAAACATTGGCGGCGGATATGCGGGACAGCATCATTCAGCAGGCGCAGGAAATGGGAACGAAGGTATTTGACACCTTTATCCGGGAAGGTGTTGCAGTCGAACAGGCGCAGGCAATGCGCCGGTCATTGTTCGATTATGCGCCCAACAGCAAGCCCGCTGCGGACTATCTTGCATTGTTCGCAGAAATGAACCTATAAGAAAGGAAGTACCACCAATGGCAAACAAGAAGAAATTTGAAGCACCGCAGGGCGGTGTATATGGCAGCCTGATCCAGTCAGGCGAACAGCCCGCACCGTCACCGGCAGCAGCAGAACCGGCGCAGGAATTTTACAGATTCAGTCTGAAACTGCCGATGGAATGCCGCGACTACTTGCAGGAAATGGCATGGCGCAACCGCATCACGATCACGGAACTTCTGACCAGAATCATCATGGCGGATATGGAAGCACACCCGGAATGGAAAGAAACGGTCGATGTGCTGAACATTCCGAGAAAATGAGACACACACAGTATTCTGAATATACCGAGCATTCCGCGCACTGCGTATATTCTGAATGTTTCAGACACACAAGGCACACAAACTATATACCATGTATCATTTACCTGATACATAGAAAGCGGGTGACGCATTGACTAATCAGGATGAAGAAATCACCATGATTTACACGCCCGGCAGATGGCTTGAAGGCGAATTGTCAGAACAGGAATCCGATGAAATCTTGCAATTCAGTAATTTGCTGTATGATGCAGTACTCAAGACGCAGGACATGGAAGAACGATTCAGGCTTGCAGAATTGCAGTTGATGAAGTACATGAATTCCATGATGCACCTTCTTTATCGGATTAAGATGCAAGAATGCGGATTGCATATCAATGACGGGAAGGTGTTTGACAAAGACGAAAAGGAAGTTGACATCATGGGAATGACAATGGATTTTCTTTTCTATGCCCTGACCGAGAAGGGCTTGTCCGAGCTGTCAAAGGGCATTGAAGCGATCAGACAGCCGCAGAAATCACCTATTGCACCGCTGGGCAGCGTCCCGAATGGCGATTCTTTGAACTGGATGTATAAGGTCATCACGGCAAGCAAGGGCGGGCGCGTGGTCACTGGAAACCCCCGAAACCGTCACGAGAAAGTCACCACCTACAAAAAGGGGGATGCGCTGCGGTTTGTCCGGGAGAATAAGCAGACCGGCAGCTCGGTGATTGTCGAAATCGACCAGGCGGACAAGTATTTGAGCAAGACAAGCAAGACTTTCACGAAAGTGCTATTGTTCACCTTGCAGAAGATGACGGATCAGCATTTCCCGCTTGAAGTCGGTTTTCACTTGCAAGAGCTGGTCAGTCTGGGTATGTATAGCACGACAAGCAATGCGGCGCGTGCCGTGAAGGACTTTTTCGCACAGCAGAAACTAACCACATTAAGCGGAGTAGTCAAGAAGGGTAAACGCACCGTTAAGGAAGAAGGCGGCGTCCTATTCTACCATTACAAGCTGGATAACGGTTATGTCACGCTGTCCGTGAATGAGAATTTCAATATGGAATTCATTGCAAACTATTTCACGGTATTCCCCCGCTTTGCTTATGCGTTAAGCAATAACGCCTTTTCCCTTGTCCGTTACATCTTCTTTCTTGCCCGGCAGAATACGCAGTCAATAAAGGAATCGGGCACATTCCGGATCAGCCTTGATGCTGTCCGTGATAATCTCGGTCTGCCTTCCATTGCCGAAGTGAAGAACAGAAAGTATCGGCAGTACATCATTGAACCGATCGAAAAGGCGATTGAAGAAATCGAATCCGCATTGCAGAATGTACCGGAAGCGGAAGGATGCAAATTCACCATCACACCGTACACAGAAGATACCGGCAATATAGCAAAATGGCTTGAAGGGTATCTGGAAATCGGTCTGAATGGGGAATTCGCTGAAACCTTTGTCCGAATCGCAACGAAGGCGGAGACAGAGCGCGACCAACGGGAACGATTGAAGCAGAAGGAACTTGCCCGGATAGCCGCAAGAGCCGAAGCGAAAGCCGCTGCGGAGACTGATTGAATCATTTTAGGGTGCAACCGATGCGGCACAAAGTCTGGTATTGCCTATAAAAAGGAAGCACCCTATATTGTGTCGAAATCCCCCGCAGAAAATCATTTTAGGGTGCAATCGAATCATTTTAGGGTGCAATCGAATCATTTTAGGGTGCAAATGAATCATTTTAGGGTGCAAAAAAATTTTTCAGAACAGCATGAAAACCGCGTAAATTCTGGAAAAACAGCGCGAAAAAATGAACGCCCGTTTGTGATAATAGATTATCAATAGATAATCTATTGATAATTAAGG
>JAEEGL010721391.1_pt1 | contig 12456 bp, 11 predicted proteins | sample 9134231 | NCBI WGS metagenome assembly JAEEGL01 (sample SAMN16246548, study PRJNA631951) | gut metagenome | biome: gut microbiome; feature: rumen; material: fiber-attached | host: Bos | place: Iran: Karaj | collected 2018-10 | reverse complement strand
GGGACAGGGAGAGACTCTGGATGACATTCTTCCTGAAGCATATGCAACTATAAGGGAAGCAGCTAAAAGGGTGCTTTCAATGGAGCATTTCAGGGTGCAGCTTATCGGCGGAGTCATACTTCATCAGGGACGTATAGCAGAAATGCGTACAGGTGAAGGAAAAACCCTCGTGTGTACCCTGCCTGCATACCTTAACGCCCTTGAGGGAAGAGGTGTGGAGGTCGTCACGGTCAATGATTATCTGGCAAAACGTGATGCAGAGTGGATGGGACAGATCCATGAGTTTCTCGGACTTACTGTCGGATGCGTGCTTAACGGGATGACCCAGGAGGAAAGACAGGCGGCTTACGGCTGTGATATCACTTATGTGACGAATAATGAGCTGGGATTTGACTATCTTCGAGATAATATGGCCATATACAAGAAGCAGCTCGTATTAAGAGAGCTTCATTTCTGTATCATAGACGAGGTTGACTCGGTGCTTATTGATGAAGCGAGAACTCCGCTCATCATATCAGGTCAGTCAGGTAAATCCACAGCCATTTACCAGCTCTGTGATCAGCTTGCCAGACAGATGCAGAGAGGCGAAGCATCATCGGATGAGCTTTCCAAGATGGATGCGATCATGGGAGTCGAGATCGAGGAGACCGGAGACTTCATAGTCAATGAAAAGGACAATCTGATAAACCTCACTGCCGAAGGTGTGCATAAGGTAGAGCAGTACTTTCATATTGAGAACTTTGCTGATCCTGAGAATCTGGAGATACAGCACTGTATAATACTTGCTCTCAGGGCGCATAATCTTATGCACAGGGATAAGGACTATGTAGTTAAGGATGATCAGGTGCTGATCGTTGATGAGTTTACAGGGCGCATCATGCCCGGACGGAGATACTCCGATGGACTGCATCAGGCCATAGAAGCGAAGGAGAAGGTGAAAGTCAAGCGTGAATCCAAGACACTTGCCACGATCACCTTCCAGAATTTCTTTAATAAGTTTGACAAGAAGTGCGGCATGACCGGTACGGCTCTTACTGAGGAAAAAGAATTCCGTGAAATATACGGAATGGATGTTGTCACGATCCCGACTAACAGGCCGAAGGCCCGTGAAGACAGGCAGGATGCGGTATTTAAGACTAAGAAGGAGAAATACAGGGCAATCTGTGACGAGGTAGAGCGGGCGCATGCCGAGGGTCAGCCCATACTTCTCGGTACGATAAATATCGATACTTCCGAGCTTCTGTCGGATATGTTAAGAAAACGCGGTATACAGCATAATGTGCTGAATGCAAAATTTCATGAGCAGGAAGCAGAGATCATATCTGATGCCGGGCATCACGGATCTGTCACGATCGCTACTAACATGGCAGGACGTGGTACTGATATAAAGCTTGATGATGAGGCGCTTGCTGCCGGAGGACTCTATGTCATAGGTTCTGAGCGTCATGAAGCAAGACGAATAGATAACCAGCTCAGAGGTCGTTCCGGACGTCAGGGAGATCCTGGTATTTCGAGATTTTATATTTCTCTTGAGGATGATCTGATGAGGCTTTTTGGATCGGACAGACTTATGGCAGCCTTTGAAGCGCTTCAGGTGCCCGAGGGAGAGCAGATAGAACATAAGATGCTGTCCGGTGCGATAGAGAGGGCTCAGAAGAAAATAGAAGAAAACAACTACGGCATAAGAAAGAACCTGCTGGAATATGATGCGGTTAATAATGAGCAGAGAGAACGTATATATGAGGAAAGACGCAGGGTTCTGGATGGCGAAAGCATGCGCGATACGATCTTCAAGATGATAACGGATACCGTAGACAGCGCAGTGGATACCTGTGTAGGGGAAGATGCATCATCCGAGGACTGGGATATCAGGGAGCTTAACCAGATACTGCTTCCTACCATACCCATAGAGCCGGTTAAGACCCCTGATGTCAGGGATATGAAGAGGAAAGAAGAGCTTAAGCAGTATCTGAAGGCAAAAGCGGTAAAACTGTATGAGAGCAAGGAAGCAGAATTCCCCGAGCCTGAGGCAATAAGAGAAGTTGAGCGTGTGATATTGCTTAAGGTCATAGACCGGAAGTGGATGGATCATATTGATGACATGGATCAGCTGAGACAGGGTATAGGTCTGCAGGCCTATGGACAAAGAGATCCTGTCGTTGAATATAAGATGACGGGCTATGATATGTTTAACGATATGATCGACGCGATCCAGGAAGAGACGGTAAAGACTTTATTCCACATAAGAGTGGAGGAGAAGGTCGAGCGCGAGCAGGTCGCGAAGGTCACCGGAACAAATAAGGACGATACAGTAAAGAAAGGTCCTAAGACCCGGACGGAGAAAAAGGTTTATCCAAATGATCCGTGTCCTTGCGGATCAGGAAAGAAATTCAAGAACTGCTGCGGCAGAGGGGCATCATAAAACGGATGGTAGAATTAGATAATCTGAAAATTGAAATAAAAGAATATGAAGCACCGCTCTCAGAGCTTAAGGCTTCTCTCGATCTTGAAAGCAAGGCAAACCGTATTGCAGAGCTTGAAAGGAAAATGGAGGAACCGGGGTTTTGGGATGATCCGCAGAAGAGCCAAAAGGAATCTCAATTGCTTGGTGATCTCAGGAATGATGTAAAAGGCTATACCGAGCTTGAAACAAAATATACGGATATGCTGGATCTCATCGATATGGCCAATGATGAAAATGATGAATCCATGGTAGCTGAGATAAAGACTGACTTTGAAGGCTTCAGGCAGAGCTTTGACGAGATGAAGACGGCAACGCTGCTTTCCGAAAAGTATGACGATGCTAATGCCATAATTAATATCAACGCCGGCGCGGGCGGTACGGAGTCATGCGACTGGGCTTCGATGCTGTATCGTATGTATGGCAAGTGGGCGGACAGGCATGGATATAAGATAGACGAGCTTGATATGCTGCCGGGTGATGAAGCCGGGATAAAGTCTGTTGAGTTTCAGGTGAACGGGCTCAATGCGTATGGTTTTCTTAAATCCGAAAAGGGCGTACACAGGCTGGTCCGTATTTCTCCCTTTAATGCACAGGGCAAAAGACAGACATCCTTTGTTTCGGTCGATGTTATGCCTGATATAGAGGATGATATAGATATAGAGATCAAGCCTGATGATATCAGGATAGATACCTACAGATCCTCCGGAGCAGGCGGACAGCATATTAACAAGACTTCATCAGCGATCCGTATCACGCACTTTCCTACGGGGATAGTGGTCACCTGTCAGAATGAGAGAAGCCAGTTCCAGAATAAGGACAAGGCTATGCAGATATTAAAGTCCAAGCTTTACATGCTTGCCAAGGAAAACAATGCAGAGAAGCTTTCCGAAATAAGAGGCGAGGTAAAGGATAATGCGTGGGGATCTCAGATAAGATCATATTTCCTGCAGCCTTATCAGCTGGTAAAGGATCTTCGGACTGACTGTGAGATAGCACAGGCGGATTCGGTTCTTGACGGTAACATAGATCCGTTCATTAATGCCTATCTGAAGTGGATGGCAACAAAAAAGAAAGAGGATAACAAACAGTAATGATCAAGGCAGCAATACTTGGATACGGTACCGTAGGCAGCGGAGTATATAATGTGATCCATTCTAACGGAAGACTGGTGAACGAGCGTGCAGGGCAGGAGATCGAGGTAAAGTATGTGCTGGATCTCAGGGATTTTCCCGGAGACCCTGTGGAGAAGGTGCTCACACATGACTTTGAGGATATCATCAATGATCCCGAAGTAAAGATCGTGATAGAGGTAATGGGTGGGATCAATCCGGCTTTTGACTTTACAATGAGATGCCTCGAAGAAGGGAAGAATGTATGCACTTCAAATAAGGAGCTGGTGGCAGAGCATGGTCTGGAGCTTATGAGGACTGCCCGCGAGAATGATGTTAATTATTTCTTTGAAGCTAGCTGCGGCGGTGGAATACCGATAATAAGGGCGCTTAATGACTGCCTTACTGCAGACGATATAGACGGTATCACCGGTATACTGAACGGAACGACAAATTATATCCTTACCGAGATGGCTGAAAACGGAACCGGCTTTGGAAAGGCCTTGAAGCAGGCCCAGACAAAGGGATTTGCGGAGCGCGATCCGAGCGCGGATGTAGACGCATTTGATCCTGCGAGAAAGATAGCGATTCTTGCATCCATAGTTTTTGGAAGTTCGGTAGATTATAAAGATGTTTATACAGAGGGAATAAGAAAGATCACGGCTGAGGACATCAGATATGCATCAACATTAGGATACGCGATCAAGCTTCTTGCTGAGGCGAAAAGGACTGAAGACGGTGTACGGGTTTATGTGGCGCCTTTTCTGGTTGATCCCTCGCATCCCCTTTATCCCATAAACGGTGTAATGAATGCCGTATATGTACACGGGAACATGCTGGGTGATGCAGTGTTTACAGGCGCCGGAGCGGGATCTTTGCCGACGGCATCAGCAGTAGTGGCTGATGTGATAGGAGCGGCGCGTCATGACGGTAAGAGGGCGTACTGCGGCTGGAAACATGACGAAAAACTGGTGCTTGCCTCGAATGACAGCGTGAGAAGGAAATATCTGGTGAGGATCCTTACAGAGGATGAAGGAAATGCAAATAGGGTCTTTTCACCTGACGGATTTCTTGATACAATATCAGTAGGCGAACTTGAAGATGAGATCGCATTTATTACACCGGAGCTTTCGGAAGAGGAGTTTAATACGAAGGCCAAAGCATTTGGAAAGGTCATCAGCAGGATAAGGTTCTACTGATGATCAGGCGGTCTGAAAGGCGGTGATCATATGATCAATCCTATAAGTGGGAGCGGATCATTCGGTACTTACGGCATTTGGGGCATGGGCCCCGGTATGAGCGGAGGATCGGACATCGGAGCACAGGGTGCTGCCGGTGCTTTTGGTGCGTCAGGGGCAGTAGGCAAGGCAGAGGAAGCAAAGCCTGTTGTCAATCCCGGTGAGTCAACGGAGATAAAGCCGGGCAAGAGAGTATCCCCTGCAGAATGCCAGACCTGTAAGGAGAGGAAGTACCAGGACGGTTCTGACGAAATGGTTTCATTTAAGAGCGCGCAGCATATTTCTCCTACTGAAGCCGGTAACAGGGTCAGGGCGCATGAGCAGGAGCATGTGGCTAATGCCTATGAGAAGGCAGCCAAGGACGGAGGAAAGGTTCTGCAGGCTTCGGTTTCGATCCATACAGCTATCTGTCCCGAGTGTGGCAGGACTTATGTATCGGGCGGTGAGACCAATACCAAGATCGAGTATAGTCATGAAAAGGAGAGTCCTTATATGAAGGCCAGGAAGAAGATGGATCAGCAGCTTCTCCCCGGAATGAATCTGGATATCTCTGCTTGAATAATAAAAAAATAAGTATTCTTCGGGGCAGGGTGAGAATCCCTACCGGCGGTATAGTCCGCGAGCTCTGTATTACAGAGCAGGATCCGGTCAGATTCCGGAACCGACAGTGTTAGGCAGCAGTATAAGCCTTAAGTCTGGATGGGAGAAGAGATAATTGCGTTTATGCGCATTTATTTTGATAAGTGAACCCCGGGTTATCCCGGGGTCTTTTTTTGAGGAGCCTAGTACTGTCCGCGAAAGCGGTGTGTGAGCGGATAACGGTACTGGTATCCTTTGTCCGAGGGGGGGTACCGCTTGCGGTGGATTCCTTAGGACGTGGCCGGATCAAGTCAGATATAAACTGGCGCTTAATAGAGGAGGAAGAAATGAATACAAGATTAAGAAAACTTACCGGTACTGCAATGCTGTCGGCAGCAGCTTATGTTCTGATGTTCCTGGAATTCCCGATACCATTTTTGATACCGCCATTTATCAAGATGGATTTCTCCGAGCTCCCGGCTCTGCTGGCTGCTTTTGCTTATGGTCCGCTTTGGGGGGCTGCAGTATGCCTTATCAAGAATCTGATACATCTGCTGAATACGCAGTCCGGAGGAGTAGGAGAGCTGTCCAATTTTCTTCTTGGAGCCTGCTTTGTCATAACGGCCGGTGCGGTATACAAAAAAATGCATTCGAAGAAAGGTGCCCTTATCGGATCTGTGGCCGGTGCGGTATTAATGGGTATATTTTCTCTTTTTACAAACTACTACGTTGTTTATCCTATCTACACCAACTTTATGCCGATGGAAGCTATAATAGGCGCATATCAGCTCATACTGCCTTCGGTTGATGATCTTTGGGATTGTCTTCTCATATTCAATCTTCCGTTTACGGTCGCAAAAGGACTATGCTCAGTCATTATTTCCATGCTGATTTACAAGCCCTTAAGAAATGTATTAAAGGGGAATACTGTTTGACAGTTTACAGTATTTAAGCGAAAATAAAGTGTTATGAAGGTTTTTGAAACAGAGTCTCCAAAGGGGACTTTTGAGCTTGCAAAAAAAATGGGTGAGACCTGTAGTGCGGGCACGGTAATAGCGCTCTCCGGAGATCTTGGCACCGGGAAGACCGTATTTGCCAAGGGGTTTGCTGCCGGACTCGGAATAACAGGTCTTGTGAGCTCTCCGACTTATACCATAGTACAGCAGTATGATGATGGAAGGCTTCCGCTGTATCATTTTGATGTTTATCGAATAAACGATCCCTCTGAGATAGAGGAAACGGGCTTTGACGACTGTATCAGCGGAGCCGGAGTGACGCTCATTGAGTGGGCGGATAGTATAAGGGATATCATACCGGAGAATGCTATATGGATAACTCTGGAGAAGGATATAGAGAAGGGCTTTGATCACCGTAAGGTAAAGGTGGAAGATGAACATACTGGCGATTGATTCATCGGGACTTGCCGCGAGCTGCGCGATCCTGTCGGAGGATGTGATAAGAGCAGAGTTTTTTGTCTGCAATAAGCTTACGCATTCGGAGACTCTGCTGCCAATGGTGGATCAGGCAATAAACGCTTCAGGGCTGACTCTTGATGAAATGGATGCTGTAGCAGTAACTTCAGGTCCCGGCTCTTTCACAGGGTTAAGGATAGGGGCCGCCACCGCAAAAGGGCTCGCTGAATCGATAAAGAAACCTTTGATAGGGGTACCGACAGTAGATGCTCTTGCCTGTAACATGTCTGGATATGACGGATATATCGTACCATTGATGGATGCGAGAAGGAATGAGACATACACGGGTATTTATTCTTTTGAAAAAGATGAGCTGAGAGTGATAAGGGATCAATGCGCTGTTCCTTTGACTGACATAATCGCAGATGTTAATTCCAGAGGTAAAAAGACGGTGTTTCTCGGAGACGGAGTAAGGGGCTTTGAGGAGCAGATTATAGAAAACTGTAAGGTACAGTTTGAGCTTGCACCCGCACGTCACAGACTCCAGAGGGCTTCAAGTGTTGCCGTGCTTGCCGGAAAATACTATGGAATAGGCAGATATACTGATGCTGCAGGATTTGTTCCGGTATATCTCAGGACATCACAGGCAGAGAGGGAGCGTGAAAAGGCTCTGAATGATAACATTTGAACGTATGAAAATTGATGACTGCGAAAGAGCGGCTGAGCTGGAAAGCGCGATATTCGGGAACGATGCATGGAGCGCTGATGACTTCAGGGAATCCTTGTGCTGTGATTATGCTGTTTACGTGGTGGCGAGGAATACGGAGAAAGACGAAATGATAGCCTGTGCCGGTATACGGAATATGTGCGGGGACGGGGATATAACCAATGTGCTGGTTGACAGCGGATACAGAAATCAGGGAATAGCAGAGCACCTGCTAAGATATCTTATGCAGGAAAGCAGGGCTATAGGTGTAAGGAATTTTACATTGGAAGTCAGAAGATCAAATCTTCCTGCTATAAAACTTTATGAAAAGCTGGGGTTTGTTTCCGAGGGAATAAGACCCGGATTCTATGATTCACCAAAGGAAGATGCAATGATATATTGGAAAAGGGAAGCCTCTGATGTTTGATATTACGCTCCTTGGAACAGGCGGAATGATGCCTCTGCCGTACAGATATCTTACGAGTCTGATGCTCAGGTTTGGGGGAAAAGGGATCCTTATAGACTGCGGAGAAGCAACACAGTGCGCTATGAGAAAGAAAGCTCTTTCTCCAAAGGGGATAGATGCCATATTATTTACGCATTATCATGCAGATCACATCAGCGGACTGCCGGGGATGATGCTTTCAATGGCAAATTCTGACAGGACGGATCCGGTACTCCTGGTTGGACCAAAGGGGCTTGAAAGGATCGTCAGATCGCTTCTTATTATTGCGCAGGGCCTTCCGTTTGATATAAAGCTTATGGAGCTTTCGGCGAGTGAAGAAGGATTTGATGTCTTCGGTATGCACGTGAAAGCGTTCAAGGTGAATCATAATGTGACATGCTACGGCTATTCGGTCAGCGTGAAAAGAGCCGGTAAGTTTAACGCTGATGAGGCAAAACGTCTGGATATACCGCTTGAATTCTGGAACCCGCTGCAGAAGGGGAATATATGCAAAGGAGATGACGGCAGGGTCTTTACTCCGGACATGGTCATGGGAGAGGAAAGGCGCGGTCTGAAGGTGACCTATACCACAGATACAAGACCTGCAAAGTCTATAGAAGTGAATGCTGCCGGTTCGGATATTTTTATCTGCGAGGGAATGTACGGTAATCCGGAGGATCAGGTGAAGGCAAGGGAAAAGAAGCATATGATGTTTTCGGAGGCGGCGCAGATCGCGAAAAATGCCGGGGTAAAAGAATTATGGCTTACCCATTACAGCCCTTCACTTACAGATCCGAGGGAATTTCTGCATACGGCAAGAGAGATATTTCCGGAGACGGCTGCCTCCAGGGACGGAAGGCATAAGGAGCTGAACTATGAAGAAGAATAATACAAGGAATACTATAATAGGACTTGTCATATTGGCAGCTGCTGTGCTCGCTATATTTCTGCTCGCGATAAACACTCCTGATAAGCAGGCTGACAGTGTACAGATCACCGCAGCTACAAAACAGCTGGCTAAAAATTATGATACGGCTTATCCTTCAACCCCCAGAACTGTGGTTTCCGAATATGGCGAGATCACGAAATGTTTTTATGCTTCTGATACTACCGAGGATCAGATAAAGGATCTGGCGGTTCAGATGAGGCAGCTTTTTGATGATGAACTTGTAGCGAATCAGAGCTTTGATGATTTCTATGATGCCCTTCGTTCGGAGATAGCCGTATACAGAGACAAAAATAAGATCGTTTCCAGCTATTCGGTTTCTTCAAGCACAGATGTGAAATATGAAAACAATGAATATGGATCTATGGCATCGTTATACCTTTCTCTTAGCGTAAGGGAAAATGGAGTGATCGATGTCGTTAAGGAGCATTTTATACTTAGGCAGGACGAAGAGGGCCATTGGAAGATACTCGGATGGGTTCTGGCAGGAGAAGACGAGTGAGTGATGCGGTTATTCTGGGCATAGAAAGCTCCTGTGACGAGACTGCAGCGGCTGTGGTAAAGAATGGCCGTGAAGTATTGTCAAACGTTATTATTTCCCAGATCGACACTCATACGATATATGGAGGTGTGGTCCCGGAGATAGCCTCCAGAAAGCATATAGAAGTGATCGTTCAGGTAGTGGGAGAAGCGCTGAAGCAGGCCGGCACAGATATGCAGGATATAGATGCGGTTGCCGTGACATACGGACCCGGACTTGTGGGGCCGCTCCTTGTCGGGGTATCTTATGCGAAGGCCTTTGCGTATGGCTGTCGGAAGAAGCTCATACCTGTGCATCATATTGAAGGTCATATTTCTGCAAACTATATTGAATATCCCGAACTGGAGCCGCCGTTTATGTGCCTTGTCGTTTCCGGAGGACATACTCATCTTGTAAATGTGAAGGATTATGGTGAATATGAAGTTCTGGGCAGGACTATGGACGATGCGGCAGGGGAGGCATATGACAAGGTGGCCAGAGCTATTGGTCTTGGCTATCCCGGGGGTCCTAAGATAGATAAGGCCGCGAGAGAAGGTGATCCTGAGGCCATAGCCTTTCCAAGGGCTCATATTGACGGAGAAGAGTATGATTTCTCTTTTTCCGGATTAAAAAGCGCCGTGCTGAACTACCTTAATTCCTGCGAGATGAAGGGGGAGAAGGTGAACACACGGGATGTTGCGGCCTCGTTTCAGGCAGCGGTTGTGGATGTGCTGGTCGGAAATTCTATGAAGGCGGCAGACAGGTATGGGGTAAAGCATTTTGCCATAGCGGGAGGAGTCGCATCGAATACTGCACTGAGAAACGCGATGCAGGAAGCCTGCAGCGAAAGGGGAATTATGTTTTACAGACCGTCACCGATACTCTGTACTGATAACGGAGCTATGATCGCCGGAGCAGCTTATTTTGAAAGCCTGAAGGGAAAGACGGCAGGGCTTAATTTAAATGCGGTACCTAATCTGAAATTATGAAAAAGAACTGATTGTTTGATCGGACAAAAGCAGGTCGGATTAAATATATTGTGATACCTCAAAAAGATCGGGAGTTTACCATGAGAGAAATGATACCCAAATTGTATATTGTAATTCCATGCTATAACGAAGAGGAAATATTGGAGGAATCTCTTAATATACTCACTGGGAAACTGGCGCGTCTTGTCAGTGACGGAAAGGTTGATAAGGACAGCCGCGTTGTATGCGTGGATGACGGATCCGGAGACTCGACCTGGGATATAATTGCAAGACGTTCATCTTCAGACAATAAAATACTGGGATTGAAATTCAGCCGAAACTACGGTCATCAGAATGCTATACTTGCGGGTATGCTTGAATCAAGGCATATTGCAGACTGTGTAGTCACGATAGATGCGGATCTCCAGCAGGATATAGAAGCTATAGATGATTTTATCGCAAAATATATGGAGGGCTGTGATGTAGTGTATGGCATAAGAAACGACAGGGATACTGATAAGGCCGGGAAAAAATTTACAGCTGAAGGCTTCTACAAGCTTATGAAACTTCTCGGCGCAGATGTGATCCCCAATAGTGCTGACTACAGGCTATTGTCCAAAAAGGCATTGAAAGCCCTTTCTGATTATCCTGAGTCAAATCTTTTCCTGAGAGGGCTGATCCCGACAATGGGGTTTAGATCCGGGGTTGTGTATTTTGATGTAAAGGACAGGACAGGAGGACAGTCAAAGTATACTGTAAAAAAGATGCTGAGCCTTGCGTTAAACGGTATTACATCCATGAGCACAAGGCCGTTGGAGCTCATTGTGGTGCTGGGATTTCTCTTTTGCATATTGGCTCTGATAATTTTTGTTTTATCCATGATAGACTGGGCTAGGGGAATGGTAGTACAGGGATGGACAACGACCGTCGCACTTCTTTGTCTCATAGGCGGAATGAATCTTCTTACAAACGGTCTGGTGGGATTGTATGTGGGGAAAGCATATATAGAGATAAAACACAGACCAAGATATATAATAGATCAGGCAATATGGGACGGTCTGGCGGATGATGTCGAAACAGCGACAGACAGGATGGGAGATTGATGACCGAAAGGATGAAGGATTTATTTAAAGACCGGAGCAGGCTTTTCGGGATTATTATGATCTTATTTGTCATCCTCTGCTACAATGTCCTTATCCTTCATAACGGATACCGATTCCTTAATTCAGATGATTCTTCGGAGCTTGTGCTTGCAAGGATACTTGCGTCGGAGCATGGGATTCTTTCACGGAACTGGTATTATTCCTCAGAACTCAGAGTCTTTAATACAAATCTTGTTTTTGCTCCGATGTTTTATTTCTTTTCTTCCTGGAGTCTCGTGAGAGCAGCAGGAGGAACGATAATGATGCTTCTTTATGTTCTGTCATATCTTATGATACCCTACGCGTGGAAGTATGAAGCAAAATGGTTTTATCTTACAGCTTTCATACTCATTATGCCCTTTGCAAATCCGTGGCAGTTCTTCGGTCTTAAGATGTATTATATTCCGCATGTGTTCATTTCTTTTGTCTCGTTTGCATTGCTCGGGATGATAAATAATGGAAAAGGAAAAACAGTTGTACCCTTGATCCTTGCGCTGTTTTCTTTTGTTGCCGGACTTGGCGGGGCGAGATCGGTTGAATATACTTTTGTGCCTCTTTTTCTTGCGGCTCTTGCGGCAGTTCTTTTTGATAAAGGCAAAAAGAAAACCCTGATCGCTTCCGGATCTGCTGTGATCGGATCCGCTGCAGGATATCTTGTGAATGAAAGGATCCTTTCAAATATATATACATTTCATTCATATGGAAATGTTTCGTTCATCCAATTTGCCTTTGAAAAAGTTGAATGGGCTATAGACAGCATATTGGCGTCTTTTGGTTATTCCATAGGTGAGTATTTCATAAGTTTCGGCGGTATGTGCAATGCGCTGGCATTCCTGATGATGATATTGTTTTTAAGCTCTTTCTTCCTTCTTTTTGCAAAACGTACCGAAATGAGTGAGACGCAGAGATATATGTATTATTTTGCTG
>JAEEGL017296277.1_pt1 | contig 12457 bp, 6 predicted proteins | sample 9134231 | NCBI WGS metagenome assembly JAEEGL01 (sample SAMN16246548, study PRJNA631951) | gut metagenome | biome: gut microbiome; feature: rumen; material: fiber-attached | host: Bos | place: Iran: Karaj | collected 2018-10 | reverse complement strand
TCTACCAAATGAGCTAATACCCCATTGCTATGAAAAAAGGGTCGTTGCAGCGACCCTCTCTTTGGTGGAGTATATCGGAGTCGAACCGATGACCTCTTGCATGCCATGCAAGCGCTCTAGCCTACTGAGCTAATACCCCTTCATTTCTCTTGAAATCGGGTGCAAAAGTACAACCTTTTTTTGAACTGACCAAATTTTTTTTTCTTTTTACTGATTATCAGTACTATTTTTTTTTAAAAGGGGGTTGCAAAAAAGGGTTTTTGAGTTGTTATTTTGCGTTTTTGGGGGGTGTTTTTGAAAGTGAAAAGTGAAATAGATGTGGGCATCTGATTTCACTTTTCACTTCTCATGTATTACTTTCAATTGACGATGGTCATCTCGTCAATGAGGTGCTTGGCTCCTGCAAATTTGTCGATGATAAAAAGGCAGTAGCGGATGTCGAGGCTGATGTTGCGGCAGTAGTTGGGGTCGAAGAGGAGGTCACTCATAGTGCCTTCCCAGCAGCGGTCGAAGTTAATGCCGATAAGCTGGCCGTCGGCATTGAGAACGGGACTGCCGCTATTGCCGCCAGTGGTGTGGTTGGTGGCTATGAAGGCGACAGGCATCTCGCCCTTGGCGTTGGCATAACGACCATAGTCGTGGTTGTTGTAGAGCTCTTTGAGGCGAGGCTCGACAACGTAGTCGTAGATGTCGGGGTTCTCCTTCTCCATGATGCCTTCAAGGGTGCTGTAAGGCGTGTAGTAGACGGCATCCTTGGGACGGAAGCCCTGCACATGGCCATACGCCACACGGAGGGTGAGGTTAGCGTCGGGGAAGAAGTTACTGTCGGGGAACTGCTGCATCATGCCGCGGACATAGGTACGCATGAGGCGGTTGATCTCGCGCCTGTTGATGTCGTAGTCGGTCTCCTTGTCGGGGGTGTAGGCATAGCTATAGGCGACGCTGAAAAGGTCTACAGCGGGGTCGTTGAGGACTTTCTGCCAGTTCTTAGCCTTGTAGGATTTGAGGAATTTGTCGTATTTGGAGTGGTTGTTGAGCATGGACTTGTCGTAGATGTTTTCGAGCATGCGCTGCACCCCAGCCTCGTCCTTGCCTTTCTTGTCGAGGTAGGGAGAGTAGCCGGCACGCCACATGTAGAGGAACGTCTCGACAAAGATGGCGCGATCAACTGGCGAGTGGAGTTCGAAATCTTCGAAGTATTTCTGGTTGGCAGCTATGAGCTTGTCGCACTCGATACGGGCCAAACTGTCGTTGTCGATAGTTTGACGAGCCATGCTCCAGAGCTTGTAGGCGCGGTTCATGAAGTCGGAAGCCATGACAGCTTCGTTGAAGTAGGTCCACTCCAGCTCAATGGGGCGGAGGCGATCGTAGGCACGACCCATGTCGCGGAGGACATTCTTGTACTCGGGACGCTTGTCGGCCCATACCTGGAAGGCAGCCTCCTGATCTTTCTTTTGCTGCACACCTTTGAGACGCTGGATGCCGAGGGTTTCGCCCTGCCACTTCTTCCAGCCGTTGGCAATGGAAGCAACCTTGGAGGCATATTTGAGACGCTGGGCGGGAGACTGGTTCATGGCAGCGTTGTAGTGGCGCAGACGGATGTCGCGCAGGGCTATGCGGACGGGGTTTTCCTGCAAAGCCTGAAGGTCGACCTGGTCGTGGGTGACATAGCGCTGGGTGGTGCCGGGATAGCCGAAGACGAAGGTGAAGTCGCCCTCGTCGACCCCCTTGAGGGAGATGTCGAGATGTTTGAGGGGCTTGTAGGGGACGTTGGTCTTGGAGTAGTTGGCGGGCTTGCCATCCTTGCCCACATAGACGCGGAACATGGAGAAATCGCCCGTGTGGCGAGGCCACATCCAGTTGTCGGTGTCGCCGCCGAACTTACCAATGTTGCTTGGGGGAGCACCCACAAGGCGCACATCGGTGAAGACCTCGTTGATGTACATGAAATACTGATTGCCATAGTAGAAGGGCTTGATGACGGCTTTGTAGTGTGTGCCGGCAACAGCCTCGACAGAGAGGATGGCAATATTCTGCTTAACAATGCGCTCGCGCTCTGCCTCGGGAGTTTTGTCATCAACGCCTTCGAGGACACGATTGGTGACATCCTCCATGCGCACAAGACGGGTTGCCGTAAGACCCTTGCAGGGAATCTCCTGGTTACGTTCCATGGCCCAGAAGCCGTGGGTGAGGTAGTCGTGCTCCACAGTGCTGTTACTGGTAATGTAGTAGTAGCCGCAGTGGTGGTTGGTGAGGAAAAGGCCCTGGTCGGAGACAAACTCGCCGGTGCAACCTTGGTTGAAGAGGATGATGGCATCTTTGAGACAGGCGTTGTTGATGTCGTAGATGTCTTTGGCAGTGATGTGCATGCCAGCCTTCTGCATGGCAGCCTGGTTTTTGCCAAGGAGCATGGGAATCCACATACCCTCGTCAGCAAAAGCGGCAGGCATCAAAAGGACTGCCAATGTGAAAATGGTAAAGACTTTTTTCATAGGATTTTATGTTATTGATTTATATTCTGGTAAATGTAGTTACTACTTAAACGCTTTTACCGCCTCGGCAGCGGCGTCAAGGAGAGGCTGTGTGGAGACGTTGCTGCCCACAGCGTGGCGCATCCAGTGCTGAGGTGTGAGACGGCCAGCGGGGAAGATGCGCTGAATCTCGTCTGCTATGTTCTTGCCACGCAGCTGCTGTTCCAACTGGAACTGGATGATGTGGCCATAGGGATAATTGGCAAGATAGAGAGGGGAATCAATCATGTGGCTATAGATGGCGAGGATGGGAGAATCAGGCTCGCCAAGATGGGGAGCATAGTACTTGTTCCATACCTTGCGGGCTATGGCTATCACTTGCTCCTTTAGCTGAGTGACGTTGGCGTCGGGGTGGTCGTAGAGCCAGTGCCAGGAGTACATGTCTACGAGTGCCACTCCCATGATTTCATAACATCCCCAAAAGATGTCAAGGGTTTCGAGGGCCTCTGTCTGCGGATTGTTGTCGTGATAGCCCAAAAAGGCAAGGTCGCGCCCCTGGAAGACGAAGGCCAATGCCTCGGTGAAAGCGGTGTTGGGCACTCCTTTCATGATGTAGTTGTCCACGTCGTGGAGAGTGATGGTCTGCTCGACGTTGTGGCCAAACTCGTGGACGGCGATATTGTAGCCCTTGTAATCCATACCGTCAGGGGCGATGCGGGTGCGCAGCCGGGCATTGTCGGTGCGCATGTTGCTCTCCCAGGCGTGGCCGGCACCCCGCGAGGGGTCAACGGTGATGTGGGAGCAGATGAACTGAATGCGCTCGGGGGTGAAACCGAGCTGACGGAGTATGGAGGGCATGCCTTTTTGGGCAAATGCCTCGCGGTTGGGATAGAGGCGGCGGGTCAGGGCGGAGAGGTCATCCTCGTTGATGGTGCTGCGGGACTTGAACCCGTCGTACCAGATGTCGAATGGCTCCAGTTTGCGCCCCACTCGGTGGCTGATAAGGGTTGCCACGTCGGCCACCTGAGGCGAAGTAAGGAAGGAGGTGAAGAGTTGCTCTATCTCGTCGTAACTGACCTCCATGTCTTGATTAAAGGCACGGTCTATGGCGGTGGGATAGCGGGGGTTGTAGCGGTCCACCTGCTGCATGGCATGGAAGTTGGCGAGGAAATGGTGGTAGCGAGTGTCCGGCTCGCGCTCGGAGTTGTCTAAGGCATGTCCCTGCCCGTCAAGTACGGCATTGGTGTAGGGGTTCCAGCTATACTGCGCGTTGTTGATAACGCACTGGGGGATGCTCTGGTCTATAATGCGACGCATCACCTGGTAGATAATGCGTTGCTTGGCAAGTCCTGTATCACCCTGGTTGTAATGGGTCTTCAGCTCGTCGCGCAAACCCCAGTGGGTGATGAGTGCCATATCGGGAAAGAGGCGGTGCCCCTGATCATCGCGCAGCTGCCCCATCATGATATTGTAGTTGGATATGTAATTGTCGGCAGCGGCCAACTGGTTGGCCAACTGCTGGTTGGCCGATGCCGGCACACGCGAAGTGAAGAGGTCGCCAAGGCGGGCGTAAGCCCACTGGCGGCGGCTCCATTGGGCTCCCATGCTGTTCTTCTCATCGAGGGTGTAGAAGGGGAAGTTGAGTGCCACAACGAAAGCTATCTTCTGCAGGTACATGTCGTCGTCAAAATGAGCGGAGGGGTCGAAGCCACCGAACATCTCGTCGAGTTCTGTGGGTTCGGGTCCCACAACATGGAGCGGCAGTTTGAGGTCGACGCTGATTTTGTTGAAACAGCCCCAGAGGCTTTCAAGGTTGGCCTGAAGGGTCTGGGCCATGCGCCACAAGGCCGTCGTATCAGCCTCGAAGTGTTTAAGACAGAAAATACGGAAATCGTCGGGGGTGCCGTCGTCGGCAGTCCAGAGGGCTGCCACCTGGGGCACACTGCGCCCGGCACGGTCCATAACGTCGTCGCCATACTGCTTATGCAGGGCGTCGAGGGTTGCCTGAAGGGTGTTGGAGTCGATATTGCTCATGGCTGTGGGTTGGTTTTTATGGCCACAGGAGACCGCCAAGGTCAACAGGGCGGCAAGGATGACAATCAGTGGCGCGGCACCCCTGCGGGTGATATTTTTGTGGAGAACTTCGATGAATGACTTTTGCATGCGGTGCGCGTGTGTGTAATGATGTTGCATATTCATGTTTTTAATGTTTCAAAATGCAAAGATACAAATTTTTTTCGTATCTTTGCAAAATTATTGCGGGGCAGGGAACCACAGCTGGGCGATGAACGACGGTTGGTGCCCATCGGGGGAAACTCTCCGCAGGTGTTGAACAAGTATAAAACGAAGGTTGAATGGAGTGTTGAAAACGGTGATGGGGAGGCGGTGAACTACAGCTGGCGCACGGCGGTAAGATTACCCCACCGCGGTTTAACCCCACACGTTTGCCTCAGGACAATAAAAATGAAAAGGGATTTGCGATGCAGTTTTTGATGGATTGTCAGTGGTATTGGGTGCCGCTGTGCCTGCTGGCGGGTGCGGCATACGGCGCGGCGCTGTATGGGTGGAATGCCCGCAGGGGAACAAAGGGTGGCGCGCGGCGTGGCAAAGCGTTAGTCCTGCTGACGGCAGCGCGGGTGCTGACGGTGACACTGCTTGCCCTGCTGCTGACGGGGCCGGTGATGAAACGGAAGGTGACGGGGCATGAGCGCCCGTTAGTGGTGGTGTGCCAGGATGTGAGCGCCTCCATAACCGAAAGCGAACGGACGCTGCCAAGAAGCATAGAGGAGTTGGAGGGGCGTTGGGAGGTGGTGTACGACACGTTCGGTGGCAACAGCACGAATATCGCCGCCGCGCTGACGAAGGCGGCGGACCGCTATGCAGGTCGCAACATTGGTGCGGTGGTGCTGCTGAGCGACGGCATCCACAACCAAGGCCCGCAACCGGAGGCCGCAGCGAGAGCTGCGGGGGTGCCGGTGTACACAATTGCCCTGGGCGACACGACGCGCAGACGGGACGCATGGATAGGGACGGTGCGCTGCAACCGAACGGCTTACGCAGGCAGCGAGCTGCCTGTGGAGGTGACGGTGCGAGCCACAGGCCTCATAGGTGGGGCGGCAACGCTTGCCGTCAGCACAGGGGGCAGGACTTTGGCCACCCAACGCGTGAGCTACGAGGAGGACGATTTCGCACAGACGGTGACACTCCCCATTAAGGTGGAGCAGCCGGGGCTGCAGACTGTCACCCTCACCCTAACGCCCATCGCCACGGAGCTGACCACAGCGAACAACAGCCGCACAGTGGCGGTGGAGGTTCTTGAGGGGCGCCGCCGCGTGGCAATAGTGGCCCCGGCTGCACATCCCGACCTCGGGGCGCTGAAGCGGAGCATTGAGGCCAATCCCAACTACGAGGTGCAGATGGCCGTGGGGCAGCAGAGCGCAACGGCCTTGAAGGGAGAAGGGCTGCAGGGGTTCGACATGGCCATACTTCACAACCTGCCCAGTGACGCAGAATGGCAGCGATGGGTGAGCGCACTGCCCCGCGAGCTGCCCCGCATCTATATTGTCGGTGAGGGCACTGACTTGGCACGCTTCAACGCGTTGCACTGCGGGTTGGAGATTACGGCGGGGAGACACCTCATGGAACAGGTGGGTGCCGCGGCCAACGGGGGGTTCACCCTCTTCGCGCTGCCTGCCGGCATGGGCGCACGCATCGCAGCCCTGCCTCCGCTCACTGCCCCCTTCGGCACCTACCGCATGGCGGCAGATGCACAGAGCCTGTTCTACGCCACCGTGGGGGGACAGGCGACGGAACGGCCTCTCATGGCTTTTGGCAGCATGGAGGGCGTGCGCTACGCCTACGTGGTGGGCGAGGGCCTGTGGCGATGGCGGCTGCATAGCTACCTGATGAACGGCAGCCACGACGATTTCGACCAGCTGATTGAGAAGATGGTGGTCTACACGGCCACCTCGTCACGCCGCGACCGGCTGCACGTAACGGCCGAACGCATCTACCGCGAAGACGAGCCCATCACGCTGAACGCCGAATTCTATGACGACAACTGGCAGCCCACCAACTCGCCCGCCCTCAGCTGCACCCTAACAGCGACGGACTCGGGCTCGACGCTCAGTTACGACTTCCACCCCTCGGGCACAGGCTACTCCCTCGGCCTCGGCACCCTCAGCCCCGGGCGCTACCACCTACAAGCGCGCACCTCTTTTGGCGGCAAGGACTACAACTGGTCGGGGGCTTTTGTTGTAGAAGCCTACAACCTCGAACAGCTCAACCTCGTGGCGGACCACACCCTGCTCAACACCCTCAGCCAAACCACGGGAGGCACCATGCTGCCTCTAGACTCGGCCGACCTGCTGCCACAGCTGCTGGCCGACCGCGACGACATGAAGGATGTGCTCTACACACACACACGCTACACGCCCTTGGTCTCGCTGCCCTGGCTGCTTGTACTCATCATCCTGCTGCTGGCGGTAGAGTGGGCTGGACGCAAATACTTTGCCGACAACTTAGGAAATCAATAATCCATCCAAACCAACCCTACCGTGGCCACCCGATTCATAAAAAACTCCGGCACCCTGCTCACCGGCAACGTCATTGCCCAGGGGCTTGCCTTTGTGGCCTACACGCTGCTGCTGCGCCTGTTCACCCCCGACGACTTCGGCCTGTGCAATGTCTTTTTCAGCTACACAGAAGTCCTCATCATCCTCTCCACCTGCAAATTCGAGATGGCCATCGTCATAGCCGAGAGCGACCGTGAAGCCTCCGACCTTGCCCGTCTCTCTTTCCGGCTCAACGCCCTGCTCTCCCTCTTCCTGCTCGCTGTCGCGATCCTCATGGCCCTCTTTGGCATCAGCCCTTCCAAACTCCCTCCCCTGCTGCTGATTCTCCTCCCCCTGCTTGTCTACTTTACAGGCACCTACCGCGTATACGTCTTCCTCTGCAACCGCCACAGGGAATACAACGCTTTGGCCATAGGCGAGGTGGTCTCCGTCAGTTCGGCCACTGCCACGCGCCTCCTCTTCGGCCTCCTTGCCCCCGTTGTGAACCTCTTCCACACCATTGGCCTCCCATTGGGCTCCGTGCTGGGCAAAGTGGGCGGGCACCTCTACCTACGCCATATCGTCTGCCGCAAGCATGGCTATTACCAGCCCACCTCCGCCCCGTTGCGTCCCCTTGCACACAAATACATCAACTTTGCGCGCTACGTCATGCCGCGCGAGCTGGTCAGCAGTTTCTCCTCCAACCTTCCACTGATGTGGCTGAGCATCCATTTTGACAAACCCCTCCTGGGGCTTTTTTCGCTGGCCCTCACCTTCACCCAGCGACCAGCTGGCGTGCTGGCCAACACTTTCGAGAAGGTCCTCTACCAAAACATCACCGCCAAGGTGCAGAGCCATCTGCCCCTGCGACGCGACGTTGGGCGTTTCGTTCTCCTGCTTGGAAGCGGCATCCTCTTGGTCGGACCACTCATCTTCCTCTTTGCCGAACCGGTGTTCGTCTTCCTTTTCGGCAACCAGTGGGTAGGCACAGGCTACTACGTGCGCTGCCTCCTGCCCTGGATGGCCATCCTTGTGGTCAGCAACTCCCTCTCCTTTGTCGGCAACATCTTCAGTACCCAGCGCGTGGACTTCATCCTGCAAGTCGTCCAACTCCTGCTCCGTGCCGCTGCTTTGCTCATTGGCATCACACTCTCTGACTTTCAGCTTGCCATCCTCCTCTTTGCCGTCGTCAGTGCCCTCATTGCCGTTGTTCAGTTAGGCTGGTATCTCTACCAAATACACCGCTACGACCACAACCTCCCATCATGAAAAACCATCGCCTTGCCATACTCCTGACACTCCTTATGCTGCTGTGCCACACCATGCTTGCCCAGAAAACACTCGGTGTGCCCAATATCGCCACCCGTGAGGGTTCTCCCCTCCAGCCCTTTGTCCGCTGGTGGTGGAACGGCAACAAGGTGGACACCCTCGAACTGAAGCGCGAACTGCTCCTGCTGCACGATGCAGGCATAGGCGGCGTGGAAATCAACCCCATCGAGTTCCCCTCCAAGCGGTGCGACAGCCTCGGCATCCCCTCCCTCGTCTGGCTGGGCGACGAGTGGATTGAGGCTTTGGGTTCCACCCTCCGCGAAGCCAAGAGGCTGGGCATGCAGTGCGACCTCCTTGTCGGCTCCGGCTGGCCGTTCGGCATGGAGACCCTCCCCATGGAATACCGTGCACAGGAGATGCTCGTCTACGCAACTCACATAGACCTCGCCGATGGGAAACCGTTCACCATCACCCGGCAGCAGATATTCGACGCCGTCGACCCCAAAGTGACCGAACCCAACCCAGACCGGCAGTTCGAACTGGTAGACCTATTCATCGTGCCCGACACAGTGAAGGATATCGAACAACGCTATACCATCCCTGTCGACAAGTCGGACGACTCACAACAGATATCTATATCATCCTATCTACCAGTCACAACCTCCAAAGCATGGCTCTACGCCCTAGTACGCTGCTCTTCATTCGCCAGCGTCATCAACGGTGCCCCCGGAGCCTCAGGGCCCATCCTCGACCACATGAACCGCGAGGCGGTGCTCCACTACCTCAACCACATGTCCTCGGCCCTCCAACGCCGCCTCGGCCCCATGAAGAACTGGCTACGCGCCTATTTTGTCGACAGCATGGAGCTGGAAGGCAGCAACTGGACCGACGACTTTGCCGAGGAGTTTCGCCGCCGCAACGGCTACGACATCATGCCGTGGCTGCCCTTTGTCCTCTTCCCCACAGGACGGCTAGGCGAGGTGACCAGCTACGAGTACGGTGCACACAAATCGCCCGAAATGGAGCGGAAGATTAAAATGGCCCGGCTCCACTTCGAGCGCACAAAAGCCCAACTTCTCCACGAGCGGTTCACCACCGTCTTCGCCGACTGGTGCAAGGGACAAGGAGTGAAGTCACGCGGACAGGCCTACGGTCGGGGATTCTTCCCCCTCCTCAGCTCCACCGCCTACGACATCCCAGAGGGCGAAAGCTGGACCACCAACTACCTTCGCCACCGTATCGGCGAGGAGATGCCCGACAGCGACTACCGCCGTGGCCGCGCCTACACCATGATCAACAAGTATGTCAGCTCCGCCGCCCATCACAGTGGCCGCCGTCTCGTCAGTGCTGAAGAGATGACCAACACCTACCGCCTGTTCGAGACCACCCTCGAACTGCTCAAACTGGGCAGCGACATGAGTGCCTTCAGCGGCATCACCCATTCCGTATGGCACGGCTTCAACTACTCGCCTCCGCAGGCGGGCTTCCCCGGCTGGGTGCAATACGGCAGCTACCTCAACGGGCAGAACACCTGGTGGCCCTACTTCCACCTGCTCAATGAATACCGCAGCCGCATGAGTGCCATACTCCAGAATGCCGACATGCAGACCCCCATCGCCATCCTCGCCCCGACAGAGCAGATGTGGGGCAAATACGGTGTGCAGACAGAACCCTTCCCCCAGTACCCCAAGGGTAGCGGATACGACATCACACCCCTCCTGTGGGAGGCCGTACACAAAAACGGCTCGGGTGCCGACATCGTCAGAGCCGACTGGCTGCTGGACACAACGGCCGAAGGAGCATTGCGCTACAAGGCCGTATTCCTGCCCCGTATAAACTATCTCGAAGGCGGAGACATCCGCTGGCTGCTCTCCTATGCCGATCGTGGCGGACGAATCTTCTGCATCGGTGAAAGCGTTCTGGTCGATGAACCCTTCATCTCCCTGCCCGAACCGGACAGCAACCACTATTTAGAGTGGTACACCAACGTGCAGCGACGCTACAACCTCCCCCACTCCGTAACCATAACTGAGCCCGACCGCTACCTGCTGCAAAACCACTACCGCAACGACCGAGGCGACGACATCTTCCTCTTCGTCAACGCCCGGCTCCGCGGCTCCGTCAGCTCCAGCATCACCTTCCCCAAAGAAATCTATCATGGCCGCACCGCCTGGGTCTACAATGCCGCCAACGGCAGCCGTCAACGGCTCCAACTGGAAAAAGGTTCTGCCTGGCTCTACCTCCCGCCAGCCGAGAGTCTCTTCATCCTTTTCGACAACACCGACACCTCCGAAGCCATTGTGTGGCACCCCGCCTATCATGAGGGACAACACTATTTCCCCCTCCACACCCAGTGGCACCTCACACTCCATCACACCGTCGAGGGCTGGACCCGCGACACCGTCATGACGCAACTCTGCGACCTCCGCCAAACACAATTCAAAGACTTCTCAGGCACCATCACCTACACTACCGACCTGCCCCTCGACAGCATCGGGGCCGACCCGATTTTCGACCTCGGGCAAGTGTACGACATCTGCGAACTGATAGTCAACGGAACCTCCTGCGGTGTGAAATGGTACGGCGAACGAATCTACGACAATGTCGCACCTCTGCTGCACCCCGGCATCAACACCCTGCAGATAAAAGTCACCACCACCCTGAGCAACTACGTCCACACCCTGAGCGACGACAAGGTTGTCCACCACTTCGTCCTCAAGCGGAATGTCCCCACAACCCCAGCCGGACTGGTGGGTATCGACGGCCACATAGCCGTCTTCTGACATCATAGAACAAGTCCAACCCCCCTCTCTCCTATCCTCAGCTCCACTAGTTCTCTAACATTTGTTCCTCATTTGTTCCTCATTTGTTCCTCTCTGAAAGGAATAAGTGACAACTGATAGAGCAACAAAAGAGGGCTAAAGATACAACCAAGAGCCTACCAACAGCTATCTTTTGCGTTTCTTGTGGAAATCCCTTAAACAGCAGACAGCATAAAACAACAAAGGCCTGTTCGAATAAAAAGCACTATCCATCAACTTGGCGAAAATGCTCTTGGGACTGTCGGCAAGGGGAATACGGCAATGGGCGGCACACTCCCTCACCTCGGGCAGCGCAAGCGTCTGGGCAATATAGCGGAGTTGTTCTGCGGCGTTCATGCCCGATGAGGCGTAGTATTGGGGCTTCATCAACCCGCAGCTCGCGGCGACAAGCAACTGCTCACGGTAAATCTTCATCAACCCGGGGCAGTCGCCAACCCAAGTGCGGTACAGCTCCATCCGCTTGCGGTACAGTCTGACGGTGTTGTCCAAACCATCCCGGCGGAAAGCGGTCGTGGCGTTACCCTTGGGGTAAATGATATAATGGTAAAACACATCCGGCAGCGCACACGCTCGCTCCACATGGCTGAAGAGCCCGAGGAGGAAAATCTCATCCTCGTGCATAGGAATGTGCTCGAACCGGTTGCCGCCCTCAAACAGCGGACGCAGGAAAGAGCACCGGAAAAATTTTGTGGGGAGATAGCCACAGCCGTAATCCATCCCTGCCAAAACATTGCAATAGTAATCCCGAAACTCGTCGTTAGTCTGGACCGAATGGCGACTCATGCGCACCTGGTCCTTTAGGTTTAACTGTTGGTTCACCACCTCGAAGCCAAAGAAAATCATATCATAACCGCCCTCCTCCATGGCTTCCACATTCCGTTCAAGCAATTCAGGTTCAATCTGGTCATCAATATCGAAAAAGTAGAGGTAATCCCCCTTGGCATTCTCCACCAAGGCATTTCGCATGGCCCCCACGCCCTGGTGCTGATAGTGGAGGACGCGGACGCGACCATCCTTCGCAGCAATCTCGTCACAAAGAGATGGTGTTGCATCCGTAGATCCATCGTCCGCCAGCAAGATTTCGAAGTTTTGATAGGTCTGACTCCACAAAGAATCCAGTCCAGAAGGTAAAAAACGCTCCGCATTATAGACCGGAATAGCTACAGTGACCAAAGGATTGTTGTTCATAGTCTGATTGTTACTCTTTACTTTTATTTTCAAATAGTTTCCCTCACATGAAATTGCACAACTCTAAAACCACATCCGCCACCCACCACAAGGATGGGGTTATACACCTGACCTGCCCCAGCCGAGTTTTTGGTGGATGGCACTGAAGAAGCTT
>JAEEGL017238727.1_pt1 | contig 12457 bp, 8 predicted proteins | sample 9134231 | NCBI WGS metagenome assembly JAEEGL01 (sample SAMN16246548, study PRJNA631951) | gut metagenome | biome: gut microbiome; feature: rumen; material: fiber-attached | host: Bos | place: Iran: Karaj | collected 2018-10 | reverse complement strand
TTACCCGTAGCGCGGATAATCTCCGGACTGACAAACATGCCGGCACCCATCATCGCCGACTTAAACAGAAATTCTCTTCTCTTCATTGTAGTATTGTTTTTCAGTGATTAACAAAGTTTATTGCCTACAAAATTAAGAAACTCACCCGACAACGCAAAATTTTTCCGTCATTATTCGAACAAACCCTTCCGCCACGCACCATAAAAACGTGTTGGCGAAAACAAATCTGCAGAGTGTTTTTGTTTCAAATGCCGCACACAAATAAATTTGCTAGCAAAATTTCGATTAACTGGGCTCTTTAACGGCAATAAAGAGGCTCTTTATTAAGAATTTTGCTAGCAAAATTTTGGCGTAAAGGCCATCTCTTTTCGTGTGTTTCGTTATTTTTGTCCGTTTTAGGAATCTTAAAAACTTCGAAATCTTCTTTTTCATCGTTCATAATATAGACTGTGGGCGATGGCAACGACGATGTGCTCTCGTGGGCGCGCGAACTATAAAAAAACATTAATTTTCGGTATATTTGCTACATAATCAGATAAAAGTATTAATTTTGCAGCGCAAAATGCGAAACAGATAAGATTTTCACGAAAGATTACAGACACAGACATGGATAAAGTTAGCTATGCATTAGGCCTGGGTATCGGCCACCAGCTTATGGATATGGGTGCTCAGGATCTCAACATCGATGACTTCGCACAGGCGATAAAAGATATTTTGGCAGGCAAGAAGCCTCTCATTGCTGCCGGCGAGGCACAGACATTGGTACAGAACTTCTTCCAGGAGCAGGAAAAGAAGCAGCGCGCTGCCGCCGCAGAGCGTGGAAAGGCTGCCCGCGAGGTGGGTGAGAAATACCTCGAGGAGAACGCGAAGAAGGAAGGCGTCGTCACGCTGCCCAGCGGACTGCAGTATAAGGTGCTGCGCGAGGGTAACGGTCGCAAGCCAAAGGCTACGGATCAGGTGAAATGCCACTACGAGGGTATGCTGGTGGACGGCACATTGTTCGACAGCAGCCTGCAGCGCGGTGAGCCGGCTACATTCCCACTCAACGGTGTGATAGCAGGATGGACCGAAGGACTGCAACTGATGCAGGAGGGTGCGAAATACCGCTTCTTTATCCCATATCATCTCGGCTACGGCGAGCGCGGAGCAGGGGCACAGATACCACCATTCGCAGCACTCGTGTTCGATGTGGAACTCATCGAGGTGCTTTGAAAGGTGAAAGGTGAAAATTGAAAGATTAAAACTTCAAATTTAAAATAAAAATTCAAGAAAATGAAAAAATTGGTTATCGTAGCCCTCGTGGCTATCGTTGCAGCAGGATTCGTTTCCTGCAAGAAAGTGGGAAAACTCGGTAAGAGAGCAAATGTTGAACTGAAGAACGACGTTGACACGTTCGCCTATGCTGTTGGTATGGCACAGACACAGGGTCTGGCTGACTACCTGACAGGCACACTGGGTGTTGACTCTGCCTATTTCGGTGACTTCCTGAAAGGTCTCGAGGTGAGCGCCAACGAAGGTGCAAGCAAGAAGCACAAGGCTTACAATGCCGGTATCGCTCTGGGTATGCAGGTGGCCATGATGGCAAAGAACATCAGCATGCAGGTGTACGACGGCGACTCTGCAATGTCGATTCCTATGAAGACCTTCCTCGCTGGATTCAAGAACGGTGTGGCAGGAAACTATTTCCTCGTAAACCCCGCTGCTGCCAACGAAATAGCTATGGCAAAGATGAACGACATCAAGGCTGAGTATGCAAAGGAGAAGTATAAGGACAACAAGGAAGCCGGTGAGAAGTGGATTGCCGAGAAGGCAAAGGAAGCCGACGTGAAGCAGATTGACTCCACAGGCGTTTACTACAAGGTGATTAAGGAAGGTAACGGTCCGATACCTGCCGATACTTCAATGGTTGAGGTGAACTACGAAGGCAAGACCATCGACGGCGAGGTGTTCGACACTACAGCAGAAAAGGGCAACCCTGTGACATTCCGCGTGAATCAGGTGATCAAGGGTTGGACAGAGGCCCTCACACGCATGCCAGTGGGCTCGAAGTGGGAAGTTTACATCCCCGCAGAGCTGGCTTACGGCGAGCGTGCAACAGGCAAGTCAATCAAGCCTTTCTCTGCATTGCAGTTCCAGATTGAACTGTTGAGCGTGAAGAAGTAAATCTTTCATAACTCAATGCCCATTCTCAACCGCAAGGGGGAGAGTGGGCTGCTTTTTTTTAATCGTATTTCAAACGAAGATATGAAGAAGACAATATTACTCATTGCCGCTGTCATGGTGGCTGCCACAGTGGCTGCCCCTGCCTATGCCGGCAAAAAGAAAGACAAGAAGAAAACCGCCACACCGGTGGTGGTTGAAGAAGTTGCACCCGTTGAGCCCGTGGTGGAGATTACCGACCACAACGACACACTCAACTACGCAGCAGGTATGAATGCCTCGCGTGGCATGCTCGACTACGTGAAGAAGAAATTCAACCTCGACGACGCACACATACCTATGTTCCTCGAAGCATTGAAAGAGGGTGTGGCAAAGTATGAGGATGCCGACTTCAAGGCACGCAGCGCAGGCCATCAGATTGCCGACGTGCTGAAGCAGAACATCATGAATGTTGTCAATAAAGACATGAAGGGCACCACCGCCACATACAAGGAGGATGTCTTCATGCGCGGTTTCTTCGACGCAGTGAAAGGCGACAGCAGTGTGTTCAAGGTAAACGATGCCGCAAAGCTTTTCGAAGACGAGATGGCTGAGCTGAAGAAGGTGCGCGACGAGAAATACAAGCAAGAGAATGCGGAGTGGCTCGCTGAGAACAAGACAAAAGAGGGTGTTGTAACCACCGAAAGCGGACTGCAGTATCGCATAGTGAAAACGGGTAATGGCTTGCTGCCAAACAAAGACGGCAAGGTGACCGTGAAATACGAGGGTAAGCTCATCGACGGCACAGTGTTCGACTCGTCATATACCCGCAACCCCGACACCACCACATTCAGTCCCGGACAAGTGATAAAGGGCTGGACAGAGGCATTGCTGATGATGCCCGAGGGCAGCGTGTGGGAGCTGTATATCCCGCAGGAGTTGGGATACGGTGCACGTGCAGCAGGAAAGATACCGCCATACTCGACACTGATATTCACTGTTGAGGTGGTGAAGGTGATTCCCCCCGCTGACGTGAGCAACACCACAAGCAGTAAACCGGCAAACACACTCAAGAAGCCGGCTGCAACAATAAAGAAACCATCAACCAAAAGATAACAAATTCCACTACACACGATGAGGGAATTCATGCAAGTGTTGCGCCGATTTGTGCCGCCATATAAGAAATATCTGGTACTCTCGGTTGTGTTCAATATCCTTTCCGCCGTACTCAACATCTTCTCGTTTACGGCACTCATTCCTATCCTTAACATACTCTTCAATGTTGAGGAAGCCAACATACCCGCCAACTTGATGGCGTGGGACTGGGGGAATGCCAAGGAAGTGATACTGAACAACATGAACTACTATGTGCAGCATCTGGTGGAGAGCGTAGGAGCATCGACCACGCTGCTCATCCTCGGCGCAATAATTGCAGTGATGACATTCCTGAAGACGGCAGCCTATTTCCTCTCATCGGCAACGATAATACCCATTCGCACCGGTGTTGTGCGCGACATACGCAATCAACTCTACGAGAAGATAACATCGCTCTCGCTCGGATTCTTCAGCGAAGAGCGCAAGGGTGACATCATTGCACGCATGAGCGGCGATGTGCAAGAGATAGAAAACTCAATCATGTCGTCGATAGACATGCTCTTCAAGAATCCTATCCTCATCATCGCCTATTTCGGTACACTGCTCTTCATATCGTGGCAACTGACACTGTTTACCATAGTATTTGTGCCCATCTTCGGCTGGTTTATGGGCTTTGTAGGCCGTAAGCTAAAGCAGAAGAGCATAAAGGCACAATCGCTGTGGAGCGACACCATGAGCCAGGTAGAGGAGACACTCGGCGGACTGAGAATAATCAAGGCTTTCTGTGCCGAGGATAAGATGAACAGCCGCTTTGACCGCATCAACAGCGAATACCGCAATCACATAATGCGAGTGAACATACGCCAGCAGCTTGCCCACCCCATGAGTGAGTTCCTGGGCACGGTGATGATTGTCATCGTGCTGTGGGTGGGAGGCATTCTGGTGCTAAACAATCACGTGCTGAGCGGACCGGTGTTTATCTTCTATCTCGTCATGCTCTACTCCATCATCAACCCGCTGAAGGAGTTCTCGAGGGCAAGCTATAACATACCCAAGGGCTTGGCATCGATGGAGCGTGTCGACAGGATTCTGCTTGCCGAGAAAGATATAAAAGAGCGCGAAAACCCACTGCATATCGGTGCGTTTGAGCGAGAGATAGAATTCCGAAACGTATCGTTCCGCTACAGTGAGAAATGGGTACTCCGCAACATCAACCTCGTCATTCCCAAAGGCAAGACGATAGCACTCGTGGGGCAGAGCGGCAGCGGAAAATCGACAATGGTTGACCTCATACCGCGCTACTACGATGTGCAAGAGGGTGAAGTGCTTATCGACGGCATCAATGTGAAAGATCTCGGAATACACGATCTGCGGCTTCTCATAGGCAACGTGAACCAAGAGGCTATCCTCTTCAACGACACTTTCTACAACAACATCACGTTTGGTGTCGACAATGCCACACAGGAAGAGGTAGAGCAGGCAGCGCGCATAGCCAATGCCCACGACTTCATCGTGCAGAGTGAGCACGGCTATCAGACGAATATCGGTGACCGCGGAAGCCGTTTGAGCGGTGGACAACGACAGCGCATATCCATTGCCCGGGCAATACTGAAAAACCCGCCGATTCTTATCCTCGACGAGGCAACCTCAGCACTCGACACCGAAAGCGAGCGACTGGTGCAGGATGCACTCGAGCGACTGATGAAGACTCGCACCACCATAGCCATCGCACACCGGCTGTCAACCATCAAGAATGCCGACGAGATTTATGTGCTTCACGATGGGCAGATAGTGGAGCGCGGCACACACGACAACCTCATGCAGACAGATGGCTACTATCGCCGTCTGCACGACATGCAGCAGGTGTGAGGGTAGAGTTGAATGTGTAGAGTTTAGAGTGAAATGAAGACGATTATCAGATTTATCTACAAAGTGCTTGCAGGCATGCTGTTTGTTGTGCTGTGGCTGTTTTCTTTGCTGCCACTGCGCATCGGATTTATTCTTTCCGACGGCATGTATTACATCGTCTATTACCTTGTACGCTACCGCAGGCATGTAGTTAGGAAAAATCTCACCTCGTCGTTTCCAGAAAAGAGCAGTGCCGAGATTGTAGGCATTGAGAAACAATTCTATCACTGGTTCTGCGATTATATCGTCGAGACATTCAAGATGATGACCATCAGCCGCAGCGAGATGGCACGTCGCATGACATTCACTGGCATGGACACGATGAAGCAATGCATCGAAGAAGGGCAGTCGGTGGCTATCTTCCTGGGGCATTACTGCAACTGGGAATGGATAAGCACCCTACCCTTGGCAGCCCCTGAGAAGGCTCTCTGTGCCGAGTTGTATCACCCACTCGAGAATCCAGAGTTCAACAATCTCTTCCTCTATATGCGTCAGCGTTTTGGCTCAGTGTGTCTGCCTATGCACGAGGCACTGCGCCACATAATAAAATACCGCAACGAGGGGCAACCGCTTATCGTGGGATATATTGCCGATCAGAAACCATTGTGGCACAACATGCACTTCTGGATGCCATTCCTCGGCCATGACACACCCATGCTTACAGGCTCCGACCGCATAGTGCAGCGCATGGATCAGGCTGTTTTCTACGGTGAGGTGTCGCGACCAAAGCGAGGATATTATGTCTGCGAGATGAAACTCGTCACCCGCCATCCGAAAGAGCTTGGCGAGTATGGCATCACCGAGGCATATATGACTCGCCTCGAGAACACCATCCGACAGCACCCAGCCTATTGGCTGTGGAGCCACGATCGCTGGTCGAGAACACGTGAGGAGTTCGACCAACGCTTCTATGAGAAAGACGGCAAGGTGTTCGAGAAAACAGAAAGCAAAGAATAACACAAAAACTATAATATCCTGAACCATGAAAAAAACTAAACTCTTACTATCCGCTGCGCTTTCTTTCATGAGTTTTTCAACAATGGCGCAGGATAATCCCACCACACCGCCTCCATCACTCAGCGGTATTTACCCGTCGCTTGCCTATGTAAACGACGAAGGTGAATGTGGCACTGGTGCTGTTGTACCATGGGCTGACAGACTGTGGATTGTCACCTACGGACCCCATTCGCCATTCGGTTCAAACGATAAACTCTACGAGATAACTCCCTCGCTGCAGATTATTCCTCGCATGGAAAGCGTGGGAGGCACACATGCCAATCGATTCATCCACCGCAAGACAGGGCAACTCATAATCGGACCATATCTTATTGATAGACAACGCAATGTGCGCGCAATAAGTCCCAATGTGATGCCTGGACGCCTCACAGGTACATGTATGAGTCTAAGCGACTCAGCAAACAAGGTGATGATGGCCACGATGGAGCAAGGATTTTACGAGGTGGATGTAAACACGCTCAACGTCAACACCATCTCCCCCGACGGTAATCTGCTTCATCGCGAGGGTGCTCCCACCATCAACGGCTCGCTATGCAAAGGTGTTCACGGCAAGGGATTCTACTCGGGGCAAGGGGTTTATGTCTATGCCAACAATGGCGAAGACTCCGACGAGGCGCTCAAAAACCCCACCATTGAGTCGGGCTCTCTATCGGAATACGACGGAAAGGAATGGCATCTCATTCGCCGCAATCAATTCACAGAGGTGACAGGTCCGTCGGGTATTTATGGTCCGTCACATCCTGATACCGACCCTATATGGTCGATGGGATGGGATAGCAAATCGCTTATCCTCGCTGTGCGCTCAAAGCAACGGGGATGGGAATTCTTCCGACTGCCAAAGGCAAGTCATGCCTACGACGGTGCTCATGGATGGAACACCGAATGGCCACGTATAAGAGATGTGGGTGAGTGGTCGGGGAAGAATCTTCTCATGACCATGCACGGCATGTTCTGGCAATTTCCGGCATCGTTCACTGCCACATCATCGGCAGGTATACGACCGCTGTCAGCTTATCTGAAAGTCATCGGCGACTTTGCAAAATGGAACAGTCACATCGTCTTCGGATGCGACGACACGGCAAAGAATCAGTTCCTTAACCACCGTAGTCAAAAGGGTGACGTGCCAGCACCGGGGCGTTCATGCTCAAATCTATGGTTCACAACGCTCTCAGACATATCGCATCTCGGTGCTACCACCGCTGACGGAGCTGTGTGGCAAAACGAGCAAGTGGAGGCTGGAGTGCCGTCGGAACCGATGCTCATCGGCGGTTGGCGACATCGGCAGGCATGGATAAGCAACAAAGGAACACAGCGCACTCAATATACATTCGAAATCGACAAGAAAGGCGAGGGCACATGGACACCGCTTACCACCGTCAGTGTCGATGGTGGCTGCTCGATGCCGGTGATGCTGAAAAGCACCAAAGCTGAATGGATTCGCGTGGTTACCGATAAACCGACAACCACAACGGTGATGTTCACCTTCGCCGCAGAGCCGATGAGCGATGCAGCACGGAAAAAATATCAACTGCGCAGCACCCAACTGTTTAAAGGCTTGGCAACGACAAGCTCGCGCACCTCTATCGGTGGCAAGCTGCTCAGCCTCGACGGCGACACACGCAAAATGGCAGTGCTCGTCGAGAATACCATGCTCGGCAAAACTACCCCATCGGGCTACTACACCCTCGACTCGTCGCTCACATTGTTGAGAGAGAGCCTGCTGACAAGCGACAAGCAGCTGCGCGACCGACTATCAACGAAAACCACTGGTGCCACAGTCGACTCATTGAGTATCCTCATTACCGACGACAGTGGACGCCGATGGCGACTGCCTATTGCCGACGACTATCTGGCACGGCTGTCGAGCGAAGGGCAGACACGCATCTGCCGCGAGGTAGTCACAGAGCGCGACCTCTTCAACTTTGGCGGCACATTCTTCGAACTGCCTGCCGAGAATGCAGGGGGATTTGCCATGATACGCCCCATAGCATCCCACCACTACCGCATCGGCGACTATGCCTCTTTCTGCGGATTACTCATCATGACAGGTATCGACACTGAGACGACCGGCAATCCACACATCATACGCTCGACAGACAGACACTCCGCCGTGTGGGCAGGGGCCCTCGACGATCTGTGGATGATGGGGCAGCCCATGGGACACGGCTCACTATGGCGACACACCAGCATACGCGCAAAGGAATACAGCGACCCCTTCCTCGTGGGATTCTACGAACAAAAGACCATCAAACTGACAAACCACTCCACACACCCCGTCACCTTCACCATCGAAGCCGACCCCAACGGCAGCGGCGAGTGGATGACGTGCGAAGAGATAACCGTCAAGGGTGGTAAGCGCGAAAGCCATACCTTTCCGGCTTCGTTTCAGGCAAGATGGGTCAGGGTATGTGCCGATGCCGACGTGGTGGCAACGGTTGATGTCGATTGCAACTACCGTCAGCCGCGACAACTCGATCCCCTACCCGATAATCCGAGCTTGATAGGGCGCGGCGTGATGGTTGTCACACCAAACAACACATATTCAAATGTCCCTGGCGCACGTAGGTAATACGGTAGCAAGATAATCACACAGCAACAGAAACACGCGTTGTTGAGCAGAGCGAAAAATATCTCTGTTCTCTATTGTCTTATAAACAAAAAGAATAACTTGCTGACATGTATTTCATTAAAGGGCCTCTTTAATGCAACATAAGGGCATCTTTAATGCAACATAAAAGCCTCTTTTGTGCGACATAAGAGGCTCTTTTGATGCGACTGCTATCTTCCCAGAATGATATCTATGAGGGCTGTGACGTCGGCAATTGTGATTAGCGAGTCGCCATTTATGTCGGCACAATCATGGTCGTAGAGGTATGGCTCTGTGGCATCTTTGCCGAGGATGATGTCTATAAGTGCCGTGACATCGCCGATGTTGATTAATCCGTCTTTGTTTACGTCGGCATTGGCAATCTCTACGATAAATTTAAACTCCTTCCAAACCTCGGCTTCCGCGTATGCTGCCTTGCAGCCACGGGGCACATAGAGCGTGGCATTCTTGCGGTTGCTGAAAACATATTGGGTGATTGCCAGGGGTTGCTCGATATCGACTGTCACCTTCGTAAGTTTGTTGCAAGCCCCGAATGCGGCGGTGCCGATGGATGTCACAGATCTGGGGATGAAGACCTCTGTCAGGTTGGTGCCCAGCGAGAATGCACCACTGCCGATGGTTTCCACACCGTAGGGTATGGTGACCGTCGTCAGGCTGCCACACTGCGAGAAGGCTCTGTCGCCAAGAGTTTTCAAACTGCCGGGGAGAGAGATTGACATGAGACTGCTGCAACCGTTGAAGGCATCGTTTCCGATGGCTGTCACACCGTCGGGGATGGTGATGGCGGGGAGGCTGGTGCATTTTTCAAAAGCCTTAATACCGATGGTTGTCACCGTCTTGGGGATAAAGACATCTGTCAGACTGCTGCAGCCGGTGAACGTATAGTTGCTGATGGCAGTAATGCTGGAGGGTATGGTGACAGCGGCAAGACTGGTGCAGTTTTGGAAGGCATACACACCGATGGATGTCACCGACGTAGGGATATCAATCGACGTAAGATTGCTGCACTCGCTGAAAGCATACATTCCGACAGTTGTTATGTGGTCGGGAATCTCATACGATGTGAGCCCTGTGCAATGATAAAACGCATAGTTTCCAAAGCTCGTCACACTGGTGGGGAGGGTTACCGATGTCAGATTGCTGCAATACTGGAATGCCCAGTGACCGATGGCTGTCACCTTGTAGGTGGTGCCATTGTGGGTAACAGTCTCAGGAATGACGACATCGCCTGAATAAGCAGGAGTGTTATTCGTTCCGTTTAGCAGATAAGTCACTGTGGCTTCTGAGCCAGAGAAAATGTAGTAGATGCCACCGACTTGAGCATCATAGGCAGATGCCTCTTTCGCAAAGACACATAGGAAAAGGGTTAGCGAAAGGGCAAAGAATGTTTGTTTCATCGTTATCAATTACAAATGCTTTTACTTGTCGCCTTTTTTAAAGACAGTGCAAAGGTAAACCTTTTAATTCTATCTGCAAAAATAAAAAAGAATAATTATAAAAATATTTTACACATAGGGAGTGTGAGGCTGTCGGGATATGATTATTGCTTGTCGGCCGTGAGCCGGTTTTCCGTTAACCGGAGCATGTATTGCTGTATGATAGCCTTCAGCTTCAACTCCATGGCCTCCTGCTCGGGCACCGTGCCTACGATGTTATGCTCCATCTTCCAGTCGCCGAGTCGGTAGAGTGCTGTGGTTTTCTTGCCGTCGAATTGCAGCACATAGACTTTGCTCACATACTGATATGTGCCGTTGAGGTAATTGACTGCCCATGTATCATCGGCGGGTGTGGTGAACAAATCGATGCCAAAAGCGCAGTAGGGCTGTTGGTAGCCGAGCAGTCCAAGGATGGTGGGCATGATGTCGATTTGCTGTGCTATGCCCTCACGCATGCCAGGCTCGATGTCGCCAGAGGGCGAATAGATGATGATAGGCGAGCAGAAGCCGCCGATGTCGCTGCGGTATTCGTCATGTGCCGACATGTTGGTGTGGTCGCTGGTGATGACGAAGATAGTATTCTCGAACCATGGCTGACGGCTGGCAGTATTGAAGAACTGCCGCAGGGCATTGTCGGTGTAGCGTATGCACTTGTGTATGGGCAGTTCACCCTCCTCGAAACGGTCGGCATATTTCTCAGGAATACGGAAGGGATGATGGCTCGAAGCAGTGAAGAGGGCTGTAGTAAACGGCTCGCGCATCTCGCTCATCTTCATAGCGAAGTACTGCATGAAGGGCTCATCCCAGATAGCCCAGTAGCCGTCGAAGTCGGCATCGCCACCGAAGCGGCTGTCGTTGTTGAAATCTTCGCGACCATAGTATTTCTCGTATCCTATCGAATGTGCAAAGGCGTTGAACCCCATACTGCCTGTGCGTGCACCATGGAAGAATGCCGTCTGGTAACCCTCGGTACGCAGGTGACTGGCGATGCTCGTCACACGGTTGAGTCCCTGCGGTGTGAGCACGAAGGGTTTCACGAACATTGGAATCGAAGAGAGAATGCTTGGCATGCCATCGATTGACTTGCGACCGTTGCAGAACGAATAGCGCCACGTGGCACTATGCTGTATGAGCGAGTCGGTGAACGGTGTATATCCCTCATATCCGGGGAGCACCTCATGGTTGAGAGCGCCGATATATTCGCGACCGAAACTCTCGATTATTATCACCACCACGTTTGGCGGTGGAGAGTGGAGAGTGGAGAGTGGAGAGTTATCGTTAACGTTTTCGTTATCGTTATTGTTTTCATTATGTATCGGAGTGTATATCTTTTCGAGTTCTTCCTCGCTGCTGAAATAGCCAGGATTATTGAACACACTTTTCCCTATTGTGCGTATGACTGAGAATGGTGTATTGAGCACCAGTGCCGTCTCGGTGGGATGATTGGCATAGGCTGCAGCACTGCTGAGCGCCACTGGACGTATATCGCGGTGACGGAAGCCTCCTATAGGGGCTGTAATGGCGGTGGTGATGGCGGCGATGAGCAGCAAAATACCTATCCAAGCATGGCGTTTATGTCTGAGAAGACGCCACGCAATATAGCCTACGACGATGGCAATGAGATACTGATACCAGTGGTTGAGGAGTCCCCCGCGAATGCCGCTCACACACATCAGTGCTCCCACCACCAGCGAGAATATCTGCACGGCATAGTATTTCAATGGCGGCTGGCGGTCAACCTCGATGCGTGGAGTGAAATACAATCGCCAAAGTAGCCACAGCAGCAGTGCGGCAAGCACGACGAGATACCAATGGTGCAGCACCTCGACACCCATCACCCGCCCGAGATTGTCTTCACCGGCAAACTCACCGAACACCTCCGACGATGTGCGACGAAGCGTATAGCGGAAATACACTGAGTCGGCAAGATTGGCAGCCAGTGCCACGGCATTGACAACAATGAACATCCATTTCAGCATCCGCTGATAGCCACGCCGCTCCTTCCACTGCAACGGCAGCAGGATGAGGAGTATCCACAAGGCGTTGGTGTACATTATGCCTGGGGTATCGAGCACGGTACCACCCCAAAACAGACGCAGCAGACTACCTTCGCTGAAACTCTGACGGAAATAGTCGAGATTGACAAGTAGGTATTCAACGCGTGCAATAAAATATATAATGTAAACGAGAATCAGGTTCCATGCCACAACCATTAGCGGTGATGCCACCGATCTGCTCAGCGGGCATCCCTCAC
>JAEEGL016801012.1_pt1 | contig 12457 bp, 6 predicted proteins | sample 9134231 | NCBI WGS metagenome assembly JAEEGL01 (sample SAMN16246548, study PRJNA631951) | gut metagenome | biome: gut microbiome; feature: rumen; material: fiber-attached | host: Bos | place: Iran: Karaj | collected 2018-10 | reverse complement strand
TTCAATTTCCCCCGAGGGGGGAGGGGGACTCTCATGCATACACCATGAGACGGTCTTGGGACGATTGTCAAAATGGCACCCTTAAACCATTGATTATCAATCTCGCCTTCCCCGATTTTTGACAATGGCGGAGCAGATTGTCCAGTGCTCTGCGACTAAAGAACGCGGGTACATATATAATAATCAAAACGTGCGAGTGCGAGATGCGAAATCTCACAACATGCTATCTTTCAGCAAAATACAACTTCTCGCATCTCGCACTCGCACGTTTTACATCTTGTATTGTTCATAAAGCCTATTGTCTTTCCTGGTCAAAGGAACAAATTCTTTTGCTAACTCATAGTTGTCATTTTTCACTTTGTTACGATTTTATTTGCATATGTCAGAAAAAAGCAGTAACTTTGCACCGCAATTTGATTATTGCGGCTTTTGCGACGCAAGTGAGCATCACCTAACGGCCAACAAATCAAGTTGTTAGACATATAGGATTATCGCGTTTGCGATTTATTGGCGCTCCAGAATGTAGGAAGTTCAATGAGTAACACCAGTAATAAGTTAGCAAACGCCCACGAATTATGTGGGCGTGACTTATCGGTGTTATGGGCATTTCCTACAGCCTTGGAGCGGATAAGGAACGCCCTTTCTTTGTGTCTATATGTATTGAGCATACAAGCGTGCATACGTGCACGTTTATTGATATTGTCCTGAAACATTAGGCAAACCTAAGGGAGTTTTTGTTCTCCCTGCCCGGGAAACCGGGAGTTAGTAAAAAAGTTTATTTGTAAGGGTCTGTTCGTGAGAATCGACCCTTTGTACAGGGACATGTAAAACTGACAATAAAGTGCTGCTTTGGCAGCAAAAATATAATAAATAAACATTTTAACTAATTTTTTAAAACTTTACAGAAATGAAAAAAGTTTTTCTTAATGTTATGCTCCTGCTATGCGCCCTCATAGTGGGAAGTGGTAATTTGTGGGCAGAAGATATAACTTATACGTTGACGATTACAGAAATATCTAAACCAAATTCTGGTTCAGGATATGCTGCTTATGACGGTTCAAGGAGTATCGATGCAGTATGTACAACAGATGCAAACAAGAAATATTCTGTATCTATCGTTTCAAGCAATGTTATGATGCAAAGCTCAAAAATACAATTTAAGAAAGGCTCTGGCTATATTTACAATAATACTAATTTAGGAACGGTAACAAATATAAGCATTAATAGTACTGCAGGCAACTATACAAAAACTTACGGAACATCTGCGAATCCTACCTCTGGTTCTGCAGGAGATGGAAAAGGATATTTCAGAATAAAAGAAAGCAACTCTGCTACAGGAACTGTTTCTCAGATTGTAATCACATTCAAATTCACTATTCCTTCAATCACATTTAACAATGGTAATGTAACTGAAGAGGAATCTTTGGATTTGAGAACGTTGTTCTCAAGTAATAGCGAGGGTGATGTCACCTATACTATTACTTCAGGTGACACATACGGTCAAATCGAATCTGATGGATACACGTTAACTGGTTTGGCAGAAGGCAGTGTAACTATTAAGGCATCACAGGCAGCTAAAGGTATCTATGCAGCAAAAGAGCAGTCTGCAACTATCACAGTAGTTTCTGCTTCTGCTCCAAAAGCGACCATTACCCCAACTACACTTTCATTTGGCGATGTTGAGGTTGGCCAAACAAAAAATCTTACCTTTACTATTACACCAGCAAATCTGACAGGAGACCTTACAATTGCTAGCAACAATAATAAGTATACTGTTTCTCCAACATCTATTGCTCAAGAAACTACTACTGCTCAGACAATTACTGTGACAGCTGCACCAACAGCAGCAAACGATGATGTGGATGGACAGATTTCTATTAGTGGTGGCGGAATAACCACCCAGTATGTAACATTGTCGGCCACTCCATATGTCGCTTCAGCTGTTTCATTAGTGGCAGACCCTGTAGGAAAAGGAACGTTCACGTATAATGAAGCAACTGTCACAGATATTGACTCCAAGGTTGGAGCAACCATAACGGTAACAGCTGTGTCAGCGGATGGTTATAAGTTTGATAGTTGGACAGCAACAGGAGCAACCCCCGCTTCTTCTGATGATGCAGAGACAGAGTTTACATTGTCTGCTGCTACAGTCACATTGACAGCAAACTTTATCTATGATCCCCAAAATTACGCTACATTGGACGGTACAACAATTCCTGCACCTGCTTCTAATGTGAGTTATGGCACCAAACAAACATTTACTAAAAATGGCCTTGCTTGGGAAACTACAGGATATCAACAAAAAGATTTGCATTGTATACAGTTAACCAATACTAATACCCCTTACTTAAAGTTGCCAAATTTGTCAGGAAAAATTCAAACTATTACTTTTAGCGTAACAGCTTCTAGTGCAACAGCAAAGGGAGGTGCAAAAACAGATCGTAATCTAATATTCAAAGCGACTAGCGATGGCGAAGCCCTAGTTACAAGTACAAATGGCTCAACAAATGAAATTACTTTGGATTTGACGGGACTTGCAAGCAATTACAATACTGGTTACATTAACGCAAGTAATTCCTTGCGCATATGGGAAGTTACCATAGCATATTTGCCAACAATAACGGTTAGTGCGACTTGCTCTGATGGAACTACTAAATACGCGACTTATTGTAACGAGAACGCATTTGAGGTTCCCGCAGGTTTGACAATTTCGGCAGTAACAATCAATAACCAAGGCAAGCTGGAATTAATGAACTATACTACAGTCGTTCCGGCTAATACCGGAGTTTTGGTCGCCGGAGATGCTGGCACCTATGATATAGCACTATCTGGAGAATCCGGTGAAGTAAAGACTGGCAACCTCCTGCATCCGGGTGGTGTAACAGATGAAGAAATGGCTGAGCTTTATCCAAGCTGCAAGTACTATAAACTGGCTCTTCAAAAGAACGGTGAAAGCTATTTCGCTAATACTGCAGGTTTCTATTGGGGTGCAGACAATGGTGGCGCTTTCACATCCGGCGCAAATAAAGCATATCTCGCAGTCCCAACAGGCGAAACATTAGCTCCTGCCCACTACTTGCTCAACGAAGAGGAGAATAATGCTACGAGCATCAATGACATCGAGGCTTCTGATAAGGTCGTTAAGTTCATTGAGAACGGCCGCATTCTTATCCTCCGCGATGGCATCACCTATGATGCCCTTGGCCGCAAAGTACGCTAATTTCAGGTTTAACAAATAAACATAGGAGATTTTATTATGAAGAAAGTATTTGAGCAACCTGAGATGATGGTTGTAAATATGAAGAGAAACGATATCATTACCATGTCTGATCCTCATGAATCGTTAGGATATGGCGAATTCGCCCCAGGCATGCGCGGAATGTTTGACCCCGATGATAGTTGGGCTAACGCCGGATATTAATCCTCTGGTAGCATAGCACCATTCACGCACCTGCAAGAATCTAACCCTCTTGCAGGTGCTTTTTTGTGTCAAAAACACACTTTTTTATCCAAAAACGCCTCTTTTCATGCAAAAATGCAACTTAAAAGTTGCGCAATTCAAAAAAAATCATTAACTTTGCAGCGCGAAAACTGAGAAAGGAGGCTAATATGTGCACAATTACATTACAATACGATCCGCATAATGCGGCATCACGACGCATGCTAAACAACCTGTTGGCAAGCGGATTGTTTGTTAATCAAGAGTCGCTTGAGGAACACCGACGAATGCGAGAAGCCGCGCTCTGCACATCGCGTCGAAACATGGAGTCATTCATCGCAAAATATATTTGATGATGACCTACAAACAGCGTGATATAGTAGAGGTGAACTTCCTCTTTGCAGATGGACAAATTAAAGTTCATCCGGCTATCATTGTATCAAATGATACCTTGCAGGAAGATGAGGAAGGCTTAATTTATATGGTGTTAATCAGCTCCAAACCTGATATCAATCCTCAATATAGTTATCCTCTCAAAAAAGCAATGTGCACGTGCGAGTTTGAAAAACCCAGTTACGTGAAATGTCAGATTATTACTGGCTACACTCAGCGTGACGTAATCCGCAAGTTCGGTGTTGTGCGCCAACCCTATTTCGACGAAATAGTAGATAAGATTATCGAGTCTATATTTTAACCCTCCGCCCTTTACCTATCAACAGCAAAAAATAGTTCCTTTGCACCGCCGTCTCGGTAATTCCTCTCTCATTTCCCCGCTCCTTCTTTACTCACAAGGGGTATAATCTGCTATGCTTCTGGTTGGGTCAGAGTCTATCTGGCTAATCTAGTCAATCTAGTCCGACTAGTAAACCTATATGCCTCTGCTCCTATCTTCGCTAACGCTCCGAAGCGAAGAAAAGACGAAAAATGCACTTTTTATTGAAAAAAATTTGCATATATCATTTTTTCTTTGTAACTTTGCACCGCATTTGTATGGAATGCGTAAAATGTGAGCAAATGAGAGTGAGAAAACTTTTGACAATAGTAGCCGTATTGGCGGCGGGATTGCTGCCGGTGCGGGCGCAATGGTCGGATATTTATGCGTCGCAGGATGCTGAATATACCGAAGGTATAGCCTTGTATCAGCAGGGCCAGTTTGCAACGGCTCAGGCGCACCTGCAGAACTATCAGGACGATTTCTATTTTGTAGCCTGCGCGTTTGAATTGCGTCAGCCTCTGGCGCAGAAGTACCTGAAGGAGTATCTGGCGTCGCATCCATACACGCCATATGCCTCGGAGGTACATTATATGCTGGGCGTACTTCGCGTGGAGGCGGGCAAGTACCGTTCGGCACGAAAAGAGTTGTCGAAAGCGGTGAAAGACGAGTTGTTCCGCCAACATCAGGACGCGCTGTCGTTCTACGCGGGCTATGCGCATCTGCAGATGAACGACTTGCGTGCAGCGGCACGTGAGTTCGAGAGCATCTATCGTCATCAGGGTCCCTACGCCCAGATGGCCACGTATTACTACGGCTACGCCGAATACGCCATCGGCAACTACGGCAAGGCGCTGCCGGCGCTGTTGGCCGTGGAGAAAACCAGCAAGTTTCAGCACATTGTGCCCTACTATATCGTACAGATCTACTACCAGCAAGGCCGTTACGACCAGGTGCGGGAGCGCGCTCAACTGCTGCTCAGCCAAGGCGAGAACACAGGCTTCAACCGCAGCGAACTGTACCGTATCATGGGCGAGATAGCCTATCAGCAGCATGAGTATGACAGTTGTATTGTCAACCTCAAAGAGTACGCACGCCTGTCCGCAGAGCAGGGCGACAAACCCGTGCGGGAGGATATGTACTTGCTAGGTATAAGCGAGTACAAGACGGGCCGCTACAACGACGCGGTCACTTCGCTCAAGCAGGTCAAACCGCTGAACGATACCATCACGCAGTCCACGCAACTGCACCTGGGCCACTGCTACCGCGCCCTCAGTCAGAAAGAGCCGGCCAAGGTGGCTTATTCCGCAGCTATGCGTTTCAATGGCGCAGGCAAAGATAGCCCCACCTCGGCCAAGACGCGCGAGGAGGCGATGTTCAACTACGCCCTGACAACCCACGAGTCCGGCTCGGCGCTGGGCGAGTCGGTTACGGCTTTCACATCATTCCTCAAAGAATATCCCAAATCGTCGCACCGCAACGAAGTATATTCGCTGCTGTCGTCGGTTTTCATGAACTCGAAAGACTATACGCAGGCGTTGAACGCGCTTAACAGCATAGAGGACCCGACCAAAGAGATGGTCAAAACCAAGCAGTTCCTGCGCTACCAGTTAGGCACAGATGCGTTCCTGAACGGCAAGTATCAGGTGGCGGTGCAGTGGTTCGACGAACTGATATCCAACAGCTCGCTTTCGGCACTGCAGGGTCAGAAAGATGCAGCAACCTACCTGCGCGAGGCATGGTTCTGGAAGGCAGAGAGCGAGTACCGTCTGGGCCATTACGACGAGGCGGCTCAGGCTCTGAGCGCGTTCCGCAACAGCGCAGATGCTGCAGGCTCGCCCAACTACGCTATTGCCAACTACCTGCAGGCGTATATCCATTTCCAGCGCAAGGAATACAAGGCCGCGGCTACGCGCTTCCAGATGTTCATCGAACGCGCGGACAAGACGCAGGCAACCTATGCCGATGCGCTGAACCGTTTGGGCGACTGCGCTTTTGCCAACCGCGATTTCATCGAGGCGGAGTCATGGTACGCCAAGGCTATTCAGACCGGCGCTACCGGCACCGACTACGCAATCTTCCAGCGCGGCTACACCTTCGGTCTGCTGAACCGTCATGCGGACAAGATTAACCAGATGGACGAACTGGTTCAGCGCTTCCCGAGGTCCGACTATGCCGACGATGCGTTGTACGAGATAGCGCGTGCCGAACTGCGCCGCGACAACACCCCGGGCGCTATCGACGCCTATGACCGTCTGCTCCGGGGATATCCTAACTCTTCGCTCACGCGTAAAGCGGCCTTGGAGAAAGCGATGCTGTACTACAATGACCGCCAGTACGACAATGCTATTGCAGCCTACAAGCACGTGGTGGAGACCTATCCGGGCTCCGACGAGGCCAAGGCCGCCATGGAAGGCATCGAGACTTGTTACGTGGAAACAAACCGCGTGGCCGAGTACTTGGCGTACACCAAGACACTGAAGGGCGCTACCCTTACCGCCTCCAGCGAGGATTCGCTGACTTTTGCTGCGGCAGAACTGCTGTACCTCACGGAGAAATATGCCGAGGCTGTGCCGGCTTTGCACCGCTATATTGCGGCATACTGTGACGGAGGCCGCTCCTGCACGCAAGCCCGTTATTTCCTGGCCGACTCATACTACCGTCTGGACCGCAAAGGCGAGGCCAAAGAGGCGTATATGACCCTCGCGGCACTCCGCGGCAACCCGTATGAAGAGGAGGCCGCGCTCCGCGTAGCCGAGATAGCCTACGACGAGCAGGACTACCAAACCGCGCTCCGCTACTTCAAGCAACTGCAGAACGTGGCATCGTCCAACAAGAACACCGACATAGCCCGCCTTGGCGTGCTCCGCACCGCGTTCTTCCTGGGCGACAACACCACGACCATAGACATAGCGTCCACGTTGTTGGGCGAGCCGAACACGGCTGACGACATCCGCAACGAGGCGCTCTACAACCGCGCTAAAGCCTATCTGGCACTAAAGCAATACCCGCAGGCCGTAGAAGACCTGACCGACCTGGCCGAAGATGTGCGCACTGAACACGGAGCCGAGGCCAAGTATCTGTTGGGGCAGACAGCCTTTGATCAGGGCGACTTGGACAAGGCCGAGGCCGAGGTGATGGCGTTCGCGGGAATGAACACCTCGCACCAGTATTGGCTGGCACGCGCGTTTGTACTGCTGGCGGACATCTACATGGCGCGAGGCGATGATTTCCAGGCACAACAGTACCTGCTGTCGCTGCAGCAGAACTACCGCGTCAACGATGATATTCAGACGCTTTGCGCCGACCGCATGGACCTGATTGTGGCGCGCAGTTTAGAAACAACCAAACAACAACCAGTAGCAGAGGAGGAAGAAGACGATGAAGACGACGAAGAATAAAATGATACTTGGCCTCATAGGCCTTTTCGGACTTGTCGGACCTGTCCGACTAAGCGCGCAGGAAGCGGATTCCACGGCTGTAAACGACAGCGTCATCGACCGCACGGTCACCGTGGAGCGCGAGTTCCAACCTACGGTTCAGGCCGCAGGCAAGTTGCCCACCAAACCGCAGGTATATACGCCTAAGTTTGAGAAGGCTACTTTTACATACAGCGACTACAGCTCGCCGCTGGGAATAGAGAAAAACGTCAATACCCTGGGTTATGCCTCTACCGGATTCAACCGTCCGCACATGCAGCGCGGCTACATCCGCGGCGGTATAGGACACCCCAACCCTTTGCTCGACTTCAATTACCGCGTCGATTCCGAGTCGATGGGCTCGCGTACCCGCAAAGGCAAGGCTCGTAACGAGGGATACCTGGACCTGCATGCCCAACATTTCGGGCAGTGGGGACGCAAGATGCTCGAGAAGAGTTCGCTCGGGTTGGATTACACGAAGAACTTCTCCGCGGCACAGCTCTACTTCAGCGCTGCCGGCAGTAACGAGTATTTCACGCATTACTACCGCTACATCAACCCGGCGGACAACCGCTTCACGACCGACCTGAAGAACTTCAACAAGGCCGACAACCAGACGTTCTGGACCGGCGACGCGCTCATCGGGGTGCAGAACATCCCCGGCGCGGACATCCTCTACAAGGTCGAGGCGGGCTACGAGGGATTCTTCATCCCCGGCGTGATTCAGGAGCATCAGGTGCACACCAAGGCGATGTTCGAGTGGTCGAAAAACGAACACCACGTGGGCCTCGATGCCGACATCAAGAACCGCCTCTACACCGGCTACGGCCTGACCGGCAAGCACCAGATACACGCCCAGCCGTACTACGCCTACGAGGGTAACCGCATCCGCGTACATGCCGGCGTCAACCTGGACCTCGGACTCGGCGGCTACAACCGCACGTTCGGCGCTTCGCCTAACGTCAACTTCGAGGCGGACATCACCAAGACCTGGCTCACGTTCTTCACGGACGCAAAGGGTCAGCTGGCCGCCGAAGGTGTGCGTGACGAGCTGAGCGAGCATCGTTTCCTGAGCGTAGAGAACCTGCTGGACGTGATGAAGAACGGCTGCTGTGCGGCCTACACGCCTGTGGACGCCGTGGCGGGTTTCCGCTTCAAACCCCTGCCTACGCTCCTCTTCGACGTACACGCTGGTTACGCGTACACCTTCACCGAGCATATCCTGGGCTACAACCTCTCCGGTGACCGCTTCGAGCATTACGAGCAGGACCAGCAGATCATCAAAGTGGGCGGTTCGCTCCATTACCACTATCAGGATATCTTCACTATGGAGATCAGCGGCGACTATTTCTTCGGACTCGGGCGCGAACTGGTGAACGGTTCGTACGAGTTGGACCTCAAGCAGGCCGGTTGGAGCTGGGCGAACAAACCCTACGGCAAGCCCGCTTGGCAGATTCACGCCCGTTTCGATGGTCGTATCGACAAACACTGGGCGCTCTACTCGGACAACTACCTGGTCGGCAGTCGCCCCGCGCTCATCGTGGACGACATGCCCATAGCACCGGGAGCGGTTAAAGTCAAGGGAACGGACGTGACCCTCAAGCCCTATTTCGACTTGAACCTCGGCGTCGAGTACACCTACAACGACCGCCTGTCCTTCTTCGGCCAACTGAACAACTACCTGGCATGGACTGCCGATCTTACGCCAATGTTGCTCTATAGGACTCCCTCCCAAGGTGTCAACTGCCTCTTCGGCGTAAGTTACAACTTCTAACTTTTGACCTTTGACCTTTGACCTAAAAAAGGCTGCCCCATCGGACAGCCTTTTTCTTAGAAGTTCACCACAAATCCTCCGTGTACATTGATGCCTGCTTGGGCAAAGTACCACGGCCACGGGTGCGTGCCGTCTTCCATATAGGAGGCATCCGCGCCGCCGTTGTTGGCGTACTTGGCGTTGAACATATTGTTCACTTGGCACAGCAGGCGCACCTCCGGCAGATACCTGGCCTTCGACCATTGGCGAATAGGCAACGTATATTGCACATTCAGGTTGGTGGTGGTAAAGGCCTTCAGAGAGGCGCTTTCGTGCATCGTGTTGTCCAAATACTGCTTGCTCGTCACGTTGGTCTGGATAGCCGCAGTCAGGCCTTTGTAATCAAACGTGAACAGCGACATCGCCGTAATCATTGGCGAGAAAGCGATAGTCGTTTCCTTGAAGAACCAGGTGTCTTGGCGCACCCATTCGTAGTTCTCGTCGTAGATGTCCACTTTTTGTTCGTAGTTGAGGATTTTGTTGCGCGAGAGCACAAAGTTGCCGTCCCAGCGGAACCAGTCGGTGATCTTCACACCCGCAGTCAACTCAATACCCATACGGTACGAGTCTTTCACGTTACGCGTGGACATGGCGCCTACATCGTTGTAATCACCCGTCAGAACCAGTTGGTTGTCGTAGTCCATGAAATACAGGTTGGCACCTATGGCAAAACGCTGGTGAGAGTAGGTGTAGCCCACTTCGTAGTCGTACAAACGTTCCGGCTGGGGCATATTGCCGCTGAAGGAACCATCTGCCTCCATGTGGATGTTCTCGGTGAAATTGGCGCGGCTCGGTTCACGGTTGGCAATAGCAAAACTGGCGTAGGCCAAGTGCCCGTGGTTCTCGTAGGTGAGACCTGCTTTGGGGTTGAAGAAATGGTAGTGCTGGTCCAGATTGATGGGCGAGAGGTCCTCGTCATTGATGCCCTGAATCATATAGCGCAGATAGCGATACTGCAGGTCAGCATAGATGGACAAACGCTCGTTTCGACGATTTATCACGCGCCAGTTGGTCTTGGCATAGACGTTGGCGTCATACTTGCGCGACTTGTTACGATAGTACTCGTAGTTGACAGGCAGCGCTCCGCCATAGAGCGTGTCCTGGATATAAGGCAGCGTACCATGATGATTGTTTACATAGTTGTTGGCGGAGAGGCCCATCTGTACATCCACAGGCTCGGAGATGTACTTCGACGAAAGAACCGCGCCGTAGAAATGGCTGTCCAGATACTTGCGGTACATCGCATAGGCTTTCTTCACTTTATTGCCTTCGTTGTCGATGTAGTTGTCCAGCCCGAAGTAACTGAAACTCTTCTTCTTGTACTGCTCATAGTAGCCGCCTCCGTGGGTGTAATGCAGCGTGGCATTCAGACTCCAGTTATGCGAGAACAGATGACCTACCGTCAACTGCACATGCTGTTGGGCGTAGTTGTCCGTCTGATTGTCGTAATAGACCGTTGAATCGCTGCCGTCAGAAGCCGTCACCGTGTACTCGCCTGCAGGGTTATACCTGCGGTCTGCGCCGCCGATACCATACGCGGTGTTGTAGTCCACACCATCCCACGCCATGCCGGTTTTCTCGTTGCCACCAAAGAAACTCAGCACCACCTTCGTCTTGTCGCCATAGTAGCCGAAGTCGCTGAAATACGAGTACAGGTCGCTTGTGGCGCGGTAGAGGAAACCATCAGAGTTGACTTTGCTGAAACGCGCATCCATACCGAAACGGCCATTGCCCACTTTGGGGGAAGACAGGTGCAGCGATGCCATCTCCTTGAACGTGTTGTACATACCGCCATTGAACGCCAGTTTGACGTGATTGACTGTGTCCACGTAGTTCTTGTCTGTACGCATGTTCAGTGCCCCTCCAAACGCCGCTCCGTTGGTGGATGTGCCTACACCGCGTTGCACGTCCACGGACGTGAGCGACTCTGCCAGGTCAGTCATGTTCACCCAAAACACGGTCTGCGATTCCTGATCATTCAGTTGCACATCATTGATAGTCATCGTGATACGCGAGTGGTCGGTGCCGCGCAGGCGGAAATAACTATAGCCTATGCCCAAACCGTCGTCAGAGGTTACCTGCAGACCCGGAACAGTCAGCAACAGATAGGGTAGGTTCTGACCCGTGTTGTCGCGATTCAGACTCTCCTGACTCACTACCTGATGGTTAGATGCAGTCTGTTGTACACGCTCCGCCAGCACTTCGATGTCCGGCATCTCAGTCATTAACAAAGTCAGTGTGTCGCTCTCCTGAGCCAACACACTCACACATACGGCCAAAGCCGCTGAAAGAAAGAATGATTTTTTCATAATCCCAATTTACAGTTAGTTTGTAAATAGGGAATGCCACAATGTAGAGATACTCTCCCTTGGCAGCATTACCTGCCCAGGTTCATAGGGTATAATCTCAGCCGTGTGAAGGCACCCCCCTTATGTAATTATTAACTTTTAACTTTTAACTTACAACTTGTAAGCAAAGCTTACATACCATCCCCATTCCCACATGTGGTGTTTGGTCACATACTTGTGCTTGACGAGGTTGTTCAGACCGAAGTCGTAGCCCGACACGATACGGTAGCGGTCCCACTCGAAGCCGCCTCCCACGCCAATCTGGATGTTGAAGCGATGCAGGTCTCCCACACCATAGCGGTCGTAGTTCTCGGTGCGTACGCCCATATTCTTGAGCATCTCCTTTGTGCCGATCACGTTTCCGTAGGTGTCACTCAGGTGGCTGATGTCCAGATAGTCGGGCTGCGCCAAACCAACCACCAGTTGCGGACCGCCGTAGAAGAACATGCTCAACTTTTGCCACAAGGGTTGACGGTAGAACGCACGAATGGGGATGCTCAACTGGTGTTCCATCACGTTGTGCACGATATAATCACCGCCCGTATGTTGCGCTTCCACCGATGTTGCAGGCCAGTGCTGCTCGATGCGACCGTACGTTATGCCGTACAGCAAACCTGTCTGAATAGAGAAACGCATAGGCAGATTAAAATCTACCGTGGCGCCCAACTGCATTCCGTGCAGATAGGGGTTCATCACGTTCTTGGTACTCGAGTTTTGCCAGTTCTG
>JAEEGL016329146.1_pt1 | contig 12457 bp, 9 predicted proteins | sample 9134231 | NCBI WGS metagenome assembly JAEEGL01 (sample SAMN16246548, study PRJNA631951) | gut metagenome | biome: gut microbiome; feature: rumen; material: fiber-attached | host: Bos | place: Iran: Karaj | collected 2018-10 | reverse complement strand
TGGGGGTCTGCCGAGTCATTTTATTATTATAATTCACTAAATATAGCCCTCTCAATATAATATAATACGATTTATTGTGTGTTTTGAAGCATAATTTCAATTATTTCCTAGTTAATACACTTTTATTTTCCGGCCTCGATTTCTGGACCTTCATGTCTGGACTTTATTTCTGAACCTTCATGTCTGGACCTTTATGTCTGGACACTAAGACACTCCATCACCCAAGACACCCGGACAAAAATAGAACCATACACAGGTTTCCCTGCACACGGTTCTATTTATTGTCGTTTGAATTTCGAAGAAAGAATCCGGCGGCCTTATCGGAACGCGCCCCCCGCACCTCACGCCATATAGCGCTTTGAGAGCTCCTCGATCACGTGGGCGGTGCTCTTTTCTACTGTTCCGGCATCAAAGGGACTGAGAAGATTTCCGATCTTAAGAAGCTCCAGGTATCCCTTGGTTCCGCCGGCGCGGCAAAGTCTGAGGTAATCCTCCCAGGCTGCCTTCCTGTCCTCTTTCATGCGGCCATAGTACTGGAAGGCGCAGATCTGTGACATGGCATATTCGATGTAGTAGAAGGGATAAAGGAAGATGTGCTGCTTCTGCATCCAGAAACCACCGGCCTCCAGGAATTCATTTCCGTCGTAGTCGCGCCAGGGCATGTATTTCTGCTCGATCTCATGCCATGTTCTCTTCCAGTCATCTGCTGTGTATTCAGGGTGCTCATAAACCTCATGCTGGAATTCATCAACGCTTACCAGATAAGGAATTACGCAGAGTGCTCCCATAAGATGGGATGTAATATACTTCTCTGTATTATCACCAAAGAACAGCTCCATCCATGGGTATGCGAAGTGTTCCATTGACATGGAATGGATCTCGTTGATCTCAGCTGTTGAGCCGCGAAGAGCATCCACCTTAATAGATCTCATGCCGAGATAGCCCTGGAATGCATGACCTGCCTCGTGGGTAAGTACATCCACATCGGCTGAGGTTCCGTTGAAATTACTGAAGATGAAAGGAGCCTTGAAAAGAGGCATAGCTGTCATATAGCCGCCCATATGCTTTCCGGGTCTTGTCTCAAGGTCAAAGAGTTCATACTCCTTCATGAAATCAAAGAACTCTCCGGTCTCGGCGCTCATCTCCCGGTACATCTTCTGAGCCTTGTCTACCAGCTCTTTTGCGGTTCCGATAGGGGCAGCATTTCCATCAGGGAAGTTCAGCTCTTCGTCATAGTAAAAGAGCTTTTCAACCCCCAGCTTTTCCTGCTGAGCCTTGCGAATCTTTGCAACTGCCGGTGTGATGATCTCTCTCACCTGCTCACGGAATTTGGCTGCATCCTCCTGCTTGTAATCAAAGCGGTTTCTGTTGATATAGGCCATATCGGTATAGTTCTTAAAGCCCATCTTCAGAGCCATTTCGTTGCGGAGTTTTACCAGCTCTCCGTATTGCACCTCAAGCTCAGGGCTGATCTTTTCATAAAGAGCTGCCCAGGCCTCAAAGGCTTCCTTGCGCTCTGCGCGGTCAGTGCTCTGCATGTGCTTAAGAAGTCCGTAAAAATTGCACTCCTCTCCTCTGAAGTCCGTCACTGCGCCCGCTGCCGTCTTGCTGTATTCCTGGCTAAGCTGCTCGCAGCGGATTGTCTCGGGAATGATCTTCTCGTCACTTGTCATAAGAGACGCATCCAGCTTCCTGAGGAGCTGGGCACCAAATTCAGCCTCAAACTCCGGTCTGAATTTCGACTGGGTAAGGGCCTTCTCATAAGCGTTGTACTGAGGGATAGTCTTGGCAAATTCTTCCTGGAGCCATTTGATCTCTGCGTCGTAAAACTCATCCTTCATATTGATGGTATTGCGGATGTGAGCCACAGTGTACATGGTGTCATCCACCTGCTCCCGCTCCTGCATGGCAAAGTACGCGTCCCGTACCTCCTGATAACTCTTTGCATCACGGATCTTTGCAGTAGCATCCTCCAGTGCTTTTTTCAGGCCTTCTATATCCGGGCGCTTATATTCGATCTCACTAAATTTAACCATATTCATACCTTCTCCTTATATTTTTATCTGCTATAAATCTTACTATAAGACAGGAAAACTTCCCACTCCTTTTCGGTATGGGAAGTTTCAAAGCAGTTCTGTTTTTTATCTGTTTATCTCTTTTATCTTCTTCGGATCCACTTTAAACTGTCTGTCATAGGTCATGAGACCGTTGATCTCCTGCTCAACGTCAGTGAGCTGAGTGTATACAAAGCCCTGAACATAGTCAGAATCAAGAAGTGGCTCCACCACATTTCTGTATCTCTCCAGATAATCCTCATCATTCTCCGCAGCTGTGTAGCCCCAGCCTTCGGTTCCATCCTTGCAGAAAGAGATTCCGCCAAACTCAGAAACCATGATGGGTTCTCCGTGGTATTCATAGCCTCTGGCAAAGAGACCGTGACCTCCCGGGAATTCCTTAATGATATTCTCAAGACTGGAGTATCTCTTTTCCAGCTCGGCTCTGTCACCGCTGTAGTCATGAATGGTGATGATATCTGACTTGGTGTGGGTCCATCCATCGTTGGATATCACAAGCCTTGTCCTGTCTATAGACTTGATCAGGTAATAAAGAGCCAGTGAATGAGCCTGCTCGTCCTCCCTGTCCAGAATCTCGTGAACACCCCAGGATTCGTTGAGAGGAACCCAGGCAATGATGCAGGGATGATTGTAATCGCGTCTTAATATCTCAAGCCACTCTCTGGTATGTCTCTCAACAGCCAGCTGGGAATACTCGTAGGAGCTTGGTCCTTCGCCCCATACCAGAAGCCCCAGTTTATCAGCCCAGTACAGGAACCTCGGATCCTCCACCTTCTGGTGCTTACGCACTCCGTTAAAGCCCATCTCCTTTGTGTACTCAATATCCTTTCGAAGGTCGTCATCTGTGGGTGCTGTAAGAAGACCCTTTCTGAAATACCCCTGATCCAGAAGCATCTTCATGACATAGGGCCTGTTGTTGAGAAGGATCCTGCCGTTTACCACATTGATCTTTCTAAAGGCAAAGTAACCCTTTACCTTATCTTCCAGGCACTCCTCGCCGCCTCCGCAGATAGTATAATCCACATCAAACAGCACCGGGTTTTCAGGGCTCCAGGTCCAGCTCTCCTGATGATGCCAGTCCAGCGTGATGGCGGAATCAAGCCAGTACTTTACTCTGGCTTTTCCATTTTTGATCTCTACCTTATCGGAAAGAAGCTCTTTTCCCTTGAGAGAAATGCTCAGGGAAGCCGTTGCCTCTTTTCCCCCGGCAAGCTCCATCTCGATATCTATCATTCTCTCGTCCAGATCGGGAGTTACTCTAACCCTATTCAGATAGACAGCCGGAACCTCCTCGATCCACACGCTCTGCCAGATGCCCACGGTTCTGGTGTAGAAGATCCCGCTGGATTTCTTTTCCCAAAACTGCTTGCCTCTGGTGATGGCAAAGTCGAAGGAATCATCGAAAACCCTAACGGTTATCAAATGCTCCTCAGAACCCTTTACTTCTTCGGTAACATCGATCTCGATCGGGGTGTTTCCGCCCTCATGGTGGCAGATGTGGTAAGAATCGATCCATATGTCAGCAATATGATCGATGGCTCCAAAGTGCAGCAGGAGCCTGCTGTGTTCGTGCTCTTTTTTGAAAAGAACTTTTCTTTTGTACCATACTATGTCGTGAAAATCCTGGTTATCTATCCCCGAAAGCTCACACAGGTATGTGTATGGTACAACAATCTTTTTATCAAAAGCTTCTGCGGTATTCTGATACCATTTCTGGGAAAGTCCAAGATCATCGTCATCGTAAGCAAAGTCCCATTCCCCATTAAGACATGTAAAGCTATCCCTTACAAAATCCGGTCTTGGATATTCCTCTCTTGGCAAATTATTCATAGTCGTAGTTTCCTCTTATCCTTTTTTCCTTTTATCCTTTTACAGCTGACTGCAGCTGCATTCCCTTAATGAAGTATTTCTGTGCGAATAAAAACAATACAAATGTCGGTATTACTGAGACGATACCTCCTGCCATGGCGTGGGAGGGATATACGTCGTAGGTTCCTTTTAGTATCTGCATTCCCGGTGTGATGGTCATCTTGTCTACATTGCTGATGACAAGAGTCGGCCACAGGAAGTCGTTCCATGACCCGGTAAAAGCAAACATGCCAACCACTGTCAGTACCGGTGCGCACAGCGGAAGCATGATCTTGTAATAGATCTGAAACCAGCTTGCTCCGTCAATCCTAGCTGCCTCATCCAGCTCTTTTGGAATTCCCAACATAAACTGTCTGATGAGGAAGATGTTAAAGGCTCCGCTGGCCCCGGGCAAGATCAGTGCCCACTTGGTGTTGATCATGTTGAAGGCTGCACATATCTTGTACAGTGGTATGAGATTTATTACAGACGGGAATACCATGGTGGCCATGAGTATTCCAAAAAGCACATTCTTTCCCTTAAACTGAAGTCTCGCATAGGCAAATGCCGATGTGGAAGCTATCATCAGAACCAGGATCGTAGCAGCGCTGGAAGTTATCAGCGAGTTCACAAACCATTTCATGATAGGCGTGCTGTCTGATCTGGAGGAAAACAGATCCGTGTAGCTCTCAATTGTTGGGCTTTGGGGCAGGAATGAGTATCCCGACATCTTAATTTCTTTTTCAGATTTCAGTGAAGTCATCAGGGACTGCGAGAGTGGTGCGATCCAAATGACTGCAAAGACAAAACAAAAGGCGAACGCCAGAATCTTCCCTATATTAACCTTTTTCTTCATACATCCTTACTCCTCGTCTCCCACAAATTTGTATTGTAAAAGAGCTATAACTATCATTACTGCTCCCAGCATGAGTGCCATTGCTGATGCCAGGCCCGAGATGGATTTGCCTCCGAAGGAAGGAAATGCCAGATCCCTGATGACCATAAGCAGTACGTTTGTTGAATTGTTTGGCCCTCCGTTTGTCAGCATCAGAGGCTGTCCGTAAATGTTGAACTGTGCAACGGTGGTGAGCACAACGGTGTATGCCAGCTGATTTCTGATGGAAGGGATCACTATGGAAAAGAACTTTGTCACAGGGCCTGCTCCATCTACATCCGCTGCCTCCAGGATGTCTTTTGACACGCCGTTTAAAGCTGCCAGGTAGATGACCATATTTGTTCCGATGGTCCACCAGACCGTGACCAGAACTATTGCGATCCAGGCGTAGGGCTGAATGCCCAGCCAGTTGACCTTGGTGTGAAAGAAATTGTTGATAAGTCCAAGGTTTTTGTTGAACATGTAATACCAGATCAGGATCACTGTTGAAATGGATAAAACCGTGGGCATATAAAACAAAGACTGGAAAAAATTATGGGCAAAGGGTTTCTGGTTGATAGCCAGTGCCATCAGAAGCGGAAGTACTATGCCGATGGGCACTGAGATCAGAACGAAGATCAGGGTATTGGTAAAGCCTGTCCTGAAAAATCTATAATATGTAGATTCGGAATTGAGCAGGATCTCTTTGAAGTTTTCAAGCCCTACAAACTGTGGAAGCTGGGGGCTGAAGATATCCCACCTGGTGAAGGCAGCATAAATTCCCATGATGGCCGGAGCCACAAAGAATATCGCAAACAATATAAGCTGGGGCGCAATGAAGAAATATGCTGTCAGATCAGTTTTCTTTTTTGGTCTTTCTTTCATACAAAACTCCTCCAAGTGGCCCCGGGAAGAATACATCTCCCCGGGGTTCACTGTATTTCAGGATAGGCTTATCACTGATTTTTAATATTGTCACTGATCTGCTGATTGTATGTTGAAAGAGCTTCGTCAACATCCATCTTTCCAAATACAACCTCTCCAACAAATGCATCGAGAGCACCTACCATATATCCGTAGTACTTGTAGTCAGAAATGAAGGTCAGTGAAGGGTCATCCAGGAAGAATGCCTGAGGCATTGCCTTGAACTCTGCGTTCTGTGTGATGGCAACTACTGCAGGACACTGTCCAACCTGTGCCCAAGGAAGAGAGTTATCCTGGAAGAACTGAAGGAAGTTCATGATAGCTGCTCCCTTTTCTGCACTCTGTTCCTTCTTAGGCATTACAAACTGATGAGAAGATGCCCATGAAATAGGCTTTGCTGCATCGTAAGATATTGCATATGTTGCACCGTAGTTAACGTCCATGGAGTTGAGTGTTCCGATCATCCATGTTCCCTCAGGAAGGAAGATGAGCTGTCCCTGTCCAAAGAGGTTTGTGGGATCATCACCATCCTGTGTGCACCAGCCGTTGTCAACAGCGTTCTTCCAGTCAAGGAGAACCTTTTTGGCCTTGTCATTGTTGAGAGTAGGCTCTGTTCCATCCTCAGTTGCCTTACCACCAAGCTGTGCGTACCACTCCTGGAACTCATTTCTTCCCCAGGTGTATGCGTATGTGTAAACACCATCTGCTGCGGCTTTCGGTGCAAACTCTGCGATCTCGTCAAAGGTGATCACATTGTCATCAAGAACGTTCGGGCAGTACTTTTCAACCAGATCTTTGTTGTAATAAGTAAGGTATCCGTGAACATCAAGGGGAACTGCATATCTGCTTCCGTCTATCTCTCCGGGATTCCATGCTGCTGCGTTGTACTTGTCAGCTGTAATGTTTCCGTTAGCTGCGATGTACTCATCCATAGAAAGATAGATGTCGTTTTCCTTGTTGAGCTGAAGTCTGTCTACGTGGTTGATGGCAAGGTCAGGAACATCAGTGCCTGCCTGGACAGCCAGTGGAAGATTCTGATAAAGATCTTCCTGAGCCATCATTCTGTGAACTACTGTGTATTCAGGATTTGTTGCGTTGTAAGCATCAACGATCTCCTGCATAGCCTCACCGTCTCCGCCGGTGAATACTGACCAGAATTCAATTGTCTTCTCCCCTGAAGAAGAACTCTGTGTCTGAGCCTGAGCTGTGCCACTTGATGCATTAGCTGATGTGCTGCCGCCGTCAGATCCGCATGCCACCATTGATAATGCAAAGGTTGATGCCAGAAGTACACTTACCAGTTTCTTAATTTTCATACTTTCCTCCTTAGTTCTTTGTTACAATTTTCTTGTAACAATTTTTAACTGTTTGCCGTGAAGATTTTGTTAATTACATTTTTTATGTAACTGAAACCTCCTTATGTTGTACAGTTTAACCATAGAATATGGGATAGTCAATACGTTTATGTGCAATTTTACGATTTGCACAAGTTGTTTGTTACATAAAATATGTTGTATTTATTTACAATAATTATGTAACAATGTAAGAATAACAATAAAAAAAGCGCTGCAATGGGATTTGCAACGCTTTTGATAAATTGCTTATTTTTGACTGTTAGTTTCCTTAATAATTCAGTGTCATTTCGATATTTTGGTTAAAATCACCAAATCGGTTTCCAAAGAGATTTATTCCTCCGACATATTCCGAGGATTCCTTGACTCCGATCTTGAAACTGATATAGTCTCCTTCATCTATCTTAAGGCTCTTTATATTCTCTTTTGATGTGAGCTTGTTGTCCACATAACAGCCATCACTGTCAATGTGCACCGAGTAGAGCTTGCCATACTGGGTAAGGATATCGGGCCACCAGTCCGGATTGAGCTTGCCCTTTCTTCCGCCATAGTCACCCTCGCTTCTAAAGCCTCCGATCTCGACTCCGTTTATCCATATGGTGATATCAGAAGGCCATGTGTTGTTGTAACCGGGAGCCTCTGAGCAGGCCTCAAAGGTAAACTCCACTCCGCTGATATTGCCATGTTCGTCCACATGTCTTTTGGGAAATCTGTATTCCAGATAGCCCTTGTAAAACCAGAGGATCTGGGCAGTAGTCCTGTCAGGCAGATAGAAGGCATCCTTGTCATCATCGTGTGATATGGCATTTGTCTCGGAGGAGATGCCACAGGGGGCCTCAATGCTGCAGTCGGAGTAGTTTCCGATAGGCATGGAAATCTTTACCGACCTGGTGGAGGTCGCATCATCGTCTGAGGATTTGATGTCGATATGGACAGTCTTAACCTTGATTCCACTGACCTTCTGGGATCCCCTGATGCCTGGAAGCGGCTCCGAGGTCACAAGTCCCGCCTCTTCAAGTACCTTTATCTGAAGGGCTGCAGTGGACACCGGTATATCAAGGGCCTCCGCGATGCTGCTGATGTTCAGCGCCTGGTTATCTAAAAGCCTCAGGATCTCAACTCTTATCTTGGATGAAAGAGCCTTTGAGATGCTGGTGACTCTGTCTATGTTGCTAAGATTTAAGGATACTTCCTGTTTCATTTGTTTAACTCCCCGGTTTTGTGAACGTAGAATAGTACTTCTGAAAGCCCCATACCCCTGGCCTGTCCCAGATCCGCAGCTTCTATCCTTACCTTTGAAGTTGTAACGGCATCAAAGTAAAGAACCAGCGGCTCCTCCATGCAGGCGTTTGCCCGGACATTTGTTATACTTCCCTCATCGAAGATGATGTTAAGGCTTGCTGCCTCGAAGTCTTTGCTTGCCGAGCCATAGATATATATACAGTCTATGCTTTTTTTCTCACCAAAGTCAAACTCTGCATAAGGATTTTTTCCATCCGTAGCTTCAGCTCTCCACTCGTAGGCATCCTCATTCTTGCTGTTTAAGGTCTCGCCATCGATAAGGGCAGAAGGGATTCTTCCCTCTATGGTTCCCTTCGCCGAAACAGAGGTGACATCAATTTTTACAAGGTCCGTGTGTCCAGAGAAGGGCGTCTGGTTGGTGGTGGTGGGACCATTGATGTAAAAAGATCCATCCTCCCTGAAGCCACATCTGTCTATGGTAACTTTTCTGTCGCCACCGCCGATGAACTTTATGGTATGGGTGTGGTAACAGGTATAGAGCTCCTTGTTATCCAGAGTCCTGAAATAGCTGTTGTTGCCGGGGCCCGATACCTTGTCTGTGGATGCTATCACCGGATTTTTGTCGTACTTTTCAAAGGGGCCCATGGGAGAGTCAGAGACCGCATAGCCTATGGCATATGTAGAGTCTGCATAGCAGCCTCCCGAGTAAAAGAGATAGTACTTCCCGTTATGCTTTAGAACATCCGGGCCCTCGTTCCAGCGGTAGTCTCCTGATGCCAGCTCCCAGTCCTGATAGGGCGAAACAAGCAGCACCGGATCATTCTCTTCCTTTATTGATGTGTAGTCCTTCATCTCAATACAGTAGAGCTGACTGGTGTGGTGCCCATCAACTATATTCTCCGAGCAGTCCCTGGAAAAATACAGATACATCCTGCCGTCATCGTCCACGAACAGGTTTGGATCTATGGTTGCCATGTTATATGGAAGAAGCGGGTGATCCAGGGCGTCCTTATAGGGACCTGTTATCTTATCCGCCACAGCAACACCGATCCTTAGGGTGTCATCATCATTTTTTCCGCAGTAATACAGATAGTATTTACCGTCATTGCCTATTACGATCTGTGGCTGCCAGAGGCTGGTCCTGACCCATCCTTCCTTGGAGCTGGAGGAAAAGATCCTGCCTTCCTTGGTCCAGTCCGAGAGATTCTCAGAAGAATAGATATCATAGCCCTTGCCATCACAGGTGGCAGTGACATAGTATTTTCCATTTTCAGTTACAAGATAGGGATCTCCAATTCCAGAAATCTTTTCTTTATTGATATAGCCCTGGGAAATAATCCCGGACGCATCCTTAAGATTGATCTCCGGTGCTGCGCAACCGGAGACCACTAGACTACATGCTGTCATAGCTGCAAATATTAACTTGGCTTTCTTCATTTCTCATCCTCCGATACTCATGGTATCAGCTGCATGAAAAATGTAATAAATTCTTTACGGCAAGTTCTATTATGATGGGTAAGCTCTTTCACGTCAAGGTATGTGTTATTCCACAACCCTTAAATAGCTGCTGACGCAGTACAGAGTCTGGCCGTTGTATTCAACTCTTGACCAGCCAAATTCGTTGTTGATGCCGGTGCGAAGGGCTGTGTCTCCTGCAGAGAGTGTTGCGATAACCTCAGAATCCTCATCGGTGACGCTGGGCTTGTTGCGGAGGTTGACCAGCTCTTTTGCTGTTACGGTCTCGCTGCAATCGGCAAACTTGGTCTTAAAGCCGGAGGTCTCCTGAACCACCGGTGCCGGCTCTTCCTGCTTGGGAGCACTCAGGTCCGTGGTGAGGAATCTTGAAACGGCATAGTAGGTGTTACCCTCGTATACGACCCTTGACCAACCACTGTCGCTGATGCCGGTGCGAAGGGCTGTCTGACCGTTTTGAAGGGTGGTCATGACAGTGCTGTCATCTCCCTGACTGGGTTTATTTCTAAGGTTAGTATTGTTCTTGGCGGTGACGGTCTCTTCCACCTCGCTGAATTTCATGAGAGCTTCCTCATCTGCCGAGGCAGTCTCTCTCTCAGAAGTGTCTTTTGCCGTCTCGGTGCCTTCGTAGCCAAAGTACGCCACGTCCACATCCACGGGCTTGCTGATGCCGGCGATGTTTCCGTTGTTGGAGTACTGCCACATCGCGCACTGTCCCTCGTAGGAAGGGCCCTTTGTCAGACCGGAAGTATCCTGGTTGTACCAGGCCATCCAGATCTTATAGCTCTTTTCAATCTGAGAGGCATTCCACTTGGCATCCCCGGAGAGCTCGCTTCTTGATGCGTAGAAAATGGGAGTATAGCCTGCGCTGTAGACCTGATCCAGGAAGGCAAGAGCAATGGTGCTGCGCTCATCCTTGGTAAGGTTATACTGTCTGCTGGAGGCATTCTCAAAGCCTTCGCAGTTAAAGCCCACAGGATAGGTGATGGGATACTGGGAGATATAATTGGCAACCCAGTTGGCTTCCTCCACCGCTTCGCTGGGACTTACGGCCGTTGAAAAGAAGTATGCCCCGATCTTGATCCCGTTCTTTTCAGCTTCCTGCATGTTGAAGCGGGCGTTGGAATCCGCCTTGATCTCTCCGCTGGCGGAGTCTCTGTAGCCGACCCTGACCATGGCAAAATCTATCCCTGCGCCTGCCACCTGGGCCCAGTCTATTGTTCCCTGGAACTTTGAAACATCTATTCCGTATGTTATGTTGTGATTTTCGCCCACACTGCTGGCGCTGACGATCTGGGCCACATCAACTGCGGCTCCTGAATCCTTACTGACAGTGACCTGTGGATCTGCATCTCCGCTGCTGCCAGTGGCTGCTTCAGAGCTGTCTGCACTTGCTTCCTCCGAGGCGGAGTTTTCTGTTACGGCATCAGCCTGTGGCACCTCTTCCACGGTTTCAGCGCCGGCTGCTTCATCACGTTCTACCGCATCCGCAATATCCTCGATCTCTTCGATCTCCATAAGCGGCACTTCGTCCTGAGTCTCCACAGTCCTGTTTTTATTTATTAAAAGAGCTGCCACCGCAATCACAGTGCATGCTCCCAGTACGCACCCGGTTATTATGATCCTGGTGCGGATCTGATTTTTTCGTCCCCTGCGTCTTGCCATATTGCCCCCAATGCTTATTCTGTCTGAATTTTTAGTCCTTATGTATTATACATCTTTCCCTCTTTGGCAGCGCATCTTTTTTGTGGTAATATATTTAGCGTTGTTGTTTTAAAAGAGGAATTAATATTATGAAAAAACTATTTAAATCCGGAAAGAAACCGGACACTGTCCTTTGCATCGCGTGGATCCTGGCAGTAATATCCGCATTTTTTGTACATCCGAGCGCTGCATATCTGGGATACATCGATTTCAGATCCCTGGGAAAGCTTTGCGCCGAGCGCTTCCGAGATCTTTTTTGCTGTTAGATCCGTGTTGCCGGTGAGTGAATAGTATACTACTGCGTTTTTCATAATAACAGCTCTCCTTTTTTTCTATTATATTATCACCGCATTACCAGAGTGTAAACATATTTTTGTTAAAAAACCGCAATTTTATAATTCTTTGCCGAATTGCGATAAATTGTTGTTGACAAACCGTTGCGCCGGTGGTATTATTTATCCGATCCGAAAGAAAGGTGAATGATATAAATGGAGATAAATGAACCGATTAACAGCAATATCCCCGAGATCGCTTCAGGCGAAGAAAGGAAAGGCATTACGCGTGAGGGCGTGATAGGGCTTGTGTTTGCGCTGTGCCTTCTTGTTGCTTCCTATTTCATTCTGGAGATATTCCCGGTAATGTTCAATCCGCTGGGATTCCTTATTATTACGGTCGCCGTCTATCTTATCACGACCGTCGTCGCTGTCCTTCTCGGCGCAAGACCCGGGTTTTTCTCAATAGCGGCGATGGTCCTCGGGATAGTAACAGCGTTGTACAGATTTGTACACGGATACGTTGATTTTGACCTTTTCCCGATCATTTTCATAGCGGGGATCTTCTACGCTTACTACGTGCTCTCGCTTTTTTCAAACCACTCGAAGAGTCTTGGCGGAGGTCTTCTCCTTGATTTCGTAAAGGGTATTGTTTATATGTTCATATCCTTCCACGAATTCTTCCTTGCGATA
>JAEEGL015617088.1_pt1 | contig 12457 bp, 14 predicted proteins | sample 9134231 | NCBI WGS metagenome assembly JAEEGL01 (sample SAMN16246548, study PRJNA631951) | gut metagenome | biome: gut microbiome; feature: rumen; material: fiber-attached | host: Bos | place: Iran: Karaj | collected 2018-10 | reverse complement strand
CATCATTGGATTATGGCAGATGAGGATGAGTATCCTGAGTTCTATGTCCGATTGTCCTATCCATACCCGAATTTTATAAAGCCCTACACTTATTATCAGATAAACACCCAGTCGGGAGATGAGGAGGATTGGGATGACATGGGTATAAAACAAACTGGCATAGCCACTATGAAACCACTAGTTGTCAACAACAGGAAAAGAAAGAGAATCTCTTTTAAATATCTCAAACCTATTGTCGTCAAAGATGCCTATGACGCTTTCAATACCGTCGTGGACGCTGGTTTCATAGAAGGATGGTACACAGGTATAGATAATTTGGGAAGTTCATTCGGTCGCTATCTGGCAGCAGAAATGGGCGGGGGAATTGATTATAAGACCAAAGCCTGGATAGGACAAAGCAAAGACAAAGCATACGTAAATCCGAATTCAGAGGATACCCATAGAACAAGGATTGAAGACCAGAAAGTTTTAGGGTATTTAAAGTATATTGACCGTGTTGAGGTGTACTGTGATTACTCTCCGCGCCTAGAAGGGGACAGGCGTTTCCAAGATATTCCTAAGCCACCCATGCAGGTCGTTTGCATTCGTTTCCCAATGGATTCGGTAATCCGTGTCACATACCGTGACCGTTATATTGTACAACCAGGCTTTGCCTACCTGGCAGACTTCTACCATCCCGACTACCACAGGAACCCGCCGAAGGAGGGACAGAAGGACTACCGCCGCACACTGTACTGGAACCCCGACCTGCAGCTCGATGAAGAGGGCCGTGCCAACATCACCTTCTTCAACAACAGCCAGACCACCCGCCTCTGCGTGGAGGCCAACGGCCAAGCACCCGACGGCACACTGCTGTATAATGGAGGCCCCCAAGCCCCCTAAAGGGGAGTGTAGGGAAGAGTTAAGAATGAAGAATGAAGAGTGAATAACTTTGCCACATGAAACGATTCAGCATCAGCATACTTTTATGTACCTTGCTGGCAAGTCTGCCGATGTTCGGTCAGCCAGGGGGAGAAGACACGCTTCTCTCTCTGGCTACACGCCTGCAGCGCTTTGGCGAGCGCATTCCGCAGGAGAAGGTGTTCGTTCATATTGACAATACGTGCTACTATCTCGGAGATACCATCTGGTTTGCAGCCTACACGCGGCAGACGAACACGGACAGGCCCTCTAAGATCAGCCGCGTGCTGTATGCCGAGCTGTGGAACCATGACGGGTATCTGGTGGAACGGAAGCTGATTGAAATGAAGAACGGTCGGGGAAGCGGTTTCTTTGAACTATATGACACTCTTTACAGCGGCTACTTTGAGCTGCGTGCCTACACTCGCTGGCAGCTGAACTGGGGACAGACGGAGCATTACAATCCATGGACTGTAAAGTATAATACATGGTCTCTATCCGATTTCTACCTCGACTACGAGAAACTCTACTCGCGCGTATTCCCCGTCTATGACAAGCCGAAGGAGCAGGGGACATACTACAAGGACATGACCTACCGCCCCCTGCGCCGCTACTTCAAGGACGCCCCGCCGGAGCCCGAGCTGCGCCTGTCCCTGTTCCCCGAGGGCGGAAACCTGGTGGCCGGTGTTCCCTGCCGCGTGGCTTTCGAGGCAGCGACGAGCGAGGGAGAAATAAAAGATGGAAAGATTGAAATATTGAAAAACGGGAAGATTGAAAACGTGATGAATGAACAAGGGGAGGAAGTAGCTGCCGTGCGGACGGAGAACCGCGGACGGGGAACATTCACGTTCACGCCCATGGAGGGTCAGAGCTACGATGTGGTTTTCCATGCCGACGGCGACAGCACGAAGAAGGGTCGCGTGACAGAGAAGATCAAAGCGGTGAAGGCCGACGGTGTGAGCCTTCGCCTGAAACACGACAAGGATGAATGGACGGCAAACATACAAGCCTGCGGGAAGGCAACACAGCATCCATTGGGGATGACAGTCATGCATGAGGGGAAGCTGCAATGCTTCACGCCGCTGCAGGCGGACGACCGTCAGGTGGTGCTGGCGGACTCCACGCTGTCTGCGGGTGTCAACCAGTTGACCATTTTCGACGCGGCGGGCCGCGTGTATGCCGACCGCCTGTTCTTCGTCACGAAGACAGAACAGAGTGCTGCCAACGTCCGCGTCAGCGGCTTGAAGGAACAGTATGCCCCCTTCGAGCAAGTAAACCTACAGGTAACAGCTCCCTCCTGCAAGTCCCCCTCGCCCACGGGAGAGGGGATAGGGGTGAGGCTTATCTCACTCTCCGTCCGCGACGCGGTGCATCAGGACCATATCTTCGACTCGGGCAATATCCTGACGGAGATGCTGCTGTCGAGTGAAATCAAGGGCTTCGTGCCCCAGCCAGAATACTTCTTCGAGGCCGACGATGCGGAGCATCGGCGGGCGCTGGACCTGCTGATGCTGACGCAGGGCTGGCGCCGCTTCGGGTGGCGGGAGATGGCCGTAGAGGGAGCCTTCGAGCTGACACATCCAGCGGAATATACACAGATAGTAACAGGAACGGTGAAACAGCTGCATAGCAGTGAACTGGGGAATTCCACGACAAAAATCATTGATCGTGACCGCCTCGCAGAGAACAGGCGCTTCATAGAGCGTGGCAACTTAAAACGTGAGGTGCGCGTTCATGCCGAGTTCGTGAAAGCCCTCAACAAGAAAGCTCTTCTGATAGGCGAGATGGAGACGAAGGACGGACGCTTCAAGATTGAGCTGCCCGACTTCTACGGTGAATGTATTTTCTTCCTTGATGCCAGCGACACGACCAAATGGAAGAAGAAGTGGGATGGCCTGAGACGCCGTAAGAAACGTCATTGGGTGCGACGTCAGGACTCTGAGTTTAAGAAGTTCCCTGATGAGCCTGAATTCCACGTCATGCTTCATTGGCCCTATCCCCGCTGGATTAAGCCATATAACTACTATCAGGTCCATTATGCCAGCCTGCGTGACACGACATTGCTTTCACCACGACTGCTGATAGACGGTACACGCCTGATGCGCGAGGTTGATGTCCGTGCTCGACATAATGGGCGCCGCCATATCAATTTCTCTAAACCGGCATACGTGATAGATGCCTACGAGGCCACCAATATGGCTTTGGATGCCGGGAAGTTATATGACTATATGTCTAAAGGTACAATAACAAATGATATGGCTATTTTATTATTAGAATCAAAAGAAAGAACAAGTCGAATAGATAATCCCTCTCTTCCAACAATGACTGATGATGAGACGAAACGCATCGCGTATGCCGTGGCACATACGCTGGTGGCCGATATGGGGATGACTCGCCAACCTGATTTTTCAGTTTTCTATGACACGCTGAAGGTCTATGGGGATTACCAGGGACGGAGAGAGGATTTTGACAACACGCGATGGATAGCACCTGGCGACAGGCGGAGATGGGGGCGTCTGGAGTATCTCGACAAGATCTACCTTTACACCGACTACAGCCCCCGTCGTGAAGGGGATGCGAGATATGAGCAGTCGAACCAGCCCAGCTTGGACCTGCGTTTCGTGCATTTCCCAGGTTGGGAGCGCCGCATGACCTACCTCAACCGCTACTATGTCCTGAAGGGTTTTGCCTTTCAAGAGGACTTCTACCATCCCGACTACCGACGGAACCCGCCGAAGGAGGGACAGAAGGACTACCGCCGCACGCTGTACTGGAATCCCGACCTGCAGCTCGATGCGGAAGGCCGTGCCAACATCACCTTCTTCAACAACAGCCAGACCACCCGCCTCTGCGTAGAGGCCAACGGCCAGGCCGCCGACGGCACACTGCTGTTTGGCCCCCAAGGAGGCCCCCAAGCCCCCTAAAGGGGAGTGTAAAAGCCCCCAAGCAAACAAAGAATTATCATAAGTTCCTCGATTTTAAATATTAAATTATGCGTAATAACGAAGATGAAGAGATTGTAGAATATTTAATAGATGACCTTCACACTGTAAACTTATTAATATGTATTCTAAATCAGTTACCCAAAGGATGTATTCTTCGAGTAGGTGACTATGTCGATTCTGCTTTTGAAGATGGCTGGCTCCTAAAGTTGAAAGATTATATGTCGAGAGATGGTCTATTTTACCTCTTTGAACTTACATCAGAGTGTATATGCTATTTAGAAAAAGAATTGTTGACCTCCCCAGAATTGATTCACTATTTTTGTCATTATTGTATCAATCTGGAAGATCAGAAGCTTTTAAGGGTTCTTGATGAGACCATTTTCGTCATTGACCCTAGATTAAACATTCCTATTTCCTTGGTCGAAAAATGTGAAGAGCACCAAATATATGTTTATCGTGAAATCGTCCATGATTAGCATCTTCATCAACAACAGCCAGAAGACCCGCATCTGCGTGGAGGCCAACGGCCAGGCTGCCGACGGCACACTGCTGTATAATGGAGGCCCCCAAGCCCCCTAAAGGAAGCCCCCAAGCCCCCTAAAGGGGAGTGTAGGGTTAATGAAGAATGAATAATGTATAATTTGAAATGGTAATAACTTTAAACACATAAAAAGACGCTCTTATGATTTCCTCCAAAAATGAATTAATTACAAGGTTTATTCCACCCATCACTAATAATGGATATAATGAACCGTTTATAATGGAAAACTGTATTGTAGATAATATAGATTTGTGTAGCGCTCGGTTCAATGAAAAAATCATTATTAAGAATTGTATCATTCGCAAAATTGAGCTCTCTGGTACCTTCTTTGAACAAGGCTTGGATTTTTCAAATAATGTGGTCCAATGTTATATCATTTTTGAAGCAGGAGGGCATAATAATCAATCCATATCCTTCATTAACAACATTTTTAACAGTTTCTTTTGTTTCTTTGACTGCTATTTCCCCGAAAAAGTCGTAGTCAAGGGTAATATCTTCATAAATGGATCAGATCTTCTCACAAAAGAAGACCCGAATATTGATAATGTTTTTGGAAATGGATACGTTGTTGATTGCAATTTAGGTAGTTTAGATACTCCGCCAGAAGTTAGCCAGAAGTTATTGACGGAAGCAGCCAAAAAGGACAGAAGTGTTCTTAAAATTTAAATACTAATTATCCGTGTCATGGAAGATTATGAATTCAAAACTTCCTTTCACCTAAGGCCCCCAAGTCCCCTAAAGGGGAGTGTAAAAAATGAAGAATGGCAGGTGACAGCATCCTTTGGCCCATGGTCATTAGCTTTTGGCCATCATCGATAAACAGAGTAGAAATTAGGTGTGTATGACTAAATCGTGTATCTTTGCGCTCAGGAAAGGAGACTGAAAATTCCGAATATGAATCAGTCCCAATTCCTCTATGAATTCAACCTCCGAATAATACAACCTGTAAAGAACAATCCTGATATGCTTTACAAAAACTATTGGCAACAACAAATCAAACCATAAAAATATGAAAACTATTATCAAGTATTACAAAATAGTAGTCCGAGGCAATGCCAGAGGGGGCGTTTTGTATGCCCCTCCTTCGTGGCCCCGTCCCATTGCCAAAGATGGAGAGGACGTTAGAAACTGGGAATCGTTAGTCGTTGAATTGAAGGATGGCCCTTACCGTAATTTCAATATGTGCGTGGGGTTTGCGAACGTTGTTAGCGAGGCTTTCAAGGATTTAATACAAAACACCATAGGGGATAACCATGATTTGGAGTTCCTGCCCATTCAAGTTATCAGCGAGAAATACGGTAATCGAACCTATTACATTATGCATTTCCGAAAGATCTTTGATGTTGTAGATACGCAGCATTCAACATATGTTCCAAATACGGATTCCATCATTAAATTATGTGTTGATTATACAAAAGTCAAGGATTTACAGATTTTTAATTCCAACTCATACAGCAATGATGTCATTCTCTCTAATGAGCTCCGATTGGCTATCAAAAGAAACCATTTGGATGACGGCATAGAATTCTATCCAATTTATTGTGTGAAAGAAGAATAGGAATCATAGTAATTTTATAACGGAAGAAGAGTTTAAACAAGTTGCGGAGGGAATGGCGGTCGCGTAATCTGTTTCGTCTAGCTCATTTCAATAATATCATTATGAAAAAAGGCATGTTGTTATTTTTGCTATGTTGTTCTATTATCATGGTATTTATAGGCTGTGATGATTCGGAATTCGGGCCTTGGCATAAGTTTGTTACCATTCAGAACAATAGTGACAGACACCTGATAATAGGAATCAGTGTGGATTATCCGAACACATCAAAAATCGCATTATCAAAAGCGGATACATGTCCACCCTATCAGTCAGCAGATTATATCGTGGGTTTTTATAGGAATGAACTCTTTGAAATGAATCCTATTATTGAGCTGTATATATACGATCGGTATGATATTGCTGCATACTATGCGAATGACAAAGTACCGCTACAGGTTTTAATAGAACAGCTCCCGAAGGCAGACATCTTGTTGAAACGTTATGAGCTCACCCGTGAATGGCTGGAGCAACATGATTGGACTGTGACATATCCTTGATTTCTATATTCTTGAAAAACAGAAAAAGAAGTATATATGAAACAGCAGCCAGCTGCTGTTCACCATGGGTGGTGGCAGGCTACGCTACAACTTTTAACCTCAGCAAACGTTATGAGTCCTTAAAAACAGTTGCTGCTTTGGATGTTCCCCCATCACAACAAACAACTCAGATTAACGCACCATCCAATTCTCAACCTTCACATTAGGCATGTTCTCAAAGTGCTTGAGATTGTCGGTGACAACTATCAGTCCTTCGCTGAGGGCTTGACCAGCAATGAGCATATCGAACTCATCAACTGGTTTACCGATCTTTCGCAGCGCATACTTAATATGGGCATACTCTTCACCTCGGCTGTTAAGATGCAAGACAGTGAAGTAATCAAGCAGCGTATTAATCTTTTTCAGTTCACGCGTGAAATATTCCTTTTTTCTCTCTCGTGCGAGATATGCACCATAATAAAGTTCATGCAGGGAGATAACCGAAATGTAACAACGATGTGTACCAGTGAGCAAAACGTGTTCTACGACGGAAGGAACCTCGTTGAGGAAGTCAATGAGGATGTTCGTATCGAGGAGATATTTAGTCATCTAAAGTGTATTTTACCTCACGCGAACCGAAATGGTGACTTTCACGCAAAGTATTCTTCAACTCTTCGCCTGTCATCTCGCCATCGTAATGTAGTGCGTGCAGTGCGCGCACGAGTTCCTCATCGCGTTCTCTCTGCTGAGTCCTCTCCATGATGTCCGGCTCTACCAAATGCTCGGCAAGCCACTGACGGTTGCTCAGACTCAGTCCGCTCAGCATGTGAAGTATATTTTCAAGAGAAAGAGTGGTGTTCATACTATCTTACTTTGGCATTCAAAAACATCTGAACGCAAAAGTACGTTGTTTCGCGGAAACAGCCAAATAAACAAAACCGTTATATGCTATCAAACATAAAATGTTACTGAATATTGACTTTTAGCCTCTATCATAATGAATCATACATTATCATACATATTCCACCAATTAAACACTAACAGCGATATGAGTCCATAAAAAAACGACGAAAAATATGGGAATGTGCAGAATTAGGATTAATTTTGCCCCCGAAAATATAATCACGAGCAACCGCAGCTTTCTTGATATCTTCTCGAACGGCTAATTCAAAAAGATCATTCTCAGAAAGATGGCTGCCAGCTCACGACTCCAGCGGAGGCGTGGGCTTTGGCAGTTATAACAGACTGAGAATTGGCTTTAGCCGGCCAGAGAAGATTTTTGTTATTAACTCTCCAAAACTCAGACCCACGCTCTCCGCTCTTCTTTAACCATCATTTTTCTACAACTTGTTTTTCGCATCATAAGAACATGAAAATCAGAAGCGAAGAGGAGCCCGACGAGCTGAGCGGGCTCGGCGACCTGCTGCCCGCCGAGGTCCTGACGAAACTGAATGAACTGCTGGAGCGCCTGCACCAGGCAGAACACCCCCACCATGGCAGCAACGTCATCAACATCTATGCCTCAGGCAGCCAGCATGTGGACAGAGTGGAGAACCAATATATCTACGCCCTCGACCGCCCCCTCTCCCGTGAGGGAGTGGGAACGCGTGCGGATTATTCTGACGTGCAGATAGCGCATGCGATAACTGCCATCTGCGGCGAGGGGCTGCCGCTGGACACGAAGCAGAAGTGGGCAGGGGTACACTGGCTGCTACGCTGGGAATGTAACTATCCGGCGCGGGCGAAGGAATTCTGCGAGCGCATCGCCACACTACCGCTGCCGAAGGACCTGCCCTATAAATGTGACTACAGGAATATCCGCGAACTCTCCACGCTGTCGTTCATGAACGCGGATCCGCGCGAGCTGGAGAAGGTGAAATACTGCAAACATGACGAACCGCTCTTCTTTCAACTCCGCGAGGTCGTGCAGGCGTTGGAGAGGGAGCTGAGAAGAGAACACAATGAAGGGTGAAAAAAAGATTGAAAAATGAAGAAAATTTGGTGAATCTAAATAATATCATTACTTTTGCGGCATATTAAGTCACTAAGAATATGAACAATGCAGATTTCTGGAAATCCGTAAGTGATATTATTGCCGAAGGATTCACGCCTGAAGGTCTGCACATTTTGGACTACTATGCAGAACTATTTATCAGCGGAAGGATTGTATATCAACGATTTTCACCGCTTGAGCAGCGTGGCTGCGCAGCGGGAGGCGAGACTCATGTCATTGCATCCTTACTCGCGGGAGCAGAAGATTCGGCAGATTCAGTCCATTCGACATCTCTCAATGACTTCCAAAGAGAGTGCCAACGCGGATCGCAGCAGGAAAAATATATAGAGAACTGGGCGTATGCACGATGAGAACGTGATACGTTCTAAGGAGGGAAATATCTTTGTGGTTGATTGTGACATCAGAATTAATACTCCTGAATTACGTGCGGGTGGAACCAGACAGCTCACGACAGCGATAAGTATGATTTAAGTTCGTTGGCAAAACGATGGCAAAATATTGGCATTCCGTTGCAAGGCAATGGGATGCCTTTTCTTTTGTGTTACTTTGCAGCGGTTTAACTTATCAACAAAGATAGAAATGAAAGAAAGAAGCAAAGAAAGTAAAGACAGAAAGGCTGCTGTTGCTGAAGAGAAAAGCTTAAAAGAGAAAGCTGCTGCAGCCTCACGCGCTGGTGTGCCCCCGCGTACGAAGGGAGAGCCTCTGACCGAAGTGGTGCAGGACGACATCGAGCGATTCATCGATGTCTTCAACGAGACCATGGCCCGCACGAATGCTGTCATTCCATCGGTAGTATTGCTCTCATCGGTGGCGGAGCGTCAGCTGCGCTACCTCATGCAGCGCTATCCGATGACGAAGCTGGAGACCATGGTGGAGAAGGCGGCCGCCAGCACCTTCCTCAACGGAGGAGGGAGACGCGCGTTCAGGGCCGATATAGAATGGCTGACCCGCGAGCAGAACTTCATCAAGGTCATCAACGGTAAGTATGATGATATCCCCGTCCATCGTCGTTGGCGTGACCCCATCGCAGAGCGGCAGACCCGCGAGGAAGAGCAGCGACGCTATGCGCGGGAGGTGGAACGCGAAGAGCATGAACGGCGGATGCGGGAGCGCGAGGAATGGGCACGCGGGGCTGTGACGTATGAAGAGTACCAGCGAATGAAAAACAATGGACAACTCAACCCAATTGACAATTGACAATGATTTTTTACGACCACAGATTAAACGGGTTTGAACATAAATCTAACATAAATCTGAACTTAAATTTATGACCACAGATTACTCAGATTAAACGGATTATTTTATAACAACGAATTACACAAATTAAACGAATTTCTTCCGCGCTCCGAGATAGGGATTACGCTCCAATGAGAGCCATTGGAGCTAAGAGATTTCGGAAGCTTCCACTCTGAAAGCGAGCTTTCAAGATGTGGGCAGCTCACGAAAACTCCAAGGCGCACAAACTACGGTTGTGCTGCCTATCCCTATCACCGCCACCGCAAAATGATTTAAGTCTCGATTTAGGTAAGATTTAAGTTATATTCGTGAGATTCGTGTTCAAAAGGAATTTTCGTTCCTTCCGTGTTTTTCGATGTAAAATAATTTTGAGAGATTTTGAATGAGATTTCTGCCCGAAGAGCACCGTAAAAAGATTTAAGTTTCAATTTATGTAAGATTTAGGTTCTATTCGTGAGATTCGTGTTCGAAAGAAAGTATTATGCAAATTTGTTTCTAAAAAGAGTTACAGAAATATGATGGAGAAGGAGGAACTGGCGCCGGTGAAGGCGTACGGGAAGGGAGAACTGGCACGGATGTATTACCCGGACTGCACGGAGTCGTGGGCGCGGCGACTGCTGAACAGCGACCTGCGACGCTACCCGGGGCTGATCCCCGAGCTGCGGCAACGCGGATGGCTGCCTACGGCACGCCTGCTGCGTAAGGACTGGGTGCGGCTAATCTTCGAGGCCATAGGGCCGCCCTAAGTGGAGGTTTATCGGACGTGAGCGTGACGCTATCGCACCGTTCTTGACGCGAGCGTGAGGCGGGGGATAGACGCAGACGTACCTTTGCACCGTCAACCGAACGAGTGGCGATGGCCACGCCCGAAAACACGTATATACGAAATCGCAAACACGTATATACAAAAACGGAAATCGGATATACGTGTTCTGGAACGCCCGCTAGGGAGACAAGGAACCCTATTTTTCACAACACAAACACAAAACAAAACATTATGGCAAAACAAGAAGAAGCATTCAAGAAAGTGCAGTATTCCGTGAGTATGCGCAAGAATCCCATGCGCCCCGAGGATGCGCCCAAGGCCTATGCGAACCTGCAGCTGACGGGCATCGTGTCGCTGAGCCACCTTGCCAAGCACATCAAGGATCACGGCAGTCCCTACAGTCGCGACGTGGTGGTAGGCGTAATGACGGCTATCGTAGATTGTACACGTGAGTTCCTGCTGCAGGGCTACAAGGTGGATCTGGGCGAAATCGGACAGTTCTATCCCAGCATTGAGCAGGAGGGCGCCGAGACGAAGCAGGCATTCAGCTCGGACAACATCACGGACTACCGCACGAACTATGTCCTGGGATCTGCCTTCGACAAGATGCGCCGCGAAGTGGAGTTCGAGAAGACGACGACTCGCCGTGCACAGGCTGCTGCCCTGAAAGCTGAATCGGAGGGCCTCACCCAGGCTGACTGGACGCCCGAAGAGGACGAGAACGACGAGCCGTAAAGCCCCCCCGCAGATTTTCACGACCACGGATTGCAGATGACATGGATTTTTCACAACAACGAATTACCCGAATTTGACGAATTATTTCAGACCACGATCGTAAAACGGGATGATGCCCCAAAGGGGCTGGATAATCTGCGGTCTGCCACTCTGAAAACGAGTTTTCAAGATGGCCAGCCAGAGATTGTCCGACGGCGCACAGCTAAGCTGCGTGCCTATCCCGTTCTTCGCCACCGCAAAAGGATTTAAGTTCAATTCGTGAGATTAGTGAGATTCGTGTTCATATAAGGATTTGCGCTTCTTTCGTGTTTTTCGATGTAAATTATATTGAAAGATTTTGTTTAGGTTTGATTTAAGTTTGATTTAAGTTCTAGGAAAAATGAAGAAAGAAACAGTAAGAACCATTATTCAAGTATTGGTATCCATCCTGACGGCGGCCCTCACCGCCCTCACCACCACCAGTTGCATGACGTTATGAGAACCATCACGATGATTATCCTGCACTGCTCGGCCACAAGGGCCGGGCAGTGCTACACCCTGGAGCAGTGCAGGCGTGACCATATCCGTCGCGGACTGCAGGACATCGGCTACCACTACTACGTGACGCGCGACGGCAACGTGCACGAGGGACGTCCCCTCGCTCTGGCGGGGGCGCACTGCAAGGGGCACAACAAGTACTCAATCGGTATCTGCTACGAAGGAGGGCTAGATGCCATGGGCGAGGCCGCCGACACGCGCACGAAAGCGCAGCGCAAAAGCCTGCGCGAGCTGCTCATCCGTCTGCATAGGGAGTACCCCGATGCCATCATTCTGGGTCATCGCGACCTGTCGCCCGACACGGACGGCAACGGACGCATCACACCCAACGAATGGCTGAAGCAATGTCCCTGCTTCGATGCCCTCCTCGACTACGAGGACCTGGAGCCAGTCGGCTTGTTTGGGCAATGAAAAAGTGGCGGCTACCTTGCCCACCTTTGCACTTAACGCCTTCTGCTGCGGCACCTCGCTCCACTCTGTGCCTTGCACAAGTCGAGTGCGGCTACCTTGCCCCGTGGGAGAGTAAGTGCCTGCTTTTTACAAAGAAAACCCCGACTCACGCAGTGTGAATCGGGGCTTCTTGAAAAGTGGCGGCTACCTACTCTCCCACGGGTGTGCAGTACCATCGGCGCAAGCGGGCTTAACTTCTCTGTTCGGGATGGGAAGAGGTGGGACCCCGCCGCTATAACCGCCTGAATGTCTTTTCAGGT
>JAEEGL012467495.1_pt1 | contig 12457 bp, 12 predicted proteins | sample 9134231 | NCBI WGS metagenome assembly JAEEGL01 (sample SAMN16246548, study PRJNA631951) | gut metagenome | biome: gut microbiome; feature: rumen; material: fiber-attached | host: Bos | place: Iran: Karaj | collected 2018-10 | reverse complement strand
CAGCAGAACCTTCTAACCATTCAAACGGGAAAACGGATAGCATTGTGCTATCTATGCGAACTACACTTACCGATACGCCCGAATCTTTATGACCTTCCTTGTAGTAGACCATTGATCCTAACGAACTAAAAGTGCCCACAGCTTCGATGTTTGGGCTGGCGGTGCGTATGGTCTCTATCAGTGGGCGCGAAATCCACGTAGAAAACAAACCATCGCCCATAAGGCTATTTTCTAACCTAAACACCTTTTCGCTTTCGTCGAAGTTGTCGTCGTACGTAACGTCCCACTTCACTTGCACGGTAAGTATTATGGCCGCAGCAAAGGCAATGCTCATACCTACAATATTGATGAGCGTGGAGATCCCCGTTTTGCTAAATTTATTCATATCTAATTTTACTATTTACCGATTGACCATTTTGTATTTGTGCTGCACCGATAACGCCGTGATAGCAGTTTTTTTTGTATCGCTGATGTCAGTGTTATCGGTGCGCGTGTTACACAAATACTACCTAATTATTTATCAATCAAAAAACTATTTCAATATCAATACATCGTTGTCGCCGTAGGTTTCGTAGCCGCTCACTATCACGCGCTCGCCGGGTGTCAGTCCGTCGATGACTTCGTAGAAGTTAGGATTCTGACGACCAATAGTTATGCTGCGTTTGGTAGCTGTAGTGCCGTCGGGTGAGAGCACGTAGATCCAACGTCCACCGGTCTTTTGATAGAACGTGCCGCGCGATATTAGCACAGCTTCCGATGGCTGACCAAGTTGGAGGTTGAGGTAATAGGTCTGACCATTGCGCAGGTTGTCGGGCAGCGAGTCGCAAAACTTGAAGTCGGCGTTGAACTTGCCAGCGTTGACCTCTGGGTATACTTTTCGCAACGAGGTATTATACTTAACTCCCTGACGTTCAACAGTGGCCATCAATCCTGGTATCACTTTGTCGATGTAATGCTCGTCGATTTGCGATTCAACTTTGTAGTTGGTCATGTCGCTAATCTGACCAATCTTCGAGCCTGCCACAATATTCTCGCCCAGCACAGCATCGAGCACGCCAAGTTGTCCATCGATAGGCGCCTTTATCACAAGATTCTCCTTGCGGCGGCGTATCATCTGCATGTTGAGGCGCATGTTGTTGAGGCTCTCTTGCATCTGTGCCACCTCAATGCTGCGATAGATGCTGTCTTGCTTTTGGCGTTCGACAACGAGTTTGAGTTTCTCGTTGGCAAGTTCGAAATCTTCTTCGGCTTTCAGAAAATCTTCCTTCGCAATTAGTCGCTCGTTGTAGAGTTGCTTTTGTTGCTCATACGTACGCTTCAGTCGGCGCACATCCACTTTCAGTTGTAGCATCTCTTGGTTAAGCGAGAGGCGTTGTTGCTCCATAGATATGAGCGTGTTGCGCAAAATATTTTCTTTTTCGGCGAGTTCTGCCTCGCTGTTGAGTATCTGCATGTCGAGGTTGTCGTTGGTTAGGCGCAGCAGTTTATCGCCCTTATGCACGTCGGCGCCCTCTTCTACGTATATTTCCTCCACGCGCCCGCCCTCTTGCGGACTAATCTGTATGGTGATGAGCGGTCGCACTTGTCCGCTGATGCGTATGTAGTCGTTGAATTCGCCAGCCGTCACGTCGCTTATCGTCAGCGTTGAACCGTCGATGCGTAGCGTGCTCGAATTGTCGCGCAAGAGCAATGCTACAATCAGCGCCGCTACTGCACCCGCGCCCCACCATGGCAATGCGCGCTTGGTGAAGGCCACGCGCCAACCAGTTTTCTTTTCAATTTGCCTATCCATATTATTTGACGATTTTACTATTTACAATTTGACAACCCGAATAGCACTGCCCGTGCCAAAAGTTATAAGTAGTTGACTGACAGTTGGTAAGCAAAAAGTGATAGATAATAGGAGTGTAAAGAAATTTTACATGCTTTACAGTGGGAGGTTTACAGATGCATTACATCACGGCAAATGGGGTATTTATGATTGGGGCGCGTCTCTCTACAACATCAAATTACAATTTGAACGCATCACAACGAAAAAAGGCTGTCCTAAACATTTATAGAACAGCCTATTATCGTAAATATAATTTCAGAATTAATATTTATTCGCGTGGCGTGACGAATTTGTTCCAAGGTTTTACCACAGCATCGTCAATCTCTTGCGCTGAGTTTTCAACGCCATAAGATGTTGATAACCAGTTGTCACGTATAATGGAATTTAGATCTTCCCAATTTGAGTATTCTGCAACCTTGCGCAAAGTGAACTTTGTGTTGCTGCCAGCAAATCGACCCATAAATATGCCGATGTTTTCATCCATACGGTAGTCTAAAATCTGGGTGCTAAGTTCCTCATCAACAGGATAGGTTAGAGTGATGATGCCATTATCGACACGCCAGTCGAAGTAATACCATTTATATTCATACGGACCGTATCTATAGTAATCATACTGATAGCCATAGCCGCTATCTGCATATTTACTACCGTGCTTAGGGTAGAAAATGATGTGGGTGTCGGTGGAGATGAACGTCTTAGTAATCGTGTCGCCTTTATGGAGGCTGTATGTATGATCATAGCACATACCGAAGTCGCCAAACCATTCGCCAGAGAGTATAGAACCTGTCTTTTCGTCGTCGTCGGCGCAAGATGTCTGCGTGAGACCAAGGCAAGCGATTAATGCTACTCCCAATATTTTAGATAATGTTCTCATAATAGATAAATGTTTTCCGTGTGTACGTAAATAACTGGCTCAAAATTAATTGAATTATGTACATATAGACAAACATTTTTTTAGCTCGAATTAACTTCTTTTTGCATACTCTGGGCGTCTGTTTTCTATTCGTGTTATGGTGGCAATAATTAAATTTGCTCGTTTTGAGATGTAGACTAATCGAATGAAAATATTCATTGCAGGAGCCGGTGAAGTAGGCAAACATTTGGCGAAACTTTTCGTTGAAGGTGAGCACGAAGTGACGATTATGGACGAGGACCGCGACAAGCTCGATGAGGTAGCGCGACGTCTCGACCTGATGACTCATTGCGGGCAGATGACCTCCATAGAAGCTTTGCGTTCGGCCGAAGTTGGCGAGTGTGACCTCTTCATTGCTGTGCCTCCATATCCCGACATGAGTATCTTGGCTGCCATACTTGCTAAACAGCTCGGCGCCAACACTACCATTGCTCGCGTAAATAATTCGGAATACTTACAAAAGGAGAACCTGATATTCTTCCGTCAGCTTGGAATAGACGAACTTATCTACCCCGAACGCCTTGGTGCCGACGAGGTTGTGGAGGCGCTCAAACGTGCCGGCATTCGACAGATGTTCGAGTCGAGCGATGGACAATTGGCTCTTACCGTTATAAAGGTGCGCGACAATGCACCAATCATAAATATCCCACTGATGAATCTCGATGCGCACAGCCGCCATAGCTACAACCTTGTGGCTATCAACCGCCGTGGCGAGACCATCATTCCGCATGGTAGCGATGCGCTGCAAAACAACGATCTCGGCTACTTCGTAACTACGCATCAGAATATACCATCGATACTTACCGACTGCGGCAAAGAGCAGAAGCAGATTAGCAACGTGATGATTATTGGTGGAAGTCGCCTTGCGCGCCTTATGGCTCACGACCTCGAGGATAAGTACAACGTAAAACTTATTGAGATTAGCCGCGAGAAATCGAACCGCCTTGCCAACGAACTTGAGCGCACACTGATAATCAACGGCGACGGGCGCAACATGCAGCTCTTGCGCGACGAAGGCATTGCCAAAATGGACGCATTCATTGCCGTGACCGACAATTCGGAGATAAATATTTTGGCCTGTCAGCTCGCTAAGAAATTTGGCGTTGTGAAGACTGTTGCCGAAGTAGAAAACCTCGACTATATACCTCTTGCTGAGGAGATTGGCATAGGTACGGTGATAAACAAAAAACTGATTGCCGCAAGCTATATATATCGTCACACATTGCTCTCGCAGTCGTCGTACATAAAATACTTATCGTCGACCAACGCCGAGATGCTGGAACTTGTGGCGCAAGAGGGTTCAAAAATTACCAAGACACCAATTCGCGAACTTAGTCTGCCTAAGGACGTAAATATCGGCGGATTGGTGCGCAATGGCGAGCCTATCATCGTTGATGGTTCAACCCGAATTGAAGTCAACGACAAAGTGCTTATTTTTGCAACTCAGCAGAGTATTCACAAAATAGAAAAACTGTTCGTCTGATGGGTAGAATAATGGCAATAGATTATGGCAAGAAACGCTGTGGAATAGCTGTTACCGACCCACTGAAGATTATCGCCAACGCGCTATGCACCGTAGAGGCTGCGCAACTCGAAAAGTTTGTGAAGGAATACGTAGCTAAAGAATCGGTCGAAACAATAGTCTTTGGCTATCCCAAGCAGGTGAACGGCGACGAGTCGGAGACGATGCGATACATAAAACCGCTCATGGATCGTATGCGCAAAAGTCTACCAGGCATAGATATAAAACTCTACGACGAACGCTTCACCACCAAACTCGCATTGCAAACCATGATTGACGGCGGCCTTAGCAAAAAAGACCGCAACAACAAGAACGGTACGCTCGACAAGGTGAGCGCCACCATAATACTACAATCGTATATGGAATCGACTGAATATCAAGGATAATATAAATACATAATATAGATGCAACTACCAATAGTACAATACGGACATCCGATACTTCGCAAAATGTCGGTCGACATTACGGCAGACTACCCAGATTTGCAAAAACTTATAGCCGATATGTATGAAACTATGTATCGCGCCGAAGGCATAGGCATAGCAGCGCCTCAGATAGGCAAAAGCATTCGTCTTTTCGTTATCGACGCCACGCCGCTTGTCGAAGATTATCCCGAAGTGGCCGACTTCAAGCGTACGTTCATAAACGCGCACATTGTAGAGATGAGCGACGACACCTTGGAGACCGAAGAGGGCTGCCTCAGTCTGCCGGGCATCAGCGAGAAGGTGAAACGTAGCCGCAGCATACGTATGAAATATGTAGACGAAAACTTTGTTGAGCACGAAGAGGTGTTTGAAGGCTATCGCGCCATTGTGGTTCAGCACGAATACGACCACACCGACGGCAAAGTGTTCACCGACCATCTTGGCATGCTTCGCAAGCGCATGATAAAGAGCAAGTTGCAAAATATTGTAGATGGTAAGGTTCGCACCAAGTTCCGCACCATAACAGCTAAATAATCAACGGAATAAACAATAAAAACATAAATATTTATAGATATGAAATTCGTAGTATCATGTGGCGAGCTACTTCGCCGCCTTCAAGCCGTAGGACGCGTAATAGCGAGTAAGTCGCCAATGCCTATCATGGACAACTATCTGTTTGTGCTTAGCGGCGAGAATCTCATCATAACAGCATCGGAAGCCGAAATACGTATGGTTACGCCACTGCAGGTGAGCAACCTCGAAGGCGACGGCAAAGTGTGTGTGCCAGGCGGCAAACTTACCGAATACCTAAAATCGGTGCCCGAGCAGCCAGTGACCTTCACGGTGAACGAAGATTCGCTACAGATAGAGATAGTTACGAATTCGGGCCGTACGGTGCAAGTTGGTCAAAGCGCCGACGAATATCCAGAGAAGACTCCGTTTGGCGAAGGCGAGGTGAAAGAGTTCAACATCAGCGCTAAGGCATTGATTACGGGCATCAACAAAACCGTGTTCGCCACTGCCAACGACGACCTCCGTCCTGTTATGGAAGGCGTGTTTATTGAAGTTGAGCCAGAGAAGGTTACCTTCGTAGCAACCGACTCGCACAAACTCGTTCGCTACTCGCGCACCGACGTAAATACGGGCATTCAAGCATCGTTCATTCTCAACAAGAAACCTGCGCAACTCATTCGCAACGTGTTTGCAAACGAAGAGGGCGATGTGAATGTTAAGTACGACGACAAGAACATCATCTTCACTGCACAGACCTACGAAATTTCGTGCCGCCGCGTACAAGGCAACTATCCACAATACAACTCGGTAATTCCTACCGACAACCCATTCCACGTAACTATCAAACGCACCGATTTGCTTAGCGCCATCAACCGCGTTTCGCTCTATGCCGATGGCACAAAACTCGTGCGTCTCGATATAAATAGCGATTCGATGCAAGTGTCGGCTCAAGACCTCGACTTCTCGTATCAGGCAACCGACTCAATTCCTTGCCAACTCGATGGCGACTCGATGTCGATAGGTTTCAAAGCTTCATATTTCATTGAAGTTCTTGGCAGCATGGCAGCCGACGAGATAAAAATCGACCTCTCCGACCCATCGCGTGCAGGCGTAATTACTCCAGCGGCTAAGCAAGAGAACGAAGACGAACTTTTGCTCATCATGCCTATGAAAATCTAATTGTAGATAGCCATAAATACAGACACGTCAACAATCAGCAAAGCAATGATTAAGAACAAAAGTCTTATTTCGATAAACGACTTCAGCCGCGACGAGATTCTACGCATAATAGAGCTCGCCGCCGACTTCGAAGCCAACCCCAATCAGCGTCTGCTCGAAGGCAAAATAATAGCATCGCTATTCTTCGAACCATCGACGCGCACACGCCTGAGCTTCGAAACGGCAATGAACCGCCTCGGCGCGCGCATCATCGGTTTCTCCGACGTCAACGCAACATCGACGACGAAGGGCGAGACGCTGAAAGACACCATAAAAATGGTATCGAACTACGCTGATCTCATAGTTATGCGTCACCCGCTCGAAGGTGCAGCACGCTATGCTTCGGAACAAGCTTCGGTGCCTGTCATCAACGCTGGCGATGGCGCCAATCAGCACCCTACACAGACGTTGCTCGACATGTTTTCTATTATGAAGACGCAACGTCACCTAGAAAACATCAAAATAGCTATGGTGGGCGACTTGAAATATGGTCGCACGGTGCATTCGCTACTTATGGCTATGTCGCAATTCAACCCGACATTCCACTTCGTAGCGCCCGACGAGCTTAAGATGCCCGAAGAGTACAAGAGCTTCCTTCGCGAAAAGAATGTTTCGTTCACAGAGCACCGCGACATGAACGATATTCTGCCCGAAGTCGACATTCTATATATGACGCGTGTGCAAAAAGAACGATTCTCAGACCTCATTGAGTATGAGAAGGTTAAGAATACATACGTACTGCGCAACGCAATGCTCGACAATACTAAGGACAACCTTCGCGTGCTACATCCACTGCCACGCGTGGGCGAGATAGATCCCGACGTAGATGCCAATCCGAAAGCTTACTACTTCAAGCAAGCCGAGAATGGTGTGTATACACGTATGGCAATCATAGCATCGATTTTGGGTGTAAAATAAGTATGCATCATGGAGAAAGAACTGAAAGTTAGTGCCATAAAAGACGGCACCGTAATAGACCATATACCAGCACAAAACCTTTTCAAGGTAATATCGCTTCTCGGTCTCGAGAATATTCCTAACCAGATAACTTTTGGCACGAACCTCGAGAGCCACAAACTCGGTCGCAAGAGCATCATCAAAGTTGCCGACAAGTTTTTTGCCGACGATGAGATAAACAAAATTGCCCTCGTAGCGCCCGAAGCGAAACTCAACATCATCAGAAACTACGAAGTGGTTGAGAAACGCGTAGTTGAAGTACCAAACGAAATTATTGGCTACGTACGCTGCTTCAACCCTAAGTGCGTAACGAATCACCAACCCGTTCCAACACGTTTTTACCTCGTTGGCAAACATCCGTTGGCACTCCGTTGCCACTACTGCGAGAAGGTAACCACCGAGGAGCACCTCGTGATTCTGTAAGTAAAAAGGTATATAAAAAATATTGGGTAGTGTAGATATTATCGGTATCTGCACTACCCATTTCTTTTTTCACTAATTACGAGCAAAATCGTAATTAGGAATTCGCAACTCGTAATTATTTATACGCTTTGAGACTCATGTCGAGGGCACTAACGTGGTGCGTGAGTGCGCCAACGGAAATGAAATCTACGCCGCACTCTGCATAATCTCTGAGGGTGTCGAGCGTGATGCCGCCAGACGATTCCGTCTCGAACTTACCGCCAATCATCTCAACGGCTTTGCGCGTGGTAGGTATGTCGAAGTTGTCGAGCATAATACGACGAATGCCGCCCACCTCCATAGCTTGTTGGAGTTCATCGAGGTTGCGCACCTCAACTTCAATGTCGAGATTGCGGCCCGTGCGTTTGAGATATTCGTGCGTGCGGTCGATAGCCTCACGAATGCCGCCAGCAAAATCGATGTGATTATCCTTAAGCATAATCATATCAAATAGGCCAATGCGATGGTTGCAGCCGCCACCAATCTTCACTGCCAATTTGTCGAGCAAGCGCATACCTGGAGTTGTCTTGCGAGTGTCGAGCACACGCGTATGAAGGCCTTTGAGTCTGTCTACATATACACCAGTCTGAGTAGCTATGCCGCTCATGTGCTGCATTACGTTGAGCACTAGGCGTTCGGCGAGCAAAAGCGAACGAGTTTTCAGCTCTACGCGGAAGGCAATATCACCTTTTTTTACGCGTTCGCCGTCGGAAATAAGTTTTTCAAATTTTACGGAAGGATCAAGGCGATGGAAAATCTTTTCTGCAACGTCTACACCAGCTATAATACCATTGTCTTTTACTATAAGTTTCGCATGGTCGATGGCATCTTCAGGGATGCACGACAACGAAGAGTGGTCACCATCGCCAACATCTTCGCGGATTGCGTTGTCGATAAACTCAGTAAGGTACTTGTCGAAATCAGTCATTTTGTTCTTCTATTCTGAATTGTTGTATGAAGGCCGTAGCGCCGTGGCTCTGCCTCAAGATGTATAATCGATATTGGTTTGTTTTCGACTTCAGCGTAGCAATGGAGAGTGTAGCTGCACCAATGGTTTTTTCGTTAGTTATGCTGCATGCGAAAGTACCAGTTGAAGCAAAAAATTCCGAAAGAATCACCTCTGCTTGCTTTTTGCTGTAGATGCCACTTCCCGACGGCAACGACATCTCCACTTGATTGCTGCATTGGCTAACAATCTCAACAACGTTGCCACGTTCTACGGCTTCGAACAATTTCTTCGGTAGCTTATGACTCCAATGCGTGCTAATGGTATCGATGGTGATGGTTTCGGAGCGAGGTTGACTTTGTGCATCGATGCGAGTATTTATGAACGCCATAAATACTATTATCATGCAATAGAATATTGTCTTTTTGTTATTCATCTCGCTATTTGTAAAAAGATCCAAAATTATATATCGACTGCCATTTGCAGCAATTTTCGCGCCAACGCTATCGCTATTCGAAAAATTAACACACGCAAAGATAATTATCAATTATGAGTTACGAGTGGAGAAATGAATGCCGAGATGAATTTGAAAGATGCGCTGTTGATATATAAATAGGTAAAGCGATAACCATACAGCTAAACAGCATCGGAGCTACTACTTCTTTTTCTTTATTTTGAGATTATAACCCACGTTCCATTCTATAAAGTCGGCTTTGGAGAGGCGGTGAGCATAGATATTTACACCGCAATAGGCGTTGAATGGAAGTGTATAGCGTACGCCCGCACGCTGAAACGAATTGGATTTCTTTTGGCTGCCCTTAACATTGGGCTGATATAAATAATAGCCAAGTTGCGTGGGAAAACTTATCGGTCCGACCACAAACAGATGTTCCACAAATACGCCCAAAGCAAAGCGCTTACTGAAATCGCCGTATACCACCTTTGCACCATTGCCGTTGTTGATGGGGCGAATTGTGCTGTCGTAGCGGTCGTCGTAGAGCAGACTTACACCCGCGCCATACTTACCACGATGGCAATATTGATGCAGATACGCCGCTTGAATGGTCAGCGAATGAAATTTTATATTGTCGTAATACTCTCTATTGAACCCTATCGCATCCGTATCGACCTCGTAACTTTTTATGCCCAAGCCAAACGTTAGGTCGATTTCGTTGCCCTTCTTTTTGTCGAACATCTTACGTATGGGCAATCGCTGATTGTCGAGCAGGTACGCCACATGAGCGCCAGCATACATAAGATTCATGCCTTTGTTGGGCTTGCGAACTGCGCCATTCGAGAAGTGCGTAAAACCTGCGTCGACGCCTACCAACACGCGCTTAGCTATGGTGTAGCTATAATTAAGACCAACACCAATGTGCGCCGTAGCTCGCGAACCTATCGTAATATTATATGGATTGGTATTGTAATCGTATGGTTTCCAGTGAAATGCAGCGCCGAAATCGATATTATAGCCAAACGTGTGGTTATCTATGCGAGCAATAGCGCCTTTCAACGTGCCGAAAACAGAAATGGGCTGACCAAGTTCCTCATTACCATCGAGTTTTGCCGTATATATACCAAAGCCCAACGTCGGGAAATTGTTCACGTGGTGCCACTCTTCTGCGCCTGAAGTCTGCCACGACACGCCAAACGAATAGGCTTTGTAGTGCTCAAACGGCTTCCCCGTGCGATTCAAACCCTTTAGGTGGTCGTTGGTTTGCGCTATTTTGCCCACGTCGAACTTTGTCCAAACGAACGGAATGCGCTTATACGTAGTGTCGGGTGCGGCAGAATGTGCCACCACGCAAGGCAGCAACAGAAGTAGCAACGTAAATACTAAAACTCTTTGTAGCGATGTTTGTATAGACATACTTATCGCATACACAACCCAACCACCGTTTGACGCGCGTAGTCGCCAGCGCTGAGTTTTTTACCAATCTGAGCGAAAGCGTCGAGTGTGCACTTCACATCGTCGGATTTGTGCGCAGCCGTAGCTATCAGGCGCAAGAGCATTGTGCCTTTGGGTACGTATGGCGCAGTAACTACGATGCAGAATATGCCATAGCTCTCGCGGAGGTCAACCACGATGTTCATCAGCTCGTTGATGGCCGACTCCTCGTTGCCAGTGGTAGTGCTATCTATAGTTATGGTGGTGATGGGCGATTGTTCGCTGCTGAGCACATTGTAGCCAAGCGAGCGTAATCCGTTTTGAAGCTCTTGTGCGATGCTCTTCACCTTTTCGCGCCAATCGTTATGCTGAGCGAGTAGATTCAAGCGAAACGCGTTGCCATCTACAATGGCCGACGAGAGTGAGTTGTCGTAGATCTGCGAACGCATGTTGTAGCGAAGGAAATTCACCACTTTCTCCGTAGAAGCTACGAAACCGCCTTTGCCGGCAGCTGCGTTGGTGAACGAGCCGAGGAGAATGTCCACTTTGTCGAGCACGCCAAGGTGTTCTGCTGCGCCACAGCCATTTGCGCCGAGCACGCCGAAGCCTTGCGCATCGTCTATCATCAAGCGGAAGTCGTATTTCTCCTTGAGAGCAACGATTTTATCTATAATACCTATCTCACCACTCATGGCAAAAAGTCCTTCGGTGATGAGCAGAATGCCACCTTTGTCGCCTTTGGCTTTGAGGCTTTCGGTAGCCATCTGTAGCTTGAGTTCGCAGTTTTCGATGTCGTTGTGCGCAAACACCATTGAACGGCCACCTTTCACCTTGTGCAGGTATATGCCATCGACGATGCCAGCATGAACACCAGCATCATATACAATGATGTCGGGGCGCGAGCAAAGCGCATCAATAGCGGACACAATAGCCTGATAGTCAGAATTGACTACGAATGCATCCTCTTTCTTTAGAAACGTTGCGAGTCTCTCTTCAAAAGCCTCATGTGTAGCGGTGTTGCCCGAAAGCACGCGAGCGCCCATAGGCATTGCGAAGCCCCACGTATTAGCGGCTTTGCTATCAGCTGCAAGAACATCGGCGTTGGAGGCCAAGCCGAGATAATCGGTCGTACTCCAATTGAGCACGTCTTTGCCTCTGAATTTCATGTGCGGACCAATGACACCTTCGAGTTTCGGGAACGAGAAATAGCCATGCGCCATTCCTTTGTATCGCCCCAGCGGACCGCCGTGTGTCAGGTCTATTTTGTCAAAAATATCCAAAGCTATAGTGATTTGTTGAGTGCAAAGTTACCTTTTATTTCTATATGAGTGGCTATCCTCCCCGAACTTCTTAGGCTGAGGTTCGGAGATGTTGTTTTTATACGTCACCATTTCTGTAAAGCCAAAGTAAAGTGTAAACCCTCACACTGTAAAGCATGTAAAGTTTTTTTACACTCTTGCTACTTGTTAAGTTTCGCCTACTGTTTGTTAATCAATCACTTATAAATTTTGGCACGGGCAGTGCTTATAGGTTGGCATAATTATAAAACGACTTAACACTAAAAAATATGATTACAGTAAACAACCTCTCAAAACTCTTCCGCACCGAAGAAGTAGAAACTATAGCTCTCGACAAAATCTCTTTCACCATCGACGATGGCGAATTCGTTGCTATCATGGGACCTTCGGGCTGTGGCAAATCTACGCTCCTCAACATTCTTGGCTTGCTCGATAGCCCTACCGAGGGTAGCTACGAACTACTTGGCACCGAGGTGGCTAACCT
>JAEEGL011961855.1_pt1 | contig 12457 bp, 10 predicted proteins | sample 9134231 | NCBI WGS metagenome assembly JAEEGL01 (sample SAMN16246548, study PRJNA631951) | gut metagenome | biome: gut microbiome; feature: rumen; material: fiber-attached | host: Bos | place: Iran: Karaj | collected 2018-10 | reverse complement strand
GGATCAGTTTGCTACGGTTTCGACACCCCTTACGGGCAACGTACTCAAGCGGGCGCGGCACGCGGTGCGCGAGAACGAGAACGTGCGCGAGGCAATCACGGTTCTCAAGGCCGGCGACATGGTCCGCTTCGGACAGCTGATGAACGCCTCGCACGCCACCCTGCGCGACGACTACGAGGTCACTTGTCCCGAACTGGACTTCTTGGCCGAACGGGCGCAGCAGTTCCCCGGCGTGCTTGGCAGCCGCATGACCGGCGCGGGCTTCGGCGGCTGCACAGTAACGTTAATCTCTGACGATCAACTAAATGCGTTTATCGAAAGTCTCGGCCGCGCGTACGAAGAGCGTTTCGGCTTGCGTGCGGATTTCTATGTGGCGGAGATTGGGGACGGAGCTGGTGGGGTTATGAATGCAGAATTATGAATGAAAATAATCGACATACAATGAAACATTTTAACATAAAAAGCCAGCATTGCTGCGGTGGGTGCAATCGGCGAAAGCGCTGCGGCCGATGGTGGCGGCGAACACCCATTGCATGATTTTTCTCATCATTTTTTTTGTTTAAAGAGTTATACTTGTTTATTGCCTTTACGCAGAACGCTAACCAAGGGGAACGAGTCGAAATCATGGCATCCACGGTCTGTATAGGAGGTGCCGGGGAAGAGTGCGGCAAATTCCTGATGGATGGCGGTGGCCAACCTGTCGCTCTTAAACGGCTGCACGAGCCTCATGCGGATGACGCCCTTATACTCGCTGGCCAGGATCCACAGCGGATAGGAATAGGATCCGGCACTGATGCCCACGGTCTTCACCTGCTGCGCTGCGGCTTCGCCGAAGTCGAGATGCCCTGCGTAGGATAAGCCGTAGGTATTGTTGGCTGAATCTTTCTTTCTTCTGCTCTTGACGACCTGGGGCGACGTCAGCCGAATGGGCATGGGCGCGGAGAAAAACTGGTCGAAGTCGGACCGCAGCCCGGCTACCGTTGCATATAGGTTCTCCGGTCTGGTCTGCACGTTCAACTCCATGCGCAGCCGCCTTGCCCTTTCACCTACAGACAGACGGTCGGTCTCTGTTGTATAAGGGAGTGAAAAGGGGATTGCGGCATTGCCGCCGGACTCGAAGTGGAACACCGGACGCAGGTCGATGGGAACGTAGCAAACTATCTCCTTCTGCCCCACGTCGTAGCACTGGCAGATGGCCCGGCATATAACGGCGTTCAGGGCTGGCACCACAGAGCTGCCGTTCTCCCGGGCAAAGGCAAGAATCGGCTTGAGTGGCAGGTCGATGTCGATGATGCGCTGCCGTGTGGTTCTGCTGCTGAACAGTTTTTCTGGCAGATGGAAAATGTCGTGCTCCTGCGGGATGAACTTACCCTCAGGTTCTCCAGGTGCGCCTCCTTGCAGGATGTGCTCGTGGCATGGGAAAGTGTCAATGCTGTCAGCAGCAGGCGGGTTGTCACCATCCATGCCACAATAGAACGACAGGACGGTATTGAGGAAGGCGCAGATAGACCGCATGTCGGCAATTCCGTGGAACACATGGAGCGTGAAGTGCCTCTCGCCGTAAGACACATAGAGCATAAGGGACTCTGTCTCTTTGGTGCCAAGGCGCCGAGGCTTTCCATCCTCCTTTACCACCGCGACCTGCTCCACCTCGATGGTCTCCACGAAGAATCTCCGGTTCACGATGACCGGGCGAACCCTGAAATTCCGGTGTATCCTCAGAGCGCTTAGCACTGCCGCCCGCAGATCATCGGGGCGCACGTCTTGCATCAACTCACATTCCACCTCTATCACCGTGGCCCGTTTGCCGGAACGACTCCAGTAGAATGTCTCATCAAAGAAATACAGTTTCTCCATATTATTCGTTCTTGTTCATAATTATCTTCTATCACCACGTCATGGCATCATCTTCATCATTCTTATGGGGAATCTCTATTTTTACCATTTTCGCGCCATACCTCCAGACCATGCGAGGTCCGTTGAACAAAATCTGAAAATATGACTCTGCAAACCTTAGATTTGCAGCCGCAAAAATAAACAAAAAAAAGGATACATCAAACTGACTTTAAAATGGAAAGAAAAAAAGGTACAAATAATATAAACAAGAGGACAATGGGTTGCGAGAAATTTTCACCATAAAAAGTTCATCTGTCGCAAGTTGACCGAAACGGGGATTTCGGGTGTCGTTTTCAGCGGATTTTAGCTCATAAGAAGCTGTTAATCAGAAAGAAATAATTAGAAGTCCCCATAAGACTGAACGTGATGCCGTAGATCGCAATGTGGGTGTCTTCCCATCGTTGGAAAAAGTGCGACGCAACAGTAATTATTCGTTGGAAAAAATGTAGCGACAGAGTGTTTTTTCGTTTGAAAAAGTGTATTTTTGCCGCGTGAAAAATACCGCTATGTTATGTTAAAGAGAAGAATATCAGATACTTTGGAAAAATAAAACCTAAAAAATCGTACCTTTGCCCCCTGAAAATCCGAGACGCGGCACGCCACCCTGCGCGACGACTACGAGGTCACCTGTCCCGAACTGGACTTCTTGGCCGAGCGGGCGCAGCAGTTCCCCGGCGTGCTCGGCAGCCGCATGACCGGCGCGGGCTTCGGCGGCTGCACCGTGACATTGATTGCGGAAAATCAGGTGGAGGCGTTTGTCGAAACCCTCGGCAAGGCATACGAGAAAAGATTCGGCTTGCGTGCGGATTTCTATGTGGCGGAGATCGGCGACGGAGCAAAGGAAGTTAATAGTATCTATGAATAAATTTTTTAATGCAATGAAACATTATAACATAATAATTAGCATTATCTTGGTGGGGGCGATTTGGCTGCTGACCGCTGCAACGCATCAGATTTCGGCGCAGGAGTTGTTCAACGGCGTGGTCACCTACAAAATGTCAATGAATGGTGCGGCGGCACAGACATATACGGTATATTACCGCGGCCACGACCAGATGACCGACATGCCACACAACAAAATTCGGACGCTCTATCTCTCCGGAGAGAAGAAAATGTATAGTATCATGAGCATGATGGGCAAACCCATTGTAAGCAGTTTCGATTTCGATGCAGAGATTCTGTCAGGTGAAATGTTTGATGAATCGATTCCCACTGAGGATATTGCGGGTCATCATTGTCTTCGCATCACCACTGATAGCGACAACGGGGCAATGGAGGGGAAGGTCACCATTTGGCTTGACACCTCCTATCATGTTGCGTCCCAATATGGTCTCGGTCTGCCCGTGCGCACCGAAACGCGGATGGAGATGAAAGGGCGGATGATGGAGACCGTCAGCGAGTTGGTGTCCGTGGTGGCGGGTGAGGTCGATGACGCGCTGTTTGCCGTCCCTGGTAAAGAGGGCTCTATATGGATGAGTATCGATGCCGACGGCAATCCCGTGATTAGCGGCGACACCACAGGACTTTATGCCCCAGTGTATTCCGAACGGATTGAAGAGGTGGATTCCGCCGGTTTCCGCAAGGCAATTGCGAAAGGCAAGACTGTCTGCATGTTCACCGCCGTTTGGTGCGGTCCCTGCCGACTGATGTACCCGCGGTTGGAAAACGTGGCCAAACAGCTTGGCAAAGGTTACCGTTTCATTAAGGTGGATATCGACCGCTGTCGCGCCATCGCCCAAGAATACGACTGCATGACCATCCCGGTCGTCATTCTTTTCGAGGACGGCAAGGAGCTACGCCGCATCACCTCGGCTGCTTACGGCGAAGAGGATATCTTGAAGTTTGTGGAAGGCCGGTAGCGCATGAGGAGACTGCTACGTGCATCATTACAGTTTGTTCCCTATTGCATAATAAATCTTGTTTTTACCGTCTAAATGATAAACAAATGAGCAGAAACATATTTCCGTATCGAATCGTATTTATGATACTGTGCTTTTTTGTCTTGATGCCCGTCGTGAGGGCTGCGGGACCGAAAAAGCCACTCAAGTGTGTCGCGCCTGCTTACCTGAAACCGGGCGACAAGGTGGCGCTCATCTCCCCATCGTACTACTGTTCGATGGAGACGGCTTTCCAAGCGGCAGACACATTGTGCTGTTGGGGGTATGTGCCGGTCATCGGGCCGAATGTCGGCAAAAAGTATCTCGAACACTACGCCGGAACCGTGGAAGAGCGGCTTGCCGACCTCCGCTGGGCACTCAACGACCCCGACATCAAGGCCATCCTCTGTCTGCGCGGCGGCTACAGTACCCTGCACTTGGTGGAAGGTTTGCCATTGAAAGAGCTTGCCGCCTCCCCGAAATGGCTCATTGGGTACAGCGACATCACCACGCTCCTCAGCATGGAAGCCTGCGCCGGCGTGATGGGCATCCACGGCGTGATGGGCTGCAACATTGCCAAACCAGACAGCACAGGACAATCTTGTCCGTTGCTGTGCGACCTGCTCCAGGGTCAGGTGCCGCGCTATGAACTGCCCGCCCATAAAGAGAACATCCTCGGTCGGGCCACGGGCACCCTCGTGGGCGGCAATCTCGCCACCTTCGCCCCGCTGCTCTGCTCCCAGGTCAACGAAATCGGCCAGTCCGACATCATCCTCTTTGTGGAGGAGGTGGAGGAGACGCACCATAACATCGACCGCCTCTTCAACATGCTGAAAATGAGCGGTGTGCTTGCCCATTGCAAAGGCATCGTCTTGGGCGATTTCACCGACTGCAAGAACGATGTCGGTTACGAAAGTGTGGAATCGATGCTGCGCCAATACATTGAACCGTACAACATCCCGTTGCTATGCGGTTTCCCTGCCGGTCACGAAAAGCTGAACCTGCCGCTTGTGATGGGCGCGCCTGTCACCATGGACGTGCGCGAGGATGGTGCCACCCTCACTTTCGACATCCCCGGTGAGCAACAGCCCGTTACCACGTATTGATAATTTTCCCAATCTGGAACTTTCTTAATAGCACTCGCAGGAAACCACCTCGTGTCGCACCCTTCTCACATTCACTCATCACCATTCACCATTCACTCCTTACAAAAAAATCGTACTTTTGCCCCCATCTTAAAACCGCCAAAAAATGAACCCTACCTTTCATGTTCTGGACATTATTATCTTCGCCGCCTATCTGGTGATTATTGTTGGATTGGGCATCTGGATTTCCCATCGGAAGAAGAACAAGGACAAGACCGCCGAGGATTACTTTCTCGCGGGCAAGTCGCTGCCTTGGTGGACGATAGGTGCATCGCTGATTGCCGCCAACATCTCGGCGGAGCAGTTCATCGGGATGTCGGGATCGGGCTTCGCGGGTGGTTTTGCGGTGGCCTCCTACGAGTTCATGGCCGCGCTTACCCTCATCATCGTGGCCAAGTTCTTCATGCCCGTGTTTGTGAAGCAAGGCATCTACACCATTCCCGAATTTGTCGAAAAACGGTTTTCCCGGAACCTCAAGACCATCCTTGCTGTCTTTTGGTTAGGCCTCTTTATCTTCGTGAACCTCACCTCTGTGCTCTTTCTCGGCGCCAAGGCCATCGACACTATCATCGGCACTGGTGACGGATCGCTCATCATGCCCGCCATCATCGGGTTAGGTGTGGTAGCCGCCCTCTACTCCATCACGGGCGGTCTCTCCTCTGTGGCCTGGACCGACATCCTGCAGGTTGTTCTGCTCGTGTTAGGCGGCCTTATCACCACGGTGGTGGCGTTACAGATCATCAGTCCCGACGGCACCATGCTGCAGGGCATCCGGCATCTCTCGAGCGCGGCGGGCGACCGCATGCATCTGATATTGCCCAAAGACAATCCCGAATACCACAACCTGCCCGGCATTGCGATGCTCATCGGCGGGCTGTGGGTGGCCAACCTCTACTACTGGGGGTTCAACCAATATATCATTCAGCGGGCTTTTGCGGCCAAGTCACTTCCAGAAGCGCAGAAAGGTCTGGCTTTCGCGGCCTTCCTGAAGATGCTTATCCCGTTTATTGTGGTCATCCCCGGCATCGCCGCGTACGTGATGTATTCGGAAGGCAGTTTCGGCGCGGTGGAGGCACTTACCAAGGCCAATGGCGCCCTCAACAACGACAACGCCTATCCATGGCTCATCAGCACTTTCATCCCGACAGGACTTAAAGGGCTGGTTGTTGCGGCTTTGGCCGCCGCCATCATCTCCTCCCTGGCTTCCATGCTCAATTCCGCCTCCACAATTTATACCATGGACATTTACAAGCCCTACATCGCCCCGAAGGTGAAGGAAAAAACGGGCAAAGATGTCAGCTTGGTGCTTGTGGGACAGATTTCTGCGGGACTTTTCCTCATCATCGCCTGTCTGATTGCCCCGTTGCTCGGCAGTGTGGGACAGATGTTCCAGTACATTCAGGAATATACGGGCTTGGTAAGTCCGGGCATTTTGGCGCTCTTCTTGTTAGGACTTTTCTGGAAGAAGACCACCAACAAAGGCGCGATCGTTGGCGTGGTGCTTTCGATCCCTATCGCATTGGCTCTCAAATTCTTACCTATCGGTATGCCGTTCATCGACCAGATGTTCTACACCTGTCTGCTCACAATGGCCATCATCGTAATGGTGAGCCTTTGCACTTGTGAGAACGAAGATGATGTGAAGGGGATTGCGTTGACTTCCAGCATGTTCAAGACCAAAACAGACTTCCACATCGCCGCGTATGCCATATTGGTGCTGTTAGTGGTGGTTTATGCTGTTTTTTGGTAAAATCTTTAGTTTCAAGTTTCAAGTTTCAGGTTTCAAGTAAGCCACACGACCTGAAACTTGAAACCTGAAACCTGAAACTCCTCTTTGAGAGGGAGATAAATCAAAATTATTACTGTTCCCCAATCACCGACCCGATGGTCAGCGGGAAATATTGGTGTTCTAATTGGTGGATTTTTGTCTCGACCGTTTCCAAAGTGTCGTTTTCTTCCATGTGGAAGGAGAATTGGTCGATGATTTTGCCGGTATCGACCCCTTCATCGACGAAATGGATGGTGATACCGAAGACTTTCACGCCATAGTGGTAGGCGTCGGCGATGCCGTGCGCGCCCGGGAATGAGGGCAGCAGGGCGGGGTGCAGGTTGATGATGTGCATGGGGTAGGCTTCCAAGAGCGTCTTTCCGATGATGCGCATGTAGCCCGCCAGCACGATGTAATCGACTTGGCGTTTTTTCAGTTCGGTGAGGACAGCCTGCTCGTAGGCGGTTTTGTCGGCATACTCCTTCGCACAAAAAGTGAACGCGTCAATGCCGTGGGCACTGGCGCGTTCTACTGCTTTGCATGAAGGTTTGTCGGACACCAGCAGGGCTATTTCAGCGTTCAGCTTGCGATTCTCAACAGCCTCGATAATGGCCTGAAAATTAGAGCCGAAACCACTGGCGAATACGGCAATCTTCTTCATGGATTATTTTTTGTTAGGACAACCGCCTTCTTTCTTGCAGCCGTGGCCTTCGCCTTTTTGGCAACCTTGTTTGTCGCCTTTGCAGCAACCTTTGCCTTCGCCTTTCTTGCAGCCACCGCAGCAGCCCATGTTGTCAAATGCAGCCTTTCTTTCATCGATGGTGAGATTGTCCCAGTTGTTCATAGCAGCTTCGAAAGCGGCTTTCTTTTCTTCCTGGGCTTTTTTCATGGCCTGCATCTCATCGTATTTGGCCTTGCGTTGGTCAAGCAACTCAGCCTTGCGCTCGTCGGTGATGTTTTCCCAGTTTTGCCAGTCTTCGGCAGCCTTCTTGCAGGCTTCCATTTGGGCTTTCTGCTCTTCGGTCATCTCCTTGCAGCAGGACTCTTCGGCCTGCATTTCGGTGTTTTCAGCAGGTTGCTCGGCGGGTTTGTTGTTGCAAGCGGTGAATGTCAGACAGCATGCAGCTGCCATCAGGATCATAAGTTTCTTCATTTTTTTTCTTTTTTTAATTTATTTTATTCCTTTGATAATTGTGGCGCAAAAATACTCTTTTTTCAAATCATCAGGTGTTTAAAAATCTTAAAAGTTCAAATCGTAAACCGCTTTGAACCGCAGTCCGAAGCCTTGCATCGGGTAGTTGCGGATGATTTCGTACTGCTCGTTGGTGATGTTCAGGAGCTCCAGCTTGAGGCTGAGAATCGATTTGCTGAAGTGGAAATCGTGTCCCAAAGTGATGCTGTGGTCGGTGTAGCCTTTCACCAAATTGGCGGGGACATTCTGCGAAAGCGAGTAACGGTCGCTACAGCCAAACATTGAGTAAGTAACTGTAATCCAAGGTGTTTGTAAACTCAAGCTGACAGAACCTGACCAAAGCGGCGTATAGGGAATCTGGTGGTTGAAGGTCTTGCTGTCCGGGTCGGTGCGATCGACAGCCTTCTGATAGGTGGCGTTGCCGTTCAGTCGAAGGATGTATTGCCGGGTGATGCGGTATTGCCAGTAGGAGTTGAGTTCCACGCCGGCCACATAGACTTTGCCGTAGTTCAGCATCGTCCACGAGAATAGGTTGCGCCACGGGAATGCCACGATTTTGTCCTTCACGATGTTGAAGTAACTGTCCAACGTGTTGGAAACGGTAATTCTCCCCGCTGCGAGATGTGCCTCTTTCATCACCAATCCGAGGTCCCATTGGTGTGTCTTTTCAGGGTTGAGGTTAATATTTCCGACTTCGCGATAGTACAAGTCATTGAATGTCGGCATCCGGAAAATGTTCTTGTAGAAAAAGCGCAGATGCAGGATCCTGGTGAGCTCCCATGAACCGCCGATAGCGGGCGAGAGGTGTATATAATCTTGCATATCAGGGTTTTCTATGATGATATTGTCAACGTAAGTGAGCAACAGGTTGGCGTTGACTTTCCACCGGTTTCCGGCGAGAATGGCAGACAGGGAGGTGAGAGAGGTGAACCTTTCGGGGTGGGCGTATTCTAACGAGTTGGCTTTCATCTGCTGGAAGAAGACATCCTGCGCCAATGCAAATTGCAACAGTCTCACTTTCTGCAGGGAATCTTTTTCGGCAACAGGTGTAAACATCACAGTGTTAGAGAGATAGCTCTCGTGCTGATGGTAGCGGTTGTCCAGGAATCCTGCCGCGTTCAGGTAATCGGGGTCGAGGTAACGGGTGTAGTCGTAGTTGAACTTCGCATTGGCCTGATACGCCCACTTGTCGTTGAAGTACTTGTGATAATGCACCTGTCCGAAGGCGTTTTGGTTCCACAGTTTCTGATGCGATTCGGAGTTGTAGAAGATGGTGGCGGATGGCAGTTCCCGTGCGGAGTTGTAATAGTAGAGTTTCACGTTTAGCCGCTGTGTGCGGTCGATTTGCCAGACGGCGTTGAATTCAGCGTTAAGAGTCCGGGTCTCGGCGTTTTTGCGGGTTTCGTGCGAGATGCTGTCGTTCACGCCTCCGTAGTGCAGGACGTAGGGGTAGTCGCCCTTCGAACGCAGGGCATCGGCTGACAGACTCCAGTAAAACAGGCGGTCTTCGCGCTTTTTCGATCGGACCAAATGCGTGAATCCACCTTGAAGCTCGTAAAGTCCGTACATCCCCACGGTGCCGCCGACACGCAGATGAATCGGTTTCTCAGGGATGATGTTTATCGTGTTGATTTTCAGCAAACTGCTGTAAGAGAAAAGTCGTGCGGGAACAAAAAGCTTGTCGTCCAAACCGACAATCAACGAGAGCGAGGCGACGTTTTCGAGGGAGAGTTTTCCGAGGTCGATCTGACCGGTCTGGCAGTCGGTGATGGCGATATCGTCGTAGGCCACGCCTGTGTGCTGGGTGCCGAGTCCGCGCACGGAGACGGTTTTCATTCCGCCGGTGCCGCCGTAGTCGCGGACTACCACACCGGACATATATTTCAGAGCGTCAGAGAGTTGCAGAGTGGGGAGCTCCTTGATTTGCTGAGCCGATATCTGTTGCACGGAAGCAGGCCCCGTGAACACTTTTTGGGGACCGTCGGCGCTGATGCTCACCTCTTCAAGTCGCTGAGTGCGAGCGCTGTCGCGTTGGTTTTGCGCGTGTGTCTTACCGCAGCAAAGCACCAGGAACGTCCACAGTATATATATGTAGCAGTTTTTTCTCATTGCAAATCGGCGGCAAAAGTACAAATATTCTACATGCAAACTCCGCTGACCTATCTCGCCAAAAAATTGTATCTTTGCCCCGTTTTTCGAAAGACTGAAAATATGAAAATGGACATTCTGCTCGGCCTGCAATGGGGCGATGAAGGCAAAGGAAAAATAGTGGATGTTTTGACACCCAAGTATGATGTGATTGCGCGTTTCCAGGGCGGTCCCAACGCGGGCCACTCGTTGGAATTCAACGGACATCGCCATGTGTTGCACATCATCCCGTCAGGCATTTTCCACAAAAGCAAAATCAACATCATCGGTAACGGTGTGGTTATTGACCCGATTATCTTCGAGGAAGAGATCAACGCCTTGATAGAGATGGGCTTGACACCGACCGACAACCTCTATATCTCCCGCAAGGCGCACCTCATTCTGCCCACGCACAAGCTGCTCGACGCCGCGCAGGAAGCTCATAAGGGCAATATGAAAATCGGCTCCACGCTGAAGGGCATCGGACCGACCTATACCGACAAGATCGCCCGCACGGGTCTGCGGGTCTGCGATCTCGAATCCCCTGATTTCGAGACCAAATACCGGCAGAAAATCGACGAGCATATCGAGATTTTGCAGAATTTCCACTTCGACTATGAAGCGAAGCTCGCCGAGTTGGACGCTCAATGGCGCAAGTCGTTGGAGACCATTCGCAAATTCCAGTTTATTGACAGTGAATATATTGTACATCAATATCTTACGGAAGAGAAATCCGTGCTGGCCGAAGGTGCGCAGGGCACGCTGTTGGACGTGGAGTTCGGTGCATATCCGTTTGTGACCTCTTCCAATACCATCGCTGCCGGTGCGTTCACCGGTTTGGGACTGGCCCCACACTACGCCGGGCGTGTCTTCGGCATCGTGAAGGCCTACTGCACCCGCGTGGGCAGCGGACCATTCCCGACCGAACTCTTCGACGAGACGGGCGAATTTCTCCGTAAGGAAGGTAATGAATACGGCGCAACAACTGGAAGACCAAGACGTTGCGGATGGCTCGACCTCGTGGCGCTCCAGTATGCCCTGATGATCAACGGCGTCACCGACATCGCGCTCACCAAGGCCGACGTGCTGGATAAATTGGACGAAATCAAGGTCTGCACCGCTTACCGCGTGAATGGCGAACTCACTGACCGGATGCCCTCCGCCACCGATGTGGAGATTGAGCCCGTTTATACCACCCTGCCTGGCTGGAAGACCGCCATTTCGAACTGCAAAACCTACGAGGAACTTCCGCAGACGTTCAAGGATTATATCCAATTCATTGAGGATAAGACCCATACGAAAGTTTCCATTGTGTCCGTGAGTCCTGACAGAGAAGGAACGATATTCAGGTAGCCTCACCGTTTCAGGTTTCAAGTTTCAGGTTTCATGTACTCATCCCCAAAAGAATGGCTATTGCGGCTTCTTTGCTGCGCTCTGCTTTTGGCGGGCGGCATGTCTGTTTTTGCGCAAAACAGGCCGGAGGACGATGATTTTCTGCAGCTGCTGCGCACAGAACTGCAGCGGAACTACGGCACTCTCCAGTACAATAAATATCCGCCCTACTTTTTGGCATATCGCGTCAACAAGGCAGAAGAGCACCATATTGCCGCTAATTTTGGCCATATTTACGATAATTCCAGCTCAATAACGGTATTTTTGACTATAGAATTACGCGTCGGGGGGCATGAAACAGACAATTATCACTATCTTGACCAGCAAAGCTATTCGGTGAAACAGGTGGCGTTGCCGTTGGATGAGAATCCGGCCTTGGTGCGCAAGATCCTGCAACGCGAAACAGAACGGGCCTATCGGGAATCTGTTCTGAAATACACTGAAAATCTGGTAAATGCGACACTTTATGGCAGTGACAGCGCGGAGGCTTTCCTCTTCCTGCCGATGGACATGGACCAGTATTACGAGCCGCCCGTTTTGGATGACCATTGGAATGCCGACGACTGGATCTCACGGTTGCGGCATTGCACGTCGGACGCATCGCTGTCCGCTAATGTGACGAACGCCTCTGCCGAAGTGACCTACAAAATCAACCGCAACTATTTGGTTAACAGTGAGAGTAGTTTCGCAGTGCAGAACCATACCGAAGCCCTGCTGAACCTGCATATCGAGAGCCTCGCCAAAGACAACACGACAGAACACCTTGATTTCCCCTATTTCGCATCGTTTCCCGAACAATTGCCCGATGCGGATATGATGGAATCGTATTTCTCTTTGATGGAGGATTATATGACCCATATCTGTGACGCACCTTTGATGGAGAACAAGGACTGCCCTGTATTGCTATCTGGATTGGTGGCTTCGACGTTGATACACAACATCATTGGACATGCGATGGAAAATCCAGACAACAGTCTTTTCTCAAGAAAATTACACCAAAAAGTTATGTCAGAGAATTTCTCCATCATCAGCGGTCCTTTGAAAGAAACCTTGAACTTTG
>JAEEGL010153531.1_pt1 | contig 12457 bp, 7 predicted proteins | sample 9134231 | NCBI WGS metagenome assembly JAEEGL01 (sample SAMN16246548, study PRJNA631951) | gut metagenome | biome: gut microbiome; feature: rumen; material: fiber-attached | host: Bos | place: Iran: Karaj | collected 2018-10 | reverse complement strand
CAAGATTATCGAAGATGGAGAAATCCTTTATGATGGAAAAGACTTATTATCTCTTCCAGAACATAAATTTACTAAAGTAAGAGGCGTGAAAATCTCCATGATTTTCCAAGATCCTTTGTCCGCTTTAAATCCAATTATGAAAGTCGGTAAACAATTAACCGAAGCCATGTCTTTGGAACACAAAGCCGTTAAAAGAGCAGCGAGAAAAGTCGTTAGAACATATAATTCTAAATTATCCAAGATTAATAAAGATTTTAACGATGAAACATTCACCGCATTAGTGGATGAAGAAGCTCCTGCTTTCGCTGATAGATTAGATCAATTATTAAAAGCGGCAAATGACATAAGAAGAGCGGTTCTCTTAGATAAAGACACCTTTGATGTCAATTTAGCGAAGGCGGAAGTTCGCAAGATTAAGAAATACGTTAATCAAGCGAAATCTTTCTTACAACAAGACACCGATGATGTTATCGATGTCTATATCATCTTGATGAATAACTACATCAAGTCTTATCAAACGGCGATCAAACTCAAAAAACATAGAGAAGAAATCTTCGCGAAATTCAATATCGACAATATCTATGACATTCCCGCGAAATACCGCACGAAAGAAAGAGAAGTTATTATCGATAAAGATGTCTATTTCGATGATATGGTCAAAATTACTGACCGTTTAATCGAACACGTCAATCAATTAATCATCTTCTATCGCGCAGTCGGAAAAGACTTCGTTAGTTCAACGATTAAATACTATAAAAAGAATGTCGAGAACATGAATTCCGAGCTCACTAGAGAACAAACTAAGAAACGTGCGATCGAATTAATGAGAGAAGTCGGTATCCCTGAACCAGAGAGAAGATTCTATCAATATCCCTTTGAATTCTCCGGTGGTATGAGACAGAGAATTGTTATCGCTATCGCGTTAAGTGGTAATCCAGAAATCTTAATCTGCGATGAACCTACAACCGCCTTAGACGTGACTATTCAAGCGCAAATCCTCGAACTAATTAATAGATTAAAAGAAGAAAAGAACTTATCCATCATCTTCATCACCCACGACTTAGGTGTCGTCGCCAATATGGCGGATGATATCGCGGTTATGTATGCTGGTAAGATTGTGGAATATGGTACTGTCTACGATATCTTCTATGATCCAAGACATCCATATACATGGGCTCTATTAGGTTCTATGCCTGACTTAGATACCAAAGGTAAACTCGACGCTATTCCAGGTACTCCACCAAATATGTTATTACCTCCAAGAGGCGATGCTTTTGCGGCGAGAAATACTTTCGCTATCGCTTTAGATTACAAGCAAGAACCACCATTCTTCCAAATCAGTGAAACACACTATGCCAAAACATGGTTAGCCCATAAGAGTGCACCCGATGTGGAAATTCCTAAGACTGTGAGAGAAAGAATTATTAATTCTTTAAAGAATAATCCTAGCAATAAACCTTCTTACACTCTCGCAAAGAACTCCATTTTAGAAACCATCAAAGAAAAACCGGCTTCTAAAGTTGCTTCTAAAAAGAAAGGAGGTAAATAATTATGCCTAAACAAAAAATCGATAATTATGCCTCTGATAAGAATATGGAAGTAAAACTCAATAATCCGAAAGAAACATTTGATTATAAAGATGCGGAAGTAATCTTAAAAGTTAAACACTTAAAACAATATTTCCGTTTCGGTAGAGGGGAATTCAAATACACCAAAGCCGTCCACGATGTCAGTTTTGATATCTATAAAGGTGAAGTCTTCGGTTTAGTCGGTGAATCCGGATGTGGTAAAACAACAACCGGTAGAAGCATTATCAAACTCTATAAATTAACATCTGGTGATGTCTGGTTTAAAGGGGTGAGAATTGCCGCTGGTACAAGATGGAATCAAAAAGAAATTAAATACACTATTATTCGTCTCAAGAAAGCTCTCAAGAAATTTGACGAACAAGAAGCTGATGAAATTCAATCCTTATCCACTCAAGAAGACGACTATAAAGAAAAGGTCTCAGAAATTAAAAAGAAATATGACGCTTTAAGAAAAGAGAGAACTGAAGCCGCAAGAGAAATCGTTGAAACGCAACGTAAAAAGATTGCTGCTGCTCGCCATGATGATAAACATTGTAACGATGACATCATCAAAGAAGAAACTAATCGCGTCAAAGAAAAATATAGTTATCTCTTCAAACCCGTCAATCAGGTCTTAGAAGCGAAAAAGAATCCGGAAGCGGAAGAAAATAAGAAAATCTTAGAAGACTATAAACTATATAAAGAGGAATTAAACGAAGCAAAACACGCTTCAATTACGAGAAAAATGCAGATGATCTTCCAAGATCCAATCGCTAGTTTAAATCCTCGTATGACCGTGAGAAACATCATCGCTGAAGGTTTAATCATTAAAGGTGTCAGAGATAAAGCTTTCATCTCCAAAGAAGTTAATCGTGTCTTAGAGATGGTCGGTTTATTACCTGAACACGCAAACCGTTATCCACACGAATTCTCCGGTGGTCAAAGACAGAGAATTGGTATCGCTAGAGCGATTATCATGAATCCGGAATTAATCATCGCTGATGAACCGGTCTCCGCCTTAGACGTTTCTATTCAAGCCCAAGTTATTAACTTATTAAATGATTTAAGAAATAACTTAGGATTAACCATCTTATTCATTGCCCACAACTTATCCGTGGTGAAATACTTCTGTGATCGTATCGCGGTTATGTATTTTGGAAAAATTATGGAATTAACGACTTCTGACGAATTATTCGCTCATCCGTTACATCCATATACCAAATCATTATTATCCGCAGTACCGAGACCAGACCCCAACATCGAACAAGGTCGTATTAGAATTACCTATAATCCGGCAAAAGATCACGATTATAGTACTCAACAACCGACCTTAAGAGAAATTGTTCCCGGGCACTTTGTGCGTTGTAATGATGCGGAAGAAGAGATGTACCTCAAGGAATTAAAGGGGAAATAAAATGCCGGAAGAACAACAAAATGTCGTTCCTCAAAATAAGAAGAAATTCTATTTAATCGGTCTCGCTATCAGCTTTGGTGTTTGCTCATTATTATTTGGTATAATCTTGATAATTGAGTTCTTTGGACTCAATATGAATATGAAGGATGATGGCTATCTCATCATGATTGACGCTAGTACGATATCCGGATTAATGATGTTATTATTCTGGTTACTCGTCATCATCACTAATGAAGGAGCATTCGACCTCATCTCTTATTCCATCAAACTAGTATGGTATACAACATTCCATAAATCTTTACGAAATGTAAAGTTGGCGAGAACTTATGCTGACTATCGCCTTGAAAAAAGAAGCAAAGGTAAGACTAATACGAGCTTTATCGCTCTCGGGGGAGCCCCTTACCTCATCGCAGGATTAATCTTGCTCATCCCCTATTATGCATTTAGATAAAGGAGAAATAATATGAAAGGAAAATTATTCATTCTCGCTAGCGCTATATTAGCGTTATCCCTCACTGCGTGTAACACGAACAAACCCACTAGTGATAATCCTTCTTCTAGTGAACAACAAAGCAGTTCATCCTATTCCTCTTCATCCGAAGGTTGGGAAGGCAAAACAAACGAAGATTTTGAACTTGCTAAAGTCACTTACACAAAAGACGGTGTGGAAAAACCATTAAATAGAAACACTATCTACACTAATGCCGGTAGCCCACACGTTGATGGTTATCACATTGATGAAGCCGCAGAAATCCATGCTATGGTCGTTCCCTTTGGCTTCACTGATGATGATTTACAAGATCGTCAAACCGCTGCCAACATCGAAAGATTTAAAACTTGTTTCTTCGGCACAAATGAAGAAATTCAAGCGAAAGGTGGCTTATATAGCTTAGCTGGTTTCTATCAACAATCTTCCTATGGCCACAGCAATTTCCAAGGTCAAGTCTTACCAGCTTGGTGCTTATATAACGGCACAACCGCACAATTCGCTAGTGCTTCTTCTGGTGGCGCTGGTGTCTACGCAGCTAACTATGCTCGTAACTGGTATATCTCTGAATACGCCAAAGAAAACCACGGTGCTTTAGGTGAGGATGCTCATCCACTTACTTGGTTTGACGTCAATAACGATGGTTACATCGATTTGATGTGGGTCGTCTATTCTAAAGACTACCGCTCCGGGACTGACTGGTGGGCATATGTTACCTATACCGGAAATCCTGCTAACAAGACATCTCCTAATGTTAAAACATTAGCATGGGCATCCTTGAGATTCTTAGATAACGGTTATGGTGGTTATGACACTCATACATTCATCCACGAAACCGGTCACACATTCGGTTTAGATGACTATTACGACTATACAGACTCCTGGGCCCCAATGGGTGGCGTTGACTATATGGATCATAACTTAGGTGATCATTCTATGTTCTCCAAATTCTCATTAGGTTGGACTAGACCATGGATTGTTGATGATGATGCCTTAATTACATTAAGACCTGGCACCACTACTGGTGACTGCTTCATCCTCCCCTCTCCTGGTTATAACGGCACTGCTTTCGACGAATATATGATGGTCGAATTAATGGCCCCTATCGGTTTAGCGGAACAAGATTATAAGAATGGTTATCAAAACACCTCTGGCTTCACACAACCTGGTATCCGTATCACTCACGTCGATAACCGTGTTTATGCCAGTAGTCACGATGTTCCATTAACCACAAACCCAGAAGATGGTTTAGATACCAGAATCGGTAACTCCCATATGGGTAGAAGCGGCGTCAAAGTCGATGGTGACTATTGGACTCATGAAGATGGCAAGAGAACGTCTTATAGCCAATTCTCCATCATGGAAGCTAACTGCGATCAAGATAAAAACTGGACATTAACTAGCACCTATAATGCTTCTAACGCTTCCTTATTCCAAAAGAATGGTTTCTTCAACTTAAAACCAAACTGGGGCTGGGCTAAGACCTTTATGCCAAGTAAATCCAATTTATGGAATAAAGCCAAAACCACCACTGGCTGGACTGGTAAAGATACCCAAACCTACACTATCGATGAAACATGCACATTCAACTATAGCTTGAAAGTCATCTCCATCGAAAAAGATGCTGAAGCTGGTTATATCGCCAAAGTGCAAGTGACCGCAAACGCATATTAATCTTTAAAACTTATGCCCTTCTTAAGTGAAGGGCTTTTTTCTTACTTAATAGGGCCTTTTCAGGCTCTATTTATTTTTTGGTGATTAGTTTTACTTTTTATATATAAAAACCGCTTATTTTGTCTATTTTCATAGAAAAACAAATAGACTACTTACTAGTAAACAAAAGAAAAGAGCTACTATTAAGTAACCCTATTGATTTTTATTTGTAGAATCTAATTCTGGCACTATCGAGTCCCACATATTGGAAGTCGATATTCCAAGTAAATGATTCACCATTATCCATCGTGGTCATGTGTTGACCTTCTTTAGATAAGAAGTGGCTATATTCACTGAAAGTGAATGTATCACCAGTTTGGAACATATCACTCTGTCTTAGATAATGATTGGCATATCCACTAGCACCGAAGGTATCTTCTCCACCCGCTTGAATGATCACTAATTGTTTGAAATCAGCGCATTCACTAGGATTATAATCGCCATAGCCATAAGCGGTATAATCTTTAGAATTATTCGGACCGACAATCACATAATTACCCCAAGTAGATTTATCGAGACTCACTTCGTGTCCGGTTTCGATGTCGTATAAACGACTATCGACATGGTACATTCTGATACCAAAATTACCTAAATTACCGTAATAGGAGTTATAAGTGTTCCAGAATTCACTATTAATGCCTTTATTAGAGAATAATTCGATTAAGAAATATTCATCAAAAGCTGAGCCATTCCAAGTGTCATAATTCGCGGGAACGATAATACAATCACCAGTTGTGACCGCATCACCGATTTCCATCGTGAAGTCATCTTCCCCACCAGTTACGACATAAGGACTTAATAATCCTACGGATAATTTAGAATAGGAGTTCCAGTCGAACATATTGTGGGATTGCATATCCGCACCACCGACATAATTGATGCTAGAGGAACCGTCATCAGAATAATCATAATAATCCGCTAAACCGAAGATATGACCTTGTTCATGGATTTGCGTAATAGCATTATTCGTATGATTAATTGCACCAATACTATAAGTATTAATACATGGTCTATTATGAGTGCCACTAATATTGCCAGTGCTACTTTGATGCGGCCATAAATTACCCGCCCATACTGTCGCATTATAGTTGGTTAAGATATGAATATTATCAAATGTTCCATTGTTATCTTGATCATATTCTGACCAATCAACATCAGGATATTTGTTTAATGTCGCTTCTAAAGCGCGATTCATCATCTGATATAACGTTCTTGTAGTGTTATCATTATTAATTGTATCTACGGTATATAAATCGGAAGATTCGGTATAGATATCTGCGACCATACCATCAAAATTCATATAGCCAATGGACATCGCTTTGTAATAATTCACAAAAGATGTGGGATAATCACCGAAATAATAAGTATTTAAAGTATTAACACTAGATTCTGTCCAATTTTTAATATCGGATGACTTATTCGCTTTTAAATTGACGGGGATGACTAAGATTTTCGGATTCTCCACGATTGGCGAATTATAATCATCTAATTCGTGAGCGGTCATCGTCAATTCCGATTTATCGACACGAACATAAGCATTCGCTAATTGGAAATCAATTGTATTACTGACTTCACCGATAGTTAGAACTAAATGATATGTTGTTCCTCCTAATAAAGGTGAATCGATAATATTCGTGTGAGGATTCTCATCACTATTTAACATTAAAGTTAAATATTCTTTCTCTTCTGTTAAGAGATAAATCTCACGGCCATGGTCTTTCCAAGTAATGTCTAATTGAATATGTAACTTATCCAAAACTTTTTCATGTTTAACATAGCTATTAAGCATTGTGGGTGTAAAAGAAACACATTCATCAATGCCTTCTTCTAAAACACTGTAGAAAGTATTGGTTTCTGATGTAATAAAAGATTTAGTGACATCATTATGCGTATAACTAACTTTAATTTTAGAAGTATATTTACCGGCGCGTAACACGGGCGTGGTCGCTGAACATTCATATTCATCTTGCGATTTAAATGTCATCACGGTGATCTTTAAACCTTTGGTTATTTTTTCTGATGTACCATCAGTGTAATAAACGATGATTCTCGCTTCCACACTTTCAGCGTAGATATCACCTGTATAATATGAAAGCTTAACGAAATCTTTCATAATCGTTTTTAATGTTTTGTTTCGGTTATCTAAAGATGAAGATTCTTCCGAAGAAATGCTTTCTTGAGAAGAAGTTTCGCCACTAGAAGATTGTTCCGAAGAAGAATTGCTAGAACTATTATATCTATTCCAATCTTCCATAAAAGAACAGGAACTTAATAATAGAGGTAAACATAAAATAGGAATAATTGCTTTCTTTTTCATAGGTAATTACTTTATCACTATTTATATAAATAAAAAAGGAGTGTTATTCAAACACTCCCATTTTATTAGTTTTAAAACCTAATTAGGCTTCTGGATAGACAATGCCAGAGACATCTGGAACATTATCAGTGCCGATACCACTAACTTGCATTGAGAAGAGATACGCAGTGTTGCTATCAAAATTGAAACTAGCTTGGAAAATCAAGGATTGTTCTGAGACAACAAAGTTAACATCTACCCAACCTAATTCGATAAGTGTACCATCTTTAGTACCGATGCTATCGAAACCATAATAGTAAGCTAAATAGCCAATGTAAGAGCTATACATAATAGCTTTAACTAATTCAACACAAGAGTCACTTGTTGCGCTGATAACAACATCACCAGAAGCTGTTTCAGTGCGATTTGAAGCAACAAAGCCTTCCCATAATTTGGCATCATTCGCAGCGCCGAGTGTATCAGCTGTATCTGCCCAAACATCAGAACCTTCTAACAAGGAAGCATTGATTGCATCACCGATTTCTTGGCCATTAATATTGTTAAAACCATATAATTTGCCATCATTAACAATATCACCATAAATAATGTCTTTTTCTTGACCTGCCAACTTGACTACTTGATAAGCGGTTGTGGCATTGACGTAATCAGTCTCACTACCAACTGGGAAATTACTAACCCAATCTGGAGCTGTTGGTGCGGCAATTGGAGTACCATTGGCATCGATCCAAGTGGCAGAAATATTTGCGGTATAAGCTTTTGCTTCGCAAATTGCACCGATTTTAGCTGGAGCTTCATCAAACGCAATAGCTTCTGGGAATGCACCACTATCAATGTATTCTCTAACAGCGGTAATTTCAGTATCCTCTTCATTTAAATTAAGGACATAAGAATATGTTGCTAAAACAGTAGTTTTATCATCAACAGCAACGATTGGTAAATCAAACTGGAATGTTTCAACTGCATCTTCGCCTTCACCGAGTGTATATGGAGTGACGATAATGCCATTAAACATATATTTAGAATTTAAAGCTTGTGCTAATGTATAAGCAAATTCAGCGGCTTTATTAGGAGCGGAAGAACTGCCCCAAGTGCCTGGTAAATCACCAGACATAACTAATGATTCGTTGCCTTCTTCATCAGTAACTGTCTCAAAATCTGATGGACTTAATAACCATTCAGAATTGCAGTAATATAAATCAAAATCAGTTTGGATAGCACTATCAACTTCGATGTTTTCAAAATTATCATCGAGAACATATTGATAGGTTTTGCCATTTTGAGCTTTTAAGAATCCACCAGGAGCATTGGTGTCATCATCCCATACGCCAAAACAGGAATAATCTGCTCTATGGACAGCACCAACATAAAGTTGACCTTCATAGAGTTCATCCATTGCCCAAACATTGCTAAGTTCAGCTGTGGCTTCAGCAAATGCAGCTTTAAGAGCGCTCATGGCATCGGTTTCGAATTTAGCTTCTATTGCACCAGCGATAATTTTGACATTTATTGTGCCTTCTGCTAATGCGGTAAGTTGGTGACCTTCAACTTCGACTAATTCGGTCATTGTGGCAGGAATTTGGACATCGAAGACTTTTGGTCCTTCGCCACCTTCAACTGTCACATAATCATCTAAGTCGACTGGTTGGCCAACAACAATTGTTGATGGAGCTTCGATTTTAATACGAGAAACTGGATCGACTTGAGATTCGCTAGTGCTTTCTTGTTCTGATTCTGAAGTGCTTGGTTTTTTGGTGTTACAAGCACCTAAACCGAGAACTAAGATAAGAGCGGAAGAAACTAACAATTTGTTTAATTTCATACTTATTCTCCTTTCGTGTAAGCGAGCTATAACGCATATGCTCGCAAGGTATGATTTGCTTAATAATTTACTACAACACTTTTATGTTGTAAATATTATTTATATATTTTTATAGTCCAATTCAGTATTATTTATGCATTTTTGCGTACTTAAAATATAAAAGGATTTATTTATTATTTTTCTTTTTTGCTATCTAATTCGCTAAAGAGAAAACGATTAGGAGAATAAGCATGGAGATAATATTTTCCTAATCTCTTGAAGATTTCTTTGGCCTTTTCTTTAGTTTCTTCAGTGTAATCTCCAACAGTCTTAATGCCTTTGATTAAAATTCTTCCAGCATTGAGCAATATATCATAGATAGTTTTTGTATCTCCTAAGATATCACAGATAACTTTAACAGCGAGGCTCTTGGATTCATCATCTTCACTATTGAGCCAACTCATCAAAGCGTATTCACCATCTCTAGATATCTTGCTTCTCTCTTTATCAAAGACAAATTCTGGTTTGTTTTTCTTGATTGTCCAATAGAAAAGATCATGCCCTCCTAATAAGACTCCGTTAGAATAAACAATCTTAGGATTGGGGTTTTTATTATAAATAACACCAATAACATCATGGGTGGTTAAATATTTCTCTAATTTATGTTCGATTCTTTTATAGGATTCTAAAGCATAAATATTCTTCTTAAATCCTGGCCCATCAAAGGAAAAAACTTTAATCATTTTCTTCTCACGTCTTTTACCAATCTTTAAAGCGGAATACATCGCGAGGTTACCACCTTTACTATGTCCACCTAAATAGTATTTCCCGTCATACTCTTTGAGTATCATTCTTAAATACTTAATCGCACTTTTTTGTGAGGGGATTTCATCTTGGAAAGCGATTAACAAATCTTCTTTCCATCCAGAGACAGATATATCCGTGCCACGATAGGAGATAAATCTCACACCATTAGGAAAAATAAGAGTAATCGCATAGAATTGTTCATTAGTTCTCTTGTTAGTTTTGCCTTGCGCTTTTCCCACCATTATATCTTGATAACGAGGGGATTTGATCATCGCTTCAAATAGTCTTCTATTGTTAAAAGCATCAACACTAGAAGCGTAGAATTTCTTTTTATTTTTAATATTTAATTCATTGATTTTTCTATAAGAATCTTTAAGACCGATCAGGTGAAAATTCAGGTAAGAAAGTTCGCTGAAAATCAGAGCGTCAATATCGTTAAATGGTAGCTCTTTAAATGTTTGATTTCCGTATTTCTTTACATACCCAATAATATTCATATTATCTATTTAAATAATCTCGTGGATTGATAACAATCCTCTCCATCGGGGAAGATGACCATAATTTTCTTTCCATCATTCTCTTTTCTTTGAGTGACTTTGATAGCAGCTTTTTAGCACAAATATTTCCTCTTTTTATAAGAAAAATGTAAGTTTTTTGCTATGAAAACGCAAGAAATACGATAAGAAATTACGAATTTATCTAAAAAGACAATAGTCTTTACAATATTTAAAGATATGTTATGATAAAACAAAGAAAGGAGATAAGTTTATGAAAAAATTTAAATTTATCGCATGCGCAATTGCTGCAACACTCGCTTTGGTAGGTTGTGGTAATAAAAAAGATCTTCCTGCTGGTGAATTACCAAAAGGTGGAACAGCTATTGATGTTTCTACAGAACAGGGCAAAGCCGATCTTTATGATAACGTTTCTAAGGTTGTTAATGCTTTATCAGAAACAGAATTCAATGCTATCGGTCTCAAATCCGAAACCAAGAATTTGAACCTCGATGTCAATGCTGACGTTGTTGAAGATGGCGGCAATATTAAAGTTGAAGCTTCATTACACAAAGCCGGCGTTACACTCGAAGCCAAAGTCAAAGGTGACAAAGAAGCTTGGTATGGTCAAGCAAGCATCAGTGGTCTCAAAGGTGAATTAGCCGCTAAAGTTAATGCTCCTATTGGAGAAACCGCATTAAACATCGATGAAAAATTATCATTCAAAGATGTTGGTGCTGACCTCTATCTCAAGAACAACACCCTTTATGGTGATGTCTCTGGTAAAGGTTTAAGAAACTTATTAACCGATGCACAACCAATCGTTAAGAGAGTTCTCAAACAAATCCCAGATATTCCAGCTGGCTTTAGCATCGACTTAAACGAGTTCGTCGATCAAATGACTGGTGAAGCGAGAAAATTCTATGTTCCAAATATCGAAATGAGCAATTTCAACCTCTTCGCTTTATTAGATGGTATGGAACCAAAACTTCCAACCGCTGAAGAATGGGCACAAGCTGCTGCTGTTATCGAAAAATTACCATTCTTATCATTCGAAACATATAAAGATGGTAGATTTGGTATCGCCGCTCACGTCACCAAAGAAGGCATCATGAAATTAGAAGAAAGCTTCGAAGATATGAATCTTGAAGGATTCGACAAAGTCGTTGACTCCTTAGACGTCAAAGCAGCTGTTATGTTTAAAGCCGATGGTATGGTTGATTTCCTCTCCTTAGGTGGAAACGCCAAGATCATCATCGATGAACCAGCCGAAACAGAAGGTGGAGATTCCACACATGTCGAAGTCTCATTAGGTTTAGAAGAAAAATTATCCTTAACACTTAATGACGAAGTCAAAATGAGCATGCCTAGCGATGAAGAATTAGCGAAATACGTTCAATTCCAAGTCCCAGAAATGTTCAAATAAAACTGATATTTCGAAAAACTAAAATGAAAGAGAGCTTCCGGGCTCTCTTTTTAATGTCTTATTCAATATCTTTTAAGTGTTCTATGGAATTATAATCCACTATTTCTATCGGTGTTTTATCATCGAGATGAATCCGGAAATGTGTAATTCCACAGCAATCGTGTTCGTGGTAATGATTCACATAATAAGCATAATTCATATCCGTGATAGCGCTGACAAATAAGGAACCGAATCCACCGTGAGCGAACAAAGCAATATTCTTCTTCACATCCCCTATTGCTTTAAAGGTATGCTTCTCTCGATCGTGAACAATATTTAGTGATAATAACCATTCATCTAATGCTTTATTAACTCTTTTAATTCCTTGTTCGACACTTGGGGAGAATAAGGGGTCTTTATACCATAGAGGATCGTCTTGTAATTCTTTCATTCT
>JAEEGL017343581.1_pt1 | contig 12458 bp, 5 predicted proteins | sample 9134231 | NCBI WGS metagenome assembly JAEEGL01 (sample SAMN16246548, study PRJNA631951) | gut metagenome | biome: gut microbiome; feature: rumen; material: fiber-attached | host: Bos | place: Iran: Karaj | collected 2018-10 | reverse complement strand
TCGCTGTTCCGCAAGTGGCATCACGACAAGCTGACGTTCAGCCTGATGTACGCGTTCTCCGAGCATTACATCCTCTCGTTCTCGCACGACGAGGTCGTGCACGGCAAGTATTCCATGCTGAACAAGATGCCGGGCGATTACTGGCAGAAGTTCGCACAGCTGCGGCTGCTGTACGCGTATCAGATGTCGCATCCGGGCAAAAAGCTCACGTTCATGGGCATGGAGTTCGGCCAGTTCATCGAGTGGCGGTTCGACGAATCGCTTGACTGGATGCTGCTGGATTATCCGAAGCACGCCGAGATGCAGTGCTTCGTGCGCGAGATGAACAAGTTTTACCGCCGCACGCCGGCGTTCTGGCAGCGCGACGACGACTGGAACGGCTTCGACTGGATCGCGGTGGACGACGCCGTGCATTCGATCGCGTCGTTCGTGCGCAAGGACGAAAAGGGCGATCCGATCCTGTGCGTGTTCAACTTTACGCCGGTCCCGTGGGACGATTACTGCCTCGGCAGCGAAAAGGCCGGCGTCTATGAGGAGATCTTCTCGACCGACGCGCCGTATTTCGGCGGCGGCGGGATGTCGTTCAACGAACCCGTGAAGACCGCGGAGGAACCGTTCGATAAGTTCCGCCACCGTCTGCACGTGAAACTTCCGGCGTACGGCGCCGTATTCTTCCGGTTCACGCCGGATCCGGAACCGGAACCCGCTTCGAAAGGAGAAAAAGAATGAAGAAAAAGATCGTCGCAATGCTGCTCGCGGGCGGACAGGGCAGCCGTCTCGGCATCCTGACGTCCGGCATGGCGAAACCCGCGGTTCCGTTCGGCGGGAAGTACCGCATCATTGACTTTCCGCTTTCAAACTGCGTGAACTCCGACATCGACACCGTCGGCGTTCTCACGCAGTACCGGCCGCTCGCGCTGAATTCGTATCTCGGCACCGGTCAGCACTGGGACCTCGACCGCTCGAACGGCGGCGTGTTCGTGCTGCCGCCGTACATGACGGAGCACGACGGGCGCTGGTATTCCGGCACCGCGAACGCGATCTGGCAGAACCGCGCGTTCGTCGATCAGTACGATCCCGATTACGTGCTGATCCTTTCGGGCGATCACATCTATAAGATGGACTACATGAAAATGCTGCGGTTCCACGCTGCGCACGAGGCCGCGGCGACGATCGCCGTTCTGAAGGTCCCGATGGAGGAAGCGCATCGCTTCGGCATCATGAATACGGACGAGGCCGGCACGATCGTTTCGTTCGAGGAAAAGCCGAAAGTCCCGAAGAGCAACAACGCCTCGATGGGCATCTATATCTTCAACTGGAAACTTTTGCGCGAATTCATGGAGCGCGACGACGCGGATCCGGAGAGCGACAACGATTTCGGCAAGAACATCATTCCCGCCATGCTGAACGCGGGCGAGAAGATGGTCGCCTATCCCTTCGAGGGATACTGGAAGGACGTCGGAACGATCCAGAGCCTGTGGGAGTCCAACATGGACCTGCTCGGCGACAAGCCGGTACTCGACCTCAACGATCCGTCCTGGCGCATCTATACGAGAAACCCGGTCATGCCGCCGCACTACACCGACCGCACGGCCGACGTGCAGAACAGCATCGTGACCGAGGGCTGCGTCGTGCGCGGCGCGGTGCACGATTCCGTGCTGTTCTGCGGCGCCAAGATCGAAGAGAACGCGGACGTAGCGCTGTCCGTCGTGTTCCCGAACGCGGAGATCGGCCCGTCCTGCACGGTCAGCAAGGCGATCGTCGGGGAAAACGCCGTGATCGGCGCGGGCTCGAAGCTCGGCGTTCCGCCGAAAGAGGGCGAGACCGTCGACAATAAGCTCACCGGCGACATCGTGCTGATCGGCAACGACGTCGTCGTGCCGGCGGGCACGGTCATTCCGCGCGGCGCGGTCGTCACGCAGGAAACGCTGGAACACTATATCAACGGAGGTGCAAACGCATGAATCAGGACGCATTCGGTCTGATCTTTACGGGGGAAGCGAACCCCTATATGCGCGATCTCGTTCTGAGCCGCGCCGTCGCCGCCGTTCCGTTCGGCGGACGGTACCGCATCATCGACTTCGTGCTTTCGAATCTCGTCAACTCCGGCATCCGGAACGTCGGTCTCATCACGCAGAAGAACTATCATTCCCTGATGGACCATCTCGGCACCGGCAAGGAGTGGGATCTGAACCGCAAGCGCGACGGTCTGTTCATGCTCCCGCCGTTCTCCACCAAGGACAATACGGGCGTATACCGCGGCGACATCGACGCGTTCCACTCCGTCATGCAGTACATCCGCCGTTCGAACCAGAAATACCTGGTGCTGTGCGGCAGCCATACCGTGTTCAACACGACGTTTGACGCGATCCTCAAACAGCACCGCGAGAGCGGCGCGGACATCACCATCATGTACAATGAGGATCCGCGCTACACGCCGGAGGAACAGAACCGCAATCTCGTCATACTGTTCGAAGAGGACGGCAAAACGATCCGCGAGCTCGAATGGAACCCGCGCCGTCCCGGCTCGAACTACCGTTCCTGCGAGATCACCGTCATCGACAAGGACCTGTTCGAGGACCTCGTGGAGGACGCGTATTCGCGCGGCTGCATCGATTTCGTGCGCGAGGTCCTGCTTCCGAAGGTCCGGGAGCTCAAATACATGGGCTGGCGGTACGACGGATACGTTGCGCGGATCGATTCGATCAACACCTATTTCATGCACAGCATGGAGCTGCTCGACGCAAAGGCCGCGAAGGATCTGTACAACATGCAGCATCCGATCTACACCAAGGTCAAGGACGAGATCGGCACCAAATACGGCGAGACCGCGGTCGTGCGCAACACCGTGATGGCGGACGGCTGTCTGATCGACGGCACGGTCGAGGATTCGATCGTGTTCCGCGGCGTGACCGTGGAGCGCGGCGCCTCCGTGAAGAATTCGATCCTGATGCAGGGCGTGACCGTGCGCGCGGGCGCTTCGCTCGACCACGTCATCCTTGACAAGAACGTGACCGTGAACGCGGGCCACACGCTGACCGGATACGAGGGCATCCCGCTCGTGTTCCGCAAGAATCTTACCGTATAACGACCGGGAACAGGAGGATCATCATGAAGATACTGTTTGCCGCAAGCGAATGCTTCCCGTACATCAAGACGGGCGGGCTTGCCGACGTCGTCGGTTCGCTTCCCAAGGAGCTCGTGCGCGAGGGCGCCGAAGTCGCCGTCATGCTGCCGAAATACACACAGATCGACGAGTACTACATCCTCCGCATGGAGCACATCTGCCATTTCACCGTGCAGTTCGGCAGCTATTCCGTCTTCTGCGGCATCGATTCGCTGGTGCAGGACAACGTCCGCATCTATTTCATCGACAATCTCGCCGTTTTCGGCGGCGACAAGATCTACACGGGCGACGAGCAGGAGGGCTTCCGTTTCGCGTTTTTCTGCCGCGCCGTGCTGGAATCGTTCAAGCACCTCAATTACTATCCGGACGTCATCCACTGCAACGACTGGCAGACCGGTCTCATTCCGGTGCTGCTGAACGATCAGTACCGCTCGCTCGACGGATACCGCGACGTGCATACGGTGTACACGATCCACAACCTGAAATATCAGGGCATTTTCGACTGGCACCGCATCAACAGCGTGCTCGGGCTCAACGAGGGCTATTTCTCGCCGAACAACCTCGAGTTCTACGGGCTCCTGTCGTTCATGAAGGCCGGCCTCGTGTTCGCGAACCGCATCACGACCGTCAGCCCGACCTATGCGGAGGAGATCCGTACCGGCTACTTCGGCGAGCGCCTCGACGGACTTCTGCGCGCAAGACAGAACGTCCTGTCGGGCATCCTGAACGGTATTGATGTAATTTCGTTCGATCCGAGTACAGATATTCAAATTCCCGCTCATTTCAACGCGGCGGACACCTCGGGCAAGAAGATCTGCAAGGCGGAGCTGCAGAAGGAACTTGGGCTCGAACCGCGCGACGTGCCGCTGATCGGGATGGTGACGCGGCTGACGGCGCAGAAGGGTCTCGATCTGATCACCTGCGTGCTGAACGACATTATGCGCATGGACGTGCAGATGGTCGTCGTCGGCACGGGCGACAAGTATTTCGAGGACGCGTTCCGGGATGCGCAGTACCGTTTCCCGGGCCGGTTCGTCTGCTGTCTCCGGCACGACGAGCAGATCGCGCGGCGCGTATACGCCGCGAGCGACATGTATCTGATGCCGTCGCAGTTTGAGCCGTGCGGCCTGTCGCAGATGATCGCGATGCGCTACGGCTCGATCCCCGTCGTGCGCGAGACCGGCGGTCTCCGCGACAGCGTGCTGCCGTACAACTGGTACACGGACGACGGAAACGGCTTCAGCTTCCACGATTACAACGCGCACGATATGCTGCACGTGCTCGAGAACGCCGTCGGATACTGGTACGACGACCGTCCGATGTGGGAGCGCCTGATGAAGCGCGCGATGAAGACGGACTTCTCGTGGGCGGTCTCGGCGCGCAAGTACATGGAGCTGTACCGCGGCCTTCTTGGACTTCCGGAACCGGAGCCCGCGCCCGTGCGCAGACGCGCGCCGCGTGCGGAAAAGCCCGCCTCGGAAAAGGCGCCCGCAAAGAAGCCCGCGGCAAAGAAACCGGCCGCGAAAAAGACCGAAGCATAACGAAGATCCGCGAAAAGAGCCGTCACGTACGGCTCTTTTTATTTGTTTCACGTGAAACTTCAGACGCGCGCGTCTGAGGCGTGTTTCACGTGAAACAGGAAAAAAACGGCGCAACGCCCTTGCAAAACGGAAACCGTTCCGTTATAATGGACGGGTAAAGGAGCGAATATGGGAAAGATCATTTCGATTACGAATCAAAAAGGCGGCGTCGGCAAAACGACGACCGCGATCAACCTCGCCGCGTGCGTCGCGCAGGCGGGCAAGCGCGTGCTGCTCGTCGACCTGGATCCGCAGGGAAACAGCACGAGCGGACTCGGCGTGAGCAAGAAAAAGGAATTTCCGTGCAGTTACGACGTGCTGATCGGCGGCGTGCCGGCGCTCGAAGCCATCCGTCCGACCATGATCGACACACTGGACGTGCTGCCGTCGCGCATCGAGCTGGCGGGCGCTGAGGTCGAGCTCGTTTCGATGACCGCGCGCGAAAAGCGCCTGAAGGAGGCGCTGCGGCCGATGAAGGACCGCTACGACTTCATTTTTATCGACTGTCCGCCGTCGCTCGGGCTTCTGACGCTGAACGCTCTGACCGCGTCGGACTCGCTGCTCGTGCCGATCCAGTGCGAATACTACGCGCTCGAGGGGCTGTCGCAGCTGATGAACACGGTGCGCCTCGTGCGGCGGAATCTGAATGACCGTCTCGACATTTCGGGCGTGGTGCTGACGATGTTCTCGTCGCGTCTGAACCTGTGCGTGCAGGTCGTCGAGGAGGTCCGGAAGTATTTCCGCGACAAGGTGTACAACACGATCATTCCGCGCTCGGTCCGCATGAGCGAGGCGCCGAGCCACGGACTGCCGATCACGCTGTACGATTCGCGCAACGTCGGCGCGAAGGCGTACACGGCGCTTGCAGAAGAATTTATCAAACGGGAGGCATAACATGGCGAAAAACAAAGGATTGGGCCGCGGGCTCGACGCGCTTCTGGACGAACTCGACGCGCCGCAGCCGGAACAGCAGGGACAGATCGAGCTCGATCTGTACGATATCGACACGAATCCGCATCAGCCGCGCAAGACGTTCGACCCGGAAAAGCTTTCGGAGCTCGCCGCGTCGATCCGGCGGCACGGCGTGGTACAGCCGATCCTGGTGCGCAAAAACGGCGCGCGGTACACGATCGTCGCGGGCGAACGCCGCTATCGCGCGGCGCGTCAGGCGGGTCTCATGCGCGTGCCCGCCGTGATCACGGACGTCGATGAGGATGCGCTGATGGAGATCTCGCTCGTCGAGAACATCCAGCGCGAGAACCTGAACCCGATCGAAGAAGCGGCGGCGCTGAAGCTGCTGATGGATCAGCACGATCTGACGCAGGAGGAGGTCTCCGAGCGCGTGGGCAAGAGCCGTCCCGCGATCGCGAACGCGCTGCGCCTTCTGACGCTGGCGAAATCCGTGCAGAAGCTCATCAAGGACGGCCGGCTGTCCGCCGGGCACGGCAAGATGCTCGCGGGCGTGGGCGACGTGAAGCTGCAGATGGAGCTTGCGGAAAAATGCGTCGACGGCGACTGGTCGGTGCGGCGGCTCGAGGACGAGCTGCGGTTCGCCGAAATGCCCAAAAAGAAGAAAAAACAGAGGCCGGAGCCGTCGCCGGAATTTCGCAGCGCGCTGCACCGGATGCGCGCGGAGCTCGGCACCAAGGTCGCCGTGCAGGGTACCGAGGACAAGGGCAAGCTCGTCATCCATTACTACTCGCGCGAGGACCTCGACCGCATTTACCGCACGATCGTCGGAAACGACTGACCGCGCAAAACGGATCATAAGGAACGGGAAACCGTTCCTTTTTTATTTCACGGCGAAGAAATTTTCCCCGTTTGCCTCGCGCGGACGGTCCCGAACGGTAAATTTGTTAAATTTCGTTCGATTTTTGTGAATTTTGTCGGTTAAATTGTAAATATGGGCTTGCAATTTGCAAACTTTTCATATATAATGATACGTGCATTATACTGCCTATGATATAGGTAGAGGTTTGCGGACAGCGCTCCGCGGATCGGGACATTCCCTATAGTATATTGCAAGACTGTTGCAAACAAACACACGGAGGAAATGGAACATGTCTAAGCTGAACAAGATCCTTGGCAGACGTTTCTGGGCGATCCTTCTCGCGATCGTCATGGTGCTGCAGCTGATGCCTGCGGTAACGTTTGCCGACACGCTCAACCGCAACAGAGCGGACCGTCCGTCTTTCGGCGACGGTGACGGCAGCGGAGAAGGCATCGGCGCCGGTCACGCAAGCGATCTGATCGACCGTGACGGCGACGAGGATCCCGAAGACCCGGAGCATCCGGTCGAAACGGAGCAGCCGGTCGAGACGGAACAGCCCGTTGAGACGGAGCAGCCGGTCGAGACGCCGCAGCCGATCGAGACGGAACAGCCGATCGAGACGGAGCAGCCGATCGAAACGGAACAGCCGGTGGAAACGCCGCAGCCCGAAGATCCGGAAGGCACGCAGAAGCCGCAGGATCCGGACGACGGCAAGCCCGGCGGCGAGCCCGGTCTGACAATCGAATACCCCGTTATTTTCCTGGATGAGGACGGAAACTTCCTCGTCCGGTTGTCGGTTTTGGCGGGCAGCCCGGTCGGCAAGCTTCCGTCCGCTCCGGCGGTCGAAGGCAAGCACTTCACGGGTTGGTACACCAAGAACGGCTATCGCCTGAAGGCGGACACGATCGTCAACACCATCCTGCGCGTATACGCGTGCTATGAGGATGGCGACGAGCCCGAAGAGATGCCTGCACAGAACTTCGTCGGCGTCGCGGCAAACGGCGTCACGGTCAAGGCGAGCGTCGACGCGGGCGTCTTCCCCGCCGACACCAGAATGCGCGTGACCGCGATCGACAGCAAGACTGCGGTGCTCTACGCGGCGAAGGTCCTGAAGGAAGGCCGCGTGCTGACCGGCGCGATCGCGGTGGACATCACGTTCATCGACGCGGCGGGCAACAAGATCGAGCCGAAGGACGGGAAGGACGTTCGCGTCAGCCTGTCGACGGCAAACGCGCTGTCCGGCGAGACGTTCACGATCTACCACGTGACCGAATCCGGTTCGATGGAATTCATGTCGAACGCGTCGAAGAACGGCGGCTACTTCACGAGCGGCGCCTTCTCCGTCTACGTGGTCGTTGCGGAAGGCGACGACGCGCGTATCGCGGTCAACTTCGTGCAGTACGGCGGCGAGGTCGTGACCATCATGGTCAAGAAAGCCGACCTGACGGACACGGACGATCAGCATTACGAGACCGTTCTGTACGATCCCGGCGCGGGCGATCTCGGCCAGGGCATCTCGTTCTACGGCTGGACCGATGTTGAGAACTATACCACGGAATCCCCGCGGGTCACCATTCAGGACATCCGCGATACCGTCCGCACAAAGCTGAACGCGGGCGTGACCGACGGCGAAGAGCTCACATATTACGCGGCGGTATTCAAGCCGTTCGTCGTGACCTATCGGGATCCGAAAGGCACGGTCCTCGGCTCGGCGACCATGCTGGAGCGTCCCGGCACCGTTTCGGTGGATTATACCATCAGCATGGATTACACCGTCGAAGATCCGGACCAGAACTTCATCGGCTGGTATATTTCGCCCGCTGCGAATGCCACGCTGGCAAACGGCGATCCCGTTTCCTCGGGCACGGCGTATCCGAACGGAACGGAAATCACACTGAAAGGCAGCGTCACGCTGAGCGTATACGCACCCTCCGGCGCATGGCTCATCTTCAAGGAGAACGGCTCCGGCGCGACCTACACGAAGCCGCAGTTCCTTGAAAGCAGCGACGTTACCGTCGAGCCGGAAGATCCGACCCGCGACGGTTACGACTTCGGCGGCTGGTACAAGGAAGCAGCGTGCACCACGCCCTTCACGTTCGGCAGCGCGCTCGCCGAGACGACGACCGTTTACGCGAAGTGGACGGAAAAGACGACCGCGAAGTACACGGTCCTGCTCTGGAAGCAGAACGTGGCGGGCGACGGCTACGACTTCTACGACGTCTTCACCTTTGAAAACGCGGCGGTCGGAAGCACCATCCAGTCCCTCGGCAAGGTCACGCAGTCCGGCACCGGCAACAACGCATACGTCACGATCGACGGCGTTGCGTACCGCGCAGCCAGCACCAACGCGACCATCAAAAAGGAATTCACCGGTTTCCACTTCGATCATTTCGATCCGGCGCTGACCGCCACGGTCGGCCCCAAGGGCGACACCGTTATCAACGTTTACTATAACCGCAATCAGTACACGCTGACGTTCCAGGCGCCCACGCGCGTCAACAATCCGAGCAGTAGCGATACGGAATTGTATGGGTATGTTACTAATAACGGAATTGGCTATGTTAAACTGACAAGACATGACTTTGGTTGGCTGAACGGCGGTACACAGTGGGGATTCCAGTATAATGGAACCTGGTATCGGTATTCCACTTATGGTAATGGCTACTATTACCATTTCACCACGATCAAGACCATCACCGCGCTGTATCAGCAGCCGGTCGGTCAGAACTTCCCGATCGTCGGAACCAACGGCGTAACGTACGATGAATCCTGGGAACCCCAAAACAGCACCGTTTTCGGAACGGGTAAAGTTGGTTTTATCGACGTCATGCCTGCCGAAAGCGTCACGTTCCATTTCTACTCCTTCGGAAGCGGAAATGATTACGGCTTCAACTATTACGTCGAGGCGCTGCCCGGTGAGACGAACGTTGTTACCTATCAGGGAAAGAACTACGTTCTGTACACCAGCTACGTTGTGCATGCGAACGGCGGACTTGTTGCAACGTACGATGAAGACTTCATCGATATCGTCGGTTTCGATCGGTATACGTCCAATCCGGAATTCGCATATGACAGCCAGTACGGCTCAGACGTTGCCTCGCTGACGGATAAGATTGACTTCTATTACACGCGTAAAACCTACACTGTCAACTTTATGGACGGCGTTTACATCGCCGGCAACTCTGACGAGGAAGTGGACAGCAAGACCGATCAGCAGCTCCACGTGAGCGATGCGATCGGCTACGGTGCGGACATCAGCGAGCTCAACAGCTACGTTCCGGAAAACGCGCCGCTCGGCTACACCTTCGTCGGCTGGTATCTGGACAAGGCGTGCAACTCCCCGGCGAACTTCACCACGATGCCGGAGGGCGGCATTACGGTCTACGCGAAGTGGCACAACACGCAGTACCGCGTGTTCCTGCATCCCAACGTGCCGACCACGGAGCCCGATACGTTCCTGGGCGGCCAGGCGACGTCGTTCCGTATGAATTACGGCGATTCGCTGGAGTACATCGACGGCCACCGCGAAGAATTTGAGCTGGTCGGCTGGTATACGGATCCCGATTTCCAGCATTCGTTCAAGTTCGAGGCGTTCCCGTTCAACGACGAGAACGTCACCGCCGCATACAACAAGTCCCGCTCCACGGAGACCGACCTGTACGGCAACGTGACGAGCAGCGAAAATAAGGACGTCAATCGTCCGTGGATCAACAACTGCCTCGATCTGTACGCGCGCTGGCGCAGCAAGATCAGCGGCGCGGAAGGCATCGGCGTAGAGTACGTCGCGGGCAACGGCACCGGCGTGCCCACGGACGACCTGCTCTATAAGGACCTCGCCAAAGCGACGGCGGGAGCGGCGTCCATCCCCAACGATACCGAGAATCAGGTGTTTGCGTACTGGGTCGTTCAGAAGTGGAACGGATCCGAGTTCGTCGACACCGAAGTGGAAGTCTACCCCGGCGCGACCTTCGAAGTGCTGAAGAGCAGCGCGAAGGTGCTCGTCACCGAGTGGGTCAACCCGAACAACGAAAACGACGTTCTGACGGTTTCCAACCCGCAGCCCGGCACGACCGCTCCGGATTCCACGCATACGATGATCAAGACCGCGACCTACACGGTCCGTCTCCGCGCGGAATACACCAATAAGGATCAGGATACCCCGACGCACATCTACTGGCACGCGAACAACGGCACCGGCGACGTCGTCAAGACCAACACGCTGGACGACGGCACGACGGGCGTCGAGTACTTCGCGATCAACCAGGCGGTCGTGATCAAGCCGGCGAACACCTTCACGTATGAAGGATACAAGTTCCTCGGCTGGGCAAAGAGCGCCGACGCGACCGAACCGTGGATCGCATGGGACGGCACGAACTTCAAGTACAACGGCAGCACGGCAACCTACGTCGCCGCGGACGAAAAGCGTCCCTACGACGATCTGTACGCGATCTGGGAGCCGATCCACTACACTGTCGTGTTCGATAAGAACAACGGTACCGGCAGCCAGATGGCGGATCAGGAATTCACCTATGACGAGGCGCAGAACCTGACCGCGAACACGTACACCCGCACGAACTACACGTTCCTCGGCTGGAGCACCGATCCGAACGCAACGACGGCGACCTACACCGACACGCAGGAGGTCATCAACCTCGCGTCCGAGGACGGCGCGGTCGTCACGCTGTACGCGGTATGGAAGCTCAATTCCGCGCCGGTCATCGTGCACCACTACCTGAAGGGCACGACCACCAAGGTCGCGGAGGACGTGACGGAAACCGCTGTGATCGATACGGAGTACACGGCGCAGGCGTATGCCGCGCACGACGCGAACCTGTACGAAACCTACCGGACGATGGACCTGACGTTCGACAGCTACAACCCGAGCCAGAAGGTCACGGTCGTCGCGGAAGGAAATACTATCATTATATATTATACCCTGCCGCTGACGATCAATGCGAGCTCGCAGACGATCACGTACGACGGCGTTACGACGCTGACCGGTTCGTTCAGCTTTGAAGGCGCGCTCGCGTCCGATACCGCGACGATCACCGCGGCGCTCGGCACCGCGCCCACGATCGGTCCGGACGCTGCGACGCAAACGTACCAGGCAGGCACGACCGGCATCCCCGGATACTACACGATCACCAACAACCAGGGCACGCTGACCATCAACAAGCGTCACATCTTCGTTACGTATCAGGACGTGACGAAGGTCTATGACGGAAAGACGCTGTTCCCCGATTTCAGCGAATACGTCATCACCGGCGACGGTCTTGCGGAAGGCCACAAGGTCGTGGCGGCGACTGCCCCGGGCTATAAGAACGTCGGCGTTTACGGCGACTGGCACGTAACGATCATGACGATCGGCGCGCCGGATATTCATCATAAGGTCACCGACAATTATGAGATCGAGTATATCCCGAACACGCTGACAATCACGCCGCGTCCGGTGCATCTGGTCTCGGCGAGCGATACGAAGGTTTACGACGGACAGCCGCTCACGAACCATACCGTTACCGGTTGGGAATTCAATGAGGAGAACGAGACCGGCTTCGTCGAAGGCGAAGGCGCGACGTTCAACGTCACCGGAACCCGCACGGAGATCGGCACGAGCGAGAATACGTTCACGTACACGCTGAATGCCGGCACGTACGCGATGAACTATACGATCACCAAAGAATACGGCAAACTGATCGTCACCAAGGCGGGCGGCGTCGTTGTCACGCTGCACGGCAACACGGCAAGCAACGAATACGACGGACAGAATCACACCGTCACTGGCTACACGATCGACAGCATTCAGATCAACGGCGAAGACACGACGCTGTACACGGCGGCTGACTTCCGCCTGAAGGAAGGCAAGACCGCTTCCGCAACGAGAAAGCACGTTGACGAAGGCAACAACGATACGAGCGGCATCACCTACATGGGTCTCACGGAGGCGGATTTCGAGAATCTGAACGCGAACTTCGATTCGGTC
>JAEEGL017006952.1_pt1 | contig 12458 bp, 10 predicted proteins | sample 9134231 | NCBI WGS metagenome assembly JAEEGL01 (sample SAMN16246548, study PRJNA631951) | gut metagenome | biome: gut microbiome; feature: rumen; material: fiber-attached | host: Bos | place: Iran: Karaj | collected 2018-10 | reverse complement strand
TAAGAACTTTACTAGATGCCTTATGTGTTTTTTGTTTTCCCATAATACATACTTCCTTTTCTATTTATCTTTTTTAGGTGCAAGCATCATTATCATAGTACGTCCTTCTAATGCTGGTTGAGATTCAATAGTAGCTAAATCTTCTAATTCAGAAGCAAAACGTAACATAACATCTTTACCAATTTCTGGATGAGCCATTTGTCTTCCTTTAAAACGAATTGAAACTTTAATCTTATGACCTTTAACTAAATAATCTGAAGCATTCTTTTTACGCGTATTAAAGTCATGGATGTCGATAGTTGGAGATAATTGATACTCCTTAACATCCTTATTACTTTCTCTTTGTTTCTTTTGAGCTTCTTTAAGCTTCTTTTGTCTTTCGTAACGATATTTGTTATAATCCATAATTTTTCCAACAGCAGGAACCGCATTTCCATTCATTAACACTAGATCTAAACCTGCATAGTTAGCAAGTGTCAATGCATCTTGTAATGCTTTTACTCCCATTTGTTCTCCATTTGGACCTATAACCATTAATTCCGCTACTTTGATTTGACCATTAATTGGTAACTCATTTTTATCCTTTGCTATGATAAAGCACCTCCATACAATTAAAAAGGGCGAATACATAGTATCCACCCAAAAAGACATAATCTAACTTATTAAGCCTTCTACCTATCGTAACTTTCTACAATCAGGTGGATGTGGATACATCGCTTTCTTTTCAATAACAACATAGATTATAAAGGAAAATAGTTGATTTGTCAACAACTATTTACTTTATTGAATAAACTATCAACTCATGTTGTGCTCTAGTACAAGCAACATACAATAAATTCTTTTCATTTCGTTGATATTTACTCTTCTTATCACTATATACAATAACACTATCAAACTCTAAGCCTTTAGCCAAATAAGCTGGTAATACAACCAATTCTTTGTTAAATTCCTCACTTTGACTATTTAATAGTGATATTGGCATTTCTTCATGCAATTTTTCATATAATTCATTAGCAGTATTACTATCTCTTGTAATAACAGCAACACTTTTATATCTTCCTCTTAAATATTCAATATCTTTAGTTAAATTAGTATCATTGGTTCTTTGAATCAATGGTACTTTTTCAGTTTTTCTTATCGCACATACATGACTTAATCCTAAAATCTTATTCGTAAAATCAATTATTTCAGGACTTGAACGATAAGTTTTTGTTAAAGAAATACATTTACTCTTTGGAAATATATTAGCTAAAATGTCCAAACTATCATATTTATAATAAGGATTGATAGTTTGATTAACATCTCCCAAAATCGTAAAATTACTATTTCTAAATATCTTACTTATTATTAAATATTGTAGATAACTATAATCTTGTGCTTCATCTATAACTACTTGTTGAATATTTCTTTCATAAGGAAATCCTTCTAATAAACCTTTCATATAAACAAATAGTAAAGCATCATCATAACCAATAATACGGCCCTTCATAAATTCGCGTATCTCTTGATCATTCATCCTTATCTTACAATAATCACTACAGAAGAAATTAATATATATTTCTTTAAAGTCTCTTCTAAAATTACTATTTTCCATTATTAATTTCTTATAAGTAGGTTTCTTCTTAGTACTTCCTTTATAATTGTTTTCACTTAATTTAGCAGCAATTTCATCTACTCTTTCAAAAAAAGGTAAAGTACTATATCTTTCATGTAACATCTCATTAACTTCTTCTTTAGTTACATCATATATTTTATTTTCTGTAAAACTACTAGTCATTTTAGCATTTTTAATATAATCTTCAATATATCTATTAATATCGTCTATAATGCCGTCACTTTGCTTATAAGTAATAATATCCACATTCGTTTCCTTTCCTAAATAGTATTTAGCTATAAAATCCATAAACGATTCTACTTTTCTAAACTCTGTAATATTATTACTTAAATAATCATTAAAAGTTGTTTGTAACGTATTATCTTCACCCAACTCTGGTAATACATTACTAATGTACTCTGTAAATATTTGGTTTGGTGAAAAAATTAATATATCATTACTAGTTAAATTAGGTATTTTATATAGTAAGAATGCTATTCTATGTAGAGCAACACTTGTCTTACCACTACCTGCTATTCCAGAAACTATAAGTGTTTTATCTCTAACATTTCTAATTACATTGTTTTGTTCCTGTTGAATAGTATTAACAATGTTTTTCATTTTATCATTACTATCTGTTGCTAATACTTCTTGTAACAATTCATCATCAATACTTATAGAGTTATCAAAAGCACTTACTAATTTTCTGTTTTCAATTTTATATTGTCTTTTTCTTAATAACTCTCCTTTAACCATTCCCCCAGGTGAAGCATATGCACATCTTCCAACTTCAAAATCATAGAAAATACTACATATTGGACTACGCCAGTCATAAATGATATTGCCGTAATCTTCATCTTTTAAATAAGTTAAGCCAAGATAAACACTATATCTATGTTTATCTTCATCTTCAAAAACAATAGATGCAAAATAAGGACTATCTTTGATTTTCATTAACTTCTTGAAATATTCTCGATCTCTTAACAAGTTATTAGCTTCAAGTTCACTTTCCACCATAACTGAATTCAATTCTTGTACGTCCATACCTCTTTTATTTTCCCAAGTATAACGTCTGAACTCTTGAAGTTTTTCTTCATCTTCAAAGATATCAATTCCCATCCTGGATATCTTATCATCAAGTAATTTTAAGACTTCTTTAAGTCTTCTTTTTTCAAGATCTAATTCTCTTCCTGCTAAAGCCATAACACACCCACTTTCTACACAACAAAACGCCACTATATTTTTTGGCTAGAAATCTCCTATAGTGGTAAATAATCTTTTTTTCAATTGTCCAAAGTAAAAAGTCAATCTAATTATATACATTATTTTTTTGGTTTGTCAATAACAAAATAAAAAGAAGTGAACTTTTATTCACTTCTTTATTTATTATTTTAAGCAAAAGGTCTAATAACATCAGAATCAGAAGAATCATCAGCCTCGTCTTCAGTTTCTGGTGCTGAAGCAGGAGCCATTGAGTTTCCAGAAGATTCAATTGAAGCAACAATTTGATTTAATTTCTCCTTGAACATCTTTTCTTCTTCATCTTCATAACCTAAGAAATAAATCTTATCTATTTGATCATGATCAAATAAACATACTTGATTTGAACTTAGATATCCTTCTGGATATACACATCCACTATAATCATAGATTTTTTCTTGGTTTTCTTGAGCTACTGAACAAAATCCAGTAATCATTGCTCTTTTCTTTCCACCTTTTAGTAGTACCACAGTACCAATTGGTAAATATTTTTCTCTCATTACTTTCCCTCCTACTCTTTATTAAATGTATTCAATTATGTTTACATTATCAGTATTATCTAAAGATGCTGAACTTTCACCAGTATTTACTTGTGTTGTTGTTGTTCCTGTTGGATTTCCTTGTCCATCAAATGTAGTTGTTTGAACCGGATTAGTTCCAACAATTGCAACTCCATCAGCTCCAATTGTAACAGCTCCATCAAGAGCATCATTACTTACAGTATAAGTTCCACCTTGTTGACCACCTTGTTGACCACCCTGTTGTCCACCTTGTTGACCACCTTGTTGATCTCCAGGATCATCAGCTCCGTGTTGTCCATCATGTGGTAAATAAGAATCTTTCTTATTAGCATCTTTAACTTTATCCATAAAGTCTTGTCTAGCCTTAGTATAATCTTCTTGACTCTTTGTATAATCTTCTTTGGCAGTTGCTGCAGCTTTATTAGCTTCATCAGCAGTCTTAACAGAATCATTATACTTTTGAACAGCCTCGTTATACTTCTCAACGCTTTCTTTAGACCACTTATTAGGATCATCTTTAATCTTATCAGCATATTTTGCTTTTAAGTCAGTTTCAATCTTTTGATATTCATTAACTTTATCAGAAGTCCACTTAGTAGCATCGCCATTCTTCTTAATAAATTCATCTTGTAATTTCTTAAGTTCAGTATTGTATTTAGTTTGTTGAGTTTTACTCCAATTCTTAGGATCAGATGCCATAGACTCAGTAATTTGTGTCTTTGTAGTTTCTAATTCAGTCTTAGCTTCTTTAACCTTAGCAAGTTCTTCATTTGCTTTAGTAACAGCTTCAGAGTAAGCTTTCTCAGCATTTGCAACATTAACTCTTGCAGATACAACATTACTATCAGCACTCATGTTAGCTAAGTAAGCTTCATTAGTTCCATCGTAGAATTCCTTACATGTTAATCCATCATCAAATTGAGTATTGAAGTTTTCTACTCCATCAGCCTTAGCTAAATCATTAGCAATTCCAGCAAGAGTAGCTCTGTAATCACCTTGTACTAAAGCAGCTACAGTCAAGTCTCTATTTTGAATGATTTCTTCTATATCAATTTCACTATATCCATATTCTTTTAACTTAGCTTTTAATTCACTCTTATCTTGAGCTTCGAATAGCTTATTAGCCATTTCAGTAATTTCTGCTCTATGTTTATCAATTTCAACTTGAGCTTTAAGTTCATATTGTTGTCTTGCTAAGTCATCATAATCTTTTTCAGCTAATTCAACTTTAACTTCTTCAGGAAGTTCAGTTTCATCTATCTTCAATACATCTGGTGTATCTGGATCTGGTTTATCAGGATCATCAGGATCATCAGGATCAGTAGTAGTTGTTGTCGTCGTTGTTGTTGTCGTCGTTGTTGTTGTATCACCTGGTTTATCTCCACCATGACCACCATGGTCACCACCAGAGTAATCGCCTCCAGTATAAGGAGAATCTGGAACTGTTGTAGAATCATCTGGAGCAGTAGTTGTTGTTGTTGTTGTTGCATCGTCAGGATTTTCAACTTTATCTGAGTGATCAGGCCAATTAGTTAATGTATAAGCACCAAGTGCCATACCAACAACGCCAGCAATCTTAGATACATCTGCACCTGTCATTGCATCCAATGCAGCTTGATATTTATCATCTCCAAGTAATTGCTTCATTGTAGCTTCAAATACAGCTCCTAATTGATCATAAGAAGGTTTAGTACCAACCCATGAATCGGCATTTACAGCTGCATTGAACATTGCTTCAATACCAGCACTACTTGCAACTGACATGAATCCTCTTGATAACATTGAGTTAACGCCCTCATTACCATTTTTAACATGTGAAGCAAGAGCAGCTTCTAGAGCAGCAGCATCACTACTAGCCATTGAACTAGCAAGTGCTACAGCACCATTACCAATAGTTCCTATATATGTATAATATGCATTAACCATTTCAGCAATTGTATATTCTTTACCATCCTTATCCTTATAAACAACAACTTGGACTTTTTCACCATTAAACTCACGTTCAGTGAAACCATATCCTTCTGGTAATTTACCATTTTCAAGCTTTTCCAAAGCCTCTTGTAAAGATACACCTGTACCTTCAAAAGTTTCTATTGCAGCTATAATTGTTTCTAACTTAGTTTTAACTTCTTCTGCTTGAGTATTATAATTTCCTGTATCGGAATTAGGTTTTGCGCCTTCACCATTAAATGCTTTAGCCCTACCTTCAACAAAATCTTTAGCAGCTTGTTTACCTTCTTCACAAGCCTTGTTATATCCTGTATCATCAAACCAAGCATTATTACCACTACCATGATGATATGAACTTTCATCAGGCTTATAACTTTTTTCATAATGTTTTTCCCAATATTTTTCTACCCAAGTACTAGTTTCAGACTCAGCTGCAGATTGGAAGGAACCAGCATGGCCTACAGCACTTTTAATTTTAGTATCTAAATCAGTAGCAGAAGTCTTAGCTTCATCTAATCCAGTTTTACTTGCTTTAACATAACCCATTTTAATTCCTCCTATCCTTTAACTTCATTTTCTATACCCTGCATAGTAGTTTTCAAACCATCCGTAGTACCTTTAGCAGTTTCTAGAGCTGCTTTTAACTTATTTATTTTTTCTTGTAAAGTAGCAATAGTACCAACATCAGTTTGAAGTATCGAATCAGTCAATTGTCCACTTAACTTTTCAGCAAGCGTTATTGCTTCTCCTAATTCAGTTATTAGGGAATCTAATTCACTATAATCCATTTTTTTCACCTTCCCAATTCTAATACCATGTAGTATCTTTCATAGCATCTTTCCATATCATGTCATATTTAGTATATGTTTCAGATTTGTATTCACCATTAATCGAAAACTTAACAGTTCCATCAAGATTTACTTCTTCTAAGTGTAAAACTAAACTATCAGTACCTGTTGTTGGCGAATAAGTAGTCGTTCCTGACCCAGTTCCTTTTTTATCTATTTCAAGAGTTTTAACTCTTACTATAACAGTATCTCCAGGTTGCATATTAGTAATAGCATCAACATAACTTGTTTCATCATTAGCATAATATATTGTTGAACCATGATGAATGCTATCATGAACAATATCACCCTTAGGAGTATTTGGATTAAGAATCGTATAAGTAATACCATTATTAGTAACAGTAGAAGTAGAAGTTATACCATTATTATCAGGATTTTTAGCAACAGTTACAGTAGTTCCATTACCATAAGTAGTATCAGTTCTATAACCATCACCTGTAGTATATACTCTACTAATATTATCGTTCTTAGCAGGATCATAAGTAGTAGTTTCAGATTTATCAACACCATAAGTGTACTCTTTTATACCATTTTCACTCTTTTCAGAGTCATATACATCATGCTTATATCCACTAGTACGAGTTTCTTTGCTAACCAAACCATCAGAACGTAAATCAGAATTATATTGCGTATTGATAGTTCCATCATCTTTAACCGTCTTTGTTGTCATGTGATCATTATTCTTTTGAGCATCATATGTCTGTACCATTGCTTGATCTGTTTTACTATATGTTTCCTTTTGTAGACCATCTGTTCTAGTATCATAATAAGTCTTTTCATATGAACCATCTGATTGAACAACTTCATGTTTAGCATGAGTACCATTTTGAGCATCCTCATAAACAAACGTTTTAGTTTCATTACCATAATCGTTTTTGACTTCATATGACTTAACATTGTCTCTACCTTGAACTGTACGAGCTTCATCATATTCATACTTAGTAGTCTTGTTATTATAATCTTCAGTAGTCTTAACCGATCCATCATAAGTGATTTTCTTCGTTGCAGTACCATTTGCATCTCTATATTCTTCAACAAAAGTACCATCATTTTTAACAGCTCTATAATGATTATCTTTATGCCCAATCTCCTTATAACCTAACTCTTCGCAAATCTTAGCTCTAGTTTGTTCGGGAAGTTTATCATAATTACTCCAATCTGACGCAGACCATGCCATTGCATTAGCACCGGTTGCAGCTGTAAAATCCGCAGCTAATTTAGCATCAACTGCTGCTTTATCAGCATCGCTTAAAGCATCATATGCTTTTTGTCTATCTTCAGCACTGGCTTTTGGATCATTATACATATTATATACATCATCAACACCAGTTGGTGGTGGAGTTTCATCATCAGCTGTAGGTGGTGGAGTTTTTCCAGAAGCATTCTCCCCAGGAAGTGTTCCCTCTTTAGGAAGTTGATGCCCATTTTCTGTTAGCCATTCTCTATATGCAGCAGCATCACCAATTTCTTTGCCATTTGCATCAAAGAATTTACCATCTTTATAATACGCTTGAACTTCTCCGTCAGCATTTCTATATTCGATAGTACCATCTGGTTTAGTAACAGTATCACCACCGAAGTTGTTATTTTCTTCGATTATAACATCATCAGTTCCATAATTATGTTCTTTCAACCATTTTTCATATGCTGCTTTATCTCCAATTTCTTTTCCATCAGCATCATAGAACTTATCGCCTTTCTTAGTAGCTATAAGTTTGCCATCAGCGTCATAGAATTCAAGAGTTCCATCAGGCTTTTGAACTGTCTTACCACCAAAGTTATTAGTTTCAGTAAGAGTAACATCACCTTGAGCAGCTGGTTTTCGATAGCCATGTTCTTCAAGCCATTTTCTATATTCTTCATGACCACCGATTTCTTTTCCGTCTTTATCGAAATATTTGCCATCTTTATAGTATGATACTAGGTTGCCATCAGCATCATAATACTCAATTGTTCCATCGTCTTTCTTAACAGTTTTGCCACCAAACATATTAACAGCATCTGGTATATGTGAACCTTGAGCTAAAGAACTATCAATAATGCTTTTAGCAGCATTAGATAACGTTCCATAGTTGCTTCCAGAATTGCTTACACCATTATTAGCTGCAACATATTGTCTTGCTTCTTGAACACCATCTAGTGTTCCTGCATTATCTCTATATGTAGCTAATGCATCAACTGCAAATTGATTGTTGTTTGCAGCAATAATAGCTACTACTTGTGCCCAGTTATCAAAGTTTTCATGAAAATCATTAAATGTAGATGCATTATAATCCCAAATATTTAATAATTTTCCACCCAGGTCACCAAATGCAGCAGACTCTATTGAAGCATTAACGTTAGTTTGTATAAATGCATTAATATCACTTAGAGTTGTAGCAAAATCACTAAAGTATCCTTCAATGACGCCCATTTTAGACTTGACGCCACCGACATTAAACTTCTCGTCTCCGCTTGCCATAATGCACCTCCTAGCTTAATGCACCTTGAACAGCTGATTCTAACTCTGCAGCTGCTGGTGCCACATTTCCAGTAAAGATAAGTGCATAGGCTCTTAAGACTGCAGACAAAGCGTCCATTGATGGGGCAAAAGCATCACATTGTGATTTAAAGTTATTATAACTTTCTCCTACCCAGTCTTCTCCAAGTCCTTCGATACCTTTTTTGATGTCAGCAGCATGACCATCTATACGATCAGCTGCTTCTTTTAATTTAGCGGCAACTTCTTCCATTACAGGAGTATTTTCAGCAAAATCCATAATATCACCTCTCGTAGTACCTAAAGTACATTATAAATAAAAGAGTTTTCTCTTTTACTTATAATGTACTGCATTCGAATGAATACAGTACCATCTTTCTAAATATTAGCTTTGATATGTGCTTACTGCTTCTTGACCCATTCCGTCGTAATTTCTTAACATTGGATCTACTTTATTTTCATTAAAGTCTCTAGTAGCAGCAATTAATTGATGGAACACAGCAACGTTGTCTTCGCTCCAAACATTTGCAGCAACTGATGCAACTTGACCAGCCATACCTGTTCCAGCACTAGCATTAATACTTGCGTCAACATTACTATTTAAAGTATTGAATGTTTGAGACATTTCTTCCATTTCTTGAATAGCTTCGCTTAATGCTTTCTTAGCTTCTTCTATATATAAAGATTGAACTGCCATATATATTCACCCTTTCGTTTTTTAATATTAATTGAATAAACTATTGTTTTTAGCTTGAGTATCTTGGAAATCTGCGTTAACAGTTTCAGTTTTTCTAATATATGCTTCATTAGCAGCATTATTAGCTTTAACTACACTGATAACATCTCTTTCATAAGCGTCAACAATAACAGAAGTAATATCACCAGGAACACCGTGTTCAGCAAGTTTAGTTTCAACTATACCTTTAGCTGTGTCGCACATTTCACTGATTTCTCTTGTCTTAGTTGTCAATTCACCAACAGTATCGTCGATTGCTTGTGAATTCATTTTAAAAGTTAAATCGTTTTCCATCCAGCTCACCTCCTCATATTAAAATTAATCTAGTACCATTCAAGATACCAACATCTAAGAATGTAGCATCAGTATCATAAACGGTACCTGTTTCAGCATTGATTAATGATAAATGACTACTCATTGGAAAAGCTCCATTACTCATTTCATTAACCGCCTTATTTAATAAGAATATAATTTCAATAGTTTTCTTATTAATAGGAATGAACACATTGTATCTTTCCTCAATGCTAGGTACAATCAAATCTACACAGACTTTATTATTGTTCATAATAAAACCTCCTATAGTTTACATAGTAGATTTAAGAACATATTGAGTAGTTTACCATCTTCGTTACCAATTTCCCCTAGAACTATTCACTACACTCTTATACTATTAATAATACATTAAATCAAATGCAATGTCAACGAATTAGACACAAAAAGAACTGTAAACAGTTCTTTTTTTACAACGTTTCGTAATCGTCTTCTTCTCCAACTTCTGAAGGGACTTTAATTAGTACTGTTGTATTGCCATCAACGAAGTAACCAAAGTTCTTTTCAACCTTAGCTGAAAGGATTCTTGTAGGTAATGTACTCTTAAGAGTATATTGATTTGCAATACCATTTCCAATCCAAATACCTCTTGTTGAAGATAGTGAATCTTTATACCATCCATCGAATTCATTCTTCTTGAAGTTATCTACTGTATCGATGAAAATGAAATGTACTTTAGGCATAGATTTAATCATTGATAGTAAACCACCAAATGCTCCACTAAATTCATCGCCTAAAACATTTTTAAACTTATCTAAGCCAACAATTACACATACATATTCGCCATATTCACTTATTGACTCTGGATCAAAACCAGCAGTCTTATACTTGTCATACATATCGAATACAAACTTACCAAATTGCTTGAAGCAACTTAAGATATTTGTATCAAAATATGAAACATAAGAAGCATATTCTTTATAAGCTTTTTCCATATCGAATACATAACATTGTTTATTTAAAATATTAGATAATTCCTTAATGAACAAGCCACCAAATAACTTAATATCATTAAATTCCATACCTGTAATCATATGAGCAAAATATTTTGATACCTCTAGTTTTCTTACTGCTAATGTTTCTTTTTCAATACCAACAGGTACACCATCTAGACCCATCATATCACTAGATAAGTCAGATATTGTAATTGTTTCTGGTAACACAGGAATCTTTCTAGCAGTATCTTTAGAATATTTAGCTTGTAAATCTTTAATCTTTTCTAAAACAAAGTTGTTTAAATTTTCCTTTTCTGTTGGAACAGCGCTTTGGAATTCATAAACAGCATCTAGCTTACATAAACCACGACCACTTATAGGTGATGGTTCTAGCTTAGTTCTAGATAATAATGAAGAATAATCATACTTATCGTTCATTTGTAATACTAAGTGATTTGGTAAGTATTGAGCTAATCTAGATCTAATACCATTAGATGTAGTAGCACTTATAATGAAATACACACCATACTTCATACAATCACGAGTAATTGTAACTAAAGTATCAAATGTTGCATCACCATAGTTTTCATTATATAACTCAAATCCATTAATCATAACTACGATATTAGGAATTACTTCTCCAGTAGCTTTAGAATAAGAAATATAATCTCCACCATAATCAGCAAATTTTTTCTTACGTTCATTAATAATATCAGCTATTAACTTCCATAAGTTCATTACTTTATCAACGTCGTTTTGTAATACTACATCACCAACGTGTGGAGCTTTTCTATAAACTTTCATTGTTTCTGCACCAAAATCTAATAAATACATATTTAATTCTTTTGGTGAATAAGTAGTAATACAAGAATAAACGATTGAATTCATTAATTCTTCTTTACCACTATCTGCCATACCATATATAATCCAGTTACCTTCAGTAGTTATAGGTAAAGTAAGTAATCCTTGTTTTTGTGAATCAGGAGCATCGTATTCACCAATTACTGGATTAATATTACAATCTTGTTTAGTATATTCATATTTTTCTTTTAAACCATCAATATAGATAATTGGTGGTAAAGCATTTAACCATAATTGTTTTACATGAACATTTTTTTTCTTTGCCATTTCAACAATATATTTCATAATATTAGGTAATTCTTCACCTTTTAATACACCAATAGCATTATTTTTACCATCGTCAACAATTTTTGTCGGTGATCCAATATAATTAACAAATGCTATAGAATTATCTACACGTTTCTTTCTAACATCAGCTTCATAATATGGAGCACCTGTCCAAGCTGATTGACCTAAAGCAAAATACTCATCATAACCAACTTGTAAGAAGAAACGTCCTGTTTCTTTAATAGAAGCAGCATCTGGTCTCTTAATCATTTCTTGAGAATCAGATCTATCTTGAACTTTTAAACATATTTTAAACTTTGCATTTGACCAAATTTGATCGTTAACTACACCACTTGGTTTTTGTGTGGCAAGAATCAAGTGAACACCTAGAGAACGACCAATACGAGCAGCAGATATAAGCTCGTTCATGAAATCTGGTTGTTGTGCTTTTAATTCAGCAAACTCATCTGAAATGATAAACAAGTGAGAAATTGGTTTCTTAACTTGACCATTTCGATACATTCTTTGATATTTATAAATATCGATTGTACTTTCACCAACAGCATCTCTTGCTTTATTAAACTCTGCTTGACGACGTTTTAACTCACTTTGTAGTGATGCTAAACTACGATTGATTTCACTGATATCTAAGTTTGTAATAGTACCAGCTAAATGTG
>JAEEGL016825700.1_pt1 | contig 12458 bp, 10 predicted proteins | sample 9134231 | NCBI WGS metagenome assembly JAEEGL01 (sample SAMN16246548, study PRJNA631951) | gut metagenome | biome: gut microbiome; feature: rumen; material: fiber-attached | host: Bos | place: Iran: Karaj | collected 2018-10 | reverse complement strand
TAATTTTGGTTTAAAAGTTTCGAATTTAACACTAATTTCCGCAAGAAGCGAATTTGGTCTGCAAAGTAAATACTTTTTTCTGGATTATCGGCACTAATGTGCTGAATAATTTCAAGAGCGGCCTCAAATTTTCCTGAAGCGATGTAGCTCATGGCCAAACTTTCGCTGAACATCGTGTCATCGGCCTGCACGGGCGCATCGACGTTGTCATGGGCGATTTCAGCGATTTCGGCTGCCTCCACATGGGGTTGTGAGGGCGCTTGCGCCACCTGCCGTTCGCGTTCCTGGCTCTGCTCAATAAATTTGTCAATGAGTTGGTCCTCGTCGCTCCTCGCTGCGGGCCGGTCTCCCCTACCCTGCTCCTGCGCGGCAAGCACATCGGCATAGTCGGGCATAGGATTGAAGATGGCCTGGCTGATGGCCTGTATTTCCTTGTCGCTGGTGTGTCCGAACGAGTCAAGGAATCGGTCGATGGTGGTGTCGGTGTCGGGTGTCTCGGGCTCAGGTTCAGCAGGATAGAACTGCGCGAAGGCTTCGGCGTCCTCACCCAACTGCAACGCGAGTGCACGACGGTCGGGACAGGCGATGGCGAGCCGTGCCAACAGGTCTTCGTTGCCGGCGATGCCGTTGCGCTTGAGGTACAGCGTCAGCGGCAAGGTGCAATAGGGCATCTCGCGCACGGCCTTGTCGAGCCACTCACGCGTCACGGGAGCCGACGGGTCAGAGAGCAGTTTGAGTAAGCCCCCCTCAGTCTCCCCTAAAGAGGGGGAATAGGGCTGCTCCTCCCCTAAGTTAGGGGAGGTGGCCGAAGGCCGGAGGAGTGTGTGATTCTGACTGTTATTTAATTCTCCTTTCTCCATTCTCCATTCTCCATTAAACAGGCGTTTTACCAATCACCCAGGGTTGCGTTGAAGATGAGGTCGGCTAGGTCTTTGGTAATCTCGTTACACAGCTGGTCCTGCACATCGGTGAGCATCTCGCTGCTCGAGAAGTCACGATAGGCCGAGAAAGACTGGTCCTTGGACAGTTCGGGCTTGCGGTTGTTGACATATTTAACGCGGACAGTGATGGTGAGGCGCGTCTGACTGGCGTAGGCATCCTCGCCGATGGCCTGTGGCGACAGGCTATATCCCGTAATCTCCCCCTCCATGCGCAGGTCGCTGTTCACGTTGTCGATGACGCGGAGCCGTGTCTGCTGCTCAATCATGTCAATCATGCGATTTTCGAACAGTTGCTGCAACGGCGGATAGACTAGCGCGGCACGGATGGGAAAGTCTCCGAACGAGATGGTGCGATAGGTGTTATAGTCGATTGATGCACCATTGAAGGTGTATCGCGGAAGGCAGCCCTGCGTCAGTGCCGCCATCGCGATGACAATTATCACAGCCAGTGTCCTCACACTCCTCATTTATCCAGATTATATTGTTTGATCTTGCGGTAGAGCGTGCGCTCGCTGATTTGCAATTCCTGTGCGGTAGCCTTTCGGTGGTTGCCGTTGCGTTTGAGCGACTCGATGATTGTGTCACGCTCGGTCTCCTCGAGGGTGCGCACATGCGTGGCTTCGACATCCATCACTTGGTTGTCGGATGAGAGCTCAACCACATTACTATAGTCATTGTCGATGTCGTGGCTGGTGGGGCGCACTTCACGTGGCGGCATGATGTGCTCGTGGCGTGGGCCGTAGCCCAACTTGTTGGACTCGCGCCGCAGTTCGGCCATGCTGGTGGAATAGTGTGGCAGCGCTGCCGTCGCGCTAGCACCCGTCAACTGCTCGCGTATCTCGTTGAGTTCCTTCTGCAGCTGGGCGATGATGGCGAATACCACCTCGCGGTCGCGCGAATAGTCGACCTGCGCCGGCGCGCCAACCGTAGCCAACTCAGCCTTGGGGAGGTAGGCGTTCAACGTGTCGGCGGTGACGGTAGTACCGGCCTCGAAAAGTGCCACTTGCTCTATAATGTTCTTCAGTTGGCGCACATTGCCCGGCCAGTGATAGCCCATCAGTCGTCGGCGTGCACTCTCATCAAGAGTGACCTCCTCGACCCCATTGTTGTCGACAAAGTCATGGAGGAACTTGCGCGTGAGCAATAATATGTCATCGCCACGCTCACGCAAGGGCGGCACATCAATCTGTACCGTTGACAAACGGTAGAATAGGTCCTCACGGAACTTTCCTTCCTTGATGGCTTGCGGCAGATCCTTGTTGGTGGCGGCAACGATACGCACATCGGTTTTCTGAACCGTGCTCGACCCCACCTTTATATATTCTCCGCTCTCGAGCACGCGCAGCAGTCGCGCCTGCGTGCTCAAGGGCATCTCGGCGACCTCGTCAAGGAAAATCATGCCACCGTTAGCTTCCTCAAAGTAACCCTTGTGATCCTTGTCGGCGCCGGTGAACGAGCCTTTGACGTGTCCAAACAACTCACTGTCAATGGTTCCCTCAGGAATGGCGCCACAGTTTACCGCGATATATTTCTTGTGTTTGCGGGGGCTGTTCTCAAAGATAATCTTCGGGAAATGCTCCTTTCCGCTTCCACTCTCGCCGACGACGAGTACCGAGAGGTCGACTTTTGCCACCCTCAGCGCACGCTCGATAGCAGCACGCACCGCCGGTGCCTGTCCGATGATGGAGAACCGTTGCTGTACTTGCTGCACTTGTGCAGTCATATCATTCTTTTTTGCCATATTTTCTAGTAGTTAAGTAGTTAAAGGGAGTTAAGTAGTTAGAGTAGTTAGAGGAAGTTGTGTAGTCAATCGGTTAAGTAGGGCTTTCTCACTCTCCACTATAAACTCTCCACTATAAACTATAATAGATTTGGGCTGCAAAGTTACTACAAAAAAATGAGACAGGTGACAATATGGCAGATTTTTTACGATTTTTTTGGAGCGTGTCAGTTCTTCCAGTGGCGCATAGCGTAGGTCTGTTGCTTGAGGAAGACACCCAGCTCCTCAGGAGTGGGGTGCTCTGCAATGACCTCGGGCAGAATGGGCTGACCCACCGAGATGCGGAACGTGTCGCCCTTGCGGCGGAACACCTCGCTAGGCAACTTGAGCGTGCGCAATCGCCAGTCAATCATGCCCAGAATGGTGAACGTGAGACTGTTGTGCCCATGGAAGTAAATGGGTATGACGGGGACTTTCAGCTTTTGGATGAGGCGGCACACGGTGGGTTGCCACTCGCGGTCCTCGATGTGGAGTTGGCGGGTGAATTTGCTCACCGCCCCGGCAGGAAAGAACCCCAGGGGATGCCCCTCGCGCACATGGCGCATGGCCTCGCTGATGCCCCGCATACTTACGGCGCGTTTCGCCGGGTCATCGCTCTGCAGGGCATCGACAGCGATGAAATTGGGTCGCATCGCGCTGATATAGTTCAAGATCATATTCACCATCACCTTGAAATCCTCGCGGTACTCCCCAATGAGTTTGATGAGCATGATGCCGTCGAGGGCTCCAAAGGGATGGTTGCTCACGGTGATGAACGGCCCTTCGGGCAGATTATCCAGTACCTCCTGGCCCCTTATCTGCATGGTGATGTCCAGATCGTTGAGCAGCCCTTGGCAGAAGGGCACACCGGGCGTGTCGCAGTTGTGGTCGTGAATCCAGTTCACCTTGTCAATGGCCAGCAAGCGTGACAAGAAGTTGACCAGCTTGGGTTTGCCGTCAAACCATGGCACCATCTGTCGGATATCGTCGTAATCTAATACGGTTCGCTTCATCTATTATTAATTGAGAATTATATAATTAAGAATTAAGAATTAAGAATTAAGAAACCTTGCGTCTTGCCTCTCGTTTCTAGAATTGAGAATTATATAATTAAGAATTAAGAAATCTTGCGTCTTGCCTCTCGTTTCTAGAATTGAGAATTATGCATTATGAATTATGCATTAATGAAATATGCTCATAGAGCTTGCGGTAGAAGGGATGGCGGGTGAGTGTGGTCACATCGCCCAGGATGATGAGCTTCATGCGGGCTCGGGTGATGGCGACATTCATGCGACGCAGGTCGCGAAGGAAGCCTATCTGCCCCTCGTCGTTTGCGCGCACAAGACTGATGACGATGATGTCTCGCTCCTGTCCCTGAAAGCCGTCGACGGTGTTCACGGCGATGAGGCTGCGGAATGGCTTGAAGAACGCGCCTTGCTTGATGAGTCGCCGCAGGTGTTGCACTTGTGCGCGGTAGGGCGATATGATGCCCACATCGATGCGCTCGTCCAGCACGCGCTGACGCCCCACCTTCTCGAAATAGTCCTGCAGGGTCTGCAGGGTGAGTGCCGCCTCGGCGCGGTTGATGCGTCCGTAACTCTCGCCCACAAACTCCTCCTTGCCATCGAGGTAGGCCGTATCGACCCACACCATCGGCGTGTCCCAGTCGAGGATGCCGCGGTGACGCACTTCGGGCGCGCTCTCGACTTTCCCGCCGTAGAACCATTCGCTGGAGAACTGCACTATCTGCTCGTTCATGCGATACTGCACACCCAGCAAGGTCACCACTTGTGGATTGCTCTGCACGATGCGCTCCATCAGCGTCAGACCCAGTCCTCCCTTGAGGGCCTCATAGCACTTGATGGTGGGGGGCAGTTGGCAATGGTCGCCGGCGAGCACTACCCTACCCGCCTTCTGGATGGCAATCCAGCATGCCGCCTCCAGTGCCTGCGCCGCCTCGTCAATGAACAAGGTGGCGAACTTCATGCCCTCGAGCACACGGCTGGCGCTGCCTGCCAGGGTACACGAGATAACACGCGCCTGTGCGAACAGGTCGTTGTGGATACGCAACTCAAGTTCGGTGATGCGGCTCTTCAGCCGGTCCACCTTCTGGTGGTATGCTTCAGTGCCGCGCCGTTTTTCCCTGACCTCACGCAACGCCTTGCGCATGGCCCACAGCTGCGGATAGTCGGGGTGAGCCTCGTAACGCCGTTCGTAGGTCTGCGAGAGCATCTTGTCGTTGACCCGCGTGGGGTTGCCCACCCTGAGCACGTCCACACCGCGGTCCATCAGGCGTTCGCTGATCCAGTCGACCGCCATGTTGCTCTGTGCGCACACCAGCACCTGGCTCTCGCGACGCAGGGTCTCGTAGATGGCCTCGACCAGCGTGGTGGTCTTACCTGTTCCCGGAGGTCCGTGAACGATGGCGACGTCCTTGGCGCGTAACACTTCGTTGACCGCGCGTTCCTGTGTGGCGTTGAGCCATGGGAAGCGCAAGGGGTCAAATGTGAAACGCTCGGCCTTGCCAGGGTTATAGAACAGGTCGCGCAGGTACGCCAGGCGGTTGCCCTTGGCTCGGCTGACACGGTCGATGGCGCTGAGCATCAGGCGGTAAGTGGTCTCGTCGAACGAGAGCTGGACGCCCAGCTGCTCGGCGCTCTGCAGCTGCGACACCACCGCGGCGTCGGGCACTATGACCACCATGCGATGTTCCTCGGCATAACTGACGGTGGCGACGAAGTCATAGTAGGTGATTGAGTCCAGGCCGCTGGTGCGGAAGAACATCACCTGGCGACCATATTCAAAGTTGTGCTCTATCTCCTCATCTTCGCCACGGAAGACCTCGACAACGAGTTGGTTGAGCGAGTTGTAGTAGCTGCGCCCTACCCTGACGGGCCACCAGCAGTCACCACGCTTGACTTTGCGTCCCACACCATAGACCTCACCCAAACGCTTGAACTCATCGCGCTCGTGCTCATACTCCAGCTGCAGCAACGCGCGCTGCCGCTGGAGGGCCAATATGGGGTTGACAAGTGGCATCCAGATTTTCTAGAGATTCTAGACCATCTAGAAAAACTAAAATGGCTTGTCCTCACTTCCGGTCATGGAGGTGAAGAGAGCGTTGGCCAGACTGGAGGCACCGATGCGGAAGAGGCCGTTGTTGAGCCACTCCTCGCCCAGAATTTCCTTGACCAGCGTGTAGTACTTCACTGCGTCCTCGGTAGTGCGGATGCCGCCCGAAGCCTTGAAACCGACCTTCAGGCCCGTCTTCTTGTAGAACTCCTTGATGCACTGGCACATGACGTAGGCGGCCTCAAGGGTGGCGCCGCTATAGACCTTGCCTGTGCTGGTCTTGATGAAGTCGGCACCGCTGTGCATGGCGAGAATGCTCGCGCGACGGATGTTTTCAGCGGTCTTGAGCAGTCCGGTCTCGAGGATGACCTTCAAGTGGTGGTCGCCGATGGTCTGCTTGAGTTCGTAAATCTCGTCGCACATCTCCTCCCAGGCTTGGTCGCGGAAATAGCCCACGTTGAGCACCACGTCGACCTCATCGGCACCATCCTGGATGGCGAGCGCCGTCTCGGCGACCTTGGTCTCGATGTGCGCCTGCGACGACGGGAAGCAAGCGCTGCACACGGCGATGTTCACGTCGCTTACCTCAAGCTGCGCGCGAACCACAGAGGCAAAGTTGCTGTACACGCAGATGGCGGCGACATTCTTCAGCTGGGGATAGGCCTCGGCATAGTCGTTGACGCGCTGCACAAACTGCGCCACCGAACGCTCACTGTCGTCGGTAGCCAGCGTGGTCAAGTCAACACAGTTCAACAAGAACTGATAGATTTCGGGGCTGTGATTCTCCTGCTCGTGTGCGGCGAGGATGCGTTGCACATCGGCAGTCACTGCCGCGTCGTCGGTTGTCACTTGGCTCTGGTCCACTACAATCTCATAGCGGTCGAGCGATTCGTTCTCGTGGTCGTGATGGTGCTCGCACCCGCAACCACAGTGGTCATGATTGTGTTCCATATCGAAATATCTTTTGATGATTTTTTCTGCAAAGGTAATGAAAAGTGTCCACTTATTGATAACATTGCGTTATCGCAGTTTGGGATTGTCGCGATGGCGGGTGGCGTCGCGGGTGGACTTCTTCTCGAAATTGCGCTCAATCGCCTTGTCGAGATCCACACCCGTCTGGTTCGCCAGGCAGGTCACCACCCAGATGACATCGGCCAGTTCATCGCCTAGGTCTCGACCCTGGTCGCTGGGTTTCTCGCTCTGGTCACCATAGCGGCGTGCCATGATGCGAGCCACCTCGCCCACTTCCTCGGTAAGGATGGCCATGTTGGTCAAGGGCGAGAAATACCTAACCCCCGTGGTGTTGATCCACTCGTCAACACGCTGTTGCAACTCATTGATAGTCATAAGATATAATAACAAAGTAATTATTCCTTGAGTTTCGAGTCGATGATGATGGTGACGGGACCGTCGTTGATGAGTGCGACTTGCATGTCAGCACCAAAGACTCCACGCTTAACCTCGCGACCCACAAGCGCCTGGACTTCATTGCAATACGCCTCATAGAGCGGCACTGCGAGTTCGTGTCCCGCAGCATGGATGTAGCTGGGGCGATTGCCCTTTTTGGTACTTGCATTGAGCGTGAACTGGCTCACCGCCAGTACCTCGCCGCCCACATCAATGACACTGCGGTTCATCACGCCGTTTTCGTCGTCAAAGATGCGTAGCGAGGCGGTCTTTGCCGCCAGCCACTTTACGTCATCGAGGGTGTCGCCCTCGCGAACACCCACCAGAACCATCAGACCAGGACCAATCTCGCTGTGCAGTTCGTCGTTGATGGTCACAGATGCTTTAAGGACACGTTGTATTACGATTCGCATAACTAAATCTTTTTCAGTTCGTTAAACAGAGTTTCTGCCTTTTTGGGGCCGATGACTGCTGATAGCTGCTCGAGCGAGGCTTCGCGGATGCGTTTGAGGCTCTTGAACTCCTTGAGCAACAATGCCTTTGTCTTTGGCCCCACACCCTTGATGTCATCCAGTGCGCTATGTGTCTGAGACTTGGCACGCTGCTCACGATGGAAGGTGATGGCAAATCGGTGCGCCTCGTCGCGCAGACGTTGGATGACTCGCAGCGACTCGCTGTTCTTGTCGATGTAGTACGGCAACTGGTCGCCAGGGAAATATACCTCGTTCAGCTGCTTCGCCATACCGATGGCAGCGATTTTTCCATGTAGTTCCAACGCCTCGAGTGCCTCAATCGCCGCCGACAGTTGCCCCTTGCCGCCGTCCACAACCAGCAACTGTGGCAGCGGTTGTTCCTCGTCGAGCATGCGCCGATAACGCCGCCCGATTACCTCGCGCATGGCTGCATAGTCGTCACCCGCCGGTGCTTCCTTGATGTGGAAGTGGCGGTACTCCTTTTTGCAAGGTTTTGCATCACGGAACACCACGCATGATGCCACAGCATTGGCACCTGATATGTGCGAGTTGTCAAAGCACTCAATGTGCCGAGGCAACGCTGTGAGATGAAAATCGCGTTGCAAGGTTGTCAGGGTGCGAGTGGTGCGTTGCTCCGGATTGAGCTTCTCCATCCGCTTCAACTTCTCCTCACGATACTGAACCGCATTTTTCTCGCTGATTTGCAGTAGTTTGCGTTTGTCGCCACGCTGGGGTGTAATGCACTGAAATTCAGCAAATTCCACATCTGGGATTACATTAACAAGCACTTCGGTGACACGGTCCGTGGCATAGGTTTCGGCAAACCGCTTGCGCACCTCCTGGATGGCCATCGACATGAGTTCAGGGGCCTCAGTCTGGTCGTCATTCTGCAGACGATACTCCAGTGTGAGTGACTGCACCACCGCCCCACCCCGCATGTGCATGTAGTTGACGAACGCTGCATCGTCGTCCTTGACAATGGCAAAGACATCGATATTGTGGATGGTGGGGCTGGCGATGACCGAGCGGGTACGGTATTTCTCCAGCAAGAGGTACTTGCGCTTGACTACCTCGGCCTCCTCGAACTTCAGCTCGGTAGCGAGTTGCTGCATTTGCTGCATCAGGTAGTCGCTCACCTGTTTGGTGTCGCCGTTGAGAATCTGGCGCACGGCTGCAATGTACTCGCCGTACTGGTCGACCGACACTAAACCCTGGCAACATCCCTCACAGTTGTGGATGTGGTACTGAAGGCACAGGCGGTGCTTTTTAGCCTCGATTGTTTCACGTGAAACATTATGACGACAAGTCCTTAGTGGATAGAGTTTTCTTAAGGTGTCGATAAGCGCATGCGCCACCTCGGCCTTGGGATAAGGGCCGTAGTACTTGGCGCCCCTAGTGAGCGGGTCGCGGGTGAGAAAGACTCGAGGATAGGCATCCTTGGTCACACAGATCCATGGATAGGACTTGTCGTCCTTGAGCAGGACATTGTAGCGTGGCTTGAACTCCTTGATGAGCGAATTCTCCAGGTCGAGCGCCTCCTCCTCGGTGTTGACCACGGTGTACTGCAAGTCGCTGATGTTGCGCACAAGCATGTTGGTCCGAAACACGGCATGGACGCGGTTGAAGTACGAACTGACACGCCGCTTCAGGTTCTTTGCCTTGCCCACATAGATGATTTCGCCATCCCGGTTGAGATAGCGGTACACTCCTGGACATTCAGGCAGGAGGCTAACCTTCAGCTTCAGTTCGTCAGACACCAGATCTTCTAGAAATCAAACAGCGTGGTGACCTCAACGTCCTGTGGCAGCACATCACGGCCATGGAGGAATTCAAGACCACAGATAAAGTTGATGTAAACCTTCTTGGGGTTCATCGACTTGACCAGTTCATAAGCAGCGAGCATGGTGCCTCCGGTCGCCAACAAGTCATCATGGATAACCACGATGTCATCAGGTGTAATGGCGTCGCTGTGGATTTCGATGGTGTCGGTGCCATACTCCTTGGCATAGCTCTTCTTGATGGTCTCGGCGGGCAACTTGCCGGGTTTGCGCACAGGCACGAAGCCAGCGCCCAGATGCACAGCGAGCATGCTGCCACCGATGAATCCGCGCGACTCGATGCCGACCACCTTGGTCACGCCCTTGCCCTGATACAGCTCAAGCATGGCCTGTTCGAGCATCTTCAGCGCCTTGGGGTCCTTGAACAAGGTCGTCAGATCCTTGAACTGCACTCCCGGCACGGGGAAATCGGGTATGTTGCGTACGATACCCTTCAGATAAGTCATTTCGTCTTTCGTCATATTATTATAATTAAGAACTTAGAATTTAGAATTAAGAATGAAGACCGCGTTGCTAGTAGACCATTTCATTGGTAGACCGCCAACGGCTGGTAGATCGCCCTTCGGGCTGGAAGACTGCTGCGCTTGCGTGTCGGCGAAGACAACAATTATGAATTATGAATTATGAATTATCTAAACGTTCCACGTGGAACAATTCATCGTTATCTGCCTAGCAGCAAAAGCAGTATGTTGATGTCGCTGGGCGAGATGCCTGGGATGCGCGATGCCTGCCCGATGGTCTCGGGGTCGATGGCGGCCAACTTTTGGCGGCCCTCGGTCGAAATCTGGTGAATGGAGAGGTAGTCAAACTTCCCCTTGATGCGAACGCGCTCCAAGCGCTGGAGTTTGTCGGCCACAAGTTGCTCGCGCTCAATGTAGCCCTTGTACTTGATGCGTATCTCGGCGGCCTCCACAATCTCTTCCCGGCGGGCAGGCGACAACTCCCCTACCCTGTCTTTTAACCCGGGCAGACATCCGCACAGCTGCATAATGCCCACTTGCGGACGCAGCACTAAGTCGTAGAGTTTCTGCCCTTGTCGCAGCGGCTGCGACCCCAGCGTCTCGAGTGTGGCATTGACCTCATCAGGATGCACTGTTGTCTCGCTCATATAGCCCAACAAGTGCTCGATAGCGTCGCGTTTGCTGCACAGCAGGTCGTAGCGCTCTTGCGTGGCGAGGCCCAGACGGTAGGCCCGCTCGGTGAGGCGCATGTCGGCATCGTCTTGGCGTAGCAGGATGCGGTGCTCGGCGCGTGAGGTGAACATGCGGTAGGGCTCGTCGACACCTTTGGTCACTAGGTCGTCGATGAGCACACCGATATAGGCTTCATCGCGCTCCAACACGAAAGGTTCCCCACCAATCAACTGCTGATGGGCGTTCACGCCCGCCACCAAGCCCTGTCCGGCAGCTTCCTCATAGCCCGTGGTGCCGTTGACCTGTCCGGCAAAGAACAGTCCCTTCACCAACTTCGTCTCCAACGTGTGTTTAAGCTGTGTGGGGTCGAAAAAGTCATACTCGATGGCGTAGCCCGGGCGGTAAATATGGGCGTTTGCCAACGCGGGGATATGGCTCAGGGCGGCAATTTGCACGTCCCACGGCAGTGACGACGAGAAGCCGTTGAGGTAGCACTCGTTGGTGGTCTCGCCTTCGGGCTCGATAAAGAGTTGGTGACTGTCCTTGTCGGCAAAAGTGACAATCTTTGTCTCGATGCTGGGGCAGTAGCGGGGACCTACACTGGTGATTTGGCCGTTGTACAGTGGTGAGTCATCGAGCGAGTCGTGCAGCACTTGGTGTACCTGTTCGTTGGTGTAGACAATCCAGCACGAGCGTTGACGCAAGGACGAACGGACGTCGGGCAAGTATGAGAAGTGATGGAAATCGTTGTCACCGGGTTGCTCGATGGCCTGCGAACGGTCTATCGTTCGTCCGTCAATGCGAACAGGCGTACCGGTCTTCATGCGGTCGGAACGGAAGCCCAACGACACCAGCTGCTCGGTCAGTCCGTGAGCGGGCGGTTCGGAAACACGTCCGCCTGGTGTCTGTACACGCCCCACATGCATCAGTCCGTTGAGGAATGTGCCTGCCGTGAGTATGACGGCGCGGCAGCTGAAATGCACGCCCAGCGCCGTCGTCACGCCACGAACGGCACCATCCTCAATGACCAGACCCGTGACGTTGTCTTGCCATAGATATAGGTTCGGCTCGTTCTCGACAACAGCACGCCATTCGGCCATAAAACGCATACGGTCGCACTGTGAGCGGGGGCTCCACATCGCCGGACCCTTACTGCGGTTGAGCAGACGGAACTGGATGCTGGCGCGGTCGGTGACGATACCCATACGGCCGCCCAAAGCGTCAATCTCACGCACAATCTGCCCCTTGGCGATACCGCCCACGGCGGGGTTGCAGCTCATCTGCGCGATCTTGTTCATGTCGATGGTGATGAGCAGGGTACATGAACCCAGCCGAGCCGACGCGCACGCCGCCTCACAACCGGCATGGCCGGCACCAATCACTATGACATCATAGTCAAGTCGCACAGTAGGGTTTCTTTTAATTGAGAACCTTTAGCTCGTCAAAGTCTGCGCTTGCGTGTCGGCGAAGCCGGGGCAAGCTATCAAGCAGACCTTTGGCAATTAAGAATTAAGTTATGAATTATGAATTGTGCATTATGAATTAAAAAAATCGTGTGGCCTTAGGGCGAGGGCGGCGTTCTCATGCTCTTCCATGATCTCGCGCTCACCCGGTCCTTTGTCGTTAATGCCGCACAGGTGCAGCACGCCGTGTATGACCACACGACACAGTTCGTCGTCGTATTGCGCACCGCACTGCTCGGCGTTGCTGCGGACGGTGTCGAGCGAAATGACCATGTCGCCGGCGATGCGTCGCGAGGTGGAGTAATCGAACGTGATGATGTCGGTATAGTAGTCGTGCCCCAAGAACTCGATGTTGGTCTTGAGGATATACTC
>JAEEGL016616167.1_pt1 | contig 12458 bp, 12 predicted proteins | sample 9134231 | NCBI WGS metagenome assembly JAEEGL01 (sample SAMN16246548, study PRJNA631951) | gut metagenome | biome: gut microbiome; feature: rumen; material: fiber-attached | host: Bos | place: Iran: Karaj | collected 2018-10 | reverse complement strand
GGTACAAACTGCGTCAGGGGATCATCCATGGCGTAATACCTTCTTCTGCCCCATACAAACTTCATGATGCCTATGGTGCTGGATGAAGCTATGGCTGCCAGCAGAATGATTCCTGCCAGAAGGAACTTATCTCTGTAGATCACCGGCTTTCTGATGTTGAAGGCAGCGATGATCACGATTCCGATGATCAGTCCGACGATGATCCTGACGGAAAGATCAAGTTCTCTCCACATGCCGATCTCCCTGAATGAAGCTACCCCTGCCATAAACGGCAGTAAGGCCGCCGGATATCTGAACATTGGATATTCACTGCGGCAGTACCAGTAGACAATGCCTGAGCAGTAGGACATGATGACAGCCGCCGGCAGCATTGCTCCGACATTCATCATTCTTCCCACGATGTTACGGGCATTATGCAGCGACAGCGATATGCGCAGGTCCATGAAGGTCCCGATGATCAGCCCGGTCAGATAAACTGCCAGAAGAATGCGAAATTCTTTTCTGGTCATCTTATCTGTTCTGCATGAAGGCTTCGATCTCGTCAACCTCTTTCATGATGTTTTCGCTTAAGCATATGCAGCCGTCCTCGGTGATCATGATGTCATCCTCAATGCGGACGCCGATGCCCTCATCCTCCAGATACAGGCCAGGTTCATCAGTGATGACGTTGCCTGGCTGTAACGGTTCATCAAACAGTGAAACATCGTGTGTTTCCAGACCCAGGTGATGAGATACACCATGCCAGTAGTAATCTCTTACCGTCTTGCCGTCCTGCAGCAAGCCGATCTTCGGCAGTTCCTGCTGATAGAACTCAATGACCTTGTTATTAAGATCACGGGTAGTCATGCCCGGTCTTACGACTTCCATGACCATCTTGTTGGCTCTTAATACTATTTCATATATTTCTCTCTGCCTGTCGGTAAACTTGCCGCTTACCGGGAAGGTACGGGAGATGTCTGCGTTGTAATACTTGTAGGCTGCACCAAGGTCAACCAGTACCAGGTCACCAGGCTTGGTCTGCTGATTGTTCTTGCCATAGTGCAGGACCGTTGCGTTCTTACCGCCGGCGCAGATGGTATGGAAGGCATGCTCCGTCTGTTCACTCTTGAGAACGAAGTCAAAGTAAGCTTCCAGTTCATTTTCCCAGATGTAGTCACGGGAAGCCTGCATCATGGCCTTGATGCCTGCATTGGTAACGCTGATGGCCTTTCTCATCTTCTCGATTTCATCAGCGTCCTTGACCAGACGCATTCTGGTCGTATTGGCGGCGATGTTTCTGATCTGAACATCAGGATTGTATCTTCTGATCTCATTGAACAGATCGGCTACCGGCCATGGCTGATCATATTCCTGCTTTGACAGTTCTCCGCAAAGGGTGAACTGATTCAGCTTGCCATAGTGATTGATGTACATGGCAATGGTATCCTTCAGTGAATCAACGTATCTTACATCCTTGATTCCGCTGATCTCCCTGGCTTCATCTGCCAGAATCTTGCCGCCAACCCACTTGGCCTGAACCGGATCAAACGGTTCAATGAACAGAATGGTCTGATTCATTCTGGCTGTCTTGACAAACATCAGAACCAGATTTTCATTATCCAGTCCCGTGTAGTAGAAAAATGAACGGTCGACATCAAACGGATGTCTCTCATCTCCGATATTGTAAGCTGCCTTACCGGACATCAGTATGGTAATGGAATTTTCCGGCAGGGTTGCCAGCAGTTTTTCTCTTCTTTCCTGATACATGATCAAATACCTCCCTCTACATCATTTATCGTCGTTATCTTCATGTTGTTGCCGAAGCACTCAACACACTTAATTCTGACTGTTCCAAATCTTTCCACAAGAGAGCAGTCATCAGTTCCCGTAAATCCTTCCATCATTGCCTTGCGGTAACACTCTCTGAGCACTTCCGTACTGAAGCCCTGAGGAGTCTGGGCTCTTTTGACCTTGTCGCGGTCAATGGTTCCCGTCACATAACCGTCCTCAGCTACCTTGATGGTATCGGTCTCACTCTTTACTAACAGGGCTCCCTGTTCCTCGGTTACCTCTGCCTTCAGTCTGTTCAGATCCCCTCTCTGCAGAAAACATCTTGCCCCGTCGTGAACCAGAACGAAATCCTCGGTAACGTTTTTCAAGCCGTTCCAGACGCTTTCCTGACGGCTGTCACCACCATCGCAGATGACCATTCTGGCCTCATCATATTTTTCCATAAGATAGTCTCTGACTTCCTCGCTGGTAACCACTACCAGCTGACGGCAGTCCTCATCCGCAAGAAAGACTTCCAGTGTCTTGTCGATTACTCTCTTGCCGTCACTGTACTTGTAAAGGATCTTGTTTGTATCGGCCGCAAACCTCGTTGATCTGCCTGCGGCTACTATGACTGCTGAATAGTTCATATTACACCTCTCGTGCTGTTACTATTTTAGCATACTTATCAGTAAAAAGTTTTCAAACAGCTAGCACTATTATTAATGAAAAAATAATAAAGGAACTGCCCTCGGACAGTTCCCTCTGTCATTCTTACTTTCTGAATACGTCTGGCTCAGCCAGTCCGCCTTTGTGCATGATCAGCACGCCAACCAGCAAGGCTGCCTGAGAAACGATGTTTGTTGCCTGGGCGATCCAGTTCATGGAACTTGAATTATCGAACTTGCTGCCAAGATATCCCATGGCCAGCATGAAAACGAATGAAACAATGAAACAGATGATCGCGTTCTTCTTATTCATCTTTGCGGCCTTGAACATTAACAGCAGCTGTGTTCCGCCCAAGCCAACTACCTGTCCGATGATGAATATCAGATTGCTGGAATATACTGCAGGTGCCGCAACGGCATATGTCCTGGTTCCGTTCCCCATTGATAATAATCCGAGAAATACAAGAAGGAAGCCGGGAGCCTGCATCGGGAAGAACGATGTATTAAGAGCTGCGAAGTCACAGACTCCCAATGCGTACAGCGCCTTCCAGGCTGCCTTGTAGAAACCGGCTAAGAGTACCATTATTGAACCGGCTGCCAATAGGGCAAAGGAACCCTTGCTCATCTTGTTGTAGAGATCTCTCTGCAGAATTACTGCACTAATGAAGAACAGCACCACCGGGATGAAATCCACGATGGCCATTGGAACAGATATTCCGTTCATCCCTGATCCTCCTACTTAAGCCACTTGTAAGATGCAAGTGAATACAGAGGAACGCCAGGAATGATTGCCGGTGTCTTCTTGTAATATAACTGATACTCCGGATCATTCCCGTAGTTCTTGTTCTGTCTGACTTCAAGTCTCTTTGCGCCTGAGAACATGACATACAGGATCAGCAGGTAGCCGATCAGGGTAATTATGAACTGACCGAACTTTACAGCGCCGATTCCTGAGATGAATACGCCAGTCCAGAACAGTATCTCACCGAAGTAGTTAGGACATCTGACGATTGAATATAATCCGCCATCAACGAATCTGTTAGGATTCTTGGCCTTGGCATCTGACTTCTGCTTGTCTGCCAGTGCTTCAATGATGATGCCTGTCAGCATTATGATGCCGCCCAGAATGGCAAATAAGCCACCCTTGTCACCGTTATATGCTCTGTAGGTTACGGCCGCAGTCTGGAAGATGTATTCGAATGAAACATAGATCCATACGGCTACGCTTACGAAGATAGGAATCTTCTTTCCGCCTACCGACTCATTAACGGCCTTCTTCAGACTGTTCTGATATGACTTGCTCTTAAGCTCCCGGTAAAGGAGATAGCCTCCTAATCTCAGACCGTAAACGATCATGAGAATGCACATGACAAGTGTCGGAGTCGTTAGCTGACCGGCAAACATGATCATGATGGCAACGCCGATGCCGAATACTGCCAGTCCATATCCTACGGACATGAACCAGACAAATCTGTAGAAGCCTACTAATGTTAGTACTGCAGATACTGCCAAAAGTATCCACATCTGTGTTGGAAACAGCATATCAATTACCTCCTGAAGTATTCATTAATATATTGTTTGAAGCTGGCATCACCGTAAACGGTATCGCCAACCAGATCGCTTGTGAGAGTCCATTTTGAGAACTTGATGATGGCTTCCTTGCCTGACTTGTTCAGCTTGTTGATGAAGGCCAGAACATCAAACAGCCAGGTTGGAGCTGACTTGATCTCTACCTGCTTACCGGCTGCCTCGGCACACATCTGGGCAATTTCCTTATATGTATAGGTTTCCTTGCCGCCGATGCTGTATGTCTTGTTTTCATCGGTCATGTGCTTGACGATGAATTCAGCGAAGTCAGGTGTGTCGATGACGTTGCACTTGCAGCTGCCATCGCCTAACAGATTTACCTTGCCTGCCTCGATCATTGGCTTGAAGACCTTGGCAATATCATAGAAGTAACCTGTCGGTCTGTAGATGACATATGTCAGTCCGCTCTTCTTCAGTTCAACTTCCAGTTTTGCCTTTGCGTCAAGCATTGGAACGCCCGGAGCCTCATCTGCTCTGATTACTGAAATGTAGTTGAAGTACCTGACGCCGGCTGCCTTTGCTTCATTAAGCAGATTCAGGTTTCCGTGGTAGTCAATGTCATAGGCTGTCAGAGTCTTGCTTGCTCCTGTCAGACCCATTGTCGTAATGGCAACGTCACAGCCATCGCATACGCCCTTGAGCGTTTCAGCCTTGGTGGCATCGATTGCCTTAAATGTGTACTTGCCCTTTGTTCCTTCTACTTCTCTTTCCTTCAAGTCACAGGCAACAACTTCATGCCCCTGCTTAACCAGTTCCTTCAGAATGTCTGCACCCAGGTTTCCGAATGCTCCTGCTAATAGTACCTTCATTTTATAATACCCCCTATTTTCCGCCTTTTTCCCTGGCGCGCTTGTCGTTAATGATATCCATGTGTTCAGCCGTGATGACTGTTACACCATTTTCCTTTGCCCAGGCAACACACCCCTTGAGTGCCGTCGGCAGGAAGATTCTCGGAACCTTTACCAGCTTGGCACATGCCTCATCGGTAAACTGGATATCCGGATCAATTCTCTTGGCTGCGTACTGTACGCTGCTTAAGCTTGTTTCCCTTATCGGCAGTAATTCACCGATTGGCTTATTGAATACTGATGATCTGATGTACCAGAAATTCTTTGAATCACGGTATCCATAGTCTACGGGTACCGGTGGGAAGTCGTTTTTGGTAACGCCGTTTACGATGGCGTTGTAATACTTTTCCTTCATCAGGATCTTGTTTACCTTCAGGATGAAATGTGCTCCATAAGGTGTTGTGATACCGTTGAAGTCATGATACTTCTCGAGTTCGTAATGGTCCTGCCCTTCTTCCAGAGGCTTTGTCCCTTCACAGTTTTCCAGTGAATCGACCCATTCACACTCGAATACCTGGAAACACTCCTTGATAACCTTTGGATATGTTCCCTTTGGATCAGCTTCGGCGCATAATCCGTCTTCCAGTGTATAGATGCAGTTCTTCATCTTCTGTTCAGTGGTATCGCCAGGGAAGCCTAATGCGACAGCCTGCTTGAAGAGTTTTCTGTCATCATAGATGAAATTAAGAGCGCATTTCTTACGCTTGATGATGTTCTGTGCTGTATTTGAAGAGTTACGGCATTCCAGTAACATGGCATAATAATCCTTGCCGGCAACGTAATACGGCTGAACAAGAGAATATGCACCGCAGTTTGTCTGCCCGTTATCTGCCAGGGTGCTTATAATAACCGTTGGCATCGGGAAGAATGCCGATGTCTGATAAAAGTTATCTACTATTCTCAGATCCTTAAAACTACTCATAAGAATACCCCCATTTTGTCTATTTTATTATACAACGTTCTCGCAGCCTTGTTGACACAAAGCAAGTTAAGAAGATATTGCAAAAAAATAAGAATGTGATAAAATGTGAATAGAAAGAAGATGGTGCTTATGTATCAATGGATAAAAGGAAACGTTTATAAACTGATAGCTACCCTTTCTGATACCTGCATAACGCTGAACAACAGTGCAGCGAATCACTTTGCGGATGTCAGATGGTGTCTGATAGGCATAGACAGCGATGAACTTAAGCTGGCGATCAAACCCGTCAGCAAGACTGATATCGATCTTCATCTCTACTCTCTCGAAGATCTGCACAAGATTTCCATGGGAAACGGCTATGCCCGCATCAGCAACAAGTCCCTCATGCAGTCTGTTGCTGAACTAAGAGGAGCACCCCTGCTCAATGACAAGTGCAGCTGTGAATGGGACGAAAAGAACAACATGCTGGTAATTAATCTGGCTGTTCAGTAGGAGGTATGTATTTATGGTAATATTCTGGCTAATAGTCGCCATAGCTAGCATCGTAATAGAAATAATCACTCTGGGAAACCTGATCTGCATCTGGTTTGCCATCGGAGCACTTGTTTCTGCGATCCTGGCCTGGCTCAAGGTCTACACGGCAATTCAGTACATCGTGTTCTTCGTGGCATCAATACTGGCAATGCTGATCATCAGGCCTCTCGCCGCTGAATATCTCAGAGGCAATACCGTTCCTACCAACGCCGACAGACTGATTGGGAAGACCGGCGTAGTTACCAGGGAGATCACATCAGATTCCTGGGGCGAAGTTCTGGTCATGGGCGTAAGATGGAGCGCCATCAGTGTTGACAACACTGCCATTAAAAAGGATACTAAAGTAAAGATCATGGCAATTGACGGCGTCAAGCTCATGGTCACACCAGTAGAGTAACGGAGGTAAAAAAATGCCATACACTTATTTGATTTTTGCATTAATATTCATTCTCATCGCAGGCATTCTGGCCTACACGATCAGAATCGTTCCACAGGCAGAAGCCTATGTCATTGAAAGACTCGGCGCCTATAACGACACATGGACAACCGGCGTACACTTCGTAATGCCGTTCATCGACAGGATCGCCAACAAGGTAACCCTGAAGGAAATCGTAAAGGACTTCGATCCGCAGCCTGTTATCACCAAGGATAACGTAACGATGCAGATCGATACCATCGTATACTTCCAGATCACAGACCCGAAGCTGTACACATACGGTGTCGTAGGTCCTATCTCAGCCATTGAGAACCTGACAGCTACCACCCTGCGTAACATCATCGGTGACCTGGAACTTGATGAAACCCTGACTTCAAGAGACATCATCAATACTCAGATGCGTTCAATTCTTGATGAAGCCACCGACCCATGGGGCATCAAGATCAACCGTGTTGAAGTAAAGAACATCATTCCTCCAAAGGACATTCAGGAAGCCATGGAAAAGCAGATGCGTGCTGAACGTGAAAGACGTGAGGCCATCCTGAAGGCTGAAGGTGAAAAGAAGAGCGCAATCCTGATTGCCGAAGGTGAAAAGGAATCAACAGTCCTCAGAGCCGAAGCCAAGAAGGCTGCCATGATTGCCGAGGCTGAAGGTAAGGCCAGAGCCTTACAGGCAGTATATGAAGCAGAGGCCAGAGGTATTGAACTGATCAACAATTCAAATCCTTCCAAGGAATACCTCTCAATCAAGTCACTTGAAACCTACGAAAAGATGGCAAACGGCCAGGCAACGAAGATCGTTGTTCCAAGTGAAATGCAGTCAGTCGCTTCATTGCTGACAGCCGCCAAGGAAATCGTTGAGAAGAAATAAAAAATAATGAAATCCAGCTCAGGCTGGATTTTTTCATTTAGCGCTTATGGTATAATCAAGGTGAAGAATACAACGGAGGTATAATATGAAACAATTTCGCTGTAAAGTTGAAAACCCTTTGGGAATCCATGCAAGGCCTGCCGCCCTTCTTGCTCAGCTGTGCGTGGGCATCAGAAGCACTGTTTCCATAAAATGCAACGGCAAGGAAGCCAATGGCAATAACGTCCTGCAGATACTGGCTCTCAAAGCCAGCAAGGGCGACGTTCTGGAAATAACCGTTGAAGGTGATAACGAAGCTGAAGATGTCGAGAAGGTCAAGGAACTGATGAGGGCTGACTTCGTTGCCGAAAGTGCACCGAAGATCCTGAAGATCGCTTTCTATGGTACCAAGGACTATGACAGAATGTTCTTTACCGAGTTAACCAAGGATAAGGGACCGGGAACCTATAACTGTGAAATAACCTATCTTGAATCAAGGCTGACCGAAGAAACCGTTTCACTCGCCAAGGAATTTGATGCCGTATGCATCTTCGTCAACGACGAGGCACCGAGAAGTGTCGTTCAGAAACTGCATGAGGAAGGCGTATCACTGATCTTATTACGCTGCGCCGGATTCAATAATGTTGACCTTGTAGCCTGCAAGGAATTCGGCATCAAGGTTGCCAGAGTACCGGCTTATTCTCCATATGCCGTTGCCGAACACGCCATGGCCATCATTCAGGAAGCCAACAGAAGACTGCACAGAGCAGACCGCAAGGTACGTGAAAACAACTTCGCTCTTTCAGGACTGCTCGGCGTTGACCTCCATAACAAGATCTGCGGCGTCATGGGTACCGGCAAGATCGGCGAATGCTTCGCCAGAATTGCCAAGGGATACGGCATGAAAGTCATCGGCTGGGATGCCTACCCTAACCAGAGACTGGTAGATGAAGGCCTGCTCACCTATGTAACAAAGGATGAACTGCTGGAAAAAGCTGATCTGATTTCCCTGCACGCTCCGCTTATCATGGGTGAAAACGGCACATACCACCTCATTAACAGAGAGACCATCGCCAAGATGAAGGATACGGTCATGCTGGTAAATACTGCCAGAGGACCTCTGATCGACGCAGAGGCTCTGATCGAAGCCCTGAAGAAAGGAAAATTCCACGCCGTTGCTCTGGACGTATATGAAGGCGAAGACGAAAACGTCTACACCGACAGATCTGATGACGTCCTGGCACATTCAATCACAGCCCGTCTGCAGATGTTCCCGCAGCTGGTGCTGACTTCTCATCAGGCGTTCTTTACCAGAGAAGCCATGCAGGCTATCGCCGTAACAACCATGGAAAATGCCCGTAACTTCAATGAGGGCCATGATCTGGGAAGCGCCGAATGCAAAGCGTAACGTTTCTGGTCATAGCCATATGCATCGGCATATGCGCCTACATCAATACCAGCAGTGACAAGTTCTACGCCTCAATAAAGGCCGGGGCTCTGTATCCGCCCAAGGTAAAGAGCGGTGAATACTGGAGGCTGCTTGCTTCAGGCTTCGTTCACATCAATCTGTATCACCTGCTGGTAAACGTATATGCCCTGTACAACATGCGCTGGCTGGAAGGATATCTGGGCTCATTCAGGTATGTCCTGGTATTACTGGCAGCGATACTGGGCGGTTCACTTGTAACATATAAGTTTGGCCGCAGAAATGCCGTTACCGTAGGCATATCAGGCGGAATATACGGTCTGATGGCGATATACATCGTACTGCTGCTGAAGATACCGTACATTCAGCTGAGTGACATAATACAGATGTTCTTACCGACGATACTGGTAAACTTCATGCCTAACATATCCGTTACCGGACATCTGGGAGGATTCATTGCCGGCATAATAATGGCATTCATATTTGGCATAATCTAGACTTTGAGGGAATGGTGATCCATTCCCTTTTTTGTAAAGTTTTCATCATTCACAAAATTTTTTTGAAAAATATTCACACGGTTATTGACACTGTTTTTTGGCGGATTTATACTTTATTAGTATTAGTTTGTACGGCCGTACGAAAATAATGTTCACGTATAATGAACTGCGTGAAGGCGCTTTTAAAGCCCTTCTCAACGACGACATCTGCGGATGTTCTTTTTTTATTTTCGGAGGTCTGTATGTGTAAATTCATCTTTGTTACAGGAGGCGTGGTATCAGGATTAGGCAAGGGCATAACTGCCGCTTCCCTGGGCCGTCTTCTGAAAGCCCGAGGCCTTAAAGTCGCCTCTCAGAAACTTGATCCTTACATCAATGTTGACCCGGGAACCATGTCGCCGTACCAGCATGGCGAAGTGTTCGTTACCGAAGACGGTGCAGAAACCGATCTTGATCTCGGCCACTACGAAAGATTCATTGATGAGGATCTGAACAGGTATTCCAATCTTACAACCGGAAGAGTCTACTGGAACGTACTAAACAAGGAACGCCGGGGAGAATACCTCGGCAAGACGGTGCAGGTCATTCCCCACATCACCAATGAGATCAAGGAATTCATCTATGCCGCAGTAAGGCACAATGATCCGGACGTTCTCATCTGTGAAGTCGGTGGTACGGTCGGAGACATCGAAAGCCAGCCATTTCTGGAGGCTATCAGACAGATCGGACTGGAAGCAGGTCCTTCCAATGCTCTGTACATCCATGTGACCCTGATTCCTTATCTTGAGTGCAGCAAGGAGCACAAGAGCAAGCCGACTCAGCACTCAGTCAAGATCCTGCAGGGGCTGGGCATAAACCCCAACATTCTGGTTCTTCGCTGCAACAGGTCCCTGGAAAAGGACATATTCGACAAACTCGCTCTCTTCTGCAACATAAAGAGAGACTGCATAATAGAAAACAGAACACTGAAGCATCTCTATGAGGCTCCTTTAATGCTGGAAAAGCAGCACTTTGCCGACATTGTCTGTCGTGAACTGAACCTTAAGGCAGACAGGCCGGAGCTGGATGAATGGAAGGACCTGGTAAGAAAGATCAGACATCTGGAAAAGACCGTAACCATCGGTCTGGTCGGCAAGTACGTAAAGCTCCATGATGCCTACCTGTCCGTTGCCGAAGCCTTAGCTCATGCCGGCTACCACAGCAACGCCAAGGTCATCATAAAGTGGATTGACAGTGAAACCGTAACAACTGATAATGTTTCCAGAAAACTCCACGGCTGTAATGGCATAATCGTTCCCGGCGGTTTCGGTGATCGGGGCATTGAAGGCATGATCGTTACGGCGCAGTACTGCCGGGAAAATGACATTCCCTACCTGGGAATCTGCCTGGGCATGCAGGTTGCCGTAATTGAATATGCAAGGAACGTCTGCAGGCTGAAAGATGCCAATTCCCGGGAATTTGATCCCGACACCGCTCACAAGGTAATTGATTTCCTGCCGTACCAGAATGACATGACGGACAAGGGAGGAACCCTGCGGTTAGGCCACTACGACTGCGTTCTGAAGAAAAACACCAGAATCAGAGAGCAGTACCAGTGTGAATGCATCAGCGAGAGACACAGACACAGATATGAATTCAACAACAGTTACCGAGAACTGTTACAGAATAATGGAATGATCCTGAGTGGGACTTCACCGGATGGCTACATCATTGAAACCATGGAAACGGATAACACCTATTTCATCGGTGTACAGTTTCATCCGGAATTCAAGTCCAGACCAAACAAACCACACCCGTTATTTACGGGTCTCATCGATAATGCCCTGAAGGCAAAGGAGGCAGAATAATGACAGACATCATGAAGACATTTGGCAGTAAGGTATTCAATGACCGCATCATGCGGGAACGTCTCAGCAAGAATACCTATGCAGAACTGCAGAAGACCATAAAGAGAGGAACAACCATCTCTTCAGACATTGCCGGAGAAATAGCCGAGGTAATGAAGGACTGGGCCATTGAAAACGGAGCCACCCACTTTACGCACTGGTTTCACCCGTTAAGCGGAGCCACGGCAGAAAAACATGAAAGCTTCGTTTCGACAGCCGGAGGCGGCCAGATAAAGCTGGAATTCTCGCCAAGCAACCTGGTCAAAGGCGAAGCTGATGCCTCATCCTTCCCATCCGGAGGATTAAGAGACACTTTTGAAGCCAGAGGATATACGGCCTGGGATCCGACATCCTACGCCTTTATCAGAGAAAACATCCTTTACATACCGACCATCTTCTGTTCATACAGCGGGGAGGCACTGGACCACAAGACCCCACTGTTAAGATCAATGGAAGCCCTGAGCACTCAGGCAGTCAGAGTACTGCGATTATTGGGAAACAATGACGTTGACCACGTCAAGGCAACAGCCGGTGCTGAACAGGAATACTTCCTGGTAGACAAGAAGTACTACGATCAGCGCGAAGACCTGCTGTTTACCGGCAGAACGCTCATCGGCGCAATGACCCCTAAGGGACAGGAAATGAATGACCATTACTACGGTTCGATCAAGACCAGGGTATCCGATTTCATGAAAGATCTTAATCAAGCTTTATGGGAGTTAGGCATTCAGGCCAAGACTGAGCACAATGAAGTTGCCCCATCCCAGCACGAACTTGCCAATAACTTCCTGACGGTCAATGTTTCCGTAGATCAGAACAACCTGACCATGGACGTAATGAAGAAAACAGCCAAGAAGCATGGTCTGGAATGCCTGCTGCATGAAAAGCCGTTTGAAGGCATAAACGGCTCCGGCAAGCACAACAACTGGTCCCTGAAGACCGATACCGGTGTCAATCTGCTTGACCCGGGTGAAACACCATCCGAAAATGCCCAGTTCCTGATCTTCCTTTGCGCCGTCATCAAGGCCGTGGATGAATATCAGGACCTCATCAGG
>JAEEGL016513927.1_pt1 | contig 12458 bp, 17 predicted proteins | sample 9134231 | NCBI WGS metagenome assembly JAEEGL01 (sample SAMN16246548, study PRJNA631951) | gut metagenome | biome: gut microbiome; feature: rumen; material: fiber-attached | host: Bos | place: Iran: Karaj | collected 2018-10 | reverse complement strand
TTTAAATAGCAGAAAAGTGAAATTTTGCTTTTTTGATATATCCCCCTAAAAAGTGTCAAATCCGACACTACTTGTATTAGAAAAGTGTCATATCCGACACTACTTGTATTAGAAAAGCGTCATATCCGACACTACTCGTATTATTTGCGGCGCCAAAGGGCAAAAAGTGCCGTGTGCTATAGTGTTTTTAAGCACTTGTTAGGGGTAGAGAAACAAACCAAGGAAGGGGGAACCATGAGGAATGAAACTAAAATCGGCAGCAGCTAATAAAACAGTACATGTAACGATCACAGCAGCCGACGACCTGGAATTAGAATTGCAATTCCAAGAAGCCAAGCAAGCAGTAATGAACGAGCTTTATAAGCCCGGAGTAAGAGCCGTTAAGGCTATCATGCATTTTTTAGGCAGCGACCACACGGAAACGATCACCCTAAGAAGATAAGAACACGATTAAAAAATCAAAATCAGACATATTAAGAATATCCACGATCATAATTATTAAGGCGGCAGCAGGAGCGCCCCCAAAAGCCCGGCGCCGCCATGATCTGAAGCGGCTAGATTATTTCATGGAGGGGATGAAACCATTTCGACCCTTTAATACATCAGATGAATAGTATAATATAAATATAAAATTCTATCTTTCTAGCCGACCAAATTAAGAAAGACAGAAAAAATCAACTTACTAGGAGACTTATTATCATGTTTATCAATGTTATCGATAATTCTTTTTGGCGTACCATAAAAAACAGCGGCTATTTAACCGCTACGGAACTAGATGTATTTGGCGCCTTAATCGACTACGCAGACATTAAAAATCATTCCTGCTTTCCGAATTTAAAAACTTTAGCAGGGGACTGCCAAAGAACCGTAAGAACTATACAAAATTCCATTAACTCACTTGTAAATAAGGGCGTATTAGCAAAAGAACCACGTTTTGACCCCATATACAAAGGGCAAACGTCAAATTTATATACTCTGAATTTAGATAAGCGGTTTTGGTATGATAAGGCAAAAGCCTATTTAGAGCAAAAAAATAAAGGGCACCGCCGACCAAGCACAGCCCTTTATTCTCAACCTACTAGGACAAAGGCGATCACTAACGCCCTTGCTATGTCTAACGATAAACCGTATACGGAAAATCGTCAAGAGCAGAAAAGCGCAATAAATGAGACTAAGCCACGCAGGAAAACTATAAAAACTGCTGAAATCATAAGCATGGAGCAGCTTAGAAAAGACTTTAGGCACGACGAACTATTAGCAGCAGCACCCACAAGAGCCGATATAATCGACCCTTTATTTGAGGCGCTCTATAAAGTTTTCAATAACCGAAAAGATAAGACACCGGTTAACAAGTACACGAGCAAGCCCACACAGTGGCTTATTAGCAATATCAAAGCCCTTACAATAGACAGCTTCAAAGAGATCATATCAAACATAGCAGCAGGAGCCGAGGAAATAAAGAACCTAGGAGCCTATATAATGACGTGCATAGTGGACCACATCAACAAATTAGCGATCAATTTACGCCATGAGGTTAACGCCGATCTAAGAGCAGGAGCAGGAACCAAGGCGGCAGCAGAAGCGACAGAGCCGCAGCAGATTATAAGCATAGACGCCAACGGCAGAATATGCCTAAAGGCGGCACCTGGCAGAGCAGCAGGGGAAAAGACCGCCCAAACACCGGCAAGATCTGAAGCCCCGGCACCTTCAGAGACCATATATAAGCAAGCAGCAGCACCGGCAGAGACCGACTACGACGATATATTACGGCAGAAGTACGCATGTTTTAGGACTACTGCCGCCGCATTTACTGCCTAAAGTTTCCTCACCGTGAGGACGAAAACCGCCATGATCTGAAAGAAGGGGGAAATATGAATTTAGAAAAAGAAACTATGAAAGCAGTTATAAAAACCCTAGCACCTACGGAAGCGATATTATTTATCGTCCTGGCAGTGTATGCGAACCACAAAAAAGAAAGCAGGGTAGCATTAAACCAATTGGTAGAAGATACAAAAATGAGCAGATCAACCGTTAGGAGAATTATAAAAAGACTAGAAGCCATAGGAGCAGTAGAAGTAGAACCACAACACCATGCGGACGGCAGCACCGCCCGGAACATATACAGACTATGTTTAAATCAAGAGTATTGGAGAGAAAGAGCCGCCAAGATCTGAAGCGGCAGCAGCCGTTTATATCCTCACCGTGAGGACGTAAAGGCGGCAGCAGGAGCGCCCAAAATATTAGGTACTTCCTACGGGGTATAAGCCTACGGGTACGATGAGCGGCGCATTTTATCCCTATACCATGAAAAAATTTAGCGCACTTCCTGCCGCTTTTTAGGGCAGGAGCCAAAAAAGGACAACCTTGAATTGAGACACTTAAAAATAGGATCCTAGCAAAGAGGAAATATAAGGCAGTGCATAGGCATTTATAGGCAGGGAAAAGAGGAAATGCATAAGTACAAAGGGCGGAAATAAACAACCGCCCTTTTTAAGTACAATCAAACAATAAGGAAACGCCTAGAAGCCTTTTTAAGCCCCTTCAGATAATCAGACGAATAAACCTAGGGCAAGCCCCACAAACCAAGCAAGGACGGGCAGGAGCGACGCCAAGGACACATAAGAGAACCCTAGGAAAAACAAAGGAAACGAGCGACAGACAATATATAAAATTCTATTTCCGATCATCCGGGAAAGCCGCCAGCGAAACAATTAGCGAATAACAAAAAGACGGTTAGGTTCTTCCAAGCCGACCCCCTGCCTATACGGGTACGGGAGCCGCATAAAAAAATTAGGTACCGTATAAAAAACGCATTTCCGCACCAAGGGGCGAAAAAAAGTATTAGGGGGGTTGAAAAAAACGCCCTGGAAGCCTTTTTAAGCCCCTCATGTAATCAGACGGGGAAATATACGGAACGCCACACGGACACGGCAAGGACGGGCAGGAGCGAAGCCAAGGACACATAAAAAAAGCCCCGGCACTAAGACCGGGGAACCCGTAGCACTAAAGCCTTGAGTTATCACACACCGATATTTTACACGCAGCAGGAGCCGAAAACAAGTACATATGTACATATACAATATACATATACATATGTTTATGTATATGCCACATATACATATATACATAGACACATAAACATATACATTCTACATGTACATATGTATATAAACATAATGACCGAGAGAACCGCATAAAATAAGGCTTTATGAGACGTTGAGAAAACCAAAATAATGATTATCAGATATGAAAATATATGAAAATATATGAAAGAAATATAGACAATAATTTAGGAGTGTAATAAGATAAACAGAGAGCAAAAAAACACGCCCAAGGGACGACCTGGAAAGTTAGCACCCTTGAGCGATCACAACCGCATTGAGCGGCTTTAGTGCATTATAGCAGAGAGCCGCCCGGAAAGAAAAGAGGGCAAGACATGAATAGCAAGGAATTACAAAGACATTTGAAAGTCGGAATATACGGGGACAGAATACGCAGGAGCGATCTAAGGCACTACCCGGATATATACACGACAGTTATAAGGGCAAAGAACCAAGCCGACGCCCTGGAATTGATAGAGAGCGCAAGGACACGGGGATATATTGAGAGCGCCGCACCTGCTGCCGTGATATTAGCGACCTGCCAACTAGAAGCCGACAACCGCACGAAAGACGAATTATTAGCAGACCTATTTAGAGAAGCAGCAGAAGCCAAGCCGGAGCATTTAAGGGCAGTGACAAAATTTTTATTAGACACACAAGAAGCATAGGGGGCATATATGGACGTTATCACACAAGCCGGAATCGCCCAAATTTACACACTACACGGAGCATTAAGACCGGCAGATTATGAGAGCAGCTTTAGGGACTTCCTAGACGTATCAGAAAAGAGCCGTGAGACATACTTAAGGAACCTACATAAATTTAGCGACTACATGACCGAGAACGGGATAGAAGCACCCACAAGGGCAGACATACTAAGATTTAAGGACTACCTAAAAGCCAAGGGGCTAAAGAACACGACCATTAAGGCATACTTGCAAGCCGTTAAGCTCTTTTTTTCCTGGCTAGACGCTGAAGGGATTTATAGGAACCCTGCCAAGCATATTAAGAGCGACCGCATAAGCAAGGAGCATAAAAGGCACTACATAACGAGCAGCCAAGCAAGGGAACTATTAGACGCCATAGACACGGACACGATAGAGGGCAAGCGAAACAATGCCATATGCTCATTAATGCTAACGTGTGCCTTACGATGTATAGAAGTACATAGGGCAAATATAGAAGATCTGAAAACCCTAGGAGACAGCACCGCCCTATTTGTACAAGGCAAGGGGTGCAACGACCGGGGCGCATATGTGACAGTGCCGCCACAGACCGAGAGAGCAATTAGGGAATACCTGGAAACAAGGCAGGAGACCAATATAAAGGCGCCCCTATTTGTGACATGTTCTAAAAATTGGAACGGTGAGCGCATAAGTACACGGACATTATCAAAGATCTGTAAAGAGAGCCTGAAAGCCATAGGACTAAATAGGGCAGACCTAACCGCCCATAGCTTCAGACATACCGGCGTTACATTATCACTAATACACGGGCAGGAGTTAAGGGACGTTTCAAAGTACGCAAGGCACGCAGATATAAGCACTACGGAAATATACGACCATGAAATAGACATGCATAAGAACACATGTAGTGAAGCCGTAGCGGCGGCAATCTACGGATAAGGGGGAACCATGAAAACAGTAACCGACTACGAAATACATAATAAACTTGATGGAACGCTCATTCGTATAGGCGGCAGTTTATCAAGTACATTAGATGAAGCGGCAGAGTTGCTAAAGGCAAATGATAATATTGAAATCGCCATAAAGAAACGCACATATGACAAAGAGGACGATTTTGACTGTGATCTACCTGCCTATTTGTGTGACACATGTCAATACATGAATTGCGACGCAAGGGGGAAAAGATGAAAACAGTAATCGAAAACGGACAAAAGAAGGTAATTTTTACTAGAAACGACCTAGTACGAATAACGCACTATATCGATGAGGGCATATCATACGACGGAAAAGACCCGGCAGAAGCCAAGAAACGAGAGTTTATAACAGCTATAGAGAGCGTAGTAGACTACCTGGATAAGACCAATACGGAAACGATAAGCCTATTAGCCAATTAAGGCAGCAGGAGCGGAGAGCATGAACGGGAAAATATTAGCAAGCGCCAACAATAAGGGCGGCGCAGGAAAGACCACGAACGCCATAGAAATAACCTACGGACTACACAAAAGAGGATATAAGACACTATTAATAGACCTAGACGGGCAGAGAAACGCCACAATAGCGCTAGGGCAGAAGGGCAAGGAACCGACAATATACGACGTATTAACGGGCAAGGCAGATATAAGCGACGCCATTATAGAGACCACGGCAGGAGATCTAATACCGGCAGGGGCAAACCTGGATATATTAGCGCAGGTTTTGACGGGTACCGGCAGAGAGTACGCACTAAAAAACGCATTGGAGCCGATAAGGCGCAAGTATGATTTTATAGTGCTAGACATGCCCCCGGCGATCAACGCCGCCAATACTGCCGGGCTAGCTGCTGCCGATCTATTACTCATAGCGGCAAAAGCTGAAGCCTTCCACCTGGAAGGCATAGGCGGCTTATATGAGAACCTGGAAACCATAAAGCGCCATTGTAACAATGATCTTAAGATACAAGGCATAGTGATTACACAGTATAAGAGCAGCCTAGGACTAAACAAAGCCATGTATTCCAATGCCGGACGCATAGCAGAGAGCCTAAAAACCAAGCTATACAACCCTATCAGAGAGTGTAGCAAGGTAAAGGAAGCGCAAGCCATGCATAGGAGCGTATACGAATACGCCCCACGATGTAACGCAGTTAAGGACTATGAGCAATTGATAGATGATCTACTGAAGGATTTATAAAAAAGAGATCCTATAAAGGGGGTGAGGAACCGCAGAAATAGGAGCCGTGGGGGCGGCTTAATCATCAAAAAAGGCACAAATTAACGCACAATATCACACAAAAGAGAGGATATTTTTAATATGTCAAAAGAGAAATTTGAAACACCGGCAGCAGCTTTTATAAGCATACCGGCAGAGCAGCAGGAAACAGAGCAGAAGGCGCAGGAGAACGCAGAAGGCGGCGACGCCTACGACGTTTTAAGAGATAAACTTATAAACCCTGGCAAGGGCAAGGGAACGGCAAAGGAAACGAGATCTAAGCACGTCCAAGCCCTTATGAGACCGAGCCTTTATAAGCAGCTTCAGAAAATCGCCAAGCGCCAAAAGATAAGCGTTAATGAAGTGATTAATAGCGCCCTTATGCTCTATGTTATGGAGTATGAGAAAAATGAGGAAAAGAGAGAGCAATAACAATCTATTAACACTAACTGAAGTAATCGAACGATTAAAGATCACACGCCGAACCGCTTACAACTGGATTAAGAGCGGCGCATTAAAGGCAAGCAGGGCAGGCAGAAGCTACAGAGTAAGCGCCCAAGACCTGGAAACCTTTATAAAGCCCACGCCCGGAAAGAAGAAACGGGCAGGATAGATCTAAGCACCCTAACAATTGCATTTAGAAATATACCGTATAAGCGCTCAATCAAAGGGCAACGGCGGCAGCAGGAGCGAAACAATTATGAAAATGACAATAGCAGAAGCCTTTAGGCAGTACAAAGAAATATCAATCGATTATATTTTCAATAACAAGTGCCCACAGTGTGGCAAGCTATTTGACTCGATAGATGAGGAATATAGTTTTGAGGGCGACCTAGAGTATTTTAACGAGCGGCTAGAAGAATATACAGTATTAGACCTAGACGACGAAATAGAGCAGATAGAGGGCAATAGGTTTAAGTATGAGACCTACGCCCCGGACGGTGATTTATGCCCCTGCTGTGAAAAAGAAAACGGCAGCAGCTCTATAGCTTATATCCCTACGAAAGCAAAGAAGCAGCAGGAGCAGGGCACCAAGAGGATAGTAAGCGCCCTCAAATACACGGACGATATAGACGCCCTGGCTAAGATCTTAGGATATTACCCGGAGCAGCTTAAAGGGGACATAGAAGCCCTAGAGGAATTTATAAGCAACACAATGGGCGACGATTGATCTATCCTCACCGTGAGGACGAAAAGGACGCAGCAGGAGCCACCAAGGGAACGCCCACGGCACCGGGTACCACCTGGCAAGGGCAAGGGACGGGGACGCCCCAAGCCTTCAGAGAGCAGAAGCGACAAGCCTACACCCTAGGGGCTATCTGAAAAGTAGGCGCACGCCAAGTGTAGACCGCAGCACCTCATTTCTTTTCACACAATGCCCTTTTCAACTTAAAAATACATTAATCAAGGTAATTTTTAGCTCGGAATTTTAACATTTTAATGTACAAAAAAATGCACGTAAAAAGAGCGCCGAAACCTTGAAAAATCTAAGGTAATCGGCACCCTTCCAAGCCATAGGAAACACAAGAAACAAACCTAAAATTTATTATATCCGAAAACACCGAAAAACACAGATATTTTTAAGTGTTTTAGGGGGTTATGTATATGTACATATGTACATGTTTATATGTATATGTACACATCAATATAAACACATGTACATAAACATATATACATATTTTAGGGGGCGGCACCTGCTGCCGATCATACCGGCACCGGGACGCAGGAAGGGGCAGAGCGTGAGAGTATCAAAGACAATAATACAGGTAGTAAAGCAGGAGTCATATAAGAGCTATAGCGACGCTTACAAGGAACGCCTAAAAGCCGCCCCGGGACTTCCAAGGGACGTGAGGGAGTACCTGGAGCGCAAGGCTAAAATATTTGACTTCCTGGCAGTGATAACATTGGACGAACATTTAGAGATCTTTAACGTGGGAGCGTTTGATGATCTTATTAAAGGCGCTTGCATGTTAGCAGCGGAACGAATGAGCATGAGCGAGAGCGACCGCCGCCGCCTTTATTTAAACCTAGGGGCAATACTTCCCGGGGAAATAGCAGAGCAAGCGCAGGAAACTAACGACAGATATAAGGCAGCAGAGGAACGGCGACGGGAAAACGACAGAAGTTGGAGCGACCTACCCACGGAACCCACGAAATGAGCAGGGCGCAATTATTTCTTTAAATTAGTGTTTAACGAAATAATTCAACCCCCTTCGGGGGATTATGTTTAAAAAACGGAGTTTTAAGCCCTTTTTAAGCCTAAAAACCGCCGATTTTATGCATAAACCGCATATAAATAAGGCTTTTATGCATTTTAAAAAATGAATATGCATATGCATAAAAACTATTTCCGAAAACCGAAATGATTAAACACCTGCTGCCGAGGTTGAAAACAAGCAGGAGAGACAAAAAAATGTACGTACCAATAAGGCAGCACAACAGATACAACCCAACAGCGACCAAGAAAGAGACCAAGGAACCGACAAAGGCACCCAAGAAATTAAACCTAGGGGGCGAAACACTATGTAACAATTGTTATTGGCAGGAGTTTGATAAGGGCTTTATTTGCACCTGCTGCCTAGAAGTCGACCTAAGAGAGACCGAGAAGGGCATAGAGTGCAACCAATACGACGAAATTTATAAGGCTAGGAAAGCCTAGGAGACGCAGAGAGGGACATTATGGAGAACAAGAGAGAGAATATAGGCACCGACAAGAAAAGCGCCGATAAGAAGGCGTGGGACACGATTAACGAGCTTGATCTATTAACGGCAGACGTTGAACCCGTCCCGGACTTATTAAGGCTATTAATAGACCGCTACGACCTGGATATAGTAGAGCAGACCGAGCAGCAGAAAGAAGATCTGAAGAACGCCCGGAAAGAGATCTATAGCGTTTTAACGGTAGCAATAAGGACGATAGAGAACTTCCTGGAGAAAGAAAGCGCCCTAGTATCCTCAAAATGAGGGCGCAGGAGCCGCCTAGGGGGCTTTAGGTACTTCCTACGGGGTATAAGCCTACGGGTACGATGAGCGGCGCATATTAAGCCCGTAGGAGAAAAATTTTAACGGCACTACCTGCCGCCTATAAAATCCCTACGGTTCCAAAAACTTACGTTATCGGAACCGTAGGATATGAAACTTTAGGAACCTTTAGGAAAGTTTATGAAACATTAGAAACGGCACTAAAAAGAGAGTTATCACACAATGGATAGGAAAACCATAATGGAGCTTCAGAAGGACGTCGACACCCTAAACGAAAGTATCTTTATAGACCAAGAATATAAAGAGCATTACAAAGAGGAACTAGACGCATATCTGAAAACCATAACGAGAAAAGAGTTTTTAGCAGCGCTTAAAAGAAAATATTTCATAGAGCTAATAGGGACGATCAAGAGCGGAATCCCGGTTAAAGCTGCCAAGGAACCGCAAAAATTAACGGACTCTATAAACGGGGCTAAGACCTGGCTAATACTTGCAAAGCTACCGGCTTATTACATATCGCTTTTTTATATGGCAGACAACACAAGGGCAGAGCTGGAAGCATATCTAAACAGTGCCATAGACAAAAAAGCTCGGGAACTATCCCGGAACCGCCACAAAAAGCAGGCGGAAACCCTGGAAGGCTTTAAAGCGCCTATGTTTTTAAGTGAGCTATCTAAGATAATCCCAAGCGTTACAAAGAAGGACTACACGGAGACAACCGCCCAAGGCGATCTAATAGCAGCAGGAATAAGGACGGCAAATATAGAAATACAAGCAAGAGAGCTTAACGGAATAATTAACACCCTGGATATAAACACGGGAATGATCTATTTCATGCTTCAGAGCAAGTTAGCAAAGCAGCTTAACAATGATAATCTAAGCGACGAGCAGAAAAGAACCGTCACATTATCGCTGAAGGAATACAAAGAGCTAAAAGGCATAAACAGCGAGGCAGGAGCAAGGAAAAATCTAAAAAATGCACGCCTTGCCTTTATGTGTTTTTTCGCAATCAGAGAAATATTTTTAGACGACAGCGGCGAAAATTCCAAACTCATAAGCTTAATTATGACTAAAGAAACCACATACGACAAAGGCGAATTGACGATAGTATTTGAGCCGGATTTTATACGGGAAATATCAAAAGGGAATATAGGAGAGCTGCCGAAAGAGCTATTCAAAATAGATCTTCAGAAGCGCCCCAACGCCTTTTATATTGCTAAGTGCCTATGTAGCTACGGCAGGAACGCAGGGCAGCAGCTTATAAGCGTCAAAGATCTGCTGAAAGAGTGCCGCACAATTCCAAAGTATGAGGATAGAAAAGAGACCGGCAATATATACGACCGTATAATAAGCCCCTTTATATCGTCCCTGGAATCTATCGCCCTGCCACATGAGGGCGGCTTTATACGCTATGAGTTTACACACGCCAAGGGGCAGGAGCTGAAGCCCGGAGAGCGTGAAGCCCTGGAAAGTGGGCGCATAACCTACGACGAATTTATAAAGTTATACGTTAAATTTGAGGTTTTAGACACCGAAAAACCGAAACTAATAGAAATCTAATACTTATTTTTAAAATCATCGCACATAATATATAGTGTGTGGAGTGTGCCGGAGATCTTCAGAAGATCTTTATAGGCACCTTATAAAGCCCCTGGCAGCCGGATCCGAGCGCCGAGGGCTTTTTATTTTCTTCAAAATCCCGATTATTCCTATTTTTTCAATCACATATTAAGGCTATCAGAACCACACGCAGGAGCCGAAACAACCCCCGAATTTTATTTTTTGCATTATCTATCATATTTATTACATGAAAAAAATAATGGAAAGTTTTAGAAAAGGAGAATAATAAGCGCCTTATTTGAAATATCCCCAAACATAATTGATGTGTAATCAATTTTATTAAGTTATTGAGAGGAGAGACATAAGGCAAATTAAAAAGATCTGAAAGAAGATCCTAAGCACACACACCACACACACGGGCGACAGAAGCCCAAACAGAAAAGCCGGACACCGGCACAAGCAGGGGAAAGACCCCAAAACAGAACTGCCGGAAAACGGCAAACACACTAGGGCGATAGAAGCCCAACGACTAACTGCCTACAAGCAGGTTCCTATTTTGGGCGCAGCGTTTCCGATCAAGAGCGAAACGGCGCAAAAAAGAAATCCAAGGCTAAAAGGTTATTTTAGCATTTAGAAAATGCAAAATAACCATTTAGCCGGGTGAAGTGACAAGCCGGGGACGTGAAGAACCCAAGCCAAACGAGGGCGGCGGCTATCACTTTTATTAAACGGAATGGGGCGCCTTAAGCTCTAATAATCGACCTGGCAAAGCCGGGGCATTAACTTAACAAAATACTCGTAAGCACGTCACACACAAGCAGGAGCCGCACACATGAGCAAGCACAAAAGCCTTAGTTATCAGATTAAACAGCGACTAAGCACCCTAACACGCTACGGCAGCAGCAAGCACGCCGCCAAGCAATCAGAAGGGCAGCACCCTAAAGGGATATTTAGCTTTAAAACATATGAAAACTACGTCGCAAAGTGCCTTCAATATGCCAAGTGGGCGCAGGAGAACCACGGGGCAAGAGATCTAAAAGACCTGCTGCCACATATCGACGAATATCTTAGTTACCGAAAGACCATTAAGAAGGGGAACGGGGAACCATTAAGCGCATGGACTTTAAAATTAGACCGAGCCGCCTTAGAAAAGCTATTCGAGCCGGAAGGGATAAAAGCCCGGGAGCTGCTGCCGCCTAGACGCAGGAAGGATATAAAGAAGAACCGGGGAAAGATAGAGAACTTTAACGAGAAGAAACACGCCCTATTAATGCGGATAGGCAAAAGCACCGGCGCAAGGCGTGAGGAAATAGCAGACCTAAGATATAGGGACATAGACGCAGAAGCCGGCACCGTACTAATTGAGCAGGGCAAGGGGGGCAAGCGCCGCATAATCCACGCCCTGGATAGATCTATATTGAGAGAGCTAGCAGCAGGAGCGCACGACCCAAACGACAGAGTGTTTAAAGAAATCCCCTGCCGCTACCCGGAGCATAAATATAGGCGCTATTACGCCCAAACACTTTATAAGAACCTGGCAAGACCTATTAGAGAGGTTCCAAAGTGTGAGCGCTATTACTGCCGGGGCGACTATAAAGGGACGATCTACGACAGAAAAGCCATGCTATTAGTGAGCATAGAGCTAGGACACTCACGCACAAGCGTTATAGCGTCGCACTACCTTAACCGGGCTTAACTATCCCAAGATAGTAAAGTTAAGGGCTAGTCAAGGATAGTTAAGAGCTAGTCAAGAGCCGCAGAAATAGGCGCTATAAGTAAAACTTAGAAAGTGGCTAAAAAATTTAAATAGCAGAAAAGTGAAATTTTGCTTTTTTGATATATCCCCCTAAAAAGTGTCAAATCCGACACTACTTGTATTAGAAAAGTGTCATATCCGACACTACTTGTATTAGAAAAGCGTCATATCCGACACTACTCGTAT
>JAEEGL013679317.1_pt1 | contig 12458 bp, 9 predicted proteins | sample 9134231 | NCBI WGS metagenome assembly JAEEGL01 (sample SAMN16246548, study PRJNA631951) | gut metagenome | biome: gut microbiome; feature: rumen; material: fiber-attached | host: Bos | place: Iran: Karaj | collected 2018-10 | reverse complement strand
ATCAACCTTGAGTCTATGGATTTCCCTGATCCTGTTATAGAGAATGCTATTGAGCATAAGACAAAAACAGGACAGGAAAAGATGGGCATTGCTCTGGCGAAACTCGCAGAGGAAGACCCGACGTTCCGTACCTACACCGACGACGAAACGGGACAAACCATTATCGCCGGCATGGGTGAGCTTCACCTGGAAATTATCGTGGACCGTTTGCTCCGCGAGTTCAAGGTGGAAGCGAACATCGGTAAACCGCAGGTTGCCTATAAGGAAACCATCCGCAAGAAAGTGGATCACGAGTGCAAGTACAAGAAGCAGTCGGGCGGTTCCGGTCAGTACGCTCATGTCAAAATCATTCTCGAGCCGAACGAACCCGGCAAGGGATATGAATTCATCAATGCCGTTACCGGCGGCGCGATCCCGAAGGAATTTATTCCCGCGGTCGATGCCGGTATCCAGGGCGCTATGCAATGCGGCGTTCTGGCGGGCTACAATGTCGTTGACGTCAAGGTGACGCTCTACGACGGTTCGTACCATGAAGTGGACTCTTCGGAAATGGCGTTCAAGATCGCCGGTTCCATGGCGTTCAAGGAAGCAATGCGGAAGGCAGACCCGGTGCTGACCGAGCCGATGATGAAGGTTACCACCATCGTGCCGGACGACTATATGGGAGCTGTAATCGGCGATTTCAACAGCCGGCGCGGGCAGATCCTCTCGCAGGAATCCACCCAGAGCGGCGTTGAGGAGATCATCGCCTACGTGCCGCTTTCCAATATGTTCGGCTATGCAACCGACCTTCGCTCCAAAACGCAGGGACGCGGGCTCTACACCATGGAGCCGAGCCACTTCGCAGAGGTTCCGAAGTCCATTCAGGAAACCATTATCAAGGAACGCAGCAAAAACTGATTCCCGATAAAAACCAAGTGCTTTACAAAAAAACTATAAAAAAGATTTTATTAAACGGAGGAAATTCAAAATGGCAAAGGCTACATTTGAACGCACCAAGCCCCACGTCAACATCGGTACCATCGGACACGTTGACCACGGCAAAACTACCCTGACCGCGGCGATCACCAAGACCCTCGCGCTCAAAAACGGCAACGTCGAATTCCTGGCTTATGACCAGATCGACAACGCTCCCGAAGAGAAGGCGAGAGGTATCACAATCAACACCCGTCACGTTGAGTACGAGACCGCTGCTCGTCACTACGCTCACGTTGACTGTCCGGGGCACGCCGACTACGTCAAGAACATGATCACCGGTGCTGCTCAGATGGACGGCGCGATCCTGGTCGTCGCCGGCACCGACGGACCTCTCCAGCAGACCCGCGAGCACGTCCTGCTCGCCCGTCAGGTCGGAGTTCCCGCCATCGTCGTTTTCATGAACAAGACCGACCTCGTGGACGATCCCGAGCTTCTCGACCTTGTTGAAATGGAAGTCAGAGACCTCCTTTCCGAGTATGATTTCCCCGGAGACGATATCCCGATCATCCGCGGCTCCGCCCGTGACGCTCTCGAGTCTCCTTCGACCGACCCGAACGACCCCGTCTACGAACCCATCAGGGAACTCATGGACGCAGTCGACTCCTACATCCCCACTCCCGAAAGAAAGTCCGACCTGGATTTCCTTATGCCTGTTGAGGACGTATTCTCCATCTCCGGACGCGGCACCGTCGCTACCGGCAGAGTTGAGAGAGGAACCGTTAAGGTATCCGACTCGGTCGAGATCATCGGTCTCACCGAAGAGCGCAGAACCGTCGTCGTTACCGGCGTCGAGATGTTCCACAAGCTCCTTCCGCAGGCCGAGGCCGGCGACAACATCGGCTGCCTGCTCCGCGGCGTAGCCAAGGACGAGATCGAAAGAGGACAGGTACTCTGCAAACCCGGATCCGTTCATCCGCACACCAAGTTCAAGGGCCAGGTCTACGTACTGACCGAGAAGGAAGGCGGCCGTAAAAAGCCCTTCATGACCGGTTACAGACCTCAGTTCTATTTCAGAACCACCGACGTTACCGGAACCATCGAGCTTCCCGCCGACGTCGAGATGTGCCGCCCCGGCGACAACGTCACCTTCACCGTCGAACTGATCACCCCCATCGCCTGCGAGAAGGGTCTTCGTTTCGCTATCCGTGAAGGCGGCAGAACCGTCGGATCGGGCGTCGTTGCCGAAATCATCGAATAATTTCTGCAGCCTGATGCGGGGCTGCGCGGAGTCTTTTCTCCGCGCAGTCCCGCAAAAGAATGTCTTCAATTCGCGCTGTTCCGGAAATACCGGCGCGTGCCAAAAAAACTATTCGGGAATATGTGAGATCCATTACCGGCGGTTAAAGTCCGCGAACTGCCATCCGGCAGCCGAGAAGGTGTGATTCCTTCACCGACCGTACAGTCGGGACGGGAGAATGAAATATTTCTCCCCTTGCTTTTTGAAAGGGGATTTTTTAATGAAAAAGGACAGATTCGGGATACGCGCGATCGTAATGATCGGTATCCTCAGTGCTCTTGCTTACGTTATAGAACTCGTATTTCACATCAAGGTCGCGTTTTTGACTTTCGATCTCAAGGATTTTATCGTCTGTATTTCATCGATGCTTTTCGGACCTGTTTTTGGAGTTGTTATTTCCGCCGTGACCGCTCTTCTGGAAATGATGACGATAAGCGATACCGGTCCCTGGGGCGCCCTTATGAATTTTGTCTCGACTGCCGTTTTCGCTTCCGTAGCCGGTCTTATATACAGATACTACCGCAAACTTCCCGGCGCCGTCATAGCCCTTGTAGCTTCAGTGACCGTCGGAACGGCCGTTATGCTTCTGCTTGATATCCTGATCGTTCCGATCTATACCGGCAGCTCGACCGGCGACGTCGCCGCCGCGATACCGAATCTTCTGCTTCCGTTCAATCTTCTGAAATACACGACGGGAGCCGCCCTCGTACTGATTTTTTACAAGCCTTTTTCAACGCTCCTCAAGCGCGCCGGAGTGATAGAGAAGACTGAAAACGAACGCCCATACAGATTTAACGCAAAAACTATTGCCGTCGTTGCCGTCGCTGCCCTCATCTGCGCGGTATCGGTGTTTATTATGCTGAGATTTATGAACGGCAGGATCGGATTTTTCAGACAATGATTGAAGCGATAGAACATTTCTTTCTTGAGACAGTCGGACCGAAGCTTTGCGTGTTCTTTTGTTCGATGATTCCGATAATAGAACTTCGCGGCGGTATACCGCTCGGAGCGGGGCTCGGCCTGCAGTGGTGGCAGACGATGCCGCTCGCGATAGCGGGGAACATGCTCCCGGTCCCTTTCATTCTGCTTTTCATAAGGTTCATCATAGATAAGATGGCGCAGTCGAAGATCCGTTTTTTCAACAAGATAGCCGGATGGCTTAACCGTAAAGCTGAAAAAAACCGTCCGAAGATCGAAAAGTACGCCTTCTGGGGAATGGCGCTGTTCGTCGCGATACCGCTTCCGGTAACCGGTGCCTGGTGCGGCTCGCTTGTTTGCGCTACCATAGGAGAAAAGTTCTGGCGGGCTATGCTTTCGGCCTTCATCGGAGTATGCATTGCAGCGGTGATTATGACGCTTGCCTCTTACGGCGCCGTTGCCGCATTTAAAGTATTTATCTGAAAGACGTTCTTGCGGAGTTTACGATGAAAGAAAAATCTTCCGGGTCCGACAGGACCTTGCCAAAAGATAAAGGTCACCCGTCGAAGGTAGCCCTTACCCTGCGCAGATATCTGCTTGTCGTCGCAGGCTGCGTGATTTATTCGTTCGGCGTAGCCGCCTTCATACAGCCCGCTCAGATAGTCAACGGCGGAGTCATGGGCGTGCTGAACCTGATTAATATCGTGACTCCGATTCCGGTCGGTATCATATATTTTTTAGTCAACGTGCCGCTGCTGATCATCAGCCTTGTCGTTTTCAAATGGAGGTTCACCGTCGGAACGGTATTCGGTACGGCTCTGAACTCAGTGCTTCTTACAGTTTTTCAGAACCTTCTCAGGGACGTCGTATTTACAGAAAATCTGTTTCTGAATACCGTATGCGGAGGAGTCGTCCTCGGGGTCGGACTCGGACTGATCATGCGCAACGGTGCGTCCACCGGCGGGACCGACATCATTATGAAGATGCTCCACCGCAAGCGTCCGCACCTCAGCGGCGGGTTTATCAACATTCTCATCGACATAGTCATACTTGCGGGTTATTACGTCGTCCACCATTTCGTCAAGCATACGGAGAACGCTTTCGATATGACGGTCTTCGCCTTTATCACAGTCGTCATCGAAAACGTGGTTTACGATCTTGTCCTTTACGGTACGATGGGTTCGAAGACGGTTTATATCATCACCGACAAGCCGGACGAGATCACCGACCAGATCATCAACAGGATGAACGTGGGAGCCACGCTGCTTTCGGGCACCGGCGCCTATACCCATACAAAAAAAGCGATTATTTTATGCGTCGTCAAAAACAATATTTTCCCGGGTCTGAAAAACGCGGTCAGGGATATCGATGACAGCGCGTTTATGATCGTGGGGAAGTCCCTTGAAATATACGGAAAGGGATATAAAGACTATCACCAGGAGGTTTTATGAAAGGATACCTGATTTTTGCGATATCCTTTTTATCCCTGCTTCTGGTATTATTCATCGTTCTTTTAATTCTTCATCTTCGTTCGCGTCTCTCCCCGGAAAAAAAGGCGGGGAACAGGGGCGAAAGGATAGCACGCGAACAGCTTCGCGGCATTCTGCGTAAGGGCGACAGGCTGTTTTCAAACGTAGAACTGTCCTTCGACGGTAAGAAAACCGAGCTGGACAACGTGATCGTCAACGAAAGCGGAGTTTACATAATAGAAGTAAAAACGCTCAGCGGAAAGCTGGTCGGCGGAGAAGACGACGCGGAATGGAAAAAATATCACGTCAGCGCCTCCGGAATTACTTATGAAAAAGCCGTGAAAAATCCTGTAAAACAGGTCAGAAGACAGGTTTACATTTTATCAAGATATCTTTCGGGGAAGGGAGTAAGGATCTGGGTCACCGGATTCGTATATCTGCTGAAAAACAACGGGGACGTCAAAAGCGATTATATCAAAAGATCTCCGGGAGAGCTCGACCGCGCCGTGCATCCGAGACGTTCGCGCAAAGGCGACAGGAAGAACGCCGCCGCCGCCGTTTATTTCCTTAAGGAACTGTCGCACGGTTTGCGCAGGTAGACCGCCGGACGCCTTTTTCGCCACCGAATCACCGATAAGCTTGTAATATTTTTACGCCGCGGCCGGCGTCCGATATTCGGACGCCGGCCGCGGCGCAATTGTACGTCGGAAGCAGCAGTTTGCGGTGCTTCGCAAGCGGTAACCCGGGTTATTTCTTTCCTATAATTCTCGAACTGTTTATCAGCACCGAGAAAGCGCCGATATTGTGAAGTATCGCACCGGCGACGGGGCTGATTATTCCGAAGGAGGACAAGAGTATCATGACCGCGCTGACCGTGAAGGAAAGCGCGAAGTTCTGATATATTATCCTTTTCGTTTTACCGGAAAGCCGGATTATGAACGGTATATTGGTCAGATTGTTGTTCATCAGGGCGATATCGGCTGACTGAATTGCCAGATCCGAGCCCATTGCTCCCATAGCTATTCCGATGTCGGCTTCCTTCAGCGCGAGGGCGTCGTTTATTCCGTCTCCCACCGCTATGACTTTTCCGCCGTCACGAAGCGCTCTGAGGCGCTCCAGCTTCTCTTCCGGCATAAGCTCGGGAATTACCTCGTCAACTCCGGTCGCCTCTCTGACGCGCTCCGCGGAGGCTCTGCGGTCTCCCGTGAGCATAACCGTCTTATCAATTCCCAGAGAGCGGAGTTCGGAGACGGTTTCCCGGGCGTCGTCACGCGGACGGTCTCCCAGAACGACGGCTCCGATCAGTTTCCCGTCGCAGACGATATAACTGACGGAACCGGTTTCGGAGGAGGCAAAATCATCCGGAACCGCGCAGCCGGCTTCTTCCTCGATCCAGCTCTTTTTACCGAAAAACACTTTTTCTCCGGAGGACAGCGTTCCTTCGAGTCCGCATCCCGGATATTCGCGAAGGCAGGCTGCCTTTTCATCGGATTTGCCCGATACGTATTCCGAAACGGCGCGTGCGATGGGGTGGTCGGAACCCTGTGACAGTGCCGAGGCATATCTGAGGAGTTCGCTATCGGAGCATCCTTCGGCGGTAACGACTCCGGTGACCCGCATCTCTCCGACCGTCAGCGTTCCCGTTTTATCGAAAACGACGGTGGATGCCTCGTTGACTTCTTCAATGAATTTGGAATTCTTAATCAGTATTCCGCGCCTTGTCGCCGCTGACAGTGCCGCGACCATCGGCGCAGATACGACGAGCATCTGACCGCAGGGGCAGGAGACTACAAGTATCGCTATCGCTCTCGAAAAATCGGAATTGATCAGAGCGACTCCCGCAGCGATGGCAAGCACGAGCGGGATGTAGTAGGCCATGAACCTGTCAAGAAGTCTCGATTCGGCTATCGAAATGCCTTCCGACTGTTCGAGCAGGCGCAAAATGTTTGCAAAAGAGGTATCGTTGTATGCACGGGTAACTTCGACGGTAAGCGTGCCGTCGAGATTGACGGTTCCCGCGTAAATCGTGTCGCCATCCCCGACGGTTACGGGCTCGGGTTCGCCGGTCAGCGATTTCTGGTCGATATTCGATTCCCCTGAAATAACTTTTCCGTCTACCGGTATCCCTGCCCCGGGTTTAATCCTTATCAGTTGTCCCGGGACAAGCGAGGAGGCGTCCGTGCGCTCCTCTGAGCCGTCTTCTTTTATCAGCAGAGCGTGATCCTGCCGCATTCCCTTGAGGGCTTCTATCGCCTCTCTGCCGCCCATGATGCTTCTTTCCTCAAGCAGGTGAGAGACGTTGAGAATCACAGGTATCAGCAGAGCAAGCTCCAGCTGACCCGTAAAGAAGCATGCGCATACCGCAATGGCAACGAGTATTTCCATCGCGTGGGTCAGATTGCGTGTGAGTATCCCTCTGACGGCTTCGACGAAGATGGGAGCGGATTCAATTACAAATCCGACGGTGTAGATAACCGCGGGAACGGTTCGGTCTTTGAAAATCGCCTGATAAACAAGGCCTGCTGCAAGGAATGCGATACCGGCGATCCCGGTAAGTATATCGACGGTCAGTCGTCTTTTGTTTTCCGCGGAGAGATTGTTCCGGGCAAGTTTTTCAAGACTTGAAAGCCCGATATTGTCAAGATTTTCCATCCGGGCCTCCTATTATTATCTTTGTCCCGCCTTCTCCTACGAATCTGATCTCTTCTATCTTCGAGAGTATCGCGGTGATCTTCTCGTTGTAAACGCGGATCCTGACGGCGTCGCCTCCGTTTTCGTATTCTTCGAGTATCCCGCGGAACTCGGACAGATAACTATCGGCGGCGGCGGTGCGTGTTGCGCTGTCGGCGGTCGCGCTCGACACGAGCGACGAAGCCGTCGCTTCGGCGGCGGGTATTACCGTTTCACGGTACTGCTTTGCCTGTTCGGTCATTGTTTCCGCCTGAACCTTCGCGGAGTTTACGGCGTCGTAAATTTCCCTGACTTCCTGGGGCATCGAAACGTTTGTCAGTTCGAGGGAGGCTATTGTAATCCCCGTCTGCGCGGAGTTCAGCTCGTTCTGCGAAGCCTTTTTCACGGTGTCGGCAAGTTCAAGTTTGCCGGTTGTAAGAAGACTGTCGCTCGACATGGCAGCGGCGGCAGAAATCAGTTTGGCGCTGACGATTCCGTTGATAAGCTTTGATTCGTCGTTTACGTTAAGTACGTAAAGCACCGGATCGGTTATCGAGTACTGGACGGAAGCGGAAATCATAATTATGTTTTTGTCCCCCGATACCACGTACCCGTTGCGGGTGTATGAACTCATCGTTCCGGAGGTATAGTGAGTCGTTACGTCAGTCTTTTTTACGCTGCCGACCGGAACTGTCACAACTTCGTCTATGACGTAGGGAAAGGCAAACATCAGTCCGGGACCGTGGACCTGTTCCTCGTAGGTTTCCCCGGTCAGTCTGCCGAATCTGAATATCAGCGCGACTTCTCCGCTTTTTACCATACGGATGCCGGACAGAAGTATTGCTGCCGCTACGATTATGACCAGTGCGGCGAAATACCTGGTCAGAGACGTCAGTATTTCGGCGACGACGCTTTTCTTTCCGGTTTTCATTCCTGCACGCCGCCTTGCTCGGATATCATTGAGATAAGTGCTTCGGTCAACGCTTTCCGGTCGGAATCCGACAGGGAGGAAAGAATATAAGACAGATCGGCCGAGACTGTTTTCTCGCCGGCGTCCGCGTCTTCCGACAGCATGGAGGAGTATCCTTTCAGTACGCTGAACGGATAGGTATCGGTGTCGACGATCAGAACGGTTCCTTTGCCGACGGAGGATGAAAGGGTGTCGAGTTCACGCAGAAAGGTGTAAAGCTCGATGTTCGCCTTCTGGGCCTCCGCGTAGACCGCAGCGACAGCTTTTTCGGCTTCGGCTCTTATCGACGCCGCCCTGGTTGTTCCGTCGGCGATGATCTGTGCCGCTTCGGCGTCCGCTTCCGCCCTGATTTTTTCGGCGTCGCGGCTTGCCGTTGCAAGGATGGTGTCGATGTCCTTCTGGCGTTCCGCCGTCATCTGAGCGAATACGCTTTCAAGGTTAATGTTGGGCAGTGACAGACGAAGTATGCTGACGTCCTTGACGAGGATACCGTAGCTTGAACGGCATTTTTCGGCGACCGCCGTCAGAATTCTGTCCTGCACTTCGTCGATCTTTATGCTTTCTTTTTCAAGTGATACGAGATTTTCAAGATCGTAAGAGCCGAGAACGCTGTTCGTCGCGCTGAAAATCTGATCGTGTATATACGAATCTATCTTTCCGCTGCTTCCCACGCTGTTGTGATACAGTACGGGATCTTCTATACGCCAGATAACGTAGGATTTGATTATTATATTTCGTTTATCGTGCGTCGTTGTTTCGAGATAATTGGACTCGAGATAGCGCAGGCGGGCGTCATAGGTGACGACGGTTTCAAAAGGCCAGGGAAGTCTCCATTTAAGACCCGCCTCGGTCATTTCGGCTCGCGGAGCTCCGAACCGCAGCACTATTGCGCAGTCCCCCTCGCGGAGTCTGAAGGTAAATCCGAACCATACGAGAAGCAGAACGACCGCCAGCGCGAGAAAGATGCGGAGGACGTGACCTCCGACCGAGCCGCGCGGCTTCTTTTCGTTATTTTTTTCGTTGCTTATTTCTGTTTTTTCCATTATCCGATCCGTCCTTTTCAGTTTAACGCGGATGCCGTGCCGTAAAGCCAGATATCCGAACGGTCGACTCCCTCTCCGAGAATGACGAGTTTTGAGTTTCCGTAAGCGGTTTTTATAGCGGAAAGGTATTTTTCGTAAATGTACGTTCCGGGATTTGCCGCGTCCGCTTCGACTCCCGCGAGAAATTCCGCGACCTTTGCCCTTGCATCGGCAACGTTTGTGGTTTTATCGGCTTCAGCGGACAAAAGAGCCGCGGTACTTTGCTGCTCCGCTTCGGTTACTCTGACTTTTGCGTATGCTTCGGCGTCAAGCAGCTGCTTAGACGCTTTTATGTTTGCGCTGATCAGTTCCTGGTATACCGACGCTACGCTGACCGGGGGATGTATGCTTTCAAGCACGACCGAGACCACCGACAGTCCGATGCCCCCGTCTTTTCCGATTCTGAGTGAAAGCTCGTCCGCGAATCCGTCGGCGAACGATTCCCGGTCCTGCGCCATGAGAGTTTCAAGATCGGTTGTGATAATCCTTTCGGTAATCAGCTCGTACGCTGCGGATTCAAGAAGCTTTTCGGGCGACGAGGATGACTCGAGATATCGGATAAGATCCGAAATTTTGTATTCGATGCGTAGATTGACCGAAACAAGCTCGTTTCCGCCTCCGAGCAGAAGCTGAAATTCCTCCGAACCGTGAGACGCCGTCCAGATGTTGTCCCCGTCGGTATCCGAAGTATAACCGACAGTCAGCTTTCTTACCGATTCCGTTTCGTATTTTTCAACGGTATCGAAGGGGAAGGGCAGAGTCAGGTGAAGTCCGGGACCGAGCGGTTCCTTTTTCAGCGATCCGCACCTGTAAAGAGCGCCTTTCCGGAAAGGTTCGATAACCGTTATTGACGTCGAAAGCCACAGGGTAACGATTATAAACAGTACCGTATACGGGAGAAGCGTCTTAAGAAACTTTATGCTCCATAGCGAGTGCATCGTGATCCCGGTATTCTTTTCGAGGTAACCGAGAACACGCAGATCGTGTTTTCCCGAAAACGGGACCGGGATCGAAAGATCCGGATTGACTCCCGCCTCCCGTCTTATCATACGGACGGCGAAGGAAAGGACGGTAAAAGCCGCGGAGTAGCAGACGATCACGAGCACAGCCCAGCAGAGATAGACAGTCGCGTCGTAAAAGCCGAGCATCCGGACGACGGTGCAGACGAAAATCAGCAGAAGGGCGATTCTCGACGCCGAAAGAGCCGACGCGGCAGACAGGCGTACTGCCTTTTCCCGTTTTGAATCGGCGCTTTCGTCATCCGCCTTCCCGGTAAATACTTTTTCCGCTATGACCAGAAGAATGAAAAGCACGGCGCACAGCAGAGGGGTCAGCCACGTCTGACGGAATACAGACGTCATTCGCTTCATGAGAATCACGCAGCCGACTGCAGCCGCGGCCGCGGAGGCAATTGCCGCCGAGGATCCGGTAACCGCTCTCGGTCGAGTCTGTTTTTCGGGATCCGGGGGAAAGACAAATACGCAGACCGGGATAAGTACCGCGGGAACCGCCGGTATCAGCGCGCAAAGTCCGAAAGGCAAATAATAGGTTGTGAAATAAAGCGCGAACAGTCCCGCGCTAAGCAGAGCGAGCACCGCTCCCGCCGCGATCGCGGCGTTTTCCGACGGCGGCAGTTTTTTGAACAGTCTTTTTTTCTCTTTCATTTTACTTCGGTTATGAGTATAAGATCGTCAAGATAAAAATCCGAGTTTTCACGGCAGATCGACCTGAACTCCTCTGCGGTTCCGGGATAAAGAATGCAAAACGGCATACATCCGCTGAAAACGTCCGAGCGGAGTTCGGATATTCCGGAGGGAAGAGAAACGAATCGGATATTCTGACAGTTTGCGAAGGCTTCCGTGCCGACCGATTCGATCCCGGCTCCGAGGCAGACGTAGTTGAGACGGTAGCAGTCGGCAAAAGCCGAGCTGCCTATCGATACGAGCTTTTCGGAAAAATCGACGTAAGTCAGCTGAGTACACGCGATGAAAGCGAGATCTCCGATCGACTCAAGCCCGGGGCAGAAAAGGCCTCTGAGCGACTCGCAGAAGGCAAACGCCTGATCTCCGATCGTAACGACCGAACTTCCGAGATCCGCGAATACGATCGAATTGTTCATCATAAAGGCGCCGGCTCCGACGTGTTTTATTCCGGAAGGAAGAGACGTATACGCAGCCGTCCCGTTGTAGGAAACGAGTACACCGTCACCGAAAATGCAGAATTCGTTTTTTGAAGCGGCGTCCGACCAGGCGGTCCCGTAAAAGGCGTTTATTCCTATTTCGGATACTACGCTTCCGCCCGATATTTCTGAAAGCTGAGGACAACCGGAAAAGGCCCCCGCGCAAATTCGCTTTACGTTTTTGCCGATCGACACCGATTTCAGCGATTCTTTTTCGGAAAAGGCGTTTGCTCCGATCGAAACGACCGTGTGTCCGTCGATGCGGTCGGGTATAACTACCGAGGACGCGCTGCCGGAGTAAGACGTGATTTCCGCCGTCCCGTCGGGGTAGAGCGAGTAATTCAGATCACCGGACGAGTATCCCGGTTCGGCGTCGCCCGACGGTTTCCACGCGTCGTAGGCCGGGGTTTTACCCGCTGCAGGGGCGGACGGTAGCTTTATTCCGCAATAGGGGCGTGCGCCGGCCACGACCTCGTTCCCTTCGGCAAAAGAGACGGACGAAAAGCCCTTTTCGTTTCCGGAATAGTTAACGACTGACAGAGACGGGCAGTCACCGAAGGCGTCCTCGCCGACCTCGGCGAGTGATTTCGGAAGATATATTTCCTGCAGAGAGGTGCAGCTTCTGAAGGCCTGAATGCCGATTGCGGACAGTTTCGACGAAAGGTATACGCGTGACAGAGCGCCGCAGAGAGTAAAAGTGGATTCAGGAATGATTTTAAGAGAGGAGACGTCCGCGTAAGCCAGAGAGTCGCAGGAGAAGAATACTCCGGCCCCAATAGTCTTTATCGAACGCGGCAGCCGGACGGACGGAAGAGATACGCAGTGAGCGAAAGCGCGTTCACCGATTGAAGTCAGCGTATCGGGCAGTGTAAGAGAAGAAAGACAGAGACATCCGCAGAAAGCCATTTCCTCGATGGTTTTTACCTTGTCGAGTCCGCGCAGATACGTGAGGTTT
>JAEEGL011649080.1_pt1 | contig 12458 bp, 8 predicted proteins | sample 9134231 | NCBI WGS metagenome assembly JAEEGL01 (sample SAMN16246548, study PRJNA631951) | gut metagenome | biome: gut microbiome; feature: rumen; material: fiber-attached | host: Bos | place: Iran: Karaj | collected 2018-10 | reverse complement strand
TGCTGTCATATGCATACTGACTTTGCACCGCTGCTGCATTAGCCGTAATTCCGTTTACGCTCATAATTCACCATTCCTTTCTGAATAATAATGCAACAACCTACAGTTACAGTCTCATTATAGCAAAATTGAGTTTTGATGTCAAACCGCCTGCTGCGCAAAAAAGGGCGGGTAAACATACCCGCCCCGGCTCAACTTGCTTTCTTTGCTTTAACAATAATAACTACACGTTTTATTATGTAATATGGTAAGGCAAGCATCCCGCATATCATTGACAATTCCAGAACTAAACCAAACCATATAATTGTTCCGATGGGCACAAAACATTTCAGTACAACCATAGGAGTACTTTCCCGTATCTTTGTGGTTGCCAGGAAACCGGCAGGTGTACCGGCAAAAAGAAGCGGAACCATAGTAAAAAGAAATATAAACCCTCCAACCACATCCATAAAACCATCGTTTCTTATCTGTTCTAATATATCATTCATACTGTTATTTGTTACAAACAGATAAATAACCCCTATTAAAGCAGCTACATATATAACGACTCCAACTATAACCACTATCCATTCAGCTTTTGTCCTGTCTTTCTTTTCCTTCTCTATATCTGCTTCAGCCTCTTTCTCCATTTCATTTATTGCTCTGGATGCCTCTAACACTGTTTCCATGTCTTCAGCACTAAAAAGCACTGTGCCGCATTTTGGGCATTTTCCTGCATCATCTTCACATTTATTTCCACATTTACTGCAAAAAACCATCTTTCTGTCACCAATCCCTTCTATGCATTAATTTGTCTCTTTTTCTCTGCTGCCTATGTTACTGACATAAACCGACTTCTGTCAAGCATATCATTGTGTCCAGACATTCATGCTATTTGCCAAATAATTTTTTGATTTTCCCTTTTAAACCATTACTCTCTTTTATTTTTTCAAGCACAGCACAATACAATTCTTCCGTAGTCTCACTCAACTCATTGTCGACTCCCAAATTTTTTTTCTGAAATTCCAGCAGTCTCTCCAAAATAACTAACGCATTCTGATAATCTTCGGCATCATAATATAATAAAGCCAGCTTCATTGCCATAATCCGGGGAACAAGGGATTCATCGTCCTCTGCAATCTTTGCATGCTCATATGCCTGCTTTCCGTTTTCTATAGCCATTGTAACATTTCCAAGCAAATCATAATCATCTGCTATATCGCTTAATACCATTACGGTAATCCTGTTGTCGTCACCAAGCTTACTTCTTACAATTTCATATCGTTTTTTATTCACATCGAGTGATTTTTCGTAATCCTCCATAGATAAATAAATCTTAGATTTTTCAGCCAGTACATCAGCCATATAAAGAGATTCTTCACCATACTCCGATTTTGCATACCTATATAATCTGTCATTGTAATCTAGAGCCTTGTCATATTCCCCCTTTTCCCTGTACACTTCCGCCCATTTTTTTATTACTCCTATAGTTTTTTGATTAAATTCGCCCAATACCTGCTTGTAATCATCATATACTTTTTCTATCAGCTCTAATGCTTTTTCATATCTGCCTAAACTAATATGCACTCCGGCCAATTCTTCTAATGCTTTTATCGTTTCGGGGTTACGATCCCCCCAGGCTCGTCTGGCACTTTCGTAGGTTTTTTCCATCCATTCAAAGGCCCTTTCCGTGTCATCTATCGCACTATAGTATCCAGCTATTATCATCATGCTTTTTATGGTATCTGGATGATCTTCTCCTAAAAATCTTCTTTGTATCCCATATACTTTACTTATTAAACTATAGGACAGTTCAAACTCGCCCATTGCCATATACATCATTGCAATATTCGCCTGGGTTTTCCAAAGTCTGGAATCATTTTCACCATATTCTTTAAGCTGAATCTCATAAAGAGCCTCATAAACACTCACTGCTTTATTGAATTCTTCGCATTCCTGGTATATTTCTGCTTTAAGCTCGTACGACGCCATAGTTTCCCTGCTGGCTGAGCCATACACTCTTGATGATGCATGTATTGCTATTTCACATAACCTCATTGCCTCCTGAATATTCTCCATTTTAAGAAAACATTCCGCCCTCATTCTCACAAGAGGAGCAACCTGATACGCCTCTTCTTCATTTTCAGCCGTAATTAATAATTCATTCAAAATCTGGTCAATTACCTCTGCAGCAGCAGAATATCGGCCTATCTTCATGTCTGCCTTAATTCTATCAATAACGTGAAGGAAGCGCCTTTCCAAATCTTGTTCTGAGTTCAAAAAATCACATGATTCAATAGCATTAGAAGCTTTTTGGGTCCATTCATTATACCTGTTCCAGTCAACCTCTACCCCTATGCCCTCTCTATAGAAATATGCCAGTTTATCCATAGCTTCCACGCACCCGGATTCTGCTGCCCTAGTAATCAATTCGATACCTTTCTCAGGATTTCGTTCAACGTCAATCCCTTCCAAATATGCAAGACCAATTAAAAAAATATGCTCTGGATCATCTGACAATTTTGTTTTTACAATATCGGAAACTACTTCTATCAAACGTTCATTAAACAGCTCCGTATTCTCCGCATTAATACAAAACGGTATATCTTTAAATTGTTCTTTTAAAAGCGATGCATCTGTCGGAACCATCTCCACCGGGAAAACCAGCTTATTTTCTTTTTTGGCTGCCGGGTATTCTATACTTCTTACATAATTTTCTTCCTTCACAAGATTCGGTGTAACAAGTAACGCAAATATATCACTTTTTTTCAATGCATCCATTATTGAATCATTGAAATCCTCTCCCGGTGTAAGAAACTCGTCATACCATATAGCTATGTCACGGCACAAGGGATTATTGTGAATCATCCCCATCAGTTCATTAGCATAGTCACGATCCTTCTTTCGATAACTTAGGAAAATATATGCAGCAAAGGCAGACCGTATACGTTCCACCAATTCATTACCTATCAAAACTGACTCCAGAAACTTTTTCAACTTTTCTTCATAGCTGATGGCAGACTCATCAGTACTATAAGTTTCCAAGAACTGCATTTCTCCAAATTTTTGAGTAAAAATCTCCTCTAACCCCGGTTCCAGCATCAGCGGGAGCACGGGAATATGCTCACGCACTGCAAAGGGCAGATCCTTTTCTATAGTCCGATTTCTTCTTTTTAAAAGTTTTTTTGATACAGGTATTACAAATAGACTCATCTGACGAAGCGCCGTATCAAATTCATCACCATAGGATGCAGACAGCTCATTTGTAAAATATATTGCGCAGTCCTGTGTCTTGAAAATATCATCACAGATTTTTTCAAAGCAAGTATATGCATCTGAAGGATAACAGGTAAAATAAATCCTGCGCTTACCTTGTGGATTGCCCTTATCCCTGGTTTTTACAATAAAATTCGAAGACATGTTATCCTCTCCCAACGTAGCTTTTAAACTACCGCCCCCATCGTATTACCATCTATTCTTTCCAATATATCATCCTTTATAATATTATTAACCGCCAGATAATCATCCAACTCCATATTTCTACACATAAACGGTTTCTCTCCCCGTCTAAATATCCAGCTGGTACAAAGCGGCATATGCAGTATACTCTGGGTTGTCCTATCGCATCTTATAGCAATTGAATGTGCTGTTTCCGGATCGTTCCCGCCCATATATATCATCGTATCACAATCATCTACGATAGTATTTGCCCCCTGCCCATAGCTTTTATCCAGCTGCGAAAGAGATTGAAGTATAAGCATTACAGAAATCTTTCTTGATCTGATATTGGATACCATATTTTCAAAATTGACAATTTTACAGTTTGTAGCAAAATCATCCATGAAAAAACGCACCGGTACCGGCAGCTGATAGTTTTCGCATTTTTCATCCGCAAAAGTACACAATTGATTCATTGTCTGCGTGAAAAACATGTTAATAAGTGGGTCCATTGATCTGTCAGAGTCTGAAACCTCAACAAATACAGCTGTTTTCCTACATCCTATGGAGGGCAAATCTATATCATCTACGGACATCATCCGGGCAAGTTCTTCTGTGTCAATTGAACAAAATTTAGCAATGGATACAGATACTATTGTATTAAAGGTTTTCTCCGGTGACTGATTTACATTCTGAAACTGTTTGTAAGCCCAGCTCCAATGATTTGCAGCATATAACTCCTCCATCTTTGTCGAAAGAAAAGTATTTTTTGTTGATGAACTGCTCCTGCCGGCAGCCCGAAGAAGTGACAGCATATAATGGAATGTATGTAATTCCGAGTTTTCCGGTATACACTCTTTTACATATGCTATCAGACTGTTTATCAGCATAAGCGATGTATCATCCCAGTAGGGATCAGAGGAATATGTTCCACTGCTCTTTACCAGCATATTCGAAAGCTGCTGTATCTGTTGTGTTGTTTTTACATATTTGAGCGGATTATAATGAGCGGACATGTCAGGATGAATGAAACTCAGTTTCACTACCCTGTATCCTTTTTGACGCATATATCCTCCACACTTTTTATACAAATTTCCCTTTGGATCCGTAATAACATAACTTCCGACACATTCCAAAAGATTTGGGATAACAACCGTTCTTGTCTTTGCAGCACCGGTTGTTCCTACCACCAAAACATTATTATTTAACCTGGTCCGCATATCATCAAGACTGTAATACTTTCCATCGGGAAGAATCATATATCCATAGTCCCTGTTCATCATATCCATCATAAGCGCCTCCTTATGCTATGCCTGTAATTATTTCATCACAAAGCCCAAAGTCTATAGCTTCTGACGCTGTCATAAAATTATCATGATCAGTTGCTTTGTTTATTTCATCCAGACTCCTTCCTGAATGCAATGCCAGTATCCCATTTAATAATTCCCTGGTTTTTAATATTGAATCTGCCGTACTCATTATCGATGAAGCAGAGCCCCCTACGCCTCCCCGGATAAGGGGTTCATGTATCATCACTTTACTATGTGGGAGAATGAAACGTCTTCCCTTCTGCCCACCTGCAAAGATAAGTGCTCCCATACTGGCAGCACATCCTATGCAATACATGTTTATCGGGGTTTCACACAACTGTATCAAATCATAAATAGCCAATCCGGAGTTAACTTCACCGCCTAAGCTGTTGATAAATATATTTATTGTCGATTGCTTATCCTCCATCAGACAGATCATCTGTAAAGTGAAAGAAAGTACCAATTCCTGATTAATATCGCCAAACAAAAAAATCCGCCTGTTGGAAAATGCATCTGTGATAAGCGAAACCTGCTGTATACCATTAGCTGATTCTTTTTCCAGTGATGGTAATGTAATGAATCCGTCCGGCATCTTTATCCCTCCTGTATCGACTTAATTGCCATCTATGGCTATTGCTTCGATACATAAAAGATACCACTTTGTTATACCTCAATTTTCATCCAAACTTTACGCATTGAACTTTTTTATGGTGCGTTCCCAAACTCCAGTCAAAACAGGCATATACTTAGCCCGCAGTATCCAAAAAACAGTGAATACAAATCCGGCAATCATAACAGATTTTATATCCACGCCATATAATTGCTTAAAAGCATAAAGCTTATCCGCAAAGGGTATCAAGTGCAAAACAGAGTCACCCCTCAGGGATATGCACCAATCCAATACCATGCAATCCAGAATCATACCTATAAAATTAGCCGCTACAAGCCACCAATAGAGCTTTCCGGCAAATGTTTCACCCAAAAATCCCCTTTTCCTCAAATCCATATACATATAATGCACATTAAAAACTACAGCTAAAACTATGCATAGTACAGAACCACCCACAATTAAACTATTATCAGTATTGAATTCCGGACGGTATTCGACAAAATACTTAACCAGATCCGCCAATATCACAGACGTGCCTACGATTCCGGTAGATACATCTCCCAAAAAAGCAAAACAAAAAACGAGAAATATCTTTCCACATCCGCCACCGGACGATACAGCCATATATAGTCCAAGTATAAAAGTTCCTACATTGATCATCCACGTTTTCTTCCTGAAAAGTTTTAATATGCCTTTTAGGCTAAAAAGAAACATAAATATGAACCACATCAGTGATAAGTGCTCATTGAACCAATAATCCGTAGAAAGCCTCCACCCACCCACCCCAATAAGAGCCAGAGAAAATGCAAGAGCAACAGATGTTGCCTTATGTTCACGTTGAAATTTAAACGAAACATCAACACTAATGGAATCAATATCATTTAACACTTCTTCCATGGACTGAGGCCTGTCATCAGGATCAAAGCTGATCATTTTCATTATCAAATCTGTTAATCTTGTCGATCCAGTTGACGGCATCGGCGGAACATATCCTTTAACATACTGCCTTGATATATTGGGATGGTAGGATTTTGCCTCCGGAAATTTTAGCCGGTTCAAAATAACGTACATAATCATTCCCAAAGAATAAATATCCGCAGTATAGTCATATCTGTCCTCCATCGTACCTGTAACTTCAGGTGCTCCATAACCCTTAGTAAAGGCAACAGTACTTGCCATTCCGTCATGTGTCATAACAGCAATACCAAAGTCGCCCAATTTATACCTTCCATCCACCGGTGAATAGAATACATTTTCCAGTTTTACATCCCTGTGTATAACCCCCTTTTTATGCATTGTGTTCAGAGCACAACCAATGTCATATCCCAAATTGATCAGCTCTTTCTCATCTGGAAGTTCCAGCCTATCAGGATACAACGACAATTGTTTTTTTTCATTCCTCCCTATAACAGGAATAAGTTTTTCCATAAGAATAAACTGTAACGTAAGAAAGTCGCCGGTTGGTTCTTCCTTATCCAGCGGACTCGCAACTTCTGACTTAACTATCGTATTCCGACCTTCTATCCATACTCTGATTTCAACAAAATCATAGATTGTTACTATATGCTTCTGTCCCATCCGCAAGTCTTTCTGCAATTCTACGTTTTTTCTAACATATTCTGTATCAACCCTTTTCTCGCCAAAGCCCAAAACCTTAACAGCATATAAACGGCTTTTTTTATTTCTTTTCTCTGCCTCATATACATTAGCGAAATTCCCGCAGCCAAGCAGTGAAAGTCCTTCTCCCAATTTTGAAAAAGCGACTCCCTTGAAAGGAAGATTTTTATCATCCAATTGCATAAATATTTTTTCTATATCCCCTGCGGTCCAATTATCCATTATTTTCGCCCTTTAGCATTCGTATAAAACTGCACCATATAGAATAGTACTCCAGTCCTTCTTTTTTATAAAAGAAAGTTATAACAGGCCCCATTACGACGCCTGTAATGACAATGCGAACAGCTTTTATGCCTTTCGGCAGATTGACCATATTACATCCCGAAAGTATACAAAGAACTATTCCGGTAATGATTACTGCAATATGCATTTTATCTATTATCTGTATCCCAATATCAGCATACGTATCATTCAAACGCTCGCACCCCAGTTCCCACAGGATAAACTCCAGCATGGCAATCAAAATACCGATGAACACTAACCCACCAACCCCACATTCTCCCGGTATATCCATAAATCCAAGCCATGATGCAGGTGACGCAACTAACCACAATATAATTCCAAACGCTGAGGATGCAGATAGCACAGGATTAGACAAAACCACAACAAAACCGGCTAAAACAAATGGAAATGTAACACCTATCGAAAAAAAAGAATAAACTATGAGAACAAGTGACAACACCCCAACAGTTATATTCAAATCTTTTATGCTTTGGAACACCGCATTTATCATAAGCACAGCAGGTAGTATAAGAAACAAGGTATTATTAATCATTACGTCATCCTTAACATACCATTTTAAAGCAAAGAAAATTAGGCCGGTAAATATAGCAGTATACTTAATCGATACCCAACGATATACTCTGTCATTCAGTTCCCTTTTCTTTTTTCGTTCTGCTCTGGTAGCTGGGACATCTTTTTCCCCCTCGTCTTCGTCCACCTCCTCTTTTTCCTCATGATAGGTCACCGTAGCAATATCTACTATACTCTGCAGTTCTTCAGACAACTCGTCCTCCAGAGTTCCCTGTTTGGCAAGAATATCCTGCAAAACCTCCAGTACTGACTGATATCTATCCTCCGGTCTATAACTACACATCTTACGAATGATTGATGCCATTTGCGGTGATGCATTAGCCGGTGCCGGGAAAATAAACTCTGGATCATATTGGATTTCCGCCTTCGAATAATAACCATCTGAGCCTGGAAATTCAAGATCATTTAACAAAAGATACAAAACTATGCCGAAAGAATAAATATCAGCTGTAACTCCGTAGTTTTCAAATGAGTGCCGTTCTATTTCAGGTGCACCGTAACCATCAGTATAAACAACTGTTGCAGAGCCACCCTCTGCAGTCCATTTTGCTATTCCATAATCGCCAAGCTTGTATATCTTTCTGTTATCATCCCAAAAAATATTTTCCAGTTTTACGTCCCTGTGCATGACATGATTTGAATGAGCCGAATATAACGCACTCCCTATTTGAAGTGCAAGCTTTATAGTATTCTCCTCATCATACAAACTTTTTCTTGTCAGAAAGGCATAATTGAACCGGTTCTTTTCGATAAGTACTTCAAGTTTCTCCATCAAAATAAGCTGTATATAATAGCTGTCTTCGTCACATTCTTCCTGCTCCGTATCATAATCTTCAGCTGATATTACCTCACCATCTTCACTTAAAGTAACCCTTATTACTTTTGCATCTATCATCTTAACTACATACTCAGACTCCTGCCCCAGTATCCATTGTATTCTTGCAGTTTCTTCAAAATACTCCACACTTACTGTATGACGACTGTAACCACTCACCTTGAGTGCAAAACTTTCCCCCTTGTCATTAACGCTTTCCATCTCATAAACATAAGAAAAGGCGCCTGTCCCGATAAACTTTAACCCATCGTCCACCAAACCAAGCCTAAAGCCGGAAAAAAGTCCCTCTTTGTTTTCACACTCTTTTAATATTTTCTCCAGATTATATCTGTCTAATTCCTGCATTCTATCTCTTTAATTAACGATAAATTAATTCAATATTTCCATTCAAAAAAGTCGTATCACCCATGTAAATAGCCTGACCACAGACTGCATCAACCACCATTCCTTTTTCCAGGCGGTTGTAGAGCAAACTTTTTTCGCCTGTGACAAATCTTATGCTTTTAACGCCCTTTGTATTCTCTATACGCCAGTTTTCGTCATACCGTTTTTTCGAAAACAAAGTCCATACAGTCATGTGATTTATCACAGCATGATCATTTCCGCCAAATATCAGAATGTCCCCATCCCTTAGTGTAACTGGTTTTATGCGTCCTCTTAATCCCGGCATTATTCGCTTTCCATTATAGACAGTCCCATTCTTTCCACTCTTATCGAGATAGAACCACATACCGTCAACATTTTGAAACGAGCCATGTTTTCTACTTACTGTGGTCGTATGAAAAGATATATCCGGTATATTGTCCCTGGACACCCTGCCCACAGTCCACACACCCCTGTTATCCAGATCATATGTGCACAATCTTTCATTCTCTATCACAATCAGAGTATTAGCTCTATCTACCATGCATCCTCCTCCGGCAATTCCATAATAAAATCTTCTATCTCAGGAAGCTTCAACTGCGCCAGTATTTTTCTTGCATAATTACACAATTCATCAGGATCATACTCATCAGATGATGTATCCATCATATTGTTAAGGCTTGCATCCTCTAATATAAACATGATAGTACTTTCAAATAGATTCTTTCCACATAACGGTTCCATATGAGCAAGCGACAGCATCTCATTTATCTGATCATGATCCATACTAAGATGAAGTCCCAACGATATGATTTTGTTTCTTGTAGGATACCACTTACTCTGACGGATTGCAGATACACACTGCCGCAGCGAAGATGACCATCCCTGTATCTCCGCCATCTCAAAAATGCTCCCAGCCAGATTGCGGTCCATATAGTTTGCCTGAATATTCATCTTTACGTATGCGTAAAATTTATGATAGGCTCTGGTAAATATCGTAGCATTTTCATTTATAAATTGCTCAAGTTCGTTTTCATCATGTACATCAGCAAGCTTTTCATCAAACTTTACAGTACTCACGTCTTCTATCTCACTGCCATCCGCCCTTACAATACTGTCCCTGATCTTATTGAGTATATACCGGTATTTTTCAAAAGCTTCTTTGCCATAATCATTATTTATCACGAAAAGACAGATACAATCCTCCAGACTTTTTGAATACAAGGCCGGATACCTCCCGTATCTTTGCAGCAACTGGTTCATCTTTTCTTTATCATAACATGCAACCATACCTATTCTCAGAAATGTCTCCCGATTCTTGGGGATAGCACCATTACACCATTTGTTTACTGTTGGTCTGCTTACATTACATAATTCAGCAAACCTTGTCTGTGAATACCCAGTATCATTAAGTACCTCACGAATCTTTACTGACCACGATTCCTGCTGAGATTTGATCAGAGGAAAAACCCGCTCCCTTAATTCATCTACATCTTCGCATCTCGTTATCTCATCTTTTATGTATGCTGTGTCTATCATATTGATATAGCCCCAATTCCGGCTCTATATTATTCAAGGGTAATGCGGGCTGATCAGCAACCAACATTACCCCCGAAATTCATCGAACCAGTCTCATATTTTATTCTAAGGTATCATCAATTATCAGTTTTCAGTTAAAGTTTACAAAAGATTCTCACTTCAAAGCCTTAAGTTCTGCTATACATGTATCATTCCATTTTGTCCCGGGATAAATCTCTTTAATCTCTATATGGATAGAATCCGTCTCAATGGGCTTTTCAAATACTATCGTATGCCAGCAGAATGTATCCTCAAAAGAATAATCGCAAACTTCCCCGTTTATACTGATAGTCAGCACCTTAGGTCTGTTATTCTTTGCGTAATTGCCTTCGTTTCTATGGCTTCCAAGCTGGAATGCTATACCACTTAACTGTGATACCTCAGCAAAAGTAATATCTACAGTGCTTCCCTCACCACCGCCGGATTCACTTTCCTGCCAGGATGTAGAAGGGTCATTATCTATCATTTTTACCGCGCCATAAACATTTCCTCCTGTATCAACCAGTTCAGATGATGCGACTATGGAACTGATCTCATAATATTCCATGCTGTCAACATCCATATCATCGACAATGGTATAGTCCTCTATGCTTATACGAGCGGCCTCTTCCGCTGCCGCCTGTGCCGCCTGCTCTGCTGCTATCGCTGCTTCTTCTGCTTCACGCTGTGCCCTTAGCCTCTGTGCATCTTCCCATTTTTTGTATACGCTATGGATAAAACAGCCACCAGCCACTACCACGGTTGCCAGGATTACCCATACTATCGCACTCACAATCATTTTGTTTTTTTTCTTCTTTATTTTATTCTTTATCGAGTTGCTTTCTGCATATATTGTTTCTTTATCTTCTTTTGAGAAACCATTAATCTTCTCAACAACAGTTATAACATCCCGATAGCATTCCTCTGCTTTTTTTAACTCACTTAAAGAAGATTTTGGATGTTTCAGAGTAGCAGATGCAAATCTCCATTTAGCAAAAAAATCATAGGGCTTGCCATTCCAGGATTCCCTATTGTTATCTTTATCCAACTCTGAAAGAAATCGACCTAATTCTTTTTTCCCGGCTTTTACTTTATTCTGATATATCTTCAGACAGCCAATAAAATAATATGCTTCTTTGGCATTTAATTTCTTTAGTTTTTTATAGCACTCTATTAAATCGTCACTCCTATTTACTCCAGCTTCAGTCATATGAATAAAAAGATCCGCCAAACGTATATTCGCATCCTTAGGCGAATTTTTTTCAAGCTCACGCATAAGAAATTCGTACTTCTGATACTCGCCCGTATTTAATAGCAAATCCGCATTTTTCAGTCCTTCCTTACCGGTCAATTCCGCATCAAGCCTGCTTATGTCCTTATTTAACCCCGGAAGACGATCGCACTCAGGCCAAAGTTTCGTCGCTTCAGCGACAGACAGCCTTGCCATGTTTAAGTTTTTGTCCTCAATATACTTTGAAGCCTGCATGCACTCCTGCAAGGCCTTTACAGTATTCTCAACAGAATTACCACATATACTGCATACATTTACATTATTATCATTAAGCGTTCCACACTTAGGGCACTTAATCTGCAAGTCAAGCCCACAGGATTTACAGAATTTTCTCTTATCTGATGTATCATTAACCGTGCCGCAAGCACACATTTTGATATTAGGATTGTTTTCTATTGATATACCATCTCCTGTGGATACCGGTATCCTTTCTATAGCACAATACGCCTCCAGTATGCGTTCTGCCAATTCCTTGTCATCCAATAATTCCCTGAGTTCATTAAGATACTTTGAATACGTCTCCCCTGTCACTTTTAAGGATATCTCATATGACATCTTGAGATCATCCAGCAGCTTTCTGCGCTC
>JAEEGL011568517.1_pt1 | contig 12458 bp, 9 predicted proteins | sample 9134231 | NCBI WGS metagenome assembly JAEEGL01 (sample SAMN16246548, study PRJNA631951) | gut metagenome | biome: gut microbiome; feature: rumen; material: fiber-attached | host: Bos | place: Iran: Karaj | collected 2018-10 | reverse complement strand
GGAAGAGTTCCGCTCCGGCCGGACTATGCTCACGGGATAATAATGCAGGATCCCGTCTATCTCCACGCTCAGCACCAGCCTGGTGAAGCGCGGCCCCATCACGGCAGAGAAACCCGTGGCATCCGTGACGGTGGGATTCGGGTAGCAATAGAAGTCCGAGCCGGTGTCCAGCGTCGTTCCGTACTGAAGCCTCGTTCCATACCGGCGGAATGTCAGTCCGGGCGCGGATGCCTTGTATGTCACTCCGTCTATCACGTGGCCCTCAGCCGGCGGAGTCTCCCCTGCCCGGCCCATTGGATTCAGCCAGCCGGAACCGGCCGCACCGATGGTCTGGGATGCGACCACGTTCGACAGGAAGGCGTTTTTCAGCACCACGCTGCCCATGGAAGGCGGCAGTCCGTTCTTGACGGACACCAGCCTGATTCGGCAGACATACCTGTCCGCGGCCAGGCTGATGCTGCGTGTCGCAGTTCCGGTCAGGGTAACGCGTGACGACGCGGACGCGGCGAAACCGGTTCCGGGATCGTCATATTCCCCAAGGCCCATGTTAACGGACTCGACGGCACTCCTGGAAGACAGGCCCTCCAGATTCACGTCCGGGCAGCCGGAAAGCGCAAGGATGTCGTATGTTACGCTCCGACGCAGCCGCAGCCCGGCCGGCGCGCCCTTGGAATACGCCGCAAGCCTGCCGGAGCCGGTGAACGCCAGAACCTGCGTTTCCACGGGAGCAGCGTCAGCGCCCCTGGTTTCGACCTCCACCGGCACATAAAACGTCCCGGAATCGTCCAATTCCGTGCTGCAGGCCGCAAGGGCGGGCAGCAGGACTATAAGCAGTACGTTCTTTTTCATGGCTCTTCAAGATCATCAATCCAGGTCCAGCCCTTTCCCGTGAAGCCGCAGGTCGCCATCCAGAGGGTATAATCCTGCCCTTCGAGCACGTGCATCACTCCGTCGGGCTTGTGGACATAGCATTTGACAGCTATGGGCTGCTCGTGGCAGTAGTTGTTGATGCACGTCACGCCCGTAAGGTAGAAATCGTCGTCCGCATAGGTGGAGAAGCCGTCATGGATATTGACGGTCTCGAGTGCCGTGCAGAACTTGAAGGTTCCCCTTCCGCCGAGGCTGCTGTACAGGGCCAGGGTTTTCAGGCCGGTGCAATACGAGAAAGCGTTCTTCTTCAAGGTGCATCCGGCAGGAATCGTAAGCGAAGTGAGTTTCTCGCAAAGGGAGAACGCCTCTTCCGGAATCACCGTCCCCTCCGGGATGTTCAGCGCAATCAATTCCCTGCAGTCGCGGAAGCAGTAGTGCCCTATCCCGGCAAAATCGGAGAGATCGAGCGCCACTATTCCGGGGCAGGAACTGAACGCATATTGTCCGGCCCAGATGCCTCCGGCAGAGAAATCGAATTCAGCGAACAAGTCTCCGGAAAAAGCCGAGAAACCGATGGAACAGCCTGCCGGAAAGACTATTTTCCTCAGCAGCTGGTTGCTTGCGAAGGAGTATTTCATAAGGTTCAGGCACCCCGGAGGCAGGGTTATGTTCGACGGTGTATGCATGCACGCGTAGGGCCTTATGCCTTTCGTCACGGCAGGGATTACCATACGCTTGGTCCCGAAGATGATGTAATCCGTCGCGGTCACCATTATGCAGCTGTCGTCGTTCCTGGAGTCATAGACCGTATTGCCGGGAGCCACCTTGGCGCGGTCCAGGCCGTTGCCCTTGAACGCACCGTCCTCCAGCAGGGTAAGGGAAGCGGGCAGTTCCACGGCGTGCATATAGGGATTAGGACCGGAGATGGCGTTCTCCCGTATAGTCGTGATGCCTTCGGGGACCCTCAGCGTAGCATCCTCCACGGTAGCCATGCAATAGGGTCCGAGGGTGGTCACCTCAGGCGGGATGCTGTAATCGATGCCCGCGTAGACCAATGTGTTGGTGGAGGTTTCTATGATGCAGTTGGAGCCGTCGCGGGAATCGTACCTGTCGCTTCCCACTATGTTTATCTTCTGGATACGCTGTATGTGGCCGCCGCTGATCACGATTTTCGGGCTGGTTCCCTTGACCTTCACGATGACGTCGCCCTCGTAATTCAGGCGGAACGAGCGCCGGAACACGGCTGTGCCCGAAGTGACCGTCTGCGAAGTCCCGTCGCCCCAGTCCACGGTGATCTTCTCGGTCCCGCTCTCGAATTTCATCTCCGGGAGCCACAGGTTCTCGCCGGTGGACTTGAAGATGTTCACTTCGTGGCTCATCAGGATATGATATGTGAAAATGGAATCATAGGGACTGGCGTCGAAATTCATGCGGAAGGTATAGGCTTTCCCGGCTCCGAGGGTGACCCCGGCCAGGGAAGTCGCGATCACGACCTCCTCGCCGTCCACCTCCAGCGTGAGCACTATCCTGGCGTCATCCGCGAAGGTCTGCGGCAGGAGCATCATGGTGTTCCCTCCGCCGGTAAGGTCCGCCGCGCTCCCCTCTTCGACGGCCGCGGAGAGGTCCAGGCTGAATGTCGATTTGCCGGAATGGCCGCTCCAGCCGGAGGTCCAGCCGTAATCGGCCGCGGCATAGACGTTCTCGAGGCTGATACGCTTTACTGTCGCAGCCGTGCAGGAAGCGTCCACCGCGAATGTCACGGCCGACAGTATATGGTCGAAATGCAGGCTGACGGAAGATGCGTCCGCCGGCAGCTCGGCGGACTTTCCGGCAATCAGGTCCGCCTGGTCTCCGACGGAGGCGGGAACCTCGTAATGGAGCACGGGGGCACCGTCTTCGCAGGAAAACCCGAGGCCTTCCGCACGGTATGGCCCGTATGAATAGAAACGCATCTTCAGTCCGGTGCCGACCGGCCCGGTGAGAATCTCTTCCGCAGTCTGCCAGCCGGACGCGTGCTTCTCCAGCAGGCCGTCCTCGGTCAATGCAGGACGGCACGAGGAAGACCAGGAGACATAGCGGTATCCGAACAGACCCAGCCTCCCGTACACCTCCGTGACCGGAGCCGCTTTCGTGGCAGCCGGAACGGTGCCGCACTCGTGCAGTGAGAGACTGACAAGGTCCCCGCCGGCCGACCACAACGCCTCCCCTCCGGCCTTGGATACCGGGGACGGAGTGCAGTCAGCAGTAAAAAGCAAAGATTGAGGTATATCCACATAATCAGTTCTATTACAGGATATTATCGCAATCATGCCTAATAGTATCGTTATCGTTTTCCTCATAGTTCAAGTTCAGTTTTATAACGTCTGGCAAGGCCCGCTATCTCCGGATCCAGATTGCCCCTGTGGATGAATGAAGCATCCCGCTCGCAGGAACGCTTGTAGAATTCCACGGCTTTCCTCTCGTCCCCGAGCCTGGAGTACGCCAGCGCCAGCATATAGTCCACCTTGGGAGATTCAGGGCAGGCTTCGAGTATACGGAGCGCGGAGAGGTTCCTGTCCGCCGCCAGGCAGGCGATCGCCGAATTCAGGTCCCCGTACGGGCTCAGCAGCGCGACCGCGGAATCGTAGTCCCTGTCCCTGAGTGCAAGCACGCCTTTCAGGTACGTGGAGTCCAGGACGGTGGTATGGACCGTGTCCTTCAGCATCCCTTTCCTGTGCAGGCGGAAATCGAACTGCACGGTCCTGAGTTGGGGATAGAGATTGTCGAAAACGTACGGATAGAAGGCAGTCCCGCTGAGTTCGCGCTCCCGCCGGTCCCGGTCTTCGATGGCCCGGAGCCGCTCGTACACGAGCTTTTCCCCGGGACTGAGCCAAACGTCATTCTTTACCAGATGGTCGAGCAACGCCCAGTTTTCGCCCGCGGAGCGGGACCTGAACGGGATCTCGCGTGAAGCGGGGCCTTTCATCTCCGGACCGCCTCCGATGGAACAGAACAGGCCGTCTTCCCGCACGAGGCTGTCCGACACCTGGGACACGAAATCCCTGAAGTATGCCGCGGCGCTCGCCGCCCTCCTGGAGGACAGCGACGCGTTCGACGCAATCTGCCCCTCGGGCGACGCGGAGGCCGAGATCATTACGGAATCGAGCACCAGGGCTTCGTCCATCAGCAGCGACCTCAGGATCTTCTTGATCGATGCTATCCCGCGTCCGTTGTCGCCCATCTCCTCATCTATCTCGGCACTCCCCGTATGGAAGTCTATGTAGCAGACGGCCTCGGATTTGACGTCCCTCTCGATTATCCTCGTAAGGTACCTTTCGGCCGGCTCCGCCAGCGTAGACAGGGATGAGATGTAGAAGGTGAGCGGTTCACATTCGGGAATCCTGCAGACCATCCTGTCCTGGTCGAAGATCTGCCCGCTCACGCTCACGTCGACCTTCCTGAGGCCGGACCTGGTCGCGAGCGGCTGCACGTAACTGTAGATGAAGTCGCCGTTCGAGGCCTGGATCACGGTGTCCAGCCGTATTCCCTCGGAAACGATGGGGGCCTTGACATAGCGCTTCCACATCTCCCCCGCCCGGGACTTGCGCCTGTCGTTGAGCATCATCGCGAAATGCCTGGTGTAGTGGTCCACCGCCTGCCGCGCCGTCACTCCGTATGCCGAGGCGAAACGCTCGTCGGAGACGATGGAACTGTCGTTGCGGAAGGCAAAGACTTCGGGTATGTTACGCTCCAGGAAAAGCTCCAGATTACGCCTGTCCACGAAGCGGGACGGATCTGATACGATTCTTGAGATAAATCGTTCATATTGCTGATATCCACGAAGTTGCGCCTTACGATAGCCAGCGCCGGTAATCAGGATGTCATCGAGCCTGACGGTATCGCCCAGGAAGGCCATCAAGGGATGGAAACGGAGCTGCCACTTCGAGTCGCGAAGGCCGGCCGGGACGGTCACGTCGAAGGCGATGTCCACCCTCCCGTGCCTCTCCGCCACGTTCCGGAAACGGGCGCTGACGAACGATGCCCGAATCTGCTCGGACGCCACCATCTCCCCGCTCTCGTCGTCCAGCACTGCCTTCATCAGCGTGACCTCGCGCCCGTCGATGTCCTTCACGATGACGGTATCACTGAACCGGGCGCGCTCCGGCACGGAAACCGCGCCGGCATCGGAAGGTTCCTCCGGCAGGGAAAGGCCCGCCCTGACCTCGCCGGACACGATTCCGCCGAGCTTCCGCGAGGAGGAGCAGGAAAGGCACAGGGCGGCCAGTGCAAGGAATGCCGTCCATAAAAATGGAGTCCGGGACAGGACTGCAGGAGTGTGGCATCTGCCCAGTCCCGTCCCTTTCTCCAAACACACGAATCTCTCCAGCATACCCATCGTTTCACATCTCGCACTGCAGCGGTTCCCCCTCGTCCAGAAGGGTCAGCCTGCTGGCAAGTATATCATATGTATTCCGCTCGATTCCGTCCAGCCCGGTGTATTTCTGATTCCGGAGCCGTCCGAGGACATAGACCTTGCCGCCCTTCGTTATCCTGTCCAGTTCCTGGATGTTCTTTCCCGACCAGGCGAGCACATTGTGCCAGCAGGTCTCTATTACTGCGCCGCCATCCTTGTCCTTGTATGCGGTACTGGTGGCCACGGTGAAACGCGCCATGTCCCTTTCACCCATGTGGTGGACCGTGATGCTGCCCACGTATCCACGGATTTCGATCTTGTTGAGTTGTTCCATATAAGTTTTCGGTTAATGATTCCGGGATGCCGGCCGCGCGGTCCGGGCTCCCGTTGCAAAGGAAAGCAAATCCGCAGACCGGACGAAGGAAAAAACATCTCCGGCGCGTCCTTTTTACGTTTTGCCGGACTGTGCGGAAAACGACCTCCTACCCGGAAGCAGCCGGTCCTGCGTAGAAGGTAAAAAATAAAACAGACCCCCGCCCCGACCTTGACACGGCCTGCACGGGATGCCATTTTTGTACTGCTATGAAAAAATACAAGATCATCGAAAACCGCGAGGACGGCAGATGCCTCGAATGCGGAGCCGTCCTGAGCGGAAGGCCGGACAAGAAGTATTGCTGCAGCAGCTGCAAGAACCATCACAACAACCGGAAACGCGACCTGGCCATAAAGTTCCAGGGCAAGACGATGACCCTGCTCTGGAGGAACCATCAGATATTGGAGTTCTTCCTGCGCAAGAGGGTCACGCACGCGAAAATGGAAGACCTGGAGATGATGGGGTTTTCAAGGGAGGTGGTCACGGCGCACAGGCAGGGCAGCAACGGCCACAAGGAGTTCTCCTGCTTCGATATCGCCTACTACCAGACCCCGAGGAAGATTTTCAACATCCACAGGAACGGGGAACCTAGTCCTCTTGTGAAATCTTCTTCAGTTCCTCGCGATAAGCCGTGAGCACCCTGGAACGGGAAATGAAGCCGAGGTAGGTCCCGTCGTCGGTGACCACGGGAAGGCGCCACGCACCTGTCCTGTCGAACTTGGACATCACGTCCTCCATCTTCTCCCCGGAATAGATGATCGCCGGGGCCTGCTCCATCAGGGAATACACGCGCACCTTGTCGTACTTGTCCACCGACACGAGCATCTTGTGGATGCTTGCGACATCCACCATCCCGCGGAAACGACCGTCCCTGTCAAGTACAGCGATGACGCCGGCAGTGGTCTCGGAGACCACCGAGACGAGTTCGCGCAGCGTCTGGTCGGGATGGAGACGGGGATACTTGTCACGGATGAGGCCGTCGGTTTTCATAAGCGTGAGCACGGCCTGGTCGGAATCGTGTGTCAGCAGGTCGCCGCTTTGGGCTATGCGCTTGGTATAGATGGAATAGCGCTCGAAGATGCGCAGGGTCCCGAACGAGATCGTGGAGGTGAAGATCAGCGGGATGAGCAGGTCGTAGCCGCCAGAGATCTCGGCTATGAGGAAGATGGCCGTCAGGGGCGCCTGCATCACGCCAGCCATCAGGGCAGCCATCCCGACGAGCACGAAATTCTGCTCGGGAACGCTCCAGATGCTCTCCGGGAATATGAGGTTGATGGACCTGGACACCACGAAACCGAGGATGGCGCCAGCGAAGAGCGTGGGGCCGAACGTACCGCCGACTCCGCCGCCCGCGTTGGTGAAGGTCATCGCTATGACCTTGAAGAAGAACACCAGCAGGAAGAAGATCGGCGCGCCCCAGGCAAAATTGCCGAAGAAGGACAGCGGCCATTCCGCGCTCACGTCATTCCCGGCAAGCAGGGAGCGTACCACGTCATAGCCCTCACCGTAGAGCTGAGGGAAGAAGAATATCAGCACGCCGAGCCCGATGGCGCAGAACAGCCACCTGACATAGGGCTTCTTCATCTTCGCGAACGCATCCTCCAGGCGCAGGGTGGTGCGCATGAAATACAGCGACGCGAATCCGGAAGCGACGCCCAGCACCAGGTAGAACGGCAGGTTCGCCATCGAGAACTGGGTGAGCGTGGCCTGGAACACGGGGGCCTGGCCACGGAAGATATATGAAACGACGGTCGCCGTCACCGTGGAGAGCAGCAGCGGGAACATCGAGCTGAGTGAGACGTTGAAAAGGAGGATTTCCAAGGTGAAGAGCACTCCGGCGAGAGGGGCCTTGAAGATGCCTGCGACGGCTCCGGCGGCACCGCAGCCGAGCAGGGTCGTGACGCTCCTGTAACTCAGGTTGAAGGCCCTTCCGATGTTGCTGCCGATCGCGGCGCCGGTATAGACTATCGGAGCCTCGGCACCCACGGAACCGCCGAAACCGATGGTGATGGAAGAGGTCAGCATCGAGGACCAGGTGTTGTGCGGCTTGATGCGCGATTCGTTGCGCGAGACGGCAAGCAGCACCTTGGTTACGCCGTGGCCGATGTTGTCCTTCACCACGTAGCGCACGAGCAGATAGGATATGAGCATACCCGCGCCCGGATACACGAAGTACAGCCAGTTGGAAGAGACGGCCGAGAATCCGGAAGTCAGAAGGTCCCGAATGAGACGGATAACGAAGTCCAGCAGGACGGCCGCAAAACCGGACCCGAGCCCCACGAGGAGGCTCAGGAGATATAGCTTATTGCGCTCTGAAAGGTTTTTGAACGGGAACTGCACTATGCGTCGGATGGATCGTCATCGCCACCGTACTGGGCGATGTTGTCGTCCGGAAGGGTACCGTCACCGGCATCGGCTGCGCCGGATGCTCCGGTGATCTCCTCGGCTCCGGCATCCTCCTCGCCCTCGAGCCACTTCTCGATGTCCTCGAGATCGTCGACCTTGACCTTGATCTTCACAAGGTAGATGGCATCGGGAATCTCCACGGTCACTGCATAGAAGGAAGTGCCGTCCGGCTTCGGATATTTCTCCAAGTCCTGGAGATAATCGGAAAAGCCGCCGGGATACTTCTCGTTGAATGCGGCAGCCAGTTCGGGAGACATGTTTTCGTAGCTTACTACGTGACGTTTCTTATTGTCTTGTACCATGAGTTGCGGGATCAAAATCGACTGCAATTATAAGGCAAATAAAATAAACAACCAAATAGTTTCGTATTTTTGCACAGACGCATGGAAAATTACATGATCCCCACCTCCGTGAAGGAGGTCCAGAAGCTCGGCTGGGACTATATAGACGTCATCCTTTTCGCAGGTGACGCATACGTGGACCACCCCAGCTTCGGCACCGCCTGCATAGCCCGATGGCTCCAGCACTGGGGCTACAGGGTGGCCGTCGTGCCGCAGCCGAACTGGAGGGACGACCTGCGCGATTTCCGCAAGCTGGGGCCCCCCAGGCTCTATTTCGCGGTGAACGCCGGGGCGATGGATTCCATGGTCAACCACTACACCGCCGCCAAGCGCCTGCGCCACGACGACGCCTACACCCCCGAGGGCAAGGCAGGCCAGCGCCCGGACCGCGCGGTGACCGTCTACACCCGCATCCTCAAGCAGCTCTGGCCGGAGGTCCCGGTGATCATCGGCGGGGTGGAAGCGTCCCTGAGGCGCCTCACGCACTACGACTACTGGGACGACAGGCTGATGCCGTCCATACTGGTGGACAGCGGTGCGGACTACCTCTGCTACGGCATGGGGGAAAAGCCCATGCTGGAACTCACCAGGGGCATCGAGAAAGGCTGGAGCCGGCGGCAGATGGAATCCATACCGCAGATTGCATTCCTCAGGAAAGGCAGCCCGAAGCCGGCGGAAGGCACGCTCATACTCCATTCCTACGAGCAGTGCCTGAACGACAAGAAGGCCTTCGCGGAGAACTTCCACCAGATAGAGACCCACGCCAACATGGCCCACCCCGACACCATAGTGGAGCCGGTGGGAGACGGCTACGTGCAGGTGAACCCGACCTTCGCGCCGGCCAGCACCGAAGAGATGGATTCCTACTGGGACCTTCCGTTCACGAAACTCCCCCACCCGCGCTACAACGGCAAGAGGATTCCGGCCTACGATATGATCAAGGACAGCATCATCACCCACCGGGGCTGCTTCGGAGGTTGTAATTTCTGCACCATAGCCGCCCACCAGGGCAAATTCATCCAGTCGCGTTCGGAGGAATCGATAGTGAAAGAGGTGAAGAAGCTCGCTGCGATGCCGGAATTCCACGGAAACATCTCCGACCTCGGCGCCCCCACCGCCAACATGTACGGAATGGCCGGCAAGGACAAGTCCAAGTGCGAGATCTGCCGGCGCAAGTCCTGCCTCTTCCCCGCCCCTTGCCGCAACCTGGACCGGGACCACACGCGCGTGCTCGGGATGTATGACAAGGTAATGGCAGTCAAGGGCGTACGCCACGCCTACATAGGCAGCGGAGTGCGCTACGACCTCTTCCTGGACGAGAACGGCTTCATAGACGACAGCGGCAAGCCCTATCTCCGCACCCTGATGCTGGACCACACTTCAGGCCGGCTCAAGGTGGCGCCGGAGCATACCGAGGACAAGGTTCTGGAATATATGGCCAAGCCTTCCTTCAAGCTGTTCTGCCGCCTGCGCACAGAATTCGACAGGATCAACCGCGAATCCGGCACCCATACGGAACTGGTCCCCTATTTCATTTCCTCACATCCGGGATGCACGATGCAGGACATGCAGAAACTCGCCCGCAATCCAGCCCTCAAGGGAATATGGATGGACCAGGTGCAGGATTTCATGCCCACGCCGATGACGACTTCTTCCGTGATGTTCTACAGCGGACTGGACCCGCGCACTATGAAACCCGTGTTCGTGGAACGCGATCCGGAAAGGAAAAAGGCTCAGAAATCCCAGTTCTTCAAGAAAGGGAGATCATAGGATCACCCTGAAATCCAGCAGGAAATTGCCGCAATAAGTGCCCTCCAGGCGGCATTCACCGTCGTTTCTGGTGAGCAGCGGCTGCCGTGGCTGCAGCTCCACGGCGATGAAGTCGCCCACCCTGATGTAGCAGTTGCGGGTGATGTCCTCGACCGCTTTCTCCACAATCGCGGCCGTGCCCGCGGAATACCTGAAAAGTTCGTTCCCGTCCCTGAGCAGCAAGAATTCATTGTCCGCTTCCCCGAGGGTGATCCTGTTGTAGAGCGGGAGCGGAAGGGATGAAGTGTGGTCCATGCAGGAGGCGGCGGCATAGCCTTCCTCGCTGCCGTCGGCAAGGTCCTCGGGATACAGCAGCACGCCGTATCCGATACCGTCGTAATACCGCCCTGCGAAGCGCGCGGACACACTCCTGCCGGGCTTGCTCACCCTCGCGAAGAGGATGGGGCTCCAGCTGACGCGGTCCACGAATTCCGGAAGGAAGACGTCTTCGTCGTCCTTCTTCCTGGTTATGTCCGGCCGGACTATGACATGCCCGCCGGCGGTACAGACGAGGATGTTCATCTGAAGAAGCTAGAAAAGACGGCCACCGCCGCCGTGGCCTCCGAATTTCTCGGCGAGGAGTTCGCGGTTGTATTTCTCCTCGAGCACGGCGAACTGCCGCTTGGTGTCCAGGGGGAAACTGCCGTTCGCCACCCAGGCGAAGTAGGAGCGGTCGGTCCTGAAGACCTGGCGTACGGTCTTGCCCTTGTGCTTGCCGAAATTGACGGTGGGCTCGCCGTTCTCATTGAGTATGATGTGGCCGGCGAAATCGACATAGCGCTTTCCGACGAAACTGGAGAGCTGGCCGACGTCGTTCTTGAGCTGTTCCGGATAGCGGTCGAGCTGGGCCTTCAGCACCTCGTAGGTGGCGAGTGTGTCGGCCTCGGCGGTGTGGGCATTCTCGAAATCCTGCCCGCCGCAATAGAAACGGTATGCGGCGCGGAGGTTGCGCGGCTCCATCGCGTGGTAGATGTTCTGCACGTCCACCATCTGCGGCTCGTGCAGGTCCACGTCGACGGCCTTTCCCGTCAGGCGCACCCGCTCGAACTCCTCGGCAAGCATGGGCAGGTCGAACTTGGAGGAATTGAAGCCGGCCAGGTCGCTGTCCCTGAGCCAGGATGCGATCTCGTCGGACATCTCATAGAAGGTCGGGCAGTCCACCAGCATATCGTCGGTGATGCCGTTGACCTTGGAGGCGTCCGGATTCATCGGACGCTGGCGCTTGCCCTCGTAATCCCAGGGCTTCAGGCGCCAGGTTTTCGTACGCTCCTCCCCGTCAGGGAAGACTTTGACGAAACTGAGTTCGACTATGGAGTCGGTAGGAATGCTCAGGCCCGTGCTTTCTATGTCGAAGAAGAGCAGGGGCCTCTTGAGGTTCAATTTCATATCGGACGGAACGGATCTATGAAACCATTATCGGCATAATGATGCCGCAGACCTTCTCGGTGTCGGCCTCTTCCTCCGAAGGGACGATGAGGGCGGCCCTGCGCGGGTCGGCGAACTTCATCACCAGGGTCTCGCAACCCATGTTGGAAAGGATCTCCACGAGGAAGGAGGACTTGAATCCTATGCTGAGAGGCACGCCGCTGTAGTCGCAGGCGATCTTCTCGTATGCGGCGAGGGCGAAACCGAGGTCCTGTGCGGTGATCTCGAGCTGACCTTCCTTGAGGTCGAACTTGATGTGGTTGGAGGCCTTGTTGGCGCATACGGACACGCGGCGGATGGTGCCCAGCAGCTGCTCGCGGTCGATCTTGAGGACGTTGGAGTTGTTCTGCGGGATGACGTCGCGGTACTTCGGATACTTGCCCACCACGAGGCGGCAGACCATCATCGTGCTACCGAAGGTGAACACCACCGTGGACTGGTCGAAAACTATCTCCACGTCGTCGGCGTCCTTGTCCACAATGCTCCTGAGCACGGCGGCGGCCTTCTTGTGGAGGATGAACGATGCCTTTGCGTCCACCTGCACGCCGTCGGCGGTGTAGCAGATGAGCTTGTGCGAGTCGGAAGCCACGAGGGTGGTGCCGGCAGGGTCCATGTCGAAGAATATACCGTTCATCGCGGGACGCATCTCGTCGTCGGCGGTGGCATAGATGGTGCCGCCGATCGCATCGACCAGGGTCTGGGCGGGGAACACGACCTTCTGCGCGTCCTCTCCGGCTCCCTTGATCTCGGGATAGTCCGCGGCCGGGAATGTCGGCAGCGAGGAATTACCGTTGCTCCAGGTGCACTCGAAAGGACCCTCGCCCACGGACTTGAGGCCGAT
>JAEEGL010622203.1_pt1 | contig 12458 bp, 12 predicted proteins | sample 9134231 | NCBI WGS metagenome assembly JAEEGL01 (sample SAMN16246548, study PRJNA631951) | gut metagenome | biome: gut microbiome; feature: rumen; material: fiber-attached | host: Bos | place: Iran: Karaj | collected 2018-10 | reverse complement strand
TTGCTCCATGTCGCGCTGTCGCGCTATAGAACAAAAGACAAAAAAATGCTCCGTGAAGAGTAAACTCTTCCGGAGCATATATTTTGTCTTTGTTTTGCATCGCTCGTAGTTCGCGCAGATTATCTCTTTGAGAACTGAGGAGCACGACGAGCTGCTTTGAGTCCGTACTTCTTTCTTTCCTTCATACGAGGGTCTCTGGTTAAGAAACCTGCTTTCTTAAGAACGGGTCTGAACTCGGCATCAGCCTGTACCAGCGCTCTTGCAATACCGTGACGAACGGCGCCTGCCTGTCCTGTGTATCCGCCGCCCTTAACGGTAACCTTTACGTCATACTTGCCTACAGCATCGATAGCTGCCAGGGGCTGACGAACGATAACCTTCAGAGTCTCAAGACCGAAATAATCGTCGATGTCTCTCTTGTTGATCGTTATGTTTCCTTTACCGGGTGCAAGGTAAACTCTTGCAACAGAGCTCTTCCTTCTGCCTGTTCCGTAATATCTTTCACTAGCTTTCTTTGCCATCTTAATTCTCCTTTCGCCTTAGAACTTAAGCTCTTCAGGCTTCTGAGCCTGATGCTTATGCTCCGGGCCGGCGTATACAAACAGCTTCTTGTACATTTCCCTGCCAAGAGGTCCCTTGGGAAGCATTCCCTTTACTGCATCTTCAAGAACTTCTTCCGGCTTGGTAGCCAGCTTCTCTCTTAAGGATGTCTCCCTGAGTCCGCCGACAAATCCGGAATGATGGTAATACTTCTTCTGATCAAGCTTCTTGCCTGATACCTTTACTTTCTCAGCGTTAACTACGATAACGTAGTCACCGGTATCAACATTAGGCGTGAAGCTGGGTTTATTCTTGCCGCGAAGCACCTTAGCGATCTCGGATGCCAGACGGCCCAGTGTACATCCGTCTGCATCAACCACGTACCACTTACGCTCGATGGTAGACGGACTAGCCATAAAAGTCTTCATCTCGTTTTCCTCCAAAAATCATAACAACTGGTCATGCTTTGATCTGTGATGTCCGGGCACAGACCGCCGCAGATATAGATTATACTTTATCAGCTAAGCTGTGTCAATACATTTTTTTACGGTCTGTAAGGCTCGTAAGCAAAGATCACGCAGTCCTGATCATCGAGCATTATGCGCATCAGTGCTTCGGATCCTTCTGAAGATCGTCTGTCATATTCCTCAGTCGTATACCAAAGGCGCTGGCTGCCCTCTTCCGGAAACTGCAGGAAGAAGGAGCAGTCATCCGATACCTTATAAGGCACGTATCCGTCGCCTGCTTCCGCGATATAATAATCATTCACCATGTCATCATCTGTAAGATTGTACTTCTTCATCAGGCCCTCGTCGCCCCAGCCTATCCATACGACTTCGTCGATCAGCAGACCGCCCTTTCCGTCACCCTTTACGTAGCCCGTGATCTCCCATGAAGGTTCTTCTTGCGAAGCCGTGGAAAGCCCGTCGGATGTGCCGGCGAGAGTAAGCCCGGTCATCAGCATCTTCTCCTGTTCAACGCTGTACAGCTCCGCATCCGGATCCACTTCCACTATATAAGCATAGGTATATACCGTTCCCATGTCTCCGGAATAATTAACGTTCTGGTAGACTTTTGCCATACAGTATCTGTAATCTTCATTGCCGCCTTCCGACCAGGTGCCCATGAAAGCTTCCTGTCCGTTTAACTTGTTGTAGATATCTTCGGTATTGTTATACTCTCCCGTCATGAAGTAAAAAGCTTCGGGCTCATGGTCGTATCCCGTCTTTTCAAGACATTCCCTTATCAGCCCTTCCTTATCTTCTTCACGGTAAATGCTGAGTCCCTGCTCTTCCTTAAAGCACATGTTCGTTATTCTTACATAACCGTAAATATCCATGTCTTCGCAGAAATATGTGCCGTCATCATTTATATCAAGCTTTTGATTAGTAAGCCCCGGCAGCTTCGCGCGGTTCTTGATATAGAGCCTGTTATCCTCACTGTTGCAGGATGAGGTAAAGCCCGCATCCTGCGCTTCATTATAAAGGCCGCAGAAATACAGCTCCTCTGGATAATCCTCGCCGTACTCCCAGTCGGCTCCGTAATATCCGGAGAAATACATGTTTGCAACCCACATAAGATATCCTTCGGGAAGATCGGCAACCGGCATGCCCGGAAGATAGCATCTCAAAGTCCTAGTATCCGCAAGGCCGTATGGCTCGGAGTATATATAACGTACACCGTCCTCTATCTCCTCGGTGCCTGACTGCTTATCATATGAAACCTGTCCGAGATTCAGCTCATATTCATAAGGTCCTATCTTCTTGCAGCCCTTAAGCTGACCCGTAAAATTGCAGATGTATACTGTTCCGTTAGGATAGTTTTTCCCGGTATCTCCCATATCGCTGTCATGATACATTCCCGAATAGGAACCGTCCTCCTTGAAATTAAGGTCGGTTCCCCATCCGCCTGCGCCGCTTGAAAACAGAAAATCCCATTCGGAAAGCGTCTTGTAAAGCGCATCCTGCTCAGTGGTGTCTTTGGGCGGCTTCGGCGCTTCGGTAGGAGTTGCCTCAGGAACCTCAGCCTCCGTTTCACTTTCTTCCACTACCTCTGCAGGCTTGGTCTCTTCCTCTCCCTCTTCTTTTCCGCAGCCTGCCAGTGTTGCCATCAGCAGTAATGACAGTGCAAACAATCCGACTTTTTTCATGACGTCTCCTCCTGCAATTGAATATTCATTAAACACAATCCGTTGGGCGGCGCCGTAGGCCCCGCAAGATGCCTGTCTTTAGCTTCAAGTATCTCTCCGACCTGCGCAGGCTCCATATGTCCTCGTCCCACTTCCATCAGTGTGCCTGCGATTATCCTCACCATATTATAGAGAAAACCGTTTCCCTTTACCACTATCGATATCTCATCATTAATACGTGTAACATCCAGAGAATATATGGTCCTGACTCTTGTATCGCTCTGGGCATGCACGCTGCAGAAGGAAGTAAAATCGTGCTCTCCTGTAAGGTACGCAGCAGCCTCCTTCATACGTTCCGCATCAAGCGGCACATAGGTCCAGTGGGCATAGCGGTTCTTAAGCGGATCACGCACCGGCGTATTCAATATCCTGTACTCATAAGTCTTAACGCTGTGACAGTGCCTCGGATGAAAATCCGGTGCAACCTCAAGGGACTCAAGCACCACTATATCCTCAGGCAGCTTTGTGTTCATGGCGGCAGCCACCTTTTCGGCAGGTATACGCGCATGGGTATCAAAGACCGCCAGGTTTCCCTTCGCATGTACTCCCGCATCCGTACGCGATGCACCGCTCACGGCAATATCTTCCTTAAAAAGCTCGGCCAGAGCACTGTTCAGCTCGCTTTCCACCGTGACCATGCCTTCCTGGAACTGCCAGCCGTGATAGGCTTTCCCATCATATGCAACTTTTATCATTATGCGTCTTGTATCACTCACAGATATTTACCTATAAGTACAACTGCCGTCATGTACAATATCAATACCAGATACGCCAGCAGATCTGCCGGCCTGTATTTCAGCGGCTTCATCTGCGTCCTGCCCTTGCCGCCATGGTAGCATCTTGCCTCCATTGCCATGGCCAGATCATTGGCTCTTCTGAATGCCGAGATAAAGAGCGGCACCAGCACGGGCACCAGGCTCTTTGCCTTCTTTATCAGATTGCCGCTTTCAAAATCAGCGCCTCTCGCCAGCTGCGCCTTCATTATCCTGTCGGTCTCGTCCATCAATATCGGTATAAAGCGGAGCGCGATGGACATCATCATAGCTATCTCATGAACAGGCAGCTTTATCAGCTTAAGCGGCCCCATCAGCCGCTCCAGCCCGTTAGTCAGTCTCGTAGGCGTGGTAGTCAGGGTCATCATGTTGGAGCCCATGATCAGAAGCGTCAGCCTCGCGCCCATATAGAGAGCCTGCTTCACGCCTTCCTTCGTAATGTTGATCTTCCAGAAAGTGAAGATCACCTCACCCGGCGTAAAGAGCATGTTCAGAAACAGCGTGAACACTAAAAGAAAGATCACCGGCTTCATTCCCTTGATCATGTACGTGGGCGGAATGCGCGAAATCAGCACGCAGAGCAGCAGAAAGGATGCCGCAAAGATATACACATATGCATTTGTAAACATGAACAGGCTTATAAGGTAGATCAATGTTCCAACCAACTTGGTCCTTGGATCAAGCTCGTGCAGCTTCGACTTAGTCTCATAATACTGTCCGAGTGTGATATCACGTAACAATCCTTAATATCTCCTCTTTCGCTTCCTCTATCGTAGTCACGTCAGTGCGCACGTCAAAGCCCGCGTCTTTGAGATCCTGCATCACATACATCATCTGCGGCGCAGCCAGTCCCATTTCTTCCAGTTCTTTATAATGCGCAAACACTTTTCTGGGTTCATCATCATAAACGATGTGTCCCTTATCCATCACGACTATCCTGTCCGCCAGCTTTGCCACATCCTCCATGGAATGACTGACCATCACTATGGATAAACCCTCGCTCTCTTTAAGCGAAAGTATCATCTCCATCAGTTCTTCACGTCCTTTAGGATCCAGGCCCGCCGTGGGTTCATCCATTATCAGTATCTCGGGTTTGACCGCCAGCACCGATGCAATGGCAACTCTCCTCTTCTGTCCTCCGGAAAGATCAAAAGGAGAATGATAGAAACATTCATCCGGCAGTCCCACTTTCTTTATTGCGGCATAAGCCGAAAGCTCACTCTGCTTCTCGTCCATTCCGAAATTCTTCGGTCCGAAGCAGACCTCGTTAAAGACCGTGTCTTCAAAAAGCTGATGCTCCGGGTACTGGAACACCAGACCCACGCGCCTTCTTAATTCCTTGCGGTCATAACCTTTTTCATATATGTCCTGTCCGTCGTACCAGATCGTTCCCTGATCAGGTTTAAGCAACGCATTCAAATGCTGCATAAGGGTAGACTTGCCCGAACCCGTGTGACCGATCAGTCCCACGAATTCTCCCTCATAGACCTCAAAGCTCACATCATCAAGAGCCTTGTGCCTGTTGGCGCCGCTCTTGTCATATTCGTAGCTTATATGATCCGCTGCCAGCTTAAGTTTGCTCTTATCTCTTTCCAAGCCTTATAAGCTCCTCTTTCAATTCTTCTCTCGTAAGTATCGGAAACTTTATCGGAACTCCTGCCTTCTTCAGTTCCCAGGCAAGCTCCGTCACCTCAGGCACATCAAGCCTGTAACTCTTAAGCATATCCACCTGCGAGAACACCGTCTCCGGCGTGCCCTGCATCACTACGCTGCCTTCCTCCATCACAAAGATGCGGTCCGCATATATGGCTTCTTCCATATAATGAGTAATGAGTATGATCGTGATGTTCTCAACATCATTGAGAGCTCTTGCTGCTCTTATGACTTCTCTTCTTCCCTTGGGATCCAGCATAGCTGTAGGCTCATCAAACACTATGCATTTCGGATGCATGGCAATGACCGAAGCAATGGACACGCGCTGCTTCTGTCCGCCTGAAAGCTTATTCGGCGATTTCTTCCTGTACTCATACATGCCTACCGTCCTTAAGCTTTCCTCAACACGCTCCCATATCTCCTTGGTGGGAACGCCCATATTTTCAGGCCCGAATCCCACGTCTTCTTCAACGATCTGACCTATTATCTGATTATCGGGATTCTGGAAGACCATGCCCGCAGTCTGCCTGATACTGAGGGTCTTGTCCTCATCGGCAGTATCCATGCCGTCAACTATCACGCTGCCCTCCTCAGGAACGAGCAGGGCATTGATATGTTTCGCAAGGGTGGATTTGCCCGAACCGTTATGGCCCAGTATCGCAATAAACTCGCCGGCTTTCACGTTAAGGCTCACGCCGTTCACTGCCGTCGTGATGCCCTCCACATTGCCGTCCTCATCCCTGCGGATGTATTCATATGTGACTTTGTTGATATCTATGATTCCCAAAAGTCTTTCCTACTTTACTTTTATCTTCGTCTCGTACTCGATGCCGTTAACTTTGGCAAAAAGCCTGGTGGTGCCTGTGCTCACTCCCGTTACGGCTCCGCTGCTGTCAACTGTTGCTACGGACGTATCCTCTATCCTGTATGTCGGATATACACCGGCGAGGTTCTTAACAGAGGTCTGTACGGTCTTTCCTACCTTCACCTTATAGCTGGTCTTCCTGAACTGCGGCATTGCTATCTTCAGTTTCAGCGAGAGCTTCCTTGCTTTCATACCGGCTTGTGAAGGGAAGGTGACAGTGATGGTCACGTTACCGTTTTTATTTACCGTAAGCATTCCGTCTGCACTAACCTCAGCGATCTTCTTTGAAGAAGACTTCCACGCCGAAGGCTTTACAGTCGAAGCAATATACTTATTCAGATCCACTTTGCCGCTGCGGCTGATGGTCTTGCTGACAGTGGTATCCAGTACGGGCCTGACAAGCTTAAGTTTCCTTATACCTAAGGGCTGTGAAGCTTTATCGAATGCCGCTACCTCCACTGTTCCGCTTGCCAGTACTGTCAGTGTATTTCCCTTTATCTTTACGGCACTGATATCACCGGCTACCGCTGCAAATCTGCTGATCCCGCTTATATCCGCAAACACTGTCTTCTTAAGGTTTATGGATTTTACGGCTATCACATCGCTTTCCGCCGTATACTTCTCGGTATCCGGTTTATCCGGCTCCTGCGGCTCATCCGGTTCCTGTGACTCTTCCTTATTTACGGTAATCTGGCATTTAGCCGTAAAGCCGCCGTCAAAGGCCCTGGCGGTTATCTCTGCTTTTCCTTCCTTGAGTGCGCTTACTTCACCGTCCTTAACCGTAGCTACCGTCGTATCGGAACTCTTCCAGATCACGGTTTTATCGCTTGCATTTTCAGGAGTAAAACTTACATTCAGCTTAAGCGTTTTACCTACAAGCAGCTCTGCGCTTTCCTTATCAAGCTTTATACCCATTACAGGCACATTCTTATTTTCTTCTTCATCATCGTCCTTGTCTTCCTCCGGCTTACTCTCCGCCTTTACAGTTACCTTGCAGGCTGCACTGACAGAGTTTGCTTCGGACTTGGCTGTGATCGTAGCCTCACCGCCTGCAACAGCCTTGATGTTTCCGTCCTTATCCACGGTCACCACCGAAGGCGCAGAAGATGTAAAAGTAAGATCATTAAAACTTACCGGAGCTTTTTTGTACTCATCATTTTTATTCCTTGCATATAATTCCACACAGTCGGTATCACCGGCATTCATTTCTTTTCCGGGGCCGTAGAGTACGAACTCAAAGCAGTCGGAAGAAAACTCAATTTCTTTTGTAACATTCAACTCATTTTCTTTTGCTTCGGGAACAGTCCCTGCGGTATCGTCAGCCAGTATCAGATAATAGATCAGTCCGCTTCCTCTTCCGTTTACGACTGCTATACCCAGCTGCCTGCAGGCATTTATGACATGACAGCCGTCTTCCTCTACCTTTGTATAAAATTTTTTAAATTCCTCAACTATCTCCTGAGCTACCGTATCACTGTTGTAAAGATGCTCATAAGCATAATCATCATAATATGAATTACTCCAGGTATAAAAACCGTTGCCGGCATCATCTTCACCCTTTGCATTGCTGCCCAGTTCAGAGATAAGAGCTTCAAAGCCCTCCTTTTCCGCTAAAGCCTGCAGATCCTCGGTAAGATTAAAGTCTCCCTCTATACCCTCACTTTCGGCAAACTCATTTATCAGATCTATTGCCTTAAATACTGCATCATTAAAAAGATCGGCCTTAAGCGTGAGCTTTCCGGCAGTGACAACAGGAGCGTCCGGACCATCGGGGCCGTCAGGGCCGTCGGGACCGTCCGGTCCATCCTTGTTAATGCTTGCATAATCCGTAAAATCAACAAAATAGGATAATTCGGTATCTTCACCGCTCCTGTCCTTTAAACCTGACACCGTCACACAATAGGTTCCGGCATAGTCCTGAAGTTCCTGATATGCAGGGCGGAAAATTATACAGTTACTTACTCCGTAGCCGTCATTGTTAACATTGAAATACGCTGTGGTTGGCGAGTCCGTGGTACCCGTTTCGGAATCGAATACCCAGTCAACGCTTTTATCTCCTTCTTTTGTCACGGTAACACTGACATCAGCCAAGACCGGCGCGCTGTAATATGAAGGATTCAGCGTTACCGACCAGGGCGTGCTTACCGCAAAAGTATCTGAAAGATTGTAGCCCGAAGCCGGCCATGAAATAAAGCTGTAATCATCGAAACTGGTCCTTGTTACAGTATCTCCGAATACTTCCACATCTGTATAATAAGTGCTTCCGTTGTTTGCGCTTCCGACACCTGCTGCAGTAAGGCCCGGATTTATAAGCCAGCGTCTGTGTCCGAGACAGTCTAGGTTGCTGCCCGAATCATCTTCCATCTGACCGTCTATGGCTGTTCCCAGGATACTTGTTGCCGAATATCCGCCGGCATACGAAAGATTACTCGACCCGCATGCCGCTTTTGCTTTGGCATAGTCGTCATCACTCATCCCTGCCGGTTTTGAAGGCTCGTGTGAAAGACCGCTGTTCAGCATGGCAAGACAGAGTGCTCCCCAGGCTGCCTGTTCATTAGCCGCATCTGCAAGAGTAACTTCCGCAAGTCCCGCCACTTTCCTGTAATAATTCAGTCTCCGCAAGAAATACGCTTTTGCTTCATCCGTAAGCACTGCAGGCGAATATGAATCCGAAGTCAACACCGGCGCCGTAGCATAAAGCGTACTGTAAGAACCTATGCCCTCATAAAGTTCTGCCAATTCCTTAAGACCCGGCTTTTCCACGCTGTCTCTGCCGGATTCCCTATATTCAGTCAATTCCGCTGTTTCGCCGACACACTCCTCCTCTGCCCTGACCGGAATGCTTCCGACCGCAAGCACCAGCGTCATCAACACCCCCACAACAGATCTCATGATATTATTCTTCATATGCCTGCTCCTCTCATCTATAAACCATGTTTACCATGATCCCCGTAACTTATCTATATTACCATAACAGCCCCGTCTTTTCAATTAATTATTACCGATCACGGGGACGGTTCCTCGGTTGATTTTGCCCATTTTTACCCATTCAAAACCACTGAAAGCCGCATAAAACCTCGCCGATCAGAGAACCGTCCCCGTGATTGTGTAATCCGGTCACCGTATAATAAAACACAGGGGTGGGGGACGATGAAATCAAAAAAACGCCCCGCAGTTATGCGGGGCGTCAATGTTAGTCGAAGAATTAAACCAGCTCGATGATAACCATCATTGCTGCGTCACCCTTACGGGGACCTACCTTAACGATGCGGGTATAACCGCCGTTACGGTTAGCATACTTGGGCGCGATCTCATCGAACATCTTGGCAACAAGGTCAACCTTCTTGGTTGCTTTCTTTCTGCCCTGAGCTTCTGCGGGAACGCTTGTTACATCGTAGAATACTTTGAGCATCTGATGTCTTGCGTGAAGTCTTGAAGGCTTGTCCTTCTTGATCTCCTTGTCAACCTCATCGTATACGGTAACGGTTTTGCCGTTTTCCATGCGGATGAGCTTACCGTCCTTATCGCGGATATCCTCGGAAAGAACCTTGGAAGGATCGTTCTTGTCAACGATGTGCTTAACGCGTCTTCCGTCCTTGTCCTTCATAGCTACCTTTGCCTTAACGGTAACGGTCTCGAAGTTGTCTCTTTCCTTTACGGCGAGAGCGATCAGCTTCTCAGCTATCTTCTGGATCTCCTTAGCTCTTGCTTCGGTGGTGGTGATGCGTCCGTTCAGAACGAGCATTGTCACCTGGTTACGAAGCAGTGCCTTTCTCTGGTCTGATGTCTTGCTTAATTTTCTGTACTTTGCCATATCGGCCTCCTTTCGTTTCCGGCTCCCCTACCCCCGCACTTTGGTCTTACGGGATAACGGATGATCTCCGAAAAACTTCTGCCGGCCTTCATCACACTTTGGATTTACATGAAGACCACCTATAGTATTTAGTCCTCAGCGTCGCGAAGATGAAGGTTCAGCTCTTTGAGCTTCTCCAGCACTTCATCAAGTGACTTCTTACCGAGGTTCCTTACTTTCATCATCTCGTCGGGAGTCTTGTTGGTGAGCTCCTCAACGGTATTGATTCCTGCTCTCTTTAAGCAGTTGTAAGAACGTACTGAAAGCTCCAGTTCATCGATGGTGATAGCCAGAGACTGCTTCTGGGAATCCTCTGTCTGATTGTCGATGACTTTCGCATACATACCCTTGTCTGAAAGATTAACAAACAGCTCAAGGTGTGCTGAAAGCACTTTAGCTGCAAGGCTTACTGCATCATCGGGTGAAAGCGCGCCGTTGGTGAATACTTCAAGTGTCAGCTTATCGTAATCGGTGATCTGACCTACACGGGTATTCTCAACGCTCATGTTCACACGCTCAACAGGTGTGTAGATTGAATCTACTGCGATGCTTCCTATCGGAGTATCGTTGCCTTTGTTCTTGTCAGCGCCTACATATCCTCTGCCCTTGGTGATCAGCAGATCGATCTGTAAGTGGGTATCCTTTGCACCGCTTAAAGTGGCAATTACCTGATCCTGATTAACTATGGTCACATCGGGATCTTCGATCTGGATATCGGAAGCCTTAACAACTCCGTTACCCGTGAAATCGATCCTTGCCTTCTTCGGTGTATCGTTATCGCTCTCATCCTTAATGGCGAGAGACTTGATGTTCATGATGATCTCCGGCACATCCTCTTTTATTCCGGGGATAGTCGTAAACTCATGAAGAACTCCGTCAATCTTTATCCGGCTTACTGCAGCTCCGGGAAGTGACGCAAGCATTATCCTGCGAAGTGAGTTGCCAAGGGTGATACCGTAGCCTCTCTCAAGCGGTTCTATAACGAACTTGCCGTACTTCCTGTCCTTTGAGATTTCTGCAACCTCGATGTTGGGACTGTCGAAATTGAATTCTAACATTTGGAATCCTCCGTTATTTTATTCACAATTGGTTATCAGCTACGAATTACTTGGAGTACAACTCGACGATGAGCATCTCGTTAACGGGAACATCGATCACTTCCCTGTTAGGTAACTCTTTAACGGTACCCTTCTTCTCCTCATAATTTACTTCCAGCCAATCGGGAACTATACGCCTCTCGGTTACTTCTATAACGTCCTTGAATCTCTGCAGTCCTTTAGCCTTCTCGGTAAGCTCGATCACGTCGCCTGCCTTTATCTGGTATGAAGGAATATTGATCTTCTTACCGTTTACAAGTACGTGCTTGTGACCTACTACCTGGCGAGCTTCCTTACGTGTACGAGCAAAGCCCATACGGAAGATCACGCTGTCCAGACGGCTCTCAAGAAGGATCATCAGGTTCTCACCGGTCTGTCCCTTCATGCGGTCAGCCTTTGCATAGTAATTACGGAAAGGCTTCTCCAGTACGCCGTAAATGAATTTAGCTTTCTGCTTTTCCTTAAGCTGCATACCGTACTCGGAAACCTTCTTGTTAGCGTTTCTTAAGTTACGGATGGACTCGTTCATACGTCTGTCGAGTCTCTTATTAATGTTCTTCTTGCGCCCGTCAACTTCCTTCTTCCAATCGCTGGTGTGAGTATACTTCTCTACTCCCAGATAAGAAGGATCGATACCAAGCGCTCTGCATCTTTTAAGAACAGGTACTCTGTTTACTGCCATCTTTCTATTCCTCCGATCCTAATTAAACTCTGCGGCGCTTGGGCGGGCGGCATCCATTGTGGGGAACGGGTGTTACGTCCCTGATGCTCGTCACTTCAAGACCATTTGCTGCCAGTGCACGGATTGCTGCCTCACGTCCGGAACCCGGGCCCTTTACCATGACATCTACCGTCTTAAGCCCATGCACCAGAGCTGCCTTTGTTGCTGTCTCGGCTGCCATCTGTGCTGCATAAGGAGTAGATTTCTTTGAACCGCGGAAACCAAGGCCGCCGGCTGATGCCCATGAAAGAGCATTTCCTTCGCTATCCGTAAGAGTTACGATAGTGTTGTTGAAGGAAGCCTGAATATGTGCCTGTCCATGTTCAACGTTTTTCTTGACGCGCTTTTTCGTCGTCTTCTTGGAAGCTGATGTACTTTTCTTTGTTGCTGCCATAAAACTAACCTACTTTCTTTTCCTTTGATATTTGAGTTAACAAATTACTTCTTCTTACCTGCTACTGTCTTCTTGGGACCCTTACGTGTACGTGCGTTGGTCTTTGTCTTCTGACCACGAACGGGAAGTCCCTTCCTGTGACGGATACCGCGATAGCATCCTATTTCCTGGAGTCTCTTGATATTAAGTGCGAGTTCTCTTCTCAGATCACCTTCTACCATGTACTCCTCATCGATGATCGCACTGATCGCCTTCACCTCGTCATCGGTCAGATCTCTGCAGCGTGTGTCAGGATTAACTTTTGCTGCATCGAGGATCTTGGTTGCGCTTACGCGTCCGATGCCGTAGATGTAGGTAAGTCCGATCTCGACACG
>JAEEGL010296199.1_pt1 | contig 12458 bp, 9 predicted proteins | sample 9134231 | NCBI WGS metagenome assembly JAEEGL01 (sample SAMN16246548, study PRJNA631951) | gut metagenome | biome: gut microbiome; feature: rumen; material: fiber-attached | host: Bos | place: Iran: Karaj | collected 2018-10 | reverse complement strand
GGAAGGAAGTAAGGAACGCATAGACTTTATTATTGAATATATTTCAGCATATGAAGCAAAAATAAAGATTGCAAATAAGAATAGTTTATTTGATGAGGCTCAGTTGTTTGAGCTTTTTGCTCAAGAGATTTGCAATCTTTGGTATGGGAAAAAGTTTACAAATTTAAATTCAATTAAGAAGAGTTATCCTTGTGTGGATTTGTTGTCTGAAGATGGCGAGATCTATGTTCAAGTAAGTACGCAAGAAGATATACCAGGCAAAATAAAAAAGACGTTACTATCTTTAGAAGAAGAAAAATATCCGGAACTGTCCAATATTAGTGCGCCTGTTTTCTTTGTGTTGAGCAATGATACAGAACAAAAAGTTAAGGATTTGGTAGGTAAGAATCAGATTGGAAGGTTCCCTTTTTCTGTTAAGGATAACTTTGTTTCTACATCAATGATAGTTCAGCGAGCATGCAATGATATTGAATTTCAGAAATCATTATATGGTTTCTTGAAATATGAAATTGAGGGTATCTCAAGTACATCAACGAAACTATTAAACATATTTGATATCAGTAAAAATGTAGGATTAAGTAATATAAACACCATGATAAATGGTGAATATGAAATTGATAGAAGTTCGCTAATAAAGAGTATTCAAGATGATGATGCTCAATTCAAAATTGTATGTGGAGATGCTGGTAGTGGTAAATCTGCGATTTGTAAAAAAATTCTCATGGAAGAGGAAAGGGTGATTTTCGCCCGTGCTGATAAGCTTGCATCATGTGACAGTATAAATAATATTTGGGATCTTGATGTGGTCGAAGCATTGAGATACCTGGGGGAGAGAAAGGTTGTTATTTATTTAGATGCCTTAGAATATATTTCTAGTGCAAGTGAATCCACAAAGGATCTTTTGCAATCATTGTTATATGAAATAAAAAAGCATCCTACAATATCTTTTGTTACATCATGTAGAACTTGTGATGTTGGTGCCTTCATAAAACTAGTTGGATTATTTGATATTAAAAAATATATTGTTGAGGATATATCTAACACGGAGTTGAAGCAGATTTCAGATAAATATCCGGTCGTAAGAGCTATGTCATCATCTGGAAAGTATGCAGACTTACTGCGGTCGCCTTTTTATATCGATGTAATTATTTCACAGGGAATAGATATTGATAAAGCTGGAGATGTTAACGAATTTAGAGATTACATTTGGAATAACTGTATTTGTTTAAGTGAACAGTCAAGAAGAAAAGGTTTTCGCACAAATGATGTTGCTTCTATTATAGAAAAAATGGTGGTAGAGCGTTCCAAACGTTTTTCGCCAGGAATCAGTTGTGATGAGCTAGATTATGAAATCTTGGATTTCTTAAAGTCAAATAACGTAATATCAGTAACTGAAAATCTAGCTAGACTAAAATATGATATTTATGAAGACATTTGTTTTGAGAGACTTTTTGACAGGGAATTTGATCTAAGCAGAGGAAATTACGCTGCTTTTTTTGCATGTATTGAAGGTATGGGGCAAGGAGCCTACCGTAGATATCAGATATGGGTATCTAATAAACTTCTTGCAAGAACAAATAGAGATAAGTTTCTAAAATCACTTGTGTTTGATAATGACATATCAACTGAATGGAGTAGAAATACCATCATAGGCTTGATAAAAAGTCCTTATTGTAAAAGTTTTTTTGATGAACAGGGAATCAATATCCTTGAACAGGCAAGATTAGAAGAGTTTATAAAGATTACAAATTGTTTCGCTTTTGAGATGGGAGATGTACATTCTATTGAATATGACTCTATTTCTATTCTTAGGCTTAATGCTTGTGGGTATGGTCGTCTTGCGTTGATCAGTCTTATTAATAAATACAAAAAATATGAAGATAGGCAGCTAGAAAGTCACATTACTAAATTATGCTCAGATTATGTATTGCGTTCTAAAGTTCGTGATGATGAAGTTGATAAATACGCTTTTGAAATTGTGAAGTATTATGTTGATTCATTTTTAAAGGACGGATTATCAGTACATATTACGAGAACATTGGACTATCTGACTCCAAGACTAGAAGTAATCTATGCTCTTCCTAAAATTGCACGTTTATGGATAATTGACTTCTGGAAAATGCTGCAAAGCTTGTATGTGGAAGATGAATCAAAAACTAGAATAGCTGCGGAAATAATCTCATGGACTCTTGATCATGCTACCCAACCATTGGTAGATGTATTATGTGACGAATTGTTTAAGATAGCTGAAACCATTTGGCTTGAAGAAAATAAAAGAGATATTATAAGCCATCAATTATATGGTGACGGGATTAGTCGTGATTTTCAGTGGGGATTACGAGGCGAAGGAAAAGATTACCATTATAAGCATCAGAATGTTAATAATGAAATATTCTTGCGCTTGATATATCAAAGAAAGTTTAAAGATGCTTTGATATGGACTATAACCTTAATTAATAAACTTGTTTCCATGTATTCTGCTGAAGACTCAAATAGAGTAGAAGAAATTGTTTTGTTTGATGGCACACATAAGTCTGAAAAAAAGTATCTTGGTTCAGTCGAAATGTGGTTTTCTGGAAGAGAAGAGAATATGATTCCTACTCTAATTGGGGACATGGTGTATTGGCTGAGAGAGTCTGCTATTCAAATACTTCATGTATGTGAGGAAGATAGTGAGCTATTTAATCACCTTGCGACATATATTAAAGAGCAGATTATGGAAAAATCGACAAATGTAATCCTCTTGACTGTTATTGAGGACATTGCATTTGAATTTAAGAGCACGCTTCCTGCATATGCTATAGAATTAGCGTCAAGTCTGGAACTTATATCATGGGATATTCAGTGGCAAGCGCATAGGATAATGACGCCAGAAAAGAAACTGTTATTAGATCAAATCAAGTTGGCTGTTGGAATTCCTGATTTTAATGGTAGATATTCGCATCGAGAAACGATGTTTAGAGGAATACAGGACTATATGGCCTGGTGTCAGTTGACGGCGGAAAAGGAAGAAGTTAGAGAGAGATGCATAAGTACATTGACTTATCTTTATGAAAAGATAGATTCCAAAGATGTGCATGCTTTATTGCAGATTCAGAAAATGGATATGCGTAATGCCAATGTGAGAATTATAGAAGATAAATATATCTCAATCGAACCGAAACTTTCAAAGGAAACGCAGGAAATAGTTGATGCTAACGAAAAAAATAACGAACCGCAAAATGAAGTGTTGACAAAATTTAAGGATGTTATAGATAAAAAAGCGGATATCCATGAAGTACATGATTTGATAGAACAATTAGAGTCAATGATGCAATCTCCAGAAGATGAAGTTCGATATGAAGATTATTACATATTGGCCCTATGCGTTGCGTTTAGGGATGATAATCTTGCAAAAGAAAAGAGGAAGGAATATGTCAATAAATGGCTCGATCGAATCGAAAATCTTCATTCAGGAAATAGTTATGTAGCTGATTTGAAACTATCGGCAGCATTGATTGCGCAATATTCAAAAGACATAGGTGATGAGAGTAGAAACAGATTAAAGAGATTTATGGTTGCGTGTCTTATGAATAGTGGAACAAATGGGCAGATTGGTCTCTTGCGTAATTTGATTACAACTTACTTATTCAACAATCCCGGGGAGGCGCGGATCTTTTTTAACACAATTATTGGTTGTGCACATGATGAATGGAATCATACAATTTACAACCAAAAAATTATGAAAAAATGCAGACGCAAAACATATAGTATTCCTGCTGCTTATGGGTTGCCTAAACCAGATGATATTGTTAAGGCTTATGGAGGAAAAGTATATGTTTCTGAGAAAGATAGCATAATAGAAGACTACTTGTATAAAGAGAAAAGCTTAGATCTTTCAGCGATAAAGATAGAAGAATTAGATCCGGGACTTCTTTTTGTTGCAATGAATGTAGGCTTAAAACTATCTGATTCAGATTTCTTGGATTTTGCTAAGAAAGTGATGCCTATATTTATTAAAGAACTAAGTGAAGATAATAGGGATTCTATTATGAATACGTATTATCAGAGACTTGACTTTAAGAAATTGTTCGAAAGAGAATTGGGTGAAGATAATGGTAGTTATCAGGAAGCGATAAATCTATTATTTGATAATGTGGATTATCAGATGTTTAGCAACGATACTATTAAGGCATATATATCAATTTTCGAGCATGTGGGGGCTTTATATTTTGACTCATATGAAAATGATGAGAAAAGGATGCAACTACGTAAATGTCTTGAATACGCAGAAAGCTTTATTGATAGGATTCAAGTTCCGTTTGTAAAAAATGGATTGGAGAGAATACTTATTTTTGATTATGAACGTTTTGGAAGTAACTGGAATAAGTGTACAACCCATTATTCGTACAATGATAAAACATTTTTGTGCAGATTATGGGGAAAGTATCATAAGGGACATGAAAAAGATGTAGTAATGTCTATGTATCAAATGAAAATTGATGAAGTATTACCAGAAGTATTACCAGTTCTCGCTGAAGTAGTTGAAACGCTGTCTGAAACAGGAGAAATAGCTGACAAAAACTGTGTTCTTATCTTGAAATCGATTGTACTTAAGGTTCTGCTTAAGTTTTCAGATGTTGTTAAGGCTGATCAGGATTATCATGATGCATATGAGAGAGTCTTGAATGCGCTTATTAAATGTAATGATGAAAGTTCAGCAGTGATTCTGGATGAGTATAGGACACACTAAAAAAATTAGATAGGGACAGAAAACATAAATGGAAGAAATAGAGTTTAACGTAACAACTCCGGATGCAGCATATGAATTTGCAAAAAAATTCACCGGTTTTACAGGACATGAATTGATTAACGCTTATATCATCGAATCGGACTCTGATTTTGATGAGTTTTGGGAACGCTATGATGATTAAACCACAAATAAAATGAGCAGCCTGGGAATAATCTCAGGCTGCTTTTGTGGGGGAATGGATATACTAATCTGGGAAAATGACTGCGATAACTGAACAAGTGAATTATGTTTATGGGATTTCTTCCGCATGATGCTAATAGCAGTCTTTTGTAAATGGTATCTTGTTGCACGCCTTGCAGTGGGGTATAATAGGGTGCAATTGGAGAAACCGGGAATCATCCCTATAGCATATTTCTTCCGCAGAGTAATAGCAGATACACAGGCTGCGATTGCTCAGGCAAAATAATCAAGTTATCTCTTTATGTCTGATAGGGTATTAGGCCCTCAGGGACCGGTTTTGCCTCCAAAAGGGTGAAACCGGTCCTTTTTGTACTACATCTTTTTGGTTGAGACGTATAGGAAGGAGTATGGACGATCAATATGATTACTTATAATAATAGAACAATCACAAATAACGGCTGTCCCGGTTGCGCATACGCCAGACATGAATTCTATCTGGACTGTGGAATGGCTTACGAGAATGAGAGATTTACGTTATCACAGGATTTTGAACTACCGATTCCCGGTTTTCTGATCGTCGCTCCCAAACGTCATATCGAAATGTTAAGTGAGCTGACAGATGAAGAAAGAAATGAAATGTTTTTCATTTCTGATCAAGCAGTCAGGATCATGAGAGCAAATCATATCTGCGAAAGATTTGATTATATTTTTGAAGAAAAAGAAAACGGACATCTTCATGTATGGATACTACCCAGATATAGTTGGATGACAGAGCGCTCAGGCGATATTCTAGCCAACTTAGAATCAATCTTTGAATATGCTTTGCTGAATTTCAGAAACGAAGATACATACAGAGAAATCAAAAGAATAACCGATATTGTCAGAAACAGCTTCTTCACTTCTGTTCTGGAAAACAGAACAGATCAAAATTCCTGATGGGATTAAAGTATAACGGGAAGATGAATTTATCGCAGATTATACGAGATGAAATAAGATGAAAAGACTAACATGCGTCTATTGCAATAACATCATTAACAGAAGTGATACGCATTGTCCAAACTGCGGGGCAGAAACCGAAAGCTCTATTCAAAAATTTATGAAAGAAAAGAAGACTGAAGCGGAAAGCTGCAAAGTCCTTATGAGCGATCTCGTCCGTAGCCGCAGAAAATGCATGATCAGCCTTGTCTGCGTGGCGTTGGCATTGTTTATACTTTCGGTTTTGCTTTTTACACTTATCAGACCTGCGGCAGTGAAGATTATTATATTTTCAGTACTGGTTCTAGCATACGCGATTTATTTTGCCATAAGTATACGAGATATTATGAGGAAAAATGCTGAATGGCGCAAACTGAATGAGCGCATGGACGGGCTTTCACATAATATTCTCTTCACCTGCGAAGATGTTCAGCCTTATAAAATGATCAATGATTTGATAATAACCAATGAAGGTTGTTTTAAGGAAGGCTTACAGCAGATCGCATTTAAGGTCAGTATCACAAACATCAGCAGTCAGAATTACAAGTTTACCCTTTACGATGAATTTTTCGCAGATACCGGAGGCTTTGGAAAGCATGTCTATTTGATTGCTGAAGGTGTCAGAATGGAGGAATGCACGTTGAATCCTGTATTCCGGCATCACGAAGAAAACAATAAAACCTTTGAACCGCCTCTATATTCGGAGGGTTTCAAAAATATCATACTTCGTCCGCATGAATCGCTCGTCGGCTGGGTTGGCTTTTATGTAACACCGGAAGCCGAAGACCTTGAACTGTTATTTGCGGATGAGTATGTAATGATGAAAAATCCTGTATCCAAGAGCAATGGTTGATATGGGAAAACAGAGTAGTGCAGATTACATCAGGCTAAGAGGCAACACCAATGACATCTGATAATATTGAACTGTTTCCGGGAAACAATTTTCCGAAGGATATGACCGCACCGGCACAAGATGATATTCTTAATGAACTTGCAGAATATGGCTTTCACGGTGAGGGGGATATATCTTTGATCGATTCATCGCATAGCCAGGATGACATAAGACTGAATTATATCATCGATAAGAAATGGGTGCTTCGGTTCTGCAAGGCGCCGGAGATGACCGAAAAGAGGCTGTATGAGCTTAATCGTCTGATCGGACGCTATAACGATTTTGGCCTTAGGTGTCCCTTTTTCCTTGCGGATAAAGATAACAGGTTTTTCCATGAATGGAATGGACTATCTGTCTATCTGTCAGAATACATTGATCTGCAGACAGGGTATGAACTGGACGAAGCGGAATGGGAGTCTGTCTGGAATGAAGTCCTGGACAGTGTTGCCGAGTTCGCTGAAACTTACCGCAACGTTGATTTGATTGATACGATGGGAATGTACAGCTTATTTGATCTTTCCCCCTTTGATAAAGAATGCGGAAAAGACGAGAAACAGCAGAATTTCGAAAACCTGACGAAGGTGCTGAGAGAAATGGGAGAAAACCATCTGGCAGATAAGCTTGAAACCCGCCATACTAAGATCCGTGAAAAGATTCGATCGGTTTACCGCAAACTTCCGAGATGCGTGTTCCAGGCGGATGAGAATCTCAGTAATGTGCTGGTGGATGAACATCATCATATGGCCGGATTGATTGATTTCAATCTGGCCGGAACCGAAGTCATTGTCAATCAGTTTGCGAATCTTGGCGGTGGGTTTAATGAGAATAACAAGGAGCCTGTCGGCGCAGCAGCAAGACTTGAATATGCGCAGGACAGTTACCGCAAATATCAGGATCACATGCTTCAGATCTATCATGCAACGGAACTGGAAAAACAGGCAATCCATTGGTACTCGTGGATTGCACTGGTGGCAGGATGGCCGCAGGTGTGTTTTTTCCTTGACGGACTGAAGGATGAAAAGCTGAAAGATGAAATACTGGGGCTGTTGGACATGATGGCAGAGTATCCTGAAAATGACTAATAATTCTATATAAAGATGACTATAGAATAGAGATCATCTTTGTTTTTACCTGTGCAAGAGGATGTATATGATGAGAAAGATAGGACAGTTTCTGAAAAAGGAGCTGATGCTAACGGTATCGATCATAGCGGCAGTGATCGCGATGATTCTGACACCGCCGAGTAAAGAACTGTTGTTGGAGATCGACTGGCATACGCTTGGGACCTTATTGATGATGCTTTGCGTCCTGGAAGGCTTCAAGCAGGAGAATCTGCTGCTGCCGGTAGTCAAACTGGCAGGCGGCCTGAAACGAATGAGAAGTCTTTCTCTGTTTCTGGTCTTCGGTGTCTTCTTTGCTTCCATGTTTGTGACCAATGATGTATCCCTGATCATCTTTGTGCCGCTGACGATTTTGCTTTTCAGGAGCGGAGGAAAAGAAAAATATATTTTGCCGGTTATTTCCATGGAGAATATAGCGGCTGTACGGGGAAGTCTGCTGACCCCCTTCGGGAGTCCGCAAAACCTTTTCCTGTACGGACAGGCAAAAATCAGTGCCTGGCATTTTATGCTTCATATGCTGCCGCTTTGCGTTATGTCTGCGTTTCTTCTCATCTTGTTCATTTTCTTTCTGTACAGAAAAGACCCGAAAGAAGAGATCAAAGGGGAAGAAGCCTTGAAAAAGTGGGCTCCGGAAAGAAAGCAACAAAGAATTGTCTATCTGCTTCTGTTCCTGCTGATCCTGTTTGTCATCGTCTCCAGAACGAGTTACTGGTATATAGCAGTAGGGATCGTTCTTCTGACGATTCTGCTGGCTGATCGAGGTATTTTCAGGAAAGTGGACTATGTCCTGCTGATCACGTTTCTGTGTTTCTTTATCTTTTCCTCTTCCATTGCAGGAAATGAAAAGATTTCTCTTTTCCTGAAAAAGGCCGTTGCTGGTAATGAATACTGGTGGGCTATCGGTCTTAGTCAGATCATTTCAAACGTCCCGGCATCCATTGTTCTTTATCCTTTTTCTGTTAATTTTGCGGGCTTGATCTATGGAGCAGATACAGCTGGTCTTTGCTCATTGATCGGTTCTCTGGCTTCGGTCATCAATTATCGGATCTATGTCCGGGAATACCCTGGACAGGGAGGAAAGTTTATCAAAGTCTTTACCCTGGTCAGTTGGGCATTCTTTGTTATTGTCGTCATTCCGGGATGGCTGCTTTCACATTGGCCATTCTTCTAAATCAGAATATGATCACTCGATTCTAAATCATGAAAAAGCTCTTGACAGTCTTAAATATATTTGATAAAATATAATTGCATCAAACAAAGAAAGGAGGGGACTATGTTGGATTACGATTATCATGAAGCCATGAAACTGGCAAATCAGCTATGTTTTCCGCTTTATGCCGCATCCAGAAATGTGATCAATCTTTATACACCCTGGTTGAAACCTTTGGGACTGACGTATACACAATACATTGTATTTCTGGTTCTATGGGAGAAAGATGGCATCACGGTCGGCGATCTTTGTGAGAAATTAATGCTTGATAACGGAACATTATCTCCTTTGATCAAGAAGATGCAGCAGGCCGGATATGTTGAAAAGAAGAGAAGTGAGGAAGACGAACGTGTAGTCGTCATCACACTGACTGAGGAGGGAAAAGCCCTGCAGGAAAAAGCGAAGGACATTCCCGGAAAGGTAGCGAGCTGTATTGAACTGCCGATCGAAAAAGTACAGAAACTCTACACGCTTCTAAATGAGCTGTTGGAGAACCAGCGGCAAAAAGAAACCAAACAAACGGAAGGAGAAACGAGATGAAAACAGTTTATGATTTCACAGTCAAAGACAGAAAAGGAAACGATGTTTCTTTGTCAGAGTATCAGGGAAAAGTCCTGCTGATCGTTAATACAGCGACCGGATGTGGTTTTACCCCGCATTATGAACCCCTGGAAGAGATGTATAAAGAACTGAAAGACCAGGGATTTGAGATCCTTGATTTCCCGTGCAACCAGTTTGCCAATCAGGCTCCCGGCAATGACGATGAGATCCATGAATTCTGCACGATCAAATTCGGAACCGAGTTTCCGCAGTTCAAGAAGATTGATGTCAATGGTGAAACAGCAGATCCCTTATTTGCCTTCCTTGCTACCGAAAAACCGTTTGAAGGTTTCGGAAAGGGACTTAAGTTTGCTGCGCTCAAGAAATTCTCTGATATGAACAACAAGACCTATGGCGACAAAGCCTATATCAAATGGAATTTCACCAAATTCCTGGTTGATCGAGAAGGAAAAGTCATTGCTCGCTTCGAGCCGACAAAAGATATGAAGGAAGTAAAAGAAGCTGTCAAAGCTGCTCTGTAATAAACTATTTATCGAAAACCAGGAATAACAGGAGGAAGCAAAATGATTTACGATTATACGATTCGTACCGGAAAAGGTGAAGAACTCAATCTGGCTGATTATAAAGGCAAAGTCATCATGGTGGTCAATACCGCGACAGGCTGTGGATTTACCCCGCAGTATGCCCCCATCGAACAGATGTACAAGGATTATCACGATCAGGGACTTGAGATTCTGGATATTCCCTGCAACCAGTTCGGCGGGCAGGCTCCCGGAACGGATGATGAAATTCATGAGTTCTGCACCATGCATTTCAATACCACCTTCCCGCAGATGAAAAAATCAGATGTAAATGGCGAGAATGAACTGCCGCTGTATACCTTCCTGAAAGCCCAGAAGGGTTTTGCTGGATTTGATCCTCATCCCTATAAGGAACTGCTGGAGAAAATGTTTGCTCAGGCAGATCCGGATTGGGATAAAAAGTCAGATATCAAATGGAACTTTACCAAGTTTATCATTGATCGTGATGGACAGGTCGTTGCTCGTTTTGAGCCCACCGCCGATATGGCAGAAGTTGAAGCCTGTGTAAAAAGTTTGTTGTGAGGCAAAGAGGTCATGAATGAGAATGCTGTAAAGAACGTAGGTGAAGGGAAAGAAATAACCCGGGAAAAAACGATCGTCCGGACCAGTATCATTGGAATCATTGCCAATGTATTCCTGGCAGGGTTCAAGGCAGTGATCGGTCTGATGACCCATTCGATCGCCATCGTCCTGGATGCAGTCAACAATATTTCTGATGCAGGAAGTTCCCTGATCACGATCGTCGGAACGAAACTGGCCGGGAGAGAACCGGATAAGAAACATCCCTTCGGATATGGGCGGATCGAATATCTGAGCGCAATGATCATCTCTGTGATCGTGCTGTATGCCGGTATTACATCCTTTGTGGAATCCGTCAAACAGATCATCCATCCGGAAACACCTGAATATACGATCCCATCTCTCATCATCGTGGGTGTCGCTGTGATCGTCAAAGTTTTGCTCGGACGATATGTCAAGAGCGTAGGGGTCAAAGTCAATTCGGATTCTCTCGTCAATTCCGGAGAGGATGCCACCCTGGATTCTATCATTTCCGCATCTACGATCGTAGCAGCAGTTATTTTTCTGATTTTCCATGTTTCGCTGGAAGCATGGCTTGGCGCGATCATTTCAGTGGTCATCATCAAGTCTGGTATTGAGATGCTTCGGGAGACGATCTCGCAAATTCTCGGTGAGAGAAATGATGCAGAACTGGCCAGAGAGATCAAGCATACGGTCACCAGTTTCCCCGATGTTTATGGAGCTTATGATCTGGTACTGAACAACTATGGCCCGGATACCTGGAACGGCTCGATCCATATCGAAGTGCCGGATACCTATTCGGCCGATCAGCTGGATCAGCTCATTCGAGAGATTACCGTGAAAGTCCTTCAGGAGCATCACGTACTTCTGACGGCGATCGGAGTCTATTCGATGAACACCAGGGATGAAGAGATCGTAAAGACGCAGCAGAAGGTTAAGGAGATCGTTTTTTCACATGAATATGTTACGCAGCTGCATGGCTTCTATCTGCTGAAGGATCAGAACATGATGCGTTTTGATATCGTAATCAGTTTTGATGCGAAAGACCGTAGAGCTGTGTACAGGGAAGTTGTGGAAGACGTTCAGAAAGCCTTTCCGCAGTACCAGCTGCAGGTTGCAATGGATACAGATTTTGCTGAAGAATAATTGAATTTAGTCAGGAAGACCCGGAGATTTTCCGGGTTTTCTTTGTTTTCTCTTGTTAGGTTCCTGCTGACACGATATAATAAGGCTGATATTGTTTTTTTGTATGAGTGCAGGAGTTCATGTCATATGGAACGATTCTATTTTGAAAGACCCTCCATGAAGAGAAAAGAAGAGATCCTTGATTTTCTCCACGAGTTTGAGAAGGCAGGATCCGACATCAACGGTTCCGGTTCTCTGGACAGGGTTCTGTGGGGATATCCTTTTGAAGAAGCACTGGATCGGTGCCTTCATATGGAAGATAAAACCTATGCGGAAAAGATGGGACGCTGCCCGGGAAAGACTTTTCTTTTGATCAGGGAGAACGACGAGAGGATCATCGGCACGATCAATATCCGATGGGATCTGAATGAAGAAATGCTTCAGTTTGGGGGACATATCGGTTACGGAATCAGACCCTCAGAGAGAAGAAAAGGCTATAATAAGATCAACTTGTATCTTGGTTTGAAAGAAGCAAAAAAGC
>JAEEGL015900674.1_pt1 | contig 12459 bp, 11 predicted proteins | sample 9134231 | NCBI WGS metagenome assembly JAEEGL01 (sample SAMN16246548, study PRJNA631951) | gut metagenome | biome: gut microbiome; feature: rumen; material: fiber-attached | host: Bos | place: Iran: Karaj | collected 2018-10 | reverse complement strand
GCGCTCGGCAAGGACCTCCGCGAGGCCGTCGACAAGGCCTACGCCGGCGTCCGCGCCATCTCCTTCGACGGCGCCCACTACCGCACCGACATCGCCCGCCGCGCCTTCAACCGCTAGCGCGACTGCGACAATACAAACTCTTCAACCCTTGAACTCTCCAACCTCCAGCAGCGACTTCGCCATCCACGCCGAAGGCATCGTCAAGTCATTCGGCGGAAGGCGCGTCCTCGACGGCCTTTCGCTGAAGCTGCGCCAAGGCGAAATCATGGGCTTCCTCGGTACGAACGGCGCGGGAAAGACCACGACTGTGAAGATTCTCCTCGGCTTCCTGAAGCCCGACGCGGGAACGGTCGAGGTCTTTGGCGGCGCCCCCGACGCCGAGTCGACGCGCGCCCGCATCGGCTTCATGCCGGAAATCGCCTACTACTACCCCTACCTCACCGTCGGCGAACTTCTGGAGTTCTACGGCGGCCTCTGCGGCATGTCGCGGACGGAGGTGCGCGTAAAGGCCCCGGCGCTCATCAGGCGCGTGGGACTTGCGGATGCGGAAAACAAGCTCCTCAAAACCTACTCCAAGGGCATGCTTCAGCGCGCCGGCATCGCCCAGGCGCTCCTTCATGACCCGGAACTGCTCGTGCTCGACGAGCCTTTCACGGGTCTCGACCCACTCGCCCGCGCCTATTTCCGCGACATGCTCCGCGAACTGCGCGACGCAGGCAAGACTATCTTCTTCTCGTCGCACGAGCTTTCCGAAACGGAGACCGTCTGCGATCATATCGCCATCGTAAAAGAGGGCAAGGTCGTCCTGCAGGGGGCGACGCATGACATCGTCGGTGACGGACGGGGCAACCTTGAGCGCCTCTTCCTCGAAGTCCTCGGCGGCAAACCGCATCTGTGAGGTCCGCGCCATGAAACAACGTCTGATTCAGTTCGCCGCCCTCCAGCGCCTCTCCATCCTCGACCTCTATCGCCGCAAGGACCTCATCGTCGTTCTGATTCTCTTTGCGGTCACGCTCGTCCCAATGGTCTTCTTCGCCCCCTTTGGCGTCTCCGGCGCAAGCCGGCAGACGAATGAACTCGCCCTTCTCCTTGTCTGGGTCTTCTCAATCGCCATCTCGCTGGGCGTCTCGACTCGCCTCATGCCACCCGAATTCGAGAGCCGCACAATCTATCCTCTCCTGGCAAAGCCTGTCTCACGCGGCACGATTCTCCTCGGCAAGTACCTCGGCGCCGTGACGGCCTCGCTCTCCGCGCTCGCCCTCTTCTACCTTGGATACGCGCTTCTCGCAGGCTTTCGCGAGAACTTCTGGTTCCCGCCCGTACTCATCCAGGCCTTCATCCTTCACGCGGCCTTCGTGCTTCTTCTCTGCGCGCTTTCCGTGCTCGGGTCGCTCGCCCTCACGCCCTCCGCGAACTGGACGCTCACCCTCCTTGTCTCCGTCTCCATGCTCGTTTTCGGCGGGCGCCTCCCCTCCTACGCGGCCGGCCAAGCCACCCCACTCCGCCAAATCTTCCAGGCGATTGACCTCCTCGCACCGCATTTCGACTTCTTCGACATGCGACTCCGCGTCGTCCACCACTGGCCAACCATCCCCTGGGGTGTCTGCGCCTTTGTCATCATTTACGCCGCGATCTATTCAGTCCTCTGCCTCCTCGCGGCAGAACGGCTCTTCAAACGCAAGGCCGTCTGACCGCCGCATGGAGGTATTCATTGACAGACAAGGCCCCGCATAGTAACATTTTGAAATCATGAAATCCATCGTTTTTGCAACTCTCGCATCTGTCATCGCTCTTTCGGCCTTCGCCGAGGAGGCGCCGAACGCCTCCGTCACGCTTCGGGACTCGTCCGTCATCAAGGGGACTGTCGCGCAAGACACCGCCCTTGAAGGCGCCGTCATCTTCGCGGACAACGTCAAGATCCCCCTCGCCCTCGTCCGCGACATGGCGGCCGACGGAACGAATGGCGTGCAGATTGTCACGCTCACGAACGGCGATGTCTTCCGCCTCACGCCCAAGACAAAGGCGTTGTCCGTCGCCACCGTCCTCGGCGACCTCACCATCCCCCTCGCCAACATCCGGAAAATCTCCTTCTCGACATCGTCATCCTCCTCGGACGGCTTGATCTACTACTGCACCTTCGATTCCCCCGAAGCCATCCAGAAGCCCGCCGTCGGCCCCGCCGGCCAATTCCTCTCCGGCCGTTTCGTCGAAGGCAAAGTCGGCCAGGCGCTGGCGGTGCGCGCCCTTTCAACTGGGGCCTATATCCAACTACCCCCTAACACCATTGAGCAAAAGGGCTGCTTTGAGTTTTGGGCGAAATTCACCCCTCCGGCAGAGAGAATAGGCGTCGGACAGTGGCCATGCTTCTTCACTTGCGGTGTACTAGGTGCGGAGCCGCGCTTCTGCCTTGAATGGAATGCAAACAACGGTACTGGCGGCGGAGGCGTGAACGCAATGCTGGAGCACATTCGCGCCTGCACTTCGGGCTATAGCGGATCGCATTCGTACTTTGAAATTCTTGGCAATGCCGTGATGGAGTGGCACCACTATGCACTCGTGTGGAACAAGGATGGCATCTCTTCTCTTTCTTCTGACGCCTCACTTCCGATCAAGGCCGCGATTTTCCTCGATGGCAGACCCATTGCTCGCGAATCTTTCCGCAACGTGCCAAATTGGAAATTGAGCCCATCCATCACCGCTCCGGCCACTTTCCTCAGCTTCCCGACCCACCCAGAGGACGGTGTGCAGAACCGTGTTGACCACGTCATCGACGAGTTCAAGTTCTGGAACTATGACCGCACAGACTTCGGGTTGTGATTAGGGCACTGGACAATGTGTGCTCCATTGTGCGAAAGCTTCGCGTATGGGGCCTGAAGGGTGTATTGGGGTACATTCCCAGACGTTTTGCCGCGATTCGTTTTCGCCGCTTTCTGCTTTCCAATTCACGCCATCACGCTACGACAAAGCCGACACGTGGCATAACGGTTCTTGCTCCCATCTCAATGGGTTATAGCAACAGCAAGGTCGCCCGCGACTTTCTGTACGCCCTCAAAAATGCCGACATCCCCTTCCAGTCTTTCGACCTTAACACGCGGCATGACGTCATTCCATCGGATTATGTGGACATCCTGACACCTGCGAAATTGTTCGACATACGCCGATATGACCATGTTGTCGAGGTGTTCCGAAGCCCCCTTCCCGACGGGATAGTCCCCTGCCGCGCACGAATCGCCTTTTGGGAGGGGGAACACGGCCTTTTGGATGCGTTTCCCTACCTAGCCGGCCACGACCCTGTAATAGCAATGTCGGACTTCAACGCGCAAGGTTTTCGCCGTGAGCTTCCTACTGAAATCCCCGTCTTCAAGATACTCTACCCGTTGCAGCGCGTAAGCGGCGACATGGATGACTCGACGACGGTTCGCGCGCGGCATGGAATTGGCGCAGACGACTTCGTGGTCTTCTTCAACTTCGACCTGGGCTCCTTTCACCGCAAGAACCCTCTTGGGGTCATGCACGCCTTCGCTCAAGCCCTCGGTAACGAACCGAATGCCAAATTGGTTTTCAAACTCAACCTGGCCAAAGACTTTCCCGATAAGGTTGTCTTGCTGAAGAACGAGGCAAACCGCTTGAAAATCGGCGAAAAACTAGTTCTTGTCTCTGGCTATCTTCCCCGCAAGGATATCTATGGCCTTACAAACGCCTGCGATGTCTACATATCACTTCATCGCGCTGAGGGGTTCGGCATCGGCGTGGCTGAGGCCATGCAGCTCGGCAAGCCGACTATTGTCACAGACTATAGCGCCACAACCGAGTTCTGCAATTCAGACAACTCCATCCCCATCCCCTATCGCCTAATCGCCATTCGTCCCGGCGAGTATTTCGAATCGATGCGGACCTGGGCCGATGCCGACATTGATGCCGCCGCCGCCGCGCTCAGACGCTGCTACGATGATCCGGCCTACCGCACCGCCATCGGGCTGAAAGGCAAGGCCTTCGTCGAAGAGCACTTCTCCTCCGCCAACTTCAAGCGATCCGTGGAGGCGTTCCTGAATGGATAGGCCAAAGACAGTTCGGCCATCGGCACGGCCCCACACACCAGTGGAGATGGCCGAGCTTGGCTCGGCCAAGCAGCCCATACGCCGCTATCGGCGCTTCCATGGCTGGAATTACAACAAGGGCGCCTCCTTCTTCATCACGATTGCCACCGCGCCGAGGCGGAACCTCTTCGGGCGCGTGGAGCAAGGTGCCATGGTCCTGTCTCCGCTTGGCGAGAAGGTTCTTGAGGCGCTTAAGGCCATTCCTCCCCTCAATCCCGGCATCCGCCTCTTCGGCCATGTCGTAATGCCCGACCATGTGCATCTCTGCTGCCACCTGGCCCCCGGCCTCGCCGAGCCGCTCAAGGTGCTTGGCTTCGCCATTCGGCGCTTCAAGAACTACACGACCAAAGTGGCCAAACTCAGTTTGGCCATCTCCACTTCCGCACTCCCCTGCCCCAGTGAAGATGGCCGAACTGAGTTCGGCCAAACCTTATGGCAGCAGGGTTACCACGACCTTCTCTGTCTCTCCCGCGAGGCCATTGACGCCGTGGAGCACTACATAGCCAATAACCCGCTCAAGTGGTGGCTCATGTATTGCGACAAAACGCTCATGCGGGTGCAGGAACCACTTGACTCGCCCTTGCTTGACGGCACCGGCATATTCTGGCGCGGCGTCGGCAATACCGACCTCATCGCTCCGGCCGCCCTCGGCGCTAATCGCCGAATAGTGGCGATGCGCATCTCGCGCCGCATACCTGCCGCGCTCCTGCCACAAGTTGTTGCCGACTGCCTCAAAGGGGCAAACGCCGGCTACATCTATGCATCAACCTTCTTTTCGCCTGGCGAACACGCCCTCTACGACGCCCTCGTGATGACAGGTGCACCGATGATCAAGCTCCAGACCTCCAAAATCGGCTGGGGATACAGGCCGATACGAAGCGAACCCGAACTCTTTGCCAACCGCAGGTTGCTGATACTTGCCCCTATGCTCGCGCCCGCCACCCCCTCTACCCGCCCCGAATTGCTCGATGCAAACCGCCACGCCGCCAATATCGCTCACGCATGCGATGGCGGCAAGGCAATCTACGCCGTGCCGGGCAATGGCAGGGTCGATTACCGCCAAATCTAGTTGGCATGCACCTCAACGTGGAGATGGCCGAACTGTGTTCGGAGAAACCACATTCTCTCAACTGCTTGACTCCTAGCGCTAACATTGGTAGAATCAGATTACTACGAAACCTCCACCCATGACTGACGACAAGCACAAGATTCTCGCCATTGCCCACAGGATTTGCCCAGCACTAGCGCAAACGGCCGTCGGCTTTGGAACAAAGGAAGAGTTGGTTCGGGCGACCACCCGATCGTTGGCCGCCAGCCTTGCGGGTTTTGATGGGGCAGTTCGCCTCTTTGTAATTCTAGACGGCTGCCCTTCATTCCGCGATTTCTTCACGGAGGCGTTCGCACCTGTAGGCAATGTCCAGATTTCGTTCGAGGATACACCTTCCATTGGCAACCAGGCAACATACGCAAGGCAGTTTGAAATCCTCCTCAAACAGACGGATGCCGACTACCTCTATTTCTCCGAGGATGATTACATTTATTATGGCAATGCTTTTGCCGCCATGGCAGACTTCCTCAACCAGAAGGGAGTCGATTTCATAACTCCGCTGGACCATCCCGACCGCTACAACCACGCCCTAGGCAACAAGGGACCACTCCGCAAGGAAACGATACGCGTCTCGCGCCATTGCCACTGGCGGACGGCGGAATCGTCATGCATGACCTTTATGACGACAAGACGCGTGTTCGCCGAAGCGCAAGCGCTCATCGCGACGTACGGCACCGGGGCCATGGATGGCACGATGTGGGTCGCCCTGACAAAGACCGGAGTCTTCAACCCTGTCAAGATTCTCTCCGCAGCACTTGCGTACATTCTGGGCCTTGACCGCCCATTTGTTTTCTACATGCCTCTGTGCGCATGGAAACATTCCGGCATTCATCTGCTCACCACACGCCGTTTCTCGCTCTGGCAGCCGATTCCAACACTGGCCGTTCATTTGTCAAGAACGTCTTTGCCTCTCCATTCCGAGGACTTGTTGGCAGGCCTTCCTGAAGAGGAGCGAATGCACCTTCGCGACATGGCGCTGGAATATCTTGCCCAACCCTAGGTTTTATGCTCCTCCCGCCATTATGTTCGCGACACTAAAAGAGTATGTGCGTAAGGTCCGGTTCTGGGGCTTCAAGGGTGTTTGCAACTTTTTCCTCGGGCTTTTTACAGCGTCGAAGACACGAAAGTTTTTCCTCCGCAACGCAAAGTTGCAGATCGCGCAAGTACCTGGTGTCACGATAGTGGCCCCGTTCCAGGAAAAGCTCTCTCTCAGCAAAGCCATGCGTGACCTGGCGTTTTGCATTCATGATGCCGGCATCCCGTTTCAGGCGCTTAGCACCAGCGCGAAGGTGCAAGTTGCAAACAGGGAGATCGAACAGCTTCTTGTGCCCAGACATGACTTTCGCATCTTGAAGCACCCGCTGGTCATCGAGCTCTTCGCGGGAAAAGTCCCACCGGAAATCCCCCTCAGAAGGGCGCATGTGGTTTTCTGGGAGTTCGAGTCGGGACTGCTGGAAGCCTTTCCTGCGCTCCGGTCGGTGGACACGGTAATCGCCATGTCGGATTTCAATGCGGCCTATTTTCGGCGAACTCTCCCCCCCACCGTGAAAGTCGCCAGGCTTCTCTACCCCTTCCGCTTTTCGCCCCCTACCCTACCTCCTCCCGAGCAAACACGCCTCCGCTTCGGAATTGGCGCGAACGACTTCGCCGTCTTCTTCAATTTCGACTATGGCTCTTCCTTCTTCCGCAAAAACCCGGATGGCGCCATGCGGGCCTTTGCCAAAGCGTTTAGCGACACGCCGGACGCGAAACTCGTTTTCAAGACAAACCGCGCAAAAGATTTTCCCAAGGCCCATGCAGCCTTGCGCAATCTCGCCGTCAGCCTCGGCATCGCAGACCGATTTATCTCCATTGACGACTTTCTCCCGAGAGACGACATCTACGCCATAACCGCCGCATGCGACGTTTATCTCTCGCTCCATCGCGGCGAGGGCTTTGGTCTTGGAATTGCGGAGGCGATGTCCCTGGGCAAGCCGGCCATTGTCACCGACTACGGCGGCTCAACGGAGTTCTGTACTCCTGAGACGGCGTTTCTTGTTCCGTATGCGAAGATTGCGCTGAAGCGTGGCCAAGTCGACAATCCCTGCTACCATGAAGTGACAGCCTGCGCGGACCCGGACATTGAAGCAGCGGCGGCAACAATGCGTAAATGCTATGAATCGAGGGACATTTGCCGCGATATGGGAACCCGAGCGCAACACTTCATGGAATCGCATTTCTCTCCCAAACGATTCAGCGAATCCATGACAGAGTTAATGGAGGGATTCGGCGCAAATGGCTAACCCCCTCCGTCTCGCCGCTCAGGCCGCAAACGGGCTTTTCAAGCGTGTCGGCATCGATCCGTTCAACACCTACATACGCAAATGGCCATCCTCCAAGCTTGCCACAGCGCTACGTCGCAAGGGCAGGTTGGAGCAGGGAGGCCTCTCGCTGTTGCTCGATCTCCAAGCAACGCAATCTCTTCCCCAGGTTGGACGCGATTTCATCGAAAAACTCTCTGTTCTTGGAGATATCCCTTATTCGATTTTGGACACTCGTGTGCCCGGTGTCAGGGTTTCATGCATTCCAGACCGCGATTACCAGCATTACAGATGCCTTTCACCGGACGAAGTCAAGTATGACTTTCTTCTGCAGTTCGTCGCCGGCGACCCCATCGTCAACCGACGGCATCCAGTCGTCTTTACGCCCTTCTGGGAATTCCAGTCCGGCCTCTTTGAGCTGAAGCCAGACCTTCTAACAGGGACGCGTGGCGCAATTGTCTTTTCACATTTTTGTTACGACTACTTCCGCGCCAACGCCCCCGATGATTACACCATTTGGCAGATGCCCTATCCTTTGAATCTCAATCCCGGTGTTGCAGAACGCAATGAGACGCGACAGCGCTTCGGTATCCCTGCCGACTGTTTCTCCGTTTTCTTCAACTTCGACATCCGCTCCGGTTACGATCGCAAGAACCCTGAAGGCGCAATGGAGGCCGTTGCCAAGGCATTCGGGAAGGAGCACACGACGCGCCTCGTACTCAAAGTGTCGAGCGCCGAGGCTGACATGTCGCGTATGCGCGCGTTGAATGACAAAGCCGTGGCTCTCGGCATAGACGAACGGCTCGTTCTCGTCACGGACAACCTCGCGCGCCGCGACATGCTCTCGCTTATCGCCGCTTGTGATGTTTACCTTTCGCTGCATCGAGGCGAAGGTCTAGGTCTCGGCATGCTCGAAGCGATGTCGCTCGGCGTCCCCGTCGTCGCAACCGATTACGGCGGCAACACCGACTTCTGCACCGAAGAGACTGCTTTCCTCGTACCGTACCAACTTGCCAAGCCTAAGACAGACTTCCCATTATACAAGTATGTCAGGGAATGGGCCGAACCAGATGTGGATGTGGCGGCTATGGCGCTTAGTTCCGTCTACCAAAAACCAGACCTCTGTAGCGCCAAGTCGACTGCCGCGAGAGCCTTCGTTGCGTACAAATACTCCTCTGAGCTCTTCGGCACTTATCAAAAGGCCATCGTTACCGAACCGAAGCTATGTCTTGCCGAATAAGTGTCTCCGACAGATTCCGCAAATCGCGTGGTCGTGTACCGCGCAAAAATGCTCGACATTGCTTTGAAGCCAATTTTAGTTTCTATGTCACAGTCGCCATGGCGGGAACGCTGTGCGAGTACGGTCTCGCTGAGATTTGATTCTGGAACAGTATGTGTCATATTAATGCGCAGATTCGAGTGAAACGGCCAGCGCACAAAGCTCGTCAACAAATCGCCGCATAACTTCTGGACGCAAGGTCGAGTTTTTCTGCAAACTGTGCACAGCATGCCCAACATCCGACGGGAACCGTTCATAATCGCCGTAACATTGGGTGAGAATGGTTTCATAATGATTAGGCACGGGAAATTCAATCCCCTCAAAAATCGCAGAACCCAACGGGAAAATGTCATCCTCTCTGAATACGAGCCGCATGGCAGCACCCGTGAAAACCATTGAAACAGCAATGCCAGTGACATCGCCATCCCCTTGCGCATGTGTTTCCCGCCATTTGTCAATTCGCCTTCTTAGCCCTGCCGAGAGACCGTGAATATAGGCTTCGTGTCCAATTGCGGCGAACTCGCGTTGATAATCTTCTTGCCAGTGTGTTTGCCTTCCGTCTTGGCATAAGGCACCAGGAAACCGCTCATATGGATACAAGTCCACATAGCACCCACTCTCAGAATGTATCACGCGCATAATCGGCACATCCTCCCCTCTGTCTTTTTCCCATGAAGCGAAAGTCAGACCATTTGGCAAATCTCGGCGAAGCACGTTTGCAAACCGCTCGAAATCTGGCAGCAACAACGCTATGTCGAGATCATCGTCCCAAGGAACAAAACCATTGTGTCTGATCGCTCCAAGCAGTGTTCCATACGACAACCAGAACCTAATATCGTTTTTACGAGCCAACGCGGACACGATCCTCAACAGCTGCAAGCATATTTCCTGGTTCAAACGGAATCTGCCTGTAGCAGGGCGCAAGGCATGAATGTCAAGCATGTTGTTGAGCAAAAACAGTATTTTGTCGTCGATTTTACTCAAGCGATCAATTTGTTCTTTGTGGCTGAAGAAATGCTCTTTAACAATGTTCAACCGCTCGACAATCCTGAATGGAGCCTTCACGTTCTTCTCCTTGCTTTTTGGAATTGCCAATCATTCCAGGTTGTTCGGCACTGCGAAAAAAAGGCAATGACCAGCATTTCTATCCAAGCCTTCCTAATGTCCATACATTATACATGCTTCTCCTAGTTCTCGTCACTACAAAAGACACCAAGCGCAAAACGAGTTCAGCAAACCGAAAGAGCGGTTCCAAAAACATGGCTTGCCGCTCTCCCAGAAAATCGGCTATACTAGTATTACGTAGCAAGGGAGCCCTCGGCAGACATGGCTGTGCAACATGTGTTGTATTGGCTTCTGGCCGCGCAATGAAAAAGGACTCGACTGCAATTGTTCATGCGCGTTGCTGAAAAACGCCATAAGTGACAACATAAAACCCTTCCACGCCCTGAAGTCGCTTGACGAGGAACCCTGACATGTTAATCATTCCCCAATCAACTATCCGCAACCTCAAGATATCTCCCAGACAATGCGTTGCCTGGATTTACGAGAGTTTTGCAACGAAACCCAAAGCCCAGTTGCCTGCCAAAATAAGTGTGCACCCGAACGGCTCTGACTTTTTCACATCAATGCCCTGTCTGCTTCCTGAAAATCCAGACCATCCCGGCATCCGATATTTCGGCATCAAGGAAATCCATCGGATCAAAGGAGCCATCCCAAGTCTCGGCAGCGACTTGCTGCTGTACAACGCAAGTGATGGAGAATTGCTTGCCCTGATGGACTCCGACTGGATTACGGCAATGCGAACTGGAGCTGTTGCCGCCGTCTCGGCCAAGGCGTTGCGGAAACCGGGTGCGTCCCGTTACGGCATGCTCGGACTCGGCAATTCAGCCCGGGCATCTCTTCTCTGCATACTTGAGAACGAGCCCGATAGACATTTCGCAGTTCAATTGCTTCAATACAAAGATCAGGCTGAACGGTTTGTGAAGCGCTTCAAGGACTATGGAAACGTCTCGTTTGAAATTGTCGATAATATTCTGGACATGGCAAGAACCGTTGATGTTCTGATTAGCTGCATTACAAACGCCGATGAACTCCTTGTTGAAGACGAGAAAATGTTTCCCCCCGGCATTACAATCATTCCAGTTCATACCCGCGGATTCCAGAATTGCGACACTACATTCGACCGCGTTTTCGGCGATGACACTGACCACGTAAGAAGTTTTAAGTTTTTCCCGCAATTCCGGGACTACAATGAAATTGGCGAAGTCCTTGCCGGCAGGGACAAAGGCCGTAAATCTGCGAATCAGCGAATCATCGACTACAACTGCGGGTTAGGGCTCCATGATGTTTTTTTTGCTGCGAAAATCTACGAACTAGTACAAGGGAAGGGTCTCCCTCAGGTAAAAGTAAAAAAGGAAATTGAGAAATTTTGGATTTAACTGTTTCTCCTCGCTTTTAGTCCCTAGGTTTCTCTAGATAGGGCATCGGCGGAAGTATTTCGAAAGGTTTGAGGCCGGGCGGCTCAAGTGAAGATGCGGGCGCACGGCGCTAGTACTCTGACGGCGCCCTGCGGCCACTGGCAATGCGCGGAGCGCGTCAAGTTCTGATATAATCTTTTTACACGCCATGGCAGATAACATCGACACAGCAACATCCCCTTCCCACCCCAGAGCCTACGGGCTTTCGCTCTTATCCGGAGGACTCGACAGCCTCCTCTCCATCTGCATGCTTCGCGAGCAGGGATGCTACGTTGAGGCTATCACCTTTGCCAGCCCCTTCTTCAACATTGAGCCCGCGAAGAAGGGCGCGGCGCAGCTCGGCGTAAAACTGAACATCGTGAACTTCACGGACGATATTCTCGGACTCGTCGAGTCACCGCCGCACGGATTCGGCAGCGCCATGAACCCCTGCATCGACTGCCACGCCCTCATGATCCGCCGCGCCGGCGAGCGCGTCCGCGACCTCGGCTGGGACTTCGTCGCCACAGGCGAAGTGCTCAACCAGCGGCCGATGTCGCAGAACCGCCGCTCGCTCGGTCTCGTGGCGAAAGACTGCGGCGTGGAGGATATCCTCGTCCGCCCCCTCTCCGCCCGCCTACTTCCCCCGACCAAGCCTGAACTCGATGGGAGAATCGACCGCGAGCGCCTCGGCGCGATTGAGGGCCGCTCCCGCCACGCGCAGCAGGAACTGGCCGTCCATTTCGGCCTTAAGGAGTATCCGTCATCAGCCGGCGGCTGCCTTCTCACCGAAAAACTCTTCTGCAACAAGCTCCGCGACGTCAAGGCGCGCGGTCAGTTGCGCGACCTCGCCGAAATCGGTCTCCTGCGCCTCGGCAGGCACTTCAACCTCCCAGGCGGCGCGAAGCTCGTCATCGGCCGCAACCAGGCCGAGAACGAGCGGCTTCAAAAGACGATTGTGGATGGCCGACTGCTTCTGAGGCCGATTGGCACTCCCGGACCGTCATGCCTCTTGTCCGCAAACGCCTCAGCAGAGGACCTCGCCACGGCAAAAGCCCTCTGCGCGGCGTACTGCGACGCTTCAGGCAACGGCTATGTGCGCATCAGGGTTTTCGGCCCCGCACCCGACCCGCTCTCGGAGGAGACAATCACCCCGATGAACCGCGAAGAGGCGCGAGGCTGGATATTGTAGGTTTCTAGTTCCTAGTTTCTAGTT